>Ga0126370_10000514_pt1 | contig 16135 bp, 12 predicted proteins | sample PanSoiMetaPlot_3_FD_92586 | JGI IMG/M metagenome (GOLD analysis project Ga0126370, IMG submission 92586) | Tropical forest soil microbial communities from Panama - MetaG Plot_3 | ecosystem: Environmental > Terrestrial > Soil > Tropical forest > Bulk soil | place: Panama | collected 2016-02-17 | reverse complement strand
CTGCCAGCGATATCCTCAATTCCATGGCGTTGGGTTTTATTGGCGGCGCGTCGTTCCAAGGCGTGACGGAATTGATGGTTGGTGGGGCTGGCCGGGCAGCCATCAATCGTCGCTATCTGGCCCAACAGCGCAAAGGCGTGCGTTCACAAGACGAGATAGCCCAGTTGCTGGCTCCAACCACGCCAGAGTTTGTTGACCGGCTAAACCAAGTCTATGGTATGCCGAGGGACCCGAACTATGTTCCGTTGCCGCCCGGTTCGTCATGGGACAGCGTTGCTGGGCGTATGGTGAACCGACTTAATGACGAACGCTACACCAATCGGCTAATTAGTGGAGCAGCCGAAGCACCAACAGCCGAGCAATGGGTTCTTGACGTACATGGACGATCATACGACGAGAAGCTTAGGCTGGCTGAAGACTTGGATCATACAGCCAATCAGTTGGAAGTAATTGGGGCTGGTCAACAAGATTTAAAACCACCAACACGGCCATTTGACACGTCATCAGCCGCGTTTCCAACAGTCAGGGTCAATTTAGGCGATCTGTTTCCTGCGCCGGAGCTACCAGCCGTGGCACCAGCCCTTCCGCCAGTATGGCAACGGGCTATGCGCTCAGTAGATGAAAGCACGTCCAGTGCCATTTCCGAGTACAATGCACGTGGCATGGACCAGAAAGCATGGTCCATGTGGGATAAGGTCAATGCTGAGTTAAAGAAACTGACTAACCGAATGGCTGAACTTGTCCAGTTTCATGCTGGTGAGAAAGCCGGGCTTGACGCTGAAATATCACGGCTCAATGCCGAATTTGGCCGGGCAACCAGTGTAACCAGTCAAGCTGATATAACTGACAGGATTGCTGCGACTGCGGCTTATCATGCCGAGCTAGGCGCAAAACGACCGGCTGGTGCCGCGCCAGTACCGCCCAAACATCTTGACCTTGAGCGTGTCAGTGGACGCGTAGCCGAGCTACAGGCCAAGCGTGACGAAATATTCCCGCTGATCGAACGGTCGATTGCACGTGCTGAAAACACATATGGCACAGCATCGGCTACACGTGATGCATTCGAAGAAAAGATGTTGCCGGGCCGGGACCAGCGGATCACGGAGCCATTTCGTTGGCCAAAAGGCTACAAGCGTAAGACCAAGGTTGAAGATCGTAAAATCACGGTTGAGCAAACCAAGGGACCACCCGCGCCGTTGTTCTCTGAGAAGCGATTGGAGCTACCGCAACAGACCTCGCATCTGGCAGCCGAGGGAGCCAAGCCGGGTGAGACACCGGGCGAAGTGGCAATCAGGGTCAATGAAGCAATTCGCAAACAGGTTGACGAGGTAGGAGCAAACGATACATTCAAGAAGTTGAATGAGTTCATGGCTGACGAGGAAGCTGGCCCGGCTATGTCAATTCAAAAAGGCGAGGCTGTGCCGATAGTACCATCGGCCAAGGAAGCGCTGGCTCCGGCAGAAGACAAGTATCAGCAAGCCATTGTGCTGATGGCTCAGCGTGGCAAGGCTGGTGGCATATATCTGCAACGCAAGCTTAATATTGGCTTGATCGAAGCCGAAAAGATTTTACAGCGTATGGAAGCCGAAGGCATAGCCAAGGCAGTTAAAACCGGGGGCTACGGTGGTTCTGGGGCTGGTCGTGTACGTGTAGCGACAGCCAAGATTGCTGACCGGGCTGAGATACAGATACCGTCAATGCCGAATGGTATGCCGTTGGCTGATCTGAGCGATATTCCAGCATTTGAAGTTGATGGTAGGGCAGTCACGCTAAGAGAAGCTTTGGACGACATACAGAATGATGCAGCCGCACATACAGCTTTCAACACGTGTTCGGTGACACCTTGATGGCTAAATTTCAGGCCAGTGATAAGTTTTTGAAGTGCTTGATTGGCGAATTGAGCAAGCTGAAAGGCTACGGTCAGGTCAGGCTGGCTAAAATCACAGATGAATACAAGCATTATGCTGAGCGTAATGTCGAAGCCGGCATGAACCTGAACGATGCTCGTTCAGCCGCCATGGAGCAAGTCAAAAAGGACCTTGAGGACTTGGCTATAGCTAAAAAGGCCAGACTGGCCGATGACGCTAAGAAAATATCGGAAATACATAATCGCATAATGGCTACGAACGATATTAGAACAATGGCAAGCGTATGGGCAAAAGTACCATTGTTAGGTCGTAAGGCCAACGTATCGGCCAGTCGTGTTTATACGGCCTTACGGTCGATGGTCGAGCAGGACATTCGCGTACCACAGTCCGAAAGTAATTTTGTTGCCCATATGGACACGGCCAAGCAGTACATGGCCAGCATGTTCAGGGAGACGATCCAAGACATTGGTTATAACTGGCTGGACATGCGGCGTGGTTCAACCGACTTGTTGGACGTAGTACGCGAAATTATGCAGCCCGGCAGTTCGCAAAGCCAGATGGCCAAGGCGTTTGCCAAAGCTTATCGGGATAGTGACCGATACGCCGTTTCGGAAATGAATTTGAATGGTACGACAATCAAACAGACACCTAATGAGATTGTCTTTGCCCCGGCCAAGGTGAAGATGGTCAATGCAACCAAGGCGCAGTTCGTTCAGGACATGCTGCAAAAAGCTGACTGGACCAAGACAGGCTTTGGCCGCGTTCCTCAAGACGAGCGGGCCGACTGGTTGGGCAAATATTACGATACCCATATACGGCAATCAACTGAAGGCAATAAGCTGCCCATACCACCCGAGAGCATTGGCGGACGTTTTGTCAGGGATTTCCATAATGACCGGCTGATCCAGTTCAGGACGGCTGAAGACTATATGGCCATGCATGAGAAGTACATGGATGGCTCATTCATTGAAACCAACATGCACAGGATTGACAAGCTGGCGCACAATGTTGGCGTAGCCAAAACATGGGGTGGTAATCCTGTTCACATGATGAATGTGTACAGGGAACTGGCAGCACAGGCCATAATCCAAAGCGGTGACAAAACAGCCCCACGTGGCGTAGACCGTATGCTACGACGCTATACGGTCATTTCGGACATGGCCATGCGGCGTAACCCCATGGACCCAGAGAGTACCTTGGGGATGGTCGTCAGCATGACCAGCAACGCTGCCGCCATGGCACAGCTTGGCCATGCATCTCTCGTATCCATACCGGGTGATATAGGAACAGCCATAGCCAATCGGCTTAGGAACCATGAGCCGATCATGAATTTCCTTGGCTCGTACCTGAGAGCATTCACGTCGATAAACAGCAAGCACGATGCGCTGGTCAATCAGTTTTCCACAGCCGAAATGTTTGGTCATTCGATGGTCAATGCCCGGTTTGGCATAGACACGCAATATGGGCCATATGCGTTTAAGTATCTGGCCGACAAGACAATGGCAGTCAGCGGAATGAACCGCGGTTTTGAAAGTGCCATGGTTGCCGATAAAGCTGCGCGTGCAATGAGTTTATGGGACCAACGTGGCAAGTCATTTGCCGATATACGTGAAGTGCAGATGTTGCGTAATAACGGGTTCACCGAAGCTGACTGGAAGGCAACGCAGAAAGCCATGGCCAGCAAGCCAGCTTTCAGCCCGGCTGATGGTGTCCAGCTATTCAGACCATTTGACTATGCCGACGAGCTAGGCACAGACTTGATGCATAAATGGGGCAGGCTATACGAAAACGAAAGCCGTCGTAGTGTTATGCAAGCCACGCTGGAAAGCCGTGCCATCCTGACGCTGAACACACGGCCTGACACATTGGCTGCCGCACTGTTGCATTCATTCAGCCGATATCAGACATTCTCAGTGACTACTGGCATAGCTATGACTCGCGCAATCTTGGCGGCCGACACGCCCATGGGCATCATGAAGTCAATTGCCCGTATCGGGCTGGCAACCATCCCATTGGCTGCACTGGCCATACAGCTACGTAATTGGAGCAATAACCGGCCATTCGAAGACATGACCAAGCCGGTTTTCTGGCTGAAAGCGTTTGGTTCCAGCGGTGCCGGCGGCATGTGGGGCGATTACGTTACGGGAGCCATACGTAGCCCGGACAGCGGTCAGCTTGTTAAACGAATGGGTGGTCCATTGGTTGAAGAAGCAGCCGACGCGTTGGCCATGCTGTCTAGTCCGATTGCGTCCATGCTGATTAACGACAAGGCATATAAGTGGACAGCCAGCAAAGCCGGTATTGATTTTGTTGATTTCATGCGGAAGTATATGGTTCCCCAGCCATTCTTTGTTGGACAAGTTCTGCAACGCGATATCATGGAACCATTCCAGCATTACTTGGACCCGAAGCTGATGGAGCAACGCTGGAAAGGCCAGCGTGGCTATGCAGCCAGCCATGGTCAGCCTTATGCACCTAATTTTGGTCCCGGTACGTCAGTCCCTCTTATTCCACGCTTTGGAACAGGGCAATAACCCATGACCGTCTCCAACACCACCTCAGTCGTACAGTTCGCCAATATCTCGACAGGCACGGCTGTTGTTGCCGGGATAGCTTCAAAGGGCGTGCTGTCCGAATTCTATGTCGAATACGGCCAGTATCATCATGTAGCCGTGCAAGGCACGGACTACCTGATCAGCATTGCTGGCGACTTGAATTCGGTTACGATCACGCCACAAGCCAGTCTGCTAACCAAGATCGCAACTGACGGGCCGAATGTGATCTGGGTCAAGCGCATCCTGCCTTTTACCACTCAATTCGATTATAATCACGCATTTGTCAGACAAGCCATTGTTGACGAGTTTGATCGGGTATGGATGGCTGACCAACAAATCGACTATCGGCTTGACGTGCTGGAAGCCGTTCCTTCCCAGCCGGGCTTGGCTCCGATTGCGCCGCTCAATCCGGCTGCCGATACGATGGCATACTATACCAGCACAACAGCCGCTGCAATTACGTCACTCACGCCTTTCTCACGTACGCTTCTGGACGATACCACGGCAGCCGCATGGCGGGCCACAATGGGCATCGTCATAGGTGGCGATATCCAAGCGCAGGACCCGACCCTACAGGCCATGGCAGGGGTGGTCACAGGCGCTGATAAGTATATTTACTTCACTGGCGTTGACGTAGCAGTCGCTGGAACGATCACGACATTTGGCCGGTCGTTGATCGACGATGCCGATGCCACGGCAGCACGGGCAACCATTGGATTGGCCATTGGTACGAACGTCCAAGCGTATGATGCGACATTGACCAGCATAGCCGGGCTGGGTACAGCTTCAGACAAGATGTTGTATACGCTTGGTGTTGATAGCTGGGCAGAATGGACGATCACGGGCTTTGGACGTTCGCTTATTGATGATGCCGATGCGGCTACAGCCCGTGGTACGCTAGGCGCACAAGCTGCCGACGCCACGTTGACAGCCATGGCTGGCGTAACGACAGCCGCTGATCAGATCATTTATTTCAGTGGTGTGGACATTGCCCAGTCAACGGCTTTGACGAGCTTTGGCCGGTCACTGATCGATGATACTAATGCGTTGACGGCACGTGGTACGTTGGGCGTGTCGGCAGACAGCGATACAGCTACGCTGACCAATAAAACAATCAACGCTGACAGTAACACGATCACGAATATTGACAACAACGATATCAAAGTAGCCGCCGGTATTGACGCAACCAAGATAGCTGATGGTTCGGTCACGAATACCGAGTTTCAGTATATTAGTACAGTTACGTCCAACGTCCAAAGTCAGCTTGATGCGCTGGCTGGCGCATCTGGCTCAGGCCCCGGCACCACGCCAATTGCGCCATTGGTGCCAGCCCCGACAGGCGGTAATTTCCAGCTACCAGCTTATGACACGGGCACACATGCCGTTTTGAAAACCCTGTCGCCCTATGGCGCAACGATCATCGATGACGTTGATGCTGCCACAGCACGTAGTACGCTGGGCGCACAGGCAGCCGATGCCACGCTGACCAGTTTGGCAGGACTTGGAACCGTAGCTGACCGCTATGCTTATACAACAGGCGTTGATGTATGGGCTGAAGGCACGATTACATCGTTTGCGCGCACATTGCTTGATGATGCTGACGCGGCAACCATGCGGACGACAATCAGTGCTCAGCAATCTGATGCTGAACTGACAGCTATAGCCGGGCTGACCAGTGCGGCTGACCGGTTGCCGTACTTTACAGGTTCAGGCACAGCTTTGCTGGCTACGTTCACGGCAGCCGGTCGTAATCTGGTTGATGATGCTGATACGACTGCACAGCGGACCACGCTTGGCTTGGGTACGGCCGCCACAGCCAATACAGGAACATCAGGCGCAAACGTTCCCTTGCTGAACGGTGCCAATAGCTGGTCGGCTACACAAACGTTTGCCGGTATCAGCGCTACTAGCCTGTCAGTAAATGGCGTAGGTGTCATCAATACAGTCAGCAAACAGATTTTCACTGCGGCTGGCGCATTTACTTACAACGCACCATCAGGCTTGATTGCTGCCATTGTCGAATGCATTGGCGGCGGCGGTGGCAGTGGCGGGGCTACGTCAACAGCCAATAATGCAGGCGGCGCTGGTGGCGGCGGTGGCGGCGGTTATTCGCGTGTCTATCTGACAGCCGCCGCAATCGGTGCATCACAGAATGGCAGTGTTGGCAACGGTGGAGCGGCTGGTGCAGCCACGCCGGGGGCTGGCGGGAATGGTGGTAATACCAGCTTTGGCTCGCTGTGCATTGCCAATGGCGGAACTGGCGGTTCAGCCAATCCTGGTACAGGCAACGCGGCTGGCGGTGGTGCTGGTGGCGTAGCTGCCGGTGCAGCCGGCGATATAATCATTCCCGGTGCCACTGGCGGCTATGGTGGAGCCAGCCTTGGCATTATTTCTGTCGGTATTCAGGCTGGCGCAGGCGGAGTAGGACCAATAGGTGGTCAGGCAGCCGCGCCTATCGTACGTGGCGTTGGCCTTGCTGCTTCGGCTGCCGTCAGCGTTGGCGGTGGTGCATCAGGCGCTATATCGGCCAATAATGACGGTGCGCGGGCTGGTGCAGGTGGCGGCAGCGGAATGGTAATTGTGACCGAATTCAGATCAGTTTAAGGAGACAGCCATGGTTACGATGCTGATCGTCATCCTGATCATCATACTGGCTTTTGGACTGGTCATATGGGCTGTGGCAACATATCTACCACTTGGTCAGCCATTCAGGGGGATTATCATCGTCATCTTGGCGTTGATCGCGTTGCTGATCATTCTGGGCCAAGTTGGTGTGATCCACGCATAGGAGAGAACCATGCCAACCGTCATTGATATCAGTCACTATCAGCCGGAAATCGATTTCGAAGCGGCCAAGACTGATGGCTTGAAAGCCGTCATTATCAAATGCACTGAAGGCTCGACCATTCTGGACGACAAGTTTGCTACGCATAGACAGGCTGCCGATATAGCTGGCTTGCCGTGGTGTTCGTATCATTATTTGCACCATGGTAATATCGAAAAGCAGATGATTTTTTATCTAAGCAAACTATCACCACGCGTTGGCGAACGGGTCTGTATCGACTACGAAGACAACGCTTGCACACTGGACGATCTGCACGAAGCCATCAACATGCTGATGGCTTTCTCGGACACTGACGACCTGAACTTACAGATCACGGTCTATAGCGGGCATTTGCTGAAAGACCAGCTAGGCGACAAAACAGACACGTTATTGGCTCAAAGAACTTCGCTATGGCTGGCTCAATACACTACTGGCACGCCAAGCTGGCCAAAGGGTACGTATCCAACATGGTCGCTCTGGCAATACAGCGATGCCGAAACCGTAGCTGGCTATGACGGGCCTGTTGACGGCAGTCGCTTCAATGGTTCAGACGATAGATTACTGGCTTGGATAGGTCCAGCCGGGGCCATGCCACAGCCCGAGCCAGAACCCGATATCGAGCCAGCCAACGTGACAGTTACAATCGATGCCGATAAGCCGGTAGCTGTAAATGTCGTTGCCGGGAAGAACGTCACGCTGGCATAGCTAGACCCGTGCTACAGAGGTTTTTCGGGGAAGGTTGGTACTCCCATACCGGGCGAAGGCTAAAACCTCTGTAGCGGGCTCCTGACCACCCTAGCGTCGATTTCTACTTTATATCGCAATGGTCGGGACAGGGACAACGTACACGTTTGTGATCACTGAAAAACGTGATCACGGTCTGGTCGCTGGCCCGCCATGTCTTGAAATTGCGCTGGCATTGGCCAATCCAAGCATTGTCGGCTGGTGGGTTGATTGGTCCACCGGCCGGTTCGTCGGCCAAACCTTTTGTGCTGATATCCGGCTTGTCGAAATGCCTGCCAAAGATCAAGGCCCACGCACTGTTGTCATCAACGGGTGGTGTAGGGCGCTGGTCGCTGTTCAGGCATGTCGTGTATAGCCGATTCCAGATATATCGGATTAGTTTCTGGGATAATTGAGCAGCATATGGCCGGCAATAGTCGGCTTCGGCTGAATGGACTGGTCGGCTGAACAGGAACGCACATAGTCCGACAATCACGCCAATCCATAGCAAGGCAATGATCATATAGCCTACTCTGTCTTTGGTCTGGTCATTCATTGGTTCCCTCCGGGGCCAGTATCATGGGAGCCACTGGTGCGCCATAGCCAAGCGGTACAAGTGTAATTTGATGTGTTTTTGCCTCCGTGTCCAGTTGCACTGAATAGGCTGATCCATCGGTTGATCGGTAAGGATGCTGTTCTCTGCCCCGTTTGAACAGCGTACGTATTTTTTCAGCTATTGTCCTGACCGATATGCCTTCATGTAGCTGATCGTTCTCAGCAACTACGGATGCAGCTACATTAACTGTGATAGATATTTGACCGCTGTCCAGTATGAAATCGCCAATTGCATGGACCAATGCCCGATTAAGCATTGACATAGCCTGCTTAGGATCGGTCGCTATGGCTACAGGGTATTCTTGACCGTTTGACCACCTGTGTATGTGTCGTTCCCACCATGTCAGGTCTGGCTTAGGACCATATGAATTCTTGGCTATACGTATAGAGAAATATTCATCACGTTTGCCATGTACCAACATGTCTGCTTCAAGCTGGGGTAACATGTTGATGACTATGCGAGCGCTTGATGCTATTGCACCAGCACCTACGCTGATATCGGCGCTGTTAGGGTCGAATTCCTTGCGCGCCATAAAATGCTTGGCCGTATGGTGCGTTAGCCAGATCGATACGCCCAGAGACGTGGCCAATGCGTTGACACAGCCCATGACTTCGCTCATCATAGCATTGTCGTTTTCGTTGATACCACGTGTCATTTTTCGCAGCGGATCGAATATCATCATAAGTAAGTCCGGTCGCTTGTCCTTTAGCTCGTTCAAGAACCGATAGGTTGCTTCCGGGGTGGTCATCTTTCGATTATCGTATTGGACCAGTGTCAGTGCTTGATTGCTATGACTTGATATGATCAGGTGATTACTGATCTGATCCAAATCCATGCGATACAGGTCTGTCGTTGCTGCTACTCGGCCAGATATGATATCGCGACTGTCTTCTGGGTTGTGCATAAATATGTCGAATGGGCTTTTGATCGTAAACGGCCCGTAATCTCGGCCCATGATCGCATGGCAGGCCATGCCAATCAGCCAACATGATTTTCCTACACCACCCGGCCCGGTCAGCACAGTAACCTCGCCCGGTATAGCAATTGGATGTATTAACCAGTTGGTTACGGGTATGTCGGTTAGCAATCGGTAGCCGCTCAAATCAAGCCCGGTGTCACTCATGACCAGCGCGCTTGGTTTGTAGCTGACGCCGTTCAGAAGGTTTTCTGGATCACGTGAGCCTGCTTCGCCGATTGCGTAGCTGTCGGCGTTCTCAACTTTGTGCTTTAACTCATCAATGTCCCATGGTGGTTCGCAGCGTGGATTGAAATGTTCTAGCATCAGCATGGTTACGGTAGGCTCGCTCAGCCCGTAGTCACGCACACCCATGCACGCCACGTTGTATGTGTGGGTATCACCGCCTTGGCCTTCGATTGCAGGCTCGACTTGTTGAAGATAAGCCACGAACAGCGGAATGGCCTTCTCGCTGTCAGCATGACCATTCAGCCTGATTTTGCGTGGCTCGACTGGTTTCAGGAGCGGCACGATAACCGGTGGTAGATCGGCTATTGGCAGATCATGTTCTAGCTCGTAACCACCCCCGCTTTCTATGGCGAATGAACCCGGCCCAATGCCATAGCCGTTTTCACAGCGAATATCCACGCCCGGTACGATTGATTGGGCGTTTCTGAACGATCGGCCGGTTGGTACATGAAAATAGGTTTGTAGACCGCCTGATGCTGTTTTGACAGTCAGCGTATCAAAGTGACCGCCCATAGAAAGATAGTTATGGATAGCAGACCGGCCAAAGCGTTGGTCATGCTTTGTGTCAATATCGACAATAAGCACGTTATTACCACCACTGCCGCAAAGCACCCCAATGTTGTACTCACGGCTTCCAGTAACTGGATCAGCCCATAGCTGATTGATTTTGGTCGGGTCATCTGTCGCCAGCTCGATGAATTGGTTGTCCGGTCGTTTCTCGCCATAAGGCAGCGGAAAAATTTTCAGTCCGCGTTGCGAGAACGCAAGGGCGTCTGCCAATAGGGCCATGTCAGCCCCCTAGGTCAGTGCGATAAGGCGATATGTCTTTTCGGCCTTGCCAACGACAAGCCGATACGCTGACCTCTTACGTAATTCGTTCTGATTGATACGGCCGGGGTATGGACCAAAGCCATTACCACCGACCATGACCAGCGACATGTCCTGCATGATCTGCTCAACAGGCACGTCTATGTTCAGTCCCCAGCCCAGCATGTATGCAATAAGTGCATCACATGTTGGTCGCCTGTAGATACCTACTTTACGTATCTTGACCCGCTCCATACGCTGGCCGCCATCGGAAAGTCCGTCGCCCATGGGGGTAGCTGTGTCAGAAGCCATTGATAATACCTTTCATGGTCCGCTCTCCGGTCGTACCAGTTCGGGCGTATCAATGATAATAGCTCGTCGTGGACTGTCAGAATAACTTCGTAGCCAGCTAACTCTGCACGCTTGATTGCCGGTGCCAAGAAGTCTCGCGCTGTCCCCTGCACGATGTTCTCGCATTGATAGCCACCGTAAAGTGCCTTTCGGGTCCACTGCTTAGTGTCCGAAAGGCCCCAGAACCGTACGCCCCGACGCCTGTGAGAAACTATTTTGTAACCCTTGGCAATCAGGGCGTCAAGTTCGTGAGGAAACAAATTTTCCACGTCCACGTACTGGACGCCATCCCAGATTTTTTCTTCCTCGACTATGGCTACATGAGGCTGGGCGTACATTAGCACGCGGCCTGATGGCAGCCTGCAATAGAGGAATTGCTGATCGGAAAAGTACGACACCTTACCATTATAGACCGGAATGACCAACCCCGGCCGGTCAACAGCCTGAATGGCTGCGTCCTGCAAGTCCCACCAGCTTTGTACGATTTTGGGGTTGGACTTACGCCAGCCAAGCACGGCTACCTTGACGGCTGTCCATGTCTGCTCGTCCAGTTCAAACTTGTCCTTGGCATGTTGATATTTCTTTGCCACGCTATCCCATATTTCCGGCTCAGTGGTAGTTTTAATGGCTTTGACCAATGGCGGCAGCTTTAGCAAATATGTTTGCGTGGCTGTCAGGAAAGCCCCGACACCGCCCTGATATCCGCATTGCAGTTCAATGACCTTGCCAATCTGCCTGAGTGGCTTTGTTACAAGATCAGCATTAATATTGAAAGCGCGAGCGTAAGCCAGCTTATACAGATCAGGACCAGTACGATTATCGTATGCCAAGAATGCCTGTAACTTCCACTCTTCGCCAGCAAGCCATGCGTTAATGCGTCCTTCAATGTTACTGAAGTCACCGCCAACGAACATATGTTTATCATCAGGGACAGCAATAGTGGATCGTAAACCTTTGGCAAGCCATGCAAGAGTGGAAAGACCATTTTGCCTGTCTCCGTTGGGCAGCCTAGGCGGACCAATCAGTTCGATCAGATCATATATTTCACGTATTGATCTTGTCTCATCCCGTACCACGTCAACCACGAATGCGACGATCTCAGCCTCTTCGTCATCGCTGATCCGTACATAGTTCTGCGGTTGGACCACCCGGCCAGCCCAGCGCATGGTTTGCTGTGCGCCGCCAAACTGTAGCCAGCCTCTGCCACGTCCGTCTGGCCCTACGCTCTGTTCGATTGCCCGGTATTTGGCAGTGCTTGTCTTAGCGGTGGTTGAACGCGTTTCAATGGCATCGGCAGCATCTGTGTCGCCCAGCTGTTCAGCTACATCCAGCAAACGCTGTCTATCGCCTTTGCGAAACGTTAGCGTGTTGACCATACGGCTGTTAAGCCATTTGACCAGCTTGCCAACTTCGGTTGCCTTGTTGACTGCTCCATTGGTTAGATTGGCTATGTCGGCGTCAGCCTGTTCTTTAGCATATGCTACCAGCTTGATAGCTTGCTTTACGAATTGCATGTCGTGGGGTATGCCGCGATCATTAATTCGTTGATCAATATGCCATAGCTCTAGCTCGTCTGGTGTTAGCTCTGGCAGGACGGCATTGGCATGGCGTTCTACGTTCACATCTTGTTCACAGTAGTCTTCTAGGCGAACCAGCTTCTCTGGCTCGTCCCACCATGTCACCACGCCGTTGGCTACGCGGCGCGGTTTGGTTATTCTCAACATCAGGGCGTGCCCTTCGTCGTCCTTGAGGGGTAGGCCCAACACCTTGGCCAGTTGATCGAGGTTTCCGGGGAGATTACAGGCGAATGCCCTGACCATCAGATCGGAAGTCTGATCGATGTGTAGCTCTGGCAATTGCTTGTCGTAGCGCCTGAGTACGTTGTTCCAGATGATCCGTTCGAACGGACCATGTGTAACAACGCGTTTGCCACGTACGACATGGCCCCAGAGATCAGCCGGGATCAGTTCGCCCTTGTATGGTCGCCAGCGCTTGATTGGCCCTTGGCCTATTGCATAACAAGCAACCAATACGTCGGTTGAAGGATCAATCGAATAGCGGTATGCGCCAGCTTTCTTCAGGCTGACGCATGACCGTGTTTCAAAATCCAGTACCAGATCGTCAGGCGATGATATCTTCGTGCTTGGCTGCATTGTCGCTAATCGGCAGATCGGGTGCGGCCTCATCAGGTTCCAGCTTGACCCGCTGCGGCTGGAATACAGCCCGGTTGATAGCCATAAAGCCTTGTTCGATAGACGTACGGCCTATGGCCAGCCAGCGCTGATCGATATCCGGGTTAGTTTTCATCTTGTCGAGAAGACGCAGGATCGTCTCTTCGATCTGTTTGTTATGGTTGACCACATCGATCTTGCCTTGAGACTGGGTGGTATAACCGTGAACCGGCAATGCTCTGTGTTGTGCTTCCATTGGCTTGCTCCTTGTCTTTGCTATATCACCGTATAGTTTTGGTCCACTCATTCTTTATTCCTGTTTGAAAGGATTTACCTTGTTTGAACGCCCATCCCAAGCACTTGAATGCGGGCAACCAGCCCATGCGTTATAATGTTCGAAATGCTTGGGTACGCCACCACCACTATGGTAGACCAGCAAGCCCTTGCAGCTAGGACAACGGAAGTCTATTAAGCGAAAGACTATCTCGTCAAATAGCTGGTCAACGTCTTGGGCTTCCAATAGATGCCAGTCGCCCTGCTGGGGGTCCTTGTACTCTGCTCTGTCCATGGCCAGTTCCTTTGCCTGATGTTGAAGCGGGACCGGCTAAAGTGAGAAAAGCCAGTCCCGCTCCTGTCATAGTCAGCCAAGTGGGCCTTGGGGGGCATTGCAACTTGACTGCTACAACAAGCCCTATCTCAGTGCCGACGTGTCGAATGGATCATCGGCCGCTGGCGTCGTGCCCGCCATCCCCGCGTACAGCGGATTGGGCGGCGGGGGTGGTATGAAGCCGCCCTGTGCCATGGGAGCCTGCCACTGGGGCGACATGCCCGGTGGACGAGGCGGTACGGCACCCGGCATGGCCGGGGGAGCCAGTCCAGCCAGCATGGCCGGATTGATGGCTGGCGGCGTGACCTTGCTGTCTTTGAATACTTCGCGCGGATCAACGCCACCGCCAGAGAGGTTGGTATCGTCGCCAATGATCATCACGGCCTGAAGGCCGAATGACACGCCTTTCTTGGGCTGGGGCGGTGACTTGCCATAGCCATACGCGTTGACCACAAGGATAGCCCAAACACCCGGATAGACCTTGGACCGGTCATTGATCGGGTTTTTGGCTGGTGTACCGTCCACAATGGCCGGCTTGAACCGGCTGGTGTGATTGATGTAGATACGGCCGGGTGAAAAGCCTTCAAACTTATGGCTTTTGTGTGCACAGTCATGAAACGGGTTTTCAAGCCCGACATACGAGTTGGCTGCTTGACTGTAGTAGTCAGCGAACATTTCGCCGCAAATGCGGTAAAACTCACTGTAGTAGATATTCATGTCGTTGAATGGCGTGTATAGCCCACACACGCTATATTTGGGCGTGGCATTGGGCTGACCCTGCGGCGCTTTTGGTTCAAACAGTGTGTCGCAAAAGGCTAGCCTGACGGGACCGCTGATAATCAGCCTACGGTCGTCTGGCATCATGACCGTTGGATTGTTCCGACACGTTTCCTCAATCCACTTGTCACCAATGACTGAATTGGTCATGTGCCTGTTACCACTGACGTATGATGACCCTGCCATGTTTCATGTTCCTATGTTTGACTGGTCTATGATCTATGTTTGACTGTTTGATGGTTTGTATTCGATAAGAGACGCTAGGTTTACTTCTGGTCGCTTGTCCTCCCTGTCTACCAAAACCATGTTGCCTGATGTATCCTTGATTGTCAACTGTGCGATGGATTTGTTCATTGCTTCAATCTGAGGCTTGGCCCGCTTTCTGTCACCAACGCGTTTATAGATTAAATCTTTGCCGATCTGGTATGCTTCAGTAAGGGTAACCAATTTGTCTTTGATAAACGTTCCCATAGGCAGGCCAGTAATCGATGCTAGATGATTGGCTATAGGAATAGGCTCGCCATTCCATTTGGAACGGGCTTGCGCGTAGACCAGCTTATGATCGGGAATAGCCACGCCTGATCTGGCCAGCGCAATGGCCTGCTTCTCGACCGCGTTGAACCACTCCTGTACCATGCCTTGCATTTGTAATATCTGGGCAATGCGGTCAACTGACAAGTCGGCTACGGGTGGTAATCCGGTCTTACGTAGCTCAGCCATATTGTTGTAAGTTGGCAGGACACTTTTCATTCTGTGCTGCTCGGCTTCGGGACAGGCTGATACGGCCGGGCAAAAACGACAATAGCCAGCCGGGACAATTTCAGGGTTGATTTCCTTGGTCTTACGGATAGCCAAGTTCACTTCGCCAACAAACTGATCAAGCCTGTTGTCGTTGCACGTCCATTCCCGCATGGCCCCGTCTTTGTGAAAACCCCTTGGCTGCATGATAATCATGCGATAGATCGTCTTACCGCTATTGCACATGCCTTGTCGCCGTAGCTCTTGCCTTGAGCCAACAGCGTAAAACATTAGCTGGCTGTTCTCGGTGGCGCTGACAACCACCCCTGAGCCATGCTTGAAATCGGCCACGATCATCATGTCCAGATCGGGCACCCAAATGGTCACATCGCTTGTGCCACCGGCATCGTCGTTGTCTTCGGTTGGAAAAATAAATTGCGTTTCCAGATAGACTGTCAAATGCGGCTTATATGCATCGATTAGCTCTTGAACGAAATCAAGAGTGGTTTGAACGCTTTCAAGCCGGCTGTCTTCATCGTCATGCCTATGCGTCCAGTTTACGCCTGACATGATCTTGGCTTCGTAAGCTGACGTGTATTGGTGGGTCAGTGCGTATTCCAGCAATTCATGTGCTTCTTCGCCGTCCAGTGCGTATGAACTGGACAGTCCGACAGGCATTCCGGCCGCACGTTGGATAGACCCATAACATCGCATCCACCTATGCGATGCACTGGCTGCATAGGTGGCGTGTGTGCGGCCGGAATGATCAGTCATAGCGAGGCAACCATCGGCACGTCGATACCGAATGACCTGAATACGGTCGTAACCATGTCCATGTAATAAAGACGTTCACTGGTTGGCAGTTCGCCCCACTTGTATCTGGCGTATAGCATG
>Ga0126370_10000513_pt1 | contig 16150 bp, 8 predicted proteins | sample PanSoiMetaPlot_3_FD_92586 | JGI IMG/M metagenome (GOLD analysis project Ga0126370, IMG submission 92586) | Tropical forest soil microbial communities from Panama - MetaG Plot_3 | ecosystem: Environmental > Terrestrial > Soil > Tropical forest > Bulk soil | place: Panama | collected 2016-02-17 | reverse complement strand
GTTCCTGATGTGCGTTTCGATCCCAATATCCGACGGGCTTGCCGTTGGCATCGGTGAAAATCGGCAGCGACGTTCGCTTCGTCGCCTCATGAATCCGGCTGTTCACCTCGTAGCGCAGCCCGTAGTTCACCGTGAGTTTCGAGGTCGCCTTCCACGTGTCCTCGAAATAGACGTTGTAAGCCTCACGCCGCACGCCCGCTTCATTGAACTTGCCGTCGACCGGGGTGATGCTCGCCGCCGCCATGATGTTGTAGGAATATGGCGTGCCGGTCAGTAGCCCGGTCAGCGAATCCGGCAACGGATCGCCCGCCTGAATGTCATGCGTCCCGCTCGCCGATGTGATCTTTACCGGCGAATACGCCGTGCCGCCGCCGAACTCGTAGATTCCATTCGGATTCGTTCCGAATATGGTCGAGTCCCTATTTACACGGATCTCCGTTCCCCACTTGAATACGTGCGAGCGATGGGTCCAGGCGAAATCCTGCTTGAACTGATACAGATTGCTGTACGAACCGAAAATCGATCCGCTCGGCTGGTTGTAAGGTTGAAACAACCCGTCGGCATATGTAATTCCGGGCTGCGTGTGATTGTCCGCCGGAAAGAACGGTGTGCTGCGGATATAACTGACTGACGTGTCTGACGTCATGTGCGCTGAAATCGCCCGAGTGTAGTGCACCCCGAAATTTCGCTGGTGGTCAAAAAACTGGATGCCAAACGTCGGATTGATCGCCGTCTGGTCTGGGTTCGTCAGCGGCCCCGTCACCTGGTTCAGGCTGAACCGCGTAATCAGCGACGATTTGTCAGAAATCTTGTGGTCGATCCGGATGGAAAACTGATTCGTGCTGGTGACCACCTTCGACGACGCCGCATAGGTTCGGTCTCCGAACGCGCCGTTCGGTTCATTCGGTAGCGGATAGCCGTTCAATACTCCAGCGACCTCGGGGTTAACCGGCACGGTTAGCGTGTCCCCGGGAAAAGTCGCCGTATCAATTCCCTGTCGTTCGGCCGCCGTGGGCACGGGAATCACCTGCGTCGTTCCTAGCACTTGGCGAAACCCCTGGTACTCGCCAAAGTAATAAGTCCGGTTTCTTCCGTCATAAACTCCCGGCAACACAACCGGCCCACCATTCGTAAATCCAAATTCATTTCGAATAAAAGGAGGAATGCGATGCTTCCCCGTGGGATCCCGATAGTCGAAATAATTCCGCGCATCCAGCGAGGCATTCCGCAGAAACTCGAACATGCTGCCGTGAATGTCGTTCGTCCCTGATTTCGTCACTACGTTCGTATAGCTCGCGGCACCATGCCCGACCTCGGCCTCCATCACGCCCGAATTCGACTGCACCTCTTGAATCGCGTCCACGTTGAAGTTGGAAAACGTCGCGCCACCCATCTCGGGATCCGTCGTATCGAACCCGTCGATGGCAAACACGGTCGTCACGCCCCGCTGCCCGTTCACCGCAAACTGCTGCGTGAAGTTCGCGGCGCCATTGGCATCGGTCATCGTTCCTGCCGCAAGCAGCAGCAACTTGCTGAAGTCGCGCGCGTTGAGCGGAAGGCTCGAAACCTCCGAACTGGTAAGGTGCTCGCCGCCGCTGGCCTGCGCTACCGCAGCTTCTTTCCCTCGAACATCCGGCTTTACCGCCACCTCACCTGATGCCAGCATTTGCAGAGAAAAACTGACGGTGCTGTCTCGTACCACCACCGGCCCGGCAGACTTCGATTCCCGACCCGCCGTCTGAACGGAGACCTCATACGATCCCGGATCGATCTCGCTAAATGCGAATTTCCCGCCGCCCGTCGTGCTAGCGCGGTAATCGCGCCCGCTCACGGAATGCAGGCGTACGACTGCACCCGCGACAGGCTTCCCGGAGCTATCGATCAGCAGTCCATCCCACGACGTGAGACCCACGGCCCCGCCAACCAGCATCATCAAGCAAACGCAAATCAGGCCAAAAAATCGTTTTTCCCTGTGTCTGGACATAAACTCGGAATTATACCGGGCCATGGCACGACCGCCTGTGACTGTGGACACTGTCAGGTAGATTTTTCGCTAAACGGAGTTCATCATAGGAATTGCACCCGGAGAACATATGGCAGGCGACGGATCGACGCGGGTGTAAGGCCTAAGGTTTCCCTCGCGCAGCGCGAATATTACCGCTATACCGAGGGCTCGGCGGAGTTCGAGCGTCAGGGCATCCAATTTCCCAGCCTCGCTCCGACTTTGCCCGGCTTGCGCGAACAACTGCCGTCATTAAGGATGAGTCTAAGACTAAGTAGGACAACCTACAAAAGAACGCTCCGCGGTATCGCGAATAAGAAGTTTTCATACCCATGTCCCGAATATTTCCCAAACTGACGCTGCTCCTCTCGACTGCGATCCCGGCGCTGATTCTGTGCCCGGTCTCCCGTTCCGCGGAGCCACCATGGCTGGAACTCCACTCCCCGCACTATACCGTCATTACCGACGCCAGCGAGAAACGGGGACGCGAGGTTGCACTCCGCTTTGAGCAGATGCGGTCCGTCTTTGCCGGTTTGCTGGGCAAGGATCGTCTCAGCGAAGCTCGTCCCCTCACGATCCTGGCGTTCAAAAACGACAAGTCCTACTACCAGGCGGCTCCCCTTCGCCAGGGCCAGCCAATCGCGGCTCCCGGATTCCTGCTCACCAGCGAAGATCAGGACTTCGTCGTCCTGAACCTTTTTGAAGACGAGCCTTACCGCGCCGTCGCCCACGATTTTGCCCTTCGCCTCCTCGACTTCAATTACCCCCCAGCGCAAGGCTGGTTCGATGAAGGCCTCGCCGAATACTTCAGCTCCATCCGCATTGTCGGCAATCAAGTCGAGATCGGCGGCGACCCCGAACTGCAGCCGACCACGAAAGAAGACCTGCTCGGCAACCAGCGCGACACGCATGCCGCTAAGTCGCTCACCGAACTGCTCGGGGCCGAGGTCTGGATGTCTCTCCCTGACCTGTTCGCCGTCAAACACGATCCTTCACCCAGGAACGAAGGAACGCACCACACGCTCTACTACGCGCAATCCTGGATCGTGATGCACTACCTGCTGCATCAGAAGAAACTGCCCGAGACCGGCACCTATTTCGGACTCGTGCTCAACCAGCACATTCCCGTCGAAGACGCCATCAAGCAGGCATACGGGATGAGCTCCGCGCAACTCGAGCAGGCGGTGAAGGAGTATTTCCACGGCCAGCCCGGGCTGCACCCAGCCGTCAGCGCCTCCCGCCAAACCGCCAGCGATCCCTCCAACGCAATGCCCTCTGGCGCGACCGATCACTTCCCTGTTCCTTACGGCCAGGACGACTCGATCATCACCGCAAGACCCATGCCCGAGGCCGACGCCCGCGCGATGTACGCCGGAATCCAGATTCGCCTCCCCGACCGCCGCGACATGGGCCTCAAAACGCTGAACGAGTTGGCCACCACGCCCACCGAGGCAGACAAGAAAGTCGAGGTCAAACAGTCCAAGCGAGTCGGCGAAGATCCCGATCAGCTCCCGGCAAACGCGATCGGCAATGCGCTCGCCCACCGCATCCTCGCTTGGGATCACGTCGAGCACGGCGAATTTCAGGAAGCCTTCAACGAAATGGGAGATGCCGCTGCGCTCAATCCGCGCGACATGTGGGTTCGTTACTATCTCTGCTTTGCGAAATACAGCATGGCGCAAGCCAAGCACGCCGAGATGATGGGATTGGCCAACATGATGCTCGACCTTCGCGCCGTGCTCGAGTGGAATCCGGAGATGTCCGATGCCTACGATCTGCTCGCGGTCGCTCGCAATGCCGGCGGAAGCCCAACGAATGCCATGCAGTCCGAGCGCGCCGCCATCGGCCTGAGCCCGCGTGACGAGCGCTACTCTCTGCACTTGGCGGAAATTTACGTCTCGGGAAAAAAGTGGGACGCCGCCGGAGCTCTGCTCGATCGCCTGAAGACCAGCGACAACCCACAAATTGCCGCCTCGGCACGCGACCTGGTCTCGCAGATAGGTTCGCAACGGAAGTACGGGCTCTCAACCAGCGCCTCCGCAGCGGCTCAGCCGAAATACGAACAGCAGAAATCCCCGTTTGATGCCCTCGAAGAAGACGCCGCCAAACGCGACGCGGGTGTGCAAGGCGGACCCGGTTCCACCGCTGACGCACGTGCCACCAAATATGTGAGGGGGCGCCTGGTCGCTGTTGATTGTTCGAACGCCCCCGCCGCCGTGCTCACCGTCAGCTCCGACAAAGGCACCCTCAAGCTGCGAGCATCCGATTACAAATCGCTCCTTCTTATCGGCGCTGACGACTTCTCCTGCACCTGGCGAGACCGCCAGGTCACCGCCAACTACAAACCCCGCGGCGCCTCGGACGGCGACCTGGTGTCGCTCGAAATGCGCTAGATCCGTCACAGAACGGGCGATCCTTCTCTATGCGTCATCGAGCGACAGCGAGAAATCTGCTTTTCGCATCGATTCGGTAAATTACTTGCTTTGTTTGGCTTGCGGGACTTCAACATGCAACTCGCTCGCAAAGTCTTGAATCCAGAGAATTTATCCGCAAAATATTGGGAAATAAGGGGTTATCGGTAAGCTGATCGCTGTAATCTTTGTGCCTAGAATCGATAAATTATTGAATTTATTGGAGTTGTCAAGTTGTGACCGGCGGTCATCACTGTAAAATATTGAATTTGAATAACTTGCAGGCAAGGTATTAAGTAATAAGGAGTTATATCCACATCGGCTGAGTCGGATTTCGAGACCCGGTAAGCTGCGAATGACGGCATGTGACGCGGTCGGCGCTCGGTTCCACTATGCGCTGTCGGTATCCTCGGTCAAGGTTGGAGGTCACACGAAAAACGAATTTGGGTGGGGGAAGCTGTGGAGAATCGAAAAGGGTTTGTCAATCGCCCAAATACAAAGCTCATGTCGGATACTGAGTCGGGGAGGAAAAGCTAAGAAAACTGAATCGGGTTTATGCAGCTTGGGGTTCTGGACAATTCTCGCACGCCTGTTTTACGTCATGGAGAACCTTCCTAGCGGAGCCTTCGGTGATTCGCTCGGCTCGTGCGTCGGGTAATTTCTCACTTCTTACCGCAACCTTGACCGTTTCCTTCAAAAGGCGTTTGTCCACTTCGTTCGTTATCCATTTCGCTCCTGCCACTCCGACGAGGAAGGCACCTGCGAGGGCCGAGAACCTGAGACTGATCACTGCGCGTGTGCTCTGATCTGCAAGTTCTACCGACGCGCCAGAACCGTAGAAGGCCCAAGAAGAAAACGCCGCGAAGGCTCCGATCAGAATGTTGGTGAGTGCGCCCGGACACCAGACGCCGGACTCCTTACGAGGCAGCGCGAAACCGTTGTCGCTCATTAGAGCATTGACCACTCCGCCGAGCCCTCCGAAACCTGCGATTAGCGACGCACATATCCACGGGTTCATAGGCCCCCCTGTTAGGAAATCACTATATGACATCGTCGCTGGGCACGCACGAAATAACGCGTTGAACGAACGCTGAAACTCGGCCCATGCCTCGCGCTCTGCAAACGCGCGAAGAGTCGGGTCATCGCGCTGTTGCCCTATTGAAGAATCTGGAAGCGACTGCCAGCGCCGTCTTAGGATAGGACCTGTTGTCGTGTCGCGTTGGAGAGAGCGCGTTCTTCACTGTGCGCTACGCTGCTTGCCGTAGTCGACTATCCACTGTGGCGGCTCCGGCTCGAGATTGCCGTTCACTTTCATTCCTCGTTCTGCGGCCCAGCGGTATCCCCACATCGGCCCGTACTTCGTAATGTAAGTGTCGGGAATCCGATAGGCAGGATCTGATTGAGCTTCGTCCAGAGTGACATACACATAGTGCTTCTGTTCGAATAGCTTAAGCAGTTGTGCGATCACATCTGCATTCAGGCGGTTATCGTGCAGAAGCATGATCTGTGGAGGCTCATAACCAAAAATCTGTTTGCTCAGCCCGGCATAGTAATCAATTTCAGTGCTTGTATAGGAGAGGTATTCCCTGCGGAGTCTCCGCGCCAAGGAGTCACGCGCGAGGAGCATTGCCACGTAAGCGGCATTGAAAATGTAGTCTGAGTTGTCAATGGTGCACGCTGCAACACGGTAACCCCGCCGAGTAAGGAAACTCATGACCTGATCATGCTTCTCTTCAGTTTCACCAGTGTGGTTCATGGGAAAGCGGAAGAACTCCGGTTTTTTCCCCGCTTCTTTCATCAACGGCACGAAACCGGCTTCGCCCTGGACGATCTCATTCTCGATTTGCGCAACCGAAAGCTGATTGCTGTCCTGGTGAGAGTAGGTGTGATTACCCAGATCGAATCGGCCAGTAGTCCAGCTTCTGAGTATTTGGGTTCCGGCTATAGGACCAAGCTCTTCGACCCGTTTCTGGACGACAAAGCCTGTGACCGGGGCGTGATGATGCCTCAGGGCTGACAATATCTTCCGATTGATCTCCAGGGCAACGGTCGCATCTGAAGAAGATACCGTGCCGATGCTCGCGTAAGGCAGATCGTCGACCGTGATCGCGACTGTTCGCTTCTGTGCGAGTGCGCCGAGTGACCAAAGCAAACCCAGCGGGATCGAAAACCAGATAAGGTTCAGACGCTTCATATCGAGTACTTATCACAACATCCAATTCTGCGACCAGTCACGTGCCTGGAGCGTTGTCTGAAGTTTGTCTATTCTTCTCGGCGTCATCCCGGCTGGAGCCGCCTTTCAGGCGAAGGGGTGATTTGCTTCGCGCGTCACGGCGTCACTCCGGGCAAGCTGCATTGGTGCACAAACAAAAGCAGATTCCTCGGCTGCCTCGCCCCTGCATTCTTTGCAAGGGTGGGAATCACGGGCGTATAAGTCTCTGATGCGACTCGGGGTTCGCGACACAAGCGTGTATGGTCGTACATCTCAATGTGGCGACCGGCGCAACTAACGTTCCAGATGCGGGTGCGTCCATTCTGAATGCGCGGACTTCTCTGGACGCACAGGAGACAGCATGAATCAGCACAATGATGGGCAAAGCGCTGCGGCCGGTTCGTCGTTTCTGCCACTTGAATCGGTCTGGCGCGACATTCGCTTTGCGGTGCGATCGCTGCTAAAGGCGCCGGGATTCACGGTCGTCGCGATTCTGGTGATTGCGGTCGGAATCGGTGCGAACACCGCCGTCTTCTCCGTCATTAATACGGTTCTGCTGAAGCCGCTGACTTACCCGGATCCGCAATCGCTGGTGCACTTGATGAACACCGGCGATCAAGGTTCCTTCCCTGGCGCGAATGTACCCAAGTTCAATATCTGGCGGCAACAGACGGGGATTTTTCAGAAGGTAGCGGCTTACGACACCGGCGGTGCCGGGCTGAATCTGACCGGCAACGATCAACCGGAGCAGGTGCAGGGAGTCCATGTGAGCGCCGATTATTTTTCGGTTCTGGGAGCGCCGGTGATTTCGGGGCGCACTTTCACCGCGGCCGAAGACAGCCCTCATGGCGGAAATGTTGTGGTTCTGAGTTACGGGCTATGGAAGCGGCGATTTGGCGGAAGGCGGGACATCGTCGGCAACAATGTCCAACTCAATGGACAGCCCTATCAGGTTGTGGGCGTGATTGGACGCGAATTCGTTACTGACAATCCGGCGGATCTCTGGCTGCCATTTCAGTTCGAAATGAGTTCGCAGGACCAGGCGCACTACTTCGGCGTGCTGGCGCGGCTCAAGCCAGGAGTGACGGTGCCGATGGCCAATGCGCAATTGAAGCTGGCTGCCGATCAATATCGAACGACCTATCCGGGAACGCTGGGGCCGAATAGTAGTTTCGGCGTGATTCTGTTGCAGGAGTTGATGGTCCGCGATACACGGTCGTCACTCTATGTGCTGCTTGGGACCGTCGGACTCGTGTTGCTGATTGCGTGTGCCAACGTTGCGAATCTATTGCTGATTCGCGCGACGGCGCGTAAACGGGAACTCGCCACACGCTCTGCGCTTGGCGCCGGACGCTGGCACATCATTCGTCAGTTGCTCACCGAGAGTCTGGTTGTGTCGCTCACTGGCGGAGTACTCGGACTCATTCTTGGATTCGCGGGCGTCCGGTTCCTGCTTGCGATCAATCCCGGGAGCATCCCGCGCATCGGCGAGGACGGATCGGCAGTGAAGGTCGATTTGAATGTGCTTCTGTTCACGTTGGGTGTTTCGCTTCTCACCGGAGTCTTGTTTGGACTTGTGCCGGCGATCAGCGCCTCGCGCAAGAATCTTGCGGCCATCTTGAACGAAAGCAGCAACCGTGCGGGAGTCGGGTTCCGCAGCGGCAAGATGCGGTCCGTGCTGGTGATCAGCGAAATGGCTCTGGCCCTTGTGCTGGTGATCGGGTCGGCGCTCCTGATTCGCACATTTATGAAGCTGCAATCGGTGGATCCGGGCTTCGATACCCACAACGTGCTCACGATGGCCATGTCGATCAGCGGTGACCGGTTTCTGAAGAGCAGTGGCGTCGCGCAAGTCATCCGTGATGGCACTGAGCGGATCAATGCAGTTCCCGGCGTCACGGCCACGGCAGCCGCGTGCTGTCTGCCTCTGCAGGGTGGGTTCGGATTGCCTTTCAATATCGTGGGGCGGCCGAATGGCAACAATCCGAACACGGGCGGAGCAGGATACTTTCCGGTCTCGTGGAGCTACTTTGATGTGTTCAAGGTGCCCGTCGTGCGCGGACGCAGTTTCACCGAACAGGACAACGGATCAGCGCCGGGTGTGGTCATCATCAATGAAGCCATGGCGAAACAATTCTGGCCGAAAGGCGATCCGTTGAACGACCGTCTGGAGATCGGAGCCGGCATGGGACCGGTCTTCGTCGAACCACCGCGGCAGGTGATCGGCATTGTTGGAGACACGCGCGATGGAGGGCTCAATCAAGATCCGGGGCCGACTATGTTTATCCCCGTGGCGCAGATGCCCGACAAAGTCACGGAGCTGAATTCTCGCATCGCGCCGCTCTGGTGGATTGTACGCACGCGGATGGAGCCTCACACTCTGACGGCAGCCGTGAGCAACGCGGTCCGCGAAGCAACGGGCGGGCTGCCGGTGGCGCACATTCGCAGCATGGACGAGATTGTGGTCGAGACGACCTCACGCGAACGGTTCAACATGCTGCTGCTCACCTCGTTCGGCGCTTCGGCGTTGCTGATGGCTGCGATCGGTATCTATGGATTGATGGCTTATTCGGTTGTGCAACGGACGCAGGAACTCGGCGTGAGGATGGCGCTGGGAGCTCAAGCATCAAATATTCGCAACATGGTGATTCGCCAAGGAATGGCGCTGGCGGGCGTGGGCCTCGTCATCGGTGTTGGCGGAGCCTTCTGGCTAACAAGGTTTCTGACGGGATTCCTGTTTGGCGTAAAGAAGTGGGATCCGATGGCGTTTATTCTGACGCCGATTTTCTTGTGCGCGGTCGCGCTCGTAGCAGTCTGGGTGCCGGCGAGAAGAGCAACCCGGGTGGATCCGATGTCAGCGTTGCGGTTTGAGTGACGTGAGTGGCAGGTGCGGACTGTAATAAATATCCAGCGAGGCCGTCCCTAGATAATAGGTACCAAGAATTTCGTTTTAGCGGAGAGGTCCTCGTGCTCTGGCTCAATGGCCTGATTCGCGATCTCGTGTACGGATTCCGCATGATGCGGAACGCTCCATTGGTGTCAATTGCCGTCACATTAACGCTTGCGATCGGGATTGGGATCAATACCGGCATTTTTACGATCATCAATGGAATCTTGCTTCGTCCGCGTACGGATTCGGATCCGGCGACATTCGCCCGGCTGTATGCGCAATATTGGTCACGAGGAAATCCGCGTGAGTTTGCGGGGCAGTTTTCTCCGGCGGCATATCGAGCCATTCAGGCGCGTTCCCAGTCACTGGCAGAACTGGCGGCCTGGCGCGTGGACCGAGTCCTGATTGGGGATGCTTCAACCGCCACGCTCGCAATAGAGGTCTCGTGCAATTTCTTTTCGGTCTATGGTTTGACGCACGCCTTGTCGGGACGATTGTTTCTCGCTGGCGAGTGTGAGCCCGGAACCGAGGAGCACGTGATTGTGGTTGCGGAAGAGATGTGGCGCGACCGATTCGGCGCTGATCCGCAGATCCTCGGCAAGACCATTCTGCTGAATCGACAGCCGTTTACGGTGGTCGGTATTGTCCCTGCCAATTTTTCGGGGAGAGTGCGTGGCCCGGGCATCTGGGTTCCGTATTCTCTGCAGCATCGTCTTACCGGAAATGCTGACATTTTTGAGGCTGACCGCGAACCCTCGCTGTGGCTCGAGGGCAGGCTCCGTCCGCGTCGAACTCGTGATCAACTGCAAGCAGAAGTGAACGTAGTCGTGTCACACGTTTCTTTGCCAGACTCTGATCTGACGGAACGTGTGCGGGTCACGAACGGCGCATTGATCGAAGATCCGAGTGTCCGACGGGAGGCGTACTGGATCGTGTTGCTGATTTTGATCGGTGCGATGCTACTGCTGCTGGTCAGCTGCACGAGTGGATCAGTGCTGTTGCTCTCCCGGGCGGTTGCACGGCAACGGGAAATCGCGGTGCGGATCTCACTGGGAGCGGAGCGATGGAGGGTCGTCCGGCAACTTATGTCGGAGAATCTTCTAATCGCTGTGGCGGCGGGCGTTTTGGGAATTTCACTCGCGCTCGAAATTCCGCAAGTTTTTCGCAAGTTGATCCCGGAGATGCCTTATCTGCCCTTCGGGCTTGATTGGCGCGTATTCAGTTACGTCACGGCGATCACGTTGACGTCGTCGATCATTGCCGGTCTCGCGCCCGCTAGCGAATGCTTGAAGCAGGACGTTTGGATTTCACTGAAAGGCAACGAGCACACCGCTCAGACCAGGATGACGCGCTGGAGCATCCGGGATTTGCTTGTGGTCGCGCAGGTTTGCTTTTGCATGGTGCTGATGGTTGTGTCGTGTATGTTCTCACAAGCCGTGCTTTCAATCTTCGAGATGGAGCCAGGCTTTGAAACACGGCAAGTGGTTGCTGCCCCAATCCAATTTCCGGAAAGTTATTCTGCGGGCGATGCCGAGGCTTTGTTAGCAAGATTGCAGGATCGCACTGCTGCGATCAGCCAAGTGGATGACGTTGCCACCAGCAGCACGACGCCGTTGGCCGGTAATGCCGAGGGAGGGACGGCGAGCACCGAGTTTCGATCGCCGAATCAAGCGTCTGCGCAAGGACACAGCGCGACGGAGATGGCGGTATCACAGAATTACTTCAGCACGCTCAGCATCCCGCTTGTGCGTGGAGAAGGATTTCCGCGTACGAACTCCGATAGCGGTGCGGTCATCGTGTCGCGTGCTTTTGCTGAAACATTTTGGCCTGGACAGGATCCGGTTGGGCAAACGATCGTTTCGGGTGATGGCAAGCCCTTTAGCGTGGTTGGGGTCGTTCCTGACAATCACACCAGTTACACCAGCGAAGCGGACGGCCCGACACTGTACTCCTTGCGGAGCAAGCCTTTGGCTGCCGACCTGCTGCTGGTGCGATTCCACGGCAATGTGGCTCCTGTTGCGGCAACGCTGAGGAGCATCGTTCACGATCTTGATCCTCAGATACTGGTCGTCCCCAGCACTTTGCGCGCGCAAATCGACGAAAACGCGGAGAACGGGTGGCTCATCGGCAAGATGTTGCTGTTTGTGGCGGGAACCGCGGTTGCTCTGGCATTGCTCGGCATCTACGGTATGGTCGGATATTCCGTGACGAGACGGACGCGCGAGTTCGGAATTCGTGTGGCGGTGGGAGCAACGCCGCGGGACGTGATGCGCGTGGTGTTTGCGACCGGGTCAAGGCCCGTGATTGCTGGGATCACTGTAGGGATCGCAGTTGCATTTGGATTTTCAAGCGGCGTAGTGAAGGCTTTTGAACGCGCACCACTACCTTTGAGTGCGACTAATCCGGTGCCCTACGGCCTTGTCGCCATCCTGCTCGCATTTGCGTCACTTGCGGCCATGATCGGGCATGCGCGCCGCGCCGCCAAAGTCGAACCGCTAACTGCACTGCGGGAAGAATAGGACGCAGGTAGAAATGCGAAGCGGCAACGGAAAGCTTCGATAACGAGGTAGGGATCCTTCGACTGCGCCGCGACTCGCTCTGCTCGTGGCGGCTCCACTCAGGATGACATTCTGAGGGTGGAGGCAATGTCGGATGGATATCGCTGCGATACCGCGTCCAATAAAAAACCCTCCCGCTGGGACCGGGAGGGTTCTCAATGGTTCGCAGGTAATTATGCGCGGACGACGTTTGCCGCTTGAAAGCCCTTGGGGCCCTTGAGCAAGTCAAACTCCACGGTCTCGCCCTCATTCAGAGTGCGGTAGCCGTTCTCCTGGATCGCCGAAAAATGCACGAACACATCTTCCCCTGTAGAGCGCTGGATAAATCCATATCCTTTCGCCCCATTGAACCACTTCACTGTTCCTTTCTCTCTCACGGAACTACTCCTTTCACCAATCGCGAAGAATGATTCTCCATGTTTCCCGGAATGCACTTCGAAGTGAATCGAAGTCCCCCTCAGAGAAACGGTAGAATTTTCGGTTGCGTCCACGATGTGCAGAGGGAATTACTTCCAAAAAGGAAAAGACTCCTCATCCCCGATGGCAGAGAAAAAACCGCAGCGGGAATTTTCGGAGTCCGACAATTTGGCGCGTTTCCACCACACCCAACAAACGTCAACCACTTACTGGTCTCACCACCGGACCAATCTTCCGGCGTTGAGCAACAGATAATAAGCACTACTAAAACGTTTCGCAAGAAAAATTAGAAGGGAATCGAAACATGACCTACAGTCATACTCGATAACTTTAACTTAGATTAAGAAATCAGGCAGGTAACCACTGGCAAAACTTCCGTTTGCGCTCGTCCTGGTCCCGGCGTCACGCTCTGTTAGGATTTAGTTTGACGTGGTGACTCCGCCCACCCCTGCGGCCTCTACCCCTGCCTCTCCGGCAGCGCCCAAGCCCGCTTTGCGCCTGAGGCGACCTTCACCCAACCTGATCCTCTCGACGGTTAAGTACTTGATGCGCACCGAGGTGCACACGTTTGCCTTCTCGGTGGCCGCCAATGCGATCCTGTCCTTCTTTCCGTTTGTGATGCTGATGATGACCCTGATCCGGCGGGTCTTTCACTCGAGAGTCATGTATGACGTCGTCTTGCAGTTGCTCCGCGACTACCTTCCGGCCGGGCAGGAGTTTGTGATTCGTAACCTGAACTCCATGGTCAATTCGCGACAGCGTGTGCAATTGGTGTCTCTGGTGATCTTGCTGATTACGTCGTCGGGAATCTTCCTTCCCCTTGAGGTTGCGCTGAATCGCATCTGGCGGTTCGAGAACAACCGCTCGTACCTTGGGAATCAGGTGGTGTCATTCGGACTGGCCTTCGCGTGCGGAGCTCTGGCGCTGCTTTCGATCAGTCTCACCGCCGGCCCGGTCGCTTTTATGGAATGGATCTTGCGAGGCTATGGGAAAGGATTCGTAAGTGTCGTCGGATTTCTGGTAATGAAGGTGTTTGCGATCGCCGCGAGCATCGCCATTTTCTTCCTGATCTACTGGGTGTTGCCGAATGGCAAGGTTCCGGCACGCACCGTCCTGCCGGCTGCGATCATCATGGGCTTGCTGTCTGAGGCATTGAAGTACGCCTACATTCTCGCCTTGCCATGGCTCAACTTTCAGGAAGTGTACGGACCGTTTGCGCTGTCGGTGACGATGATGTTCTGGGCGTTCTTGTCGGGGTTGTTGTTGCTGGCTGGAGCTAATCTTTCAGCAGAAGAGCATTTGGGGCGGGCGCTCTAGAGATCAGGGTCTGCGAGAATGTGTCGTCCGTCTGAAGTAGTGTCGTAGCCCCTTCGGGGCTGGTTGTGTCCCCCGCAAGTTACCCACGGCTTGCGCCGTGGGCTGCATTCTTTCGCCGCTTCGTGGCTGCCTTCTCTTGGCACTTGCGCTATCGTCCCAATGACGGTTCTCACTCACACACCTTAACCTGTCTTAAAGCCGGCGCAATAAAGCCGTCAGTCCTAGCTGACGGCCTGAATGCTAATCGAGATTGCAATATTACTTCTTCTGCTCGCCTATCGAGAGTAGCTCAACATCGAAGATGAGAGTCTCTCCCGGACCAATGTCGGAACCGGCGCCGCGGTCGCCGTAGGCCAGGTCTGCCGGGATATATAGCTGCCATTTCGATCCCACGGGCATTAATTGCAGAGCTTCGGTCCAACCTTTTATTACGCCTCCTACCGGAAACGAAATTGGCTGGCCGCGCTTGTAGGAACTGTCGAACTCCTTGCCGCTGATCAGCGTGCCGCGATAGTTCACCGTGACGGTGTCGTTCGCGGTTGGCTTTGGTCCACTGCCTTGCTGCAGGACCTTATATTGCAGGCCGTCGGGAAGAGTCTGCACTCCGTCTTTCGACTTGTTGGCCGCCAGGAAAGCTTCTCCGTCTTTTCGCGCCGTCGCGCCCTCTTGATGAGACTTCGCCTCTTGCGCGCTGCGGACCTCGGTCATCAGTTGCTGGAGCGCCGCCCGCATTTCGTCTTCCGTCATAGCAGTTTTGCCGCCGCTCAGGGCGTCGCGCAGTCCGCGCGAAACTAGTATTGGATCGACCGAGGCGGTAGCTCCCTGCTTCTTCAAACCGGAGCCGATGTTCATTCCGAGGGCGTAGCTGTTCTTCTCTCTCTGTGTTTTCAAGGTCAATGTCGTACTCGTCCCTGTGCGCGGTGTGGTAGTGGCAGGTTTGCTTGCCGTCGAACTTTTCGGAGTGCCAGTGGTCGACTGAGTGGATGCCGGCTTGGCCGGTTGCGGAGGAGTGGTCGCGGGAGGGTTTTGCGCCGCAGCGTGAGCCAGCAGCACTCCTGCCGCGATGAACTGAATAGCAATTGCGGTGAGCGGTTTTTGCATAGATTTTATTGTCCCATCCAATATGAGGGATGGGCAAACGCGGTGGTTGCGTGGAATGGGAGAAAAGATGCCCGGCGGCTCAACTCCAGGTCTCCGATTAATTATCGGTAGTCGTCCATTCGCGGACGCGGGTTCGCGTCATTGAACACTACACACTGCCTCTCGCACCGCAAACCATTGAAATCGCAAACAAAGTCTTCGGTACAGTGATTGCACTTGATCTTCCCTACTCTCTACCGTGAGGAAGCAATTTTTGCTGCGGAGGTAGCCAGGATGGACTGGGTTACAGGGTTCTTGCGGCTGCGGACGATTGACCATCTGTTGGCGGACTTGCGGTATGCGTGGCGCGGCATGCGGCGCTCACCGGGTTTCTACAGCATCGCAGTGCTGATGCTGGCTCTTGGGATCGGGATCAACGCCGCAATCTTCAGTGTCTTCGCCCACGTTTTGCTCGCACCGTTGCGTTTTCCCGAGCCGGGCAATCTCTACGTGGTTAGCTCGCACGCCTCCTCTCTGGGCGATGCTCGGCGGCCGGCCTCCGGGCCGGACTTTCGGGACTTCCGCGACGAGGGCACAACGCTTTCGCAGGTTGCAGCAGCAATCGGATATTTTTCGGAGTCCTGGACCGGGGACGGAGCTCCGCGGGTGCTCAAATGCACGGGCCCGACGCAGCAATTCTTTGGCGTGATGGGCATCCGCCCGATCATGGGACGGCTCTACACACCCGCAGAATATTCGGTGCTCGACAGCGGCTCGGTGCTGATCTCATCGAAGTTTTGGAAGGAACAGCTAGAGAGTGATCCTCACGTGATCGGACGGATGATCACGATCGGCGGCGCTTCGCAGACGATCGTTGGCGTCCTGCCGACCATGTCGGATCTCTATCCGGAGACTGATGTGTGGCTGACGTTGACCACTGAACCAGCATGGCCCTTCATGAACTGGCGCGCCAACAAATTCCTTGATGTAGTCGCGCGCCTGAAGCCGGGGGTAGCGCGCAGCGTTGCCGAACAGCAGCTCACCTCCATTCTGCGTCGTGGAGAAGGCGAGCCGAACGATTTACAGGTTCAACTCACGCCGCTTAAAGACTTCATCGTGGGTCCGGTCACGAAACAACTCAGCATTATCATGGCTGCGGTCGCGCTGGTGCTTCTCGTAACCTGCATGAACACGGCGGCACTGCTTCTTTCGCGAGCTGTCAAACGCTCACCTGAGCTAGCACTTCGCCTGGGGCTGGGTGCC
>Ga0126370_10000512_pt1 | contig 16162 bp, 11 predicted proteins | sample PanSoiMetaPlot_3_FD_92586 | JGI IMG/M metagenome (GOLD analysis project Ga0126370, IMG submission 92586) | Tropical forest soil microbial communities from Panama - MetaG Plot_3 | ecosystem: Environmental > Terrestrial > Soil > Tropical forest > Bulk soil | place: Panama | collected 2016-02-17 | reverse complement strand
GCTCCTATGGTAATTTTAGTCCCAATCATAAAATCATAAAAACACATAATCTTCTAATAGATTGTACGCCATTTAATACTATATATGCATTTGAAGTGCTGCCTATCAGTATCGAAGGTTCGCTCATATCGTAACTTGAGGGTAGGTGGCATATTCAAGAATTTTAATGATAACATAATTTGATTTCTTGATTTTATCCTCAACACGGTAAGTTGAATCCAAAGAGTCATTTAATTTCAAGTGATTAACCCCCAATTCTGTGCATAAGGTTCATTGATGGTCTCAACGATTTACTACGTATTAGCTTTATAATACCTTCTGGCTTGTGTTCTATGGAATTTAAGATACTTAATTTAATAGCTTCGTCAGATTTTCCACTTCTCAACAGACCTTTCAGATCAGTTCCTGGTTTTTCATAAAGACAAGTCAGCAATCTACCATCTGATGTTAGTCTTATCCTGTCGCAGTTGGTGCAAAATGGCTCAGATATAGACGGAATAAATCCCAAACTACCTTTATTGTCATTAAAAGTAAATAGCCTAGCAGGTTCGGAAAAATCGTTGCATACGGGAAAAATTTCTATCCCCTCGCTATCTAACTTTTTGATTATTTCAGCCTTGGTTACTACTAGGTGATTATTCCACATGCTAGTTCCATCCAATGGCATAAATTCTATAAAGCGGACAGTGAAATTAGTCTTTCTTGACAACGCTGTAAATTCTATGACCTCGTCATCATTCCATCCTCTGATGACGACAACATTTAATTTCACACGAAGTCCAACGTCATTAGCTACTTGTATACCTTCAAGTACCTTGTCGAGTCCATTTACACCGTTAATTGCCTTAAATCGATTCTCTTTTAGTGTATCTAAACTAACATTCACGCTATGTAATCCTGCATTCTTGAGCTTAAGTGCATTAGCCTGGAGTCCTATGCCATTTGTAGTCATGCCTATGTGCACTATCTTGGGTATTTGAGAAATTAGCTTGATTAGGGTAGGGACATTTGGTCTAACTAAAGGCTCTCCACCAGTCAGTCTCACTTTGACAATGCCTAAATCTGCTAAGATCCTAACAACTCTATTGATCTCATGAAAATTCAGTATATTTTCCTGTTCAAACCAATCGACGTTATTGCTAGGCATACAATAGACGCATCGCATATTGCACCTGTCAGTGACTGAAATACGTAATTTCTTAGCGGTTCTACCGAATCCGTCCATTAATTTGTTATTCTGGTGCACCAAGAGTGGTCAACATACCAACCTTATTAGATACTGATTATCGAATCTTATTAAAATAACCTTTGTGCTGGCTAGATTGAATTTTGGATCATCTATTTGAACGAAAAGATTGAGCTCGTTTATACATCTATTCTGATAAAGTAGTCTCATTATTCAGATATTGTTGGAATATGCAGTAGATCAAATTTGGAAAATCATTGAACTATAAGTCACCAAACATGTTATAATATTCATTCGCAATCTTATCTGAAAAACTATATTTATATTTGGAAAGAATGTCAGAGACGAGTTGAACATTAAAAATTCTATATAGCTGTAACTCCTGACCATGAACTATTGAAATAATTCCGCTTTCAGATAACCTCTTTAGATGCCATGAAATTGTAGATGGTGCTTTTTTCATGTGTTCTAAGATCTCACCGAATGTGCATAGATCATGTTCGAGTATGAAGAGCACGATCTGCCTCGAGGACTTGTTCCTAATCTGGCCCATTATACATGTCTCTTCCAATTGCATGTCCAAGGGAAAGTACTTTGGCCTTCTACCGTGTAGCCTATCAACCTTAATTGCCTGCGTTTTTTCTAGAATTTTTATGTGGTACTCTAGCGCACCGTTTGTCAACCCACTAAGTCTGAGCAGTTCTCTATATCTTATCCCCGGGCTACGTTTGATATGATCCAATATCAAAGTTTTAAGATCGATAGGTCCAATATTGCATTGATTAGGGCAAGTAGTAGACAATTTCCTATTTTTCCACCTTTAGTACACCCAAACCGAATAACGTTAGCATAAGCAACAACAACATGTGAGGCAATCCCACATATATTCCGCGCTGCATAGCGGGACTAGTTCCTGGTATAACTTCTAGCAAAAATAATATTTCAACAATCAAAAGAGATGAGAATCCCACAGTGGTATACAAGATCTTAGTGCTTCTAATTCTCCGATATGCCAGCAGTGAAGCTGCAATCAAAAATGTAGATATAGAAATGCTCGCGACGTGCATTGATATGAAATAAATCAAATGAGGTCTGTGAATATGTGGAATTATTAGTGGGACAAAAATAATGAGTGTTACAATTGAAATTAGTGCCAACAATTTAGGTTTACTATTTACGATCTCAGTAAGATGGTATCGCAGAGCTGCATAACAACCAATGAGCCTAATTTCCAAGTTGTGATATATTGGTTGGAGCTTCATAAATAGATGACTCGATTCGTTAGTCTCACATAATTAATATCAATAGAGCATTATTTACTTTTCATAGTGCATTCGTCGAATGTACAACAATGGTACTTCATGTTGATGAGATGATAGCTTATGCAAAATCTATTGGGATTCTAGGTGTCCATACCGACATTATTATTCAATGCTATATTCAAAACAAAAGCTCGTCAAGGCAATATTTTCTAGTGCTTATCACTTTTTGCTTATATTTGTCTTCCTGTCAATATTCTCAGTTTCAGAGGACTCTGACGAATTAAGGAGCTTCTCGATATCATCCTCATCTTCTTCTGTCTGACCAGCTTCTGCAGCAACAAGTGCATCTGCTTTTGCTTTCCTCCTCTTTCTAATGATCCTTATTATTATGAACGCTACAATAGCGAGAATCACTAAAATGATGATTGGCATTGGGATACCGAGAATTGTGTTTTGCGAATGACGATCTCCGCGCGTATGGGAAGTCTGAGGTTTTACCAGCAATGTTTGATTTATTGTCGCTTCATGACTATTTTTGAGGTCATCACTATATGTTATTTTCAGAGATACCGGATGGCTGCCCTGAAGAGTTGAGTTATCGACATTTGTAAGTGGGATGCTAAATGGTAGTGGCGAGTCAGGTTGGAGGTCACCTAAGTATTGGGGAGGTGGCAATGAGAATGAAGATGTAGACAGTCCTAACCCTGATGATTGGGAAACGTTATTTCGATGTTGGTCAGATGTCTGATTTTGATGATGTCTTCCATTATCAACTTGCTCTCTCGCTGAGCTAGTCGTGAATGGTTGATTTACAAGCTGGGCAGTAGTGTATAGGCCAATCGTATTTCCTTGATTCAAAAGATTACCTACCAGATTAGGTGTCCCAGCAACATAATTTATTCCCAAATCAGTGACACTAACTCGTATATCGCCTATCACGTTTCCACCTAAAACAAATGAACCAATTTTGGATTGTCCTCCGGAAATATATTGTAGCGTTACCAAAAACGATACAGGGGCAGCAATCAAGGAAGTGGATGCATATATTTTAGTTGTGAATTCATTTTTTGAATGGGGGGCTATGCTTGGAATGCTCCAGAGCGAATCCCCAACAATCTTCAAATCATCAGATTCCGATGCTATTGATGCCACTGCGTTTGTGAGAGGAAAATCATTGTTATTAGAAATTGTGAATTTCATGTCTTGTACTTTACCCGCCGTAAGAATGAGCGAAGAACTATTTAGACTATTACTCTTAACGCTTGACTGTTGGTTATTTAACGTAGCACTATATGCAACTTTAAAAATTTGATGATCTCGGTTATAATGCAAATTACCGTCGTTAGCTACATATGTGGGAAATTCTGGTTTCGGATCTTCATTCGTAGAATTAGAGTGTTGTGTTGAGCGGAAAAGTGCAGGACTTATTTGGTTATGATCCTTAAAAGAATAGGCACTTGCCGTAACGCCCGAAGCAGTGATACCATTTGGATTACCATTCTGGTTACTATTTAGCGATCCGGTATTGTTAGTAGAACTACTCGAAGGACCTACGCTGATTCCAGCTTCTGGAGGAGTCGGTAATACAAGTAACCCTACCGATGCACTTGTACTCTTTGAATCTCCAGTAGCTGCGGTGTATGAAATTTGAAGATTCAGGTTTTGTAAAGTACCACCAGCGGATTCTGAAGGATATATAACGGGATCAATTTCTGCAGTACCGTTTACAGGTATAGTTCCTAGGTTAAAGGTTCTAGAGCCTAAGTTTACGGCCGGAACAGTGGAAGTCGGAGAGGTAGTGGTTACTTGGCCAGGAGTATTGGTGGTAGTAGTAGAGGACGTGTTGTTAGTGTTACTTGTAGTCCCAGGCTGATTGACAACAACATTATTTGCTATACTGTTACCACTTATGCTCGAAATAGTTACAAGAACGCTATTCGCATCGGCTGTTCCTTTATTCTTGATGTTTATGACGGCTGTGTTGGAAAATCCTGGCTTCAAACTAGTAGTCTTGGAACTTGTGTCTAAAATAACCTTTCCAGGCAGTGAAAAAGGCACCATATATGTTTGAGTATTATATACACCTGGCTCAAGAGATGGCACCTTAAAATAGTATATTCTAAGTGATGCACTGTAATCGCCAACCTTCACCACTTTACCTATATTCACCTTGAAATAAAGGGTATAAGTCTGTCCTGATTTTACGACGTTGGTAAAACTGGCAATTGCTGTCTGCTGTTGCTGCTGACCTTGAGATTGTAAATTGGTGATACCCGTTTGCTGAACCTTAGGAGCCTGACCATTATTACCTGCTGAGCCTCCCACACTAGTCGCAGAGGTAAATCCAGGAGGAAGTGTGAGGTATCCGATTATTCCATTAATATCCGAAAATTCCGTGTTACTCAATACTACTGCAAATATGGATTGCCCTTCCCCAGGCCCAACTTCTTGCTGAGGAGGTATCGGAAGCGCAGAAGAAGTAGATGAGCATACTGACAAGGAAGAAGAATTGCTATTAGCTGAACAGACTGACGAGTTTGCAGCCCAGTAGGAATCAACAAAGCCATTAGTGAAGATACTTCCTCCGGTACCTTGAATATTTTGTATTTGATCTGGACTATTAATATCAAGTTTGTTCTGAGTATTAGATATTGATCCAAGTTCAAAATTCTGTCCTAGAGTTCTATTTATTATTAGTTGATGGGCATTTTTTAGATCATCACTGTAAGTTATATTCAGTGCAACTGGATACAATAAAGGCTGGCCAGCTGCTTGAACATTTGTCAGTTGTGGTTCGTTTAGATAAGCCGTAGATTTCTCAATGGTATTTTTGGACTCTTGTACTCCATTATCCCTGATCAAAGTATTAATGTTATTTTGCTGTGCGGACAATCTATCTGGCTGTTTATTGATTCTGAGTGGGATATTGAAGGGTACTGGAGAGTTTGCAGGAATACTTCCAAGATAATCTGAGGAAACCGGTAAGATCGTTATGCCACGAGATACACCTTGTGAGTTCGTCATGTTGTTGTTTCCTATACCTTCATGCTGAACCATTTGGATATTAGTAAAGAGAGCTGGAGTGTTTCCCTCATTTAACAAGTTGCCGACGAGGTTGGGGGTACTACCTAAATATCTTATACCTAAATTATTAATTTCTAGCTTAATGTCGCCTATCACGACTGCACCTATGTCAAAAGAGTCAGTTTTTATCTGTTGCCCATTTTGGATATATTGTACAGTCACTGTAAAAAAAACTGGTGATCCAATCAAAGTCGGTGATGCGTAGACCTTTGTTGACAACACAATGTTCGAACCAGGTCTTAGACTTTGCAAATTCCATTGTGTGTCGCCAAGAATTCTGACTGAGCCAGATTGTGATATCAACGAAACTGCCAGGTCGGAAATCCTAGGCAGCGGCTGGTCCTGTGAGTTAAAGCCTTGCAGTGACAGTGTATTCGCTTGGCCATTGGATGGTCCTCTGATACTAAAATTAAAATCTTGGACCTTGCCTGCGGTGATATGGATTAAGGACTGATCTGGGTCACTGTTTGACGGTGTAGAATGCAGTATTGAAGTTCGGGCAGGTGTAGTAAATGCTGCTGAAACTCCATCCATGCTTGAAATAGATCCACTAATAAGGATTGATATCATGCACAAAATAATCATGAGATTTTTATTGAATTGAAAATTTAAAATATTAGTTTTCAACATTCACAACTTCTTTTTCAATTGTACCATCTCGGATATGGATTGCTCGATCGGTTCTGGCAGCTAGATCTGGATTGTGTGTTACCATGATTATAGTTCTCGAAAATTTGTTTGAAAGCATAGTTAGTAAACCAAATACATCCTCGCCAGTTTTTGTATCCAGATTGCCAGTAGGTTCATCTGCAAGGATAATCTTTGGATTGTTCATCAGTGCTCTAGCTATTGCTACTCTTTGTTGCTGGCCACCGCTAAGATTGGTTGGTTTGAACTTGGCTTTATCTCGAATACCAAGAAATCCCAGAAGTCTCAACGCACGGCGTCGTCTATCTTTGTCGCTCATTCCACCAGTAATTCCAGGAAACTCTACATTCTTTAAAACGGTCGTTCTATTAATCAAATTATATGATTGGAAGATAAAGCCAATTGTGTTATTTCTTAAAGTAGAAAGCTGAGAATCATTCAAAGTAAATATATCAATTCCATTAATAAATACCTTGCCGGACGTAGGTCTATCCAGTGCACCTAGCATATTCATAAGGGTCGACTTACCACTACCAGATGGTCCAACTATAGATACGAACTCACCCTTGTTAACTGAGAAGGATACATTTTTCAACGGAACTACCTTGCCCATAGAAGAAAAGTATACCTTTGTTAAATTTTCGACTTTCAATGTTTCGGTATCGTATCCATAACCGTAATGTCTATTCATAATAATTTAATTCTCCCCAAACGATACTATTATTAGGTATATTATCCTGTCAAATTACTTTTACTTCTTTTACTTATAAAAATCATTCGATACATTCGTCGAATGTACCGCTTGAGAGTACTTTGAAATCCATCTGAACTATGTTAAGATGAAATTGATAAATGTAAAGATTAAATCAAAACCTCCATTATCCATATATCTGTAACTCACAAAACAACAAAAAGACGATGCGCCTTCATTATTCAAAAAAATGTATTGAAAGTATTACGAATAATAGAAATCAAATATTTCATTGCTATCACAATAGAATAAAGTGTGTGGTTGCAATTATCAGTATCTTCCTCATTTTGTCGGGTTCAATTAGCTCAATAAGGCTAGTATCTGACCTGAATATTTTCCCTAAGATGCCTCAGGAAGCTAATGCGCAGTCTACTTCTAGTACGCCCTCGATTTTATTTTCATCCAATTTTTCAAATTTTTCTAGTACCCCTCCACCAATGCCTAACAAACAGAATATTTTTTGTGGTAACATACAAATTGCAAAATCATTGTCAACAAATAATTCAAATTCTTCGATTTCACCTGCGCAGACTCAGCAGAATAACACTTTCATCTGCGGCAATAACATACGGAGCGGCAATTCAAATTCCAACTCCTCAGTCATTCCTAAATCTAGATTTTTGCTAATTAGCAAGAATCTTTCGATAAACAAAACTAGATCAACATCTAGTGCGACGTTCAAGAATATAACCAACGGTCCGGTTAGATTCCAGTTTGTAAATTCTTATTGGACAGATAACACTGCTCCTGGAGGTGTTGACGCAGGGTCCTCGTCTGATAGAACACCTGCAGCTGCATTGCAGCCTGTAGTTAGACAAGAGGTAGGACCAGGCGAAGGGACTTCCATATTAGCAGTAGAACTCATCAACAGGGGCTTTGTAGACGTTACTAGTATCAGGGGTACATTACATCTGCCAGCAGGATTTCGTGCAGTAGTTCCTCCAGATGATAACGACCCTGTTACGAACTCGACTAACACAACTGAGAGTGTTCATTCTATCGTTCCGGCTGGCAATTCTAGTATACTAAATTCTAGTCTGACGACTCGCAGTAGTAATAACACTCCAAATAGCATTGCTGATGGCAGGACTGCAGTTGCAAGCTATAATGGACTGGTTAAAGCTGGACAAACATTCATTCTATACTTTCCAGTGTATGTCGAATCCTCAGCTCAGGTCGGAAAAGTTTATCATGGATCGCTTAGCCTACATTTCTTTACACTAGAACAAGAAAGGAAAATAAACTCAGAATTTAATACAGCATCTAAAGCTCGGGCATTTGATCTATCACGAGAAATTAATGCTACTGCAACGGTACAAATATTAAAATCACTTGACAAACTAAATGCTAAAGATAAATCAAATTTAAAAACTACTAATAGAGTAACACCTTTCGAGTCAACCTCGAGAACTATTGATGTTCCCTTTGAACTTAGTGGCAAGGTGATATTGGATGTTTTTGCAATTCCAGAGTCACAACTATTGAACGGTAGTAGGAGTCTTGCTTCATTATTATCTGCAAGTCAGTTTAACGTTTTAACTGCAAACCCAGGATCTCCGACCAGAGTAGCACTTGTTATTAGAAATGAGGGATCTGCTATAGCTAACGGTGTCATTGCTGATGTCATGTCTAGAAATCAAGCCGCAACTGCGAACAACATCATTACTCCAGCAGTAGGAAATCTATCTGTTTCAAGTAATGTCGTCCAACAAAATAATATTATCCCCCTCATAATTCTAGGCAGTAGTACATTCAACATTGGATCGGTTCAAGTTAATCAGGTTAAAAAAGTAGATACTGCCGTTTTTCCTAGTATCGCCGTAGGAGGTACTCTTGAAATTTTGACAATTCATATAACTTACAACGATGCCTATGGGAACAAGAAGACTACTGATAAAATAGTAGGTGTTCAAATACTGCCCCAGAGTCCACAATCTGCGCTCAATGTCTCACCATTTGCTCGTCAATAGATCAACCATTTCAGAAGTTGAAATGACCTTAAATCTTCACTTTCTATATAGGCTAGTACTAGTGCGCATTTACGCTAGCACTTAGTAATAAGGCCATACTAGAATATGATCTTATTATTCTATGTGATAGAATTGGTCGATCCTAACTTGTCAACAAATTGACGATAGGATTGATAGAATTCTGCCAGTGCTTATGCGTTATCCACTGGACAATTAAGCCATAGCAGGCATAGCTGCCAACTTTAATATTCGGAAGATAGATATCTCTCAGTCGCATTATACTCAGAACTCGAGCTAAATGTAGTATGATTGAATGGCTTGTGTAGAAATGATAGACCCTGAACTGCATGATAAAATATTCCTACCAGAGTTGTACAGGGGAGATAATTCAGGCACATTTAAAGGTGCAATTATCTAATACCGATCTCAAATTTGGCAAAACACGATTGCTCATTAACATCTGTAAGGGAATCTCTCGAGCTTTTGTCGAAAAATTGGTCGATAGATCCTCAAATTTACGATTTACAGCTAGGAAATAGGAAGGACGTCTATGACACCGCTTTAAAAGTAAATAAGGTCACATTCCATATACCAACTCTAGCAACAGAAAATCTGTTTGTTTTGTGGAAATGTTTGTGGCCGGATTGTCATAATTGCTGCGATCGACAAGGGAGGCTGCCCCTTACTAGTGATGATGTGCATATAATAACAAGAAAAATGGGATACAGACTACAGTCAGATTTTCTCAAAAATGAAGCAAGAATATCAAGTTGGGACGAAAGGGACGAAAAAGGAAACATCTCTACTTTATTTTCTATGCTATCGTTGAAGCGAAAGCAAGATGAGAATGAATATGAGGATGGAACTCCTATTAGTTGTAGATTTTTGGGCAAAGACGGTGCTTGTGAGCTACATCCAGAAAAGCCTGGAGTATGTTGGCTATATCCTTTTGCGTCATGGATAAATGTTGAAAATAATTTGCCAGTAATACACGCTACATTCCAATTTACAGGGGACTGTCCTGGATTTTATCTGAGTGATTCATTAGATCAAATAATGCCCATACTAGAGGAATACTCAAAGACCATATACAAATACAATATGGCGGTTAGAAGGACTGTAAGAAACAACTATGGTCTGATCAATTTCGTTTCTTCTAACTCATCTTAGTATCGATCACAAACTTGACTAAACATTAGGCCATGAGACTAATTATCTATACTGGAAAAGGAGGTACAGGCAAGACTGTGACATCCTCATCCACAGCCATTAAGCTGGCCGATCAGGGTCACAAAACTTTGTTGATTTCCTCAGACCCAGCACATACCTTGGGCGACGCATTTATGCTTCCGATTGAGAACTTAGAGAGCTATGGGGTACGTGAGGTTATGCCAAAATTATTCTTGCTGCAAATCGATCCAATTACTGAGATCAACAAGAAATACGATAATCTGCTTTCTTACATGGCGTCATTATTCACACAAAAAGGACTAGATGAGAGCATATCGTATGAAATTGCAATGATGCCAGGAATGACTCAGTTGTTTTCTTTATTAAAAATTGAAGAGATCGTACGCGACAATTCATACGATGCAATAGTTATGGATATGCCTGCATCGGGAGAAGCCTTGCGATATCTCTACCTTCCTAAGCTCGTAGGTAGCGTGGGTAGAAAGCTGATGGGAATTTTTGGCCTCTTCTCAGGTTTTACAAAAATATTTCAGGCTTTCTCTGTTATTTCGTCGCCTAATAATATCTCCCAATTCGAACAAGATTTCTTCGATCGGCTTAAAAGCCTCGCAAAAATCATTACCGATTACAAGATCACAAGTATTAGACTTGTCGCTAACCCTGATTCATTTAGTATAGAAAATGCTAAAAGATCTCTAATGTTAGCAAATCTATATGGAATTAATGTCGACCTTGCAGTAATTAATAAAATTTGGCCAGCCGCGGAATTGAAAAACACCAATGATCCATCTTATACTTACTTTGAAAATTGGTCAAATTTTCAAAAGGCAAAGGTAGAGGAGGCGAGAATCAACTTCTATCCAATCCCAGTCAGAGAAATTCCTCTACATCAAACAGAATTAGCTGGTATTGAATCGCTGCGTCTGAATGCGAATCTGTTATTTGGACAGGATAATCCCATGATGGTTTTCTATCATGGAAATCCATTGTCTGTCGTTAACAACGGAAAGGACAAGATGACATTAATAGTAAAAGTTCCATTTACAGAACAAAAAGATTTCGACATTAAACGTGTTAGTGGAGACGAGGTGATCATTAGAGTGCAAAGCCCAACAGGAAATATAGCAAATGTGCTTCCACTTCCTGCAATTGCTTACAATATGAAGATTGTCAAAGTATTCTTACATAGTAACAATCTGAACCTGACCTTTGAGAAGGCGATTTAACTTCTTGAATTATAGATTCTAATAGATCAATGCCATTACAATCAAGCATCCAGCTGAATAGCTGACTTTGATTGTAACCATATACCTTAAGAAATCTTACGATACAATTCTAAGATCTAATAGGCATTTTTTTGACTCGGAATTTTCACAAGTGATACAACAATATGTGTTTTGAATCGGCTAGTCTATTAATAGCTTCACATTCAGATAAAAAAGACTAGTAAATTTGGTTCATCTTCTACGAATATAATATAGCTATATTATGTGAAGACGTTTAGCACACTCTATATGATAATAACTACGGGGTATACCTGTACTTACAATAATGTCAGTTCCGTTAATTTTTATCCCGCAAAAATAACAAGCCCCATTTTGTCTATTTTTAATAATTGAGCTTATACGATGAGTAATATTATATTGAGTTATTATTACCGGCCGTGGCAAATTTCAAAATACTTTAACTAGGTCTAACTATATATGATTCGGTTCCTTTCTCGTCCTTTATCTTATTGTCGATTCTTCTATTCGAGAGACGGTGTAAGATCAACAAACTATATCGTTGAATGTGACATATTCGACAATCTTGCTAGTGGGTGACTGAATTGATTCAATATTTCAATCAAGCTTTACGAACCCTGGCTGAGTTTTACAGAATATTGAGTACGGAAGGTCCCTCGAAATAACAAGTACTACTGGTCTGGTATTTTTTAACAAGAATGCTAACTCATCATGCATGAACAATATCCACAACTAGAATCAATGATTTTAGTCCTATCTATAGCATAACTAATAGTGTGCACAAAGAAAAGGTTCCAATGCAATTCTGTGCACAAATCTTCATGGAATTTAATATTCAGATAGTCTGAGCTTATTCCAAGCAGGCATTATCATTATATCATGATTATTCTCTTATTGTAAATATAGAACTAAAGATGACAATTATCGGAAATAGTTATAGATGGCTCCATGGAAGATTTGCCAATAGGCCTACTAATTTCAGTTGGATAATTAGTTCCAAGCTAGCAGGGAGTGGCATCCCGATGAGTAAGGCTCAACTTGATTGGGTTATCAAGAGTGGGATAAACGTGATTGTAACGGTCAGAGAAGTTCCTCTACCATCAAGATGGCTCGATCATATTAGAGCCAATTCTGTTACCTATCTGCACGTTAACGTAAAGGACTATGGTGCTCCTTCCTTAGACGAATTAGATAAAACCGAGAAATATATCAGTCTCCAGATAGAAAATGGAAAATCAGTTATGGTTCATTGTGCAGCGGGTAAAGGCAGGACAGGCACTATACTCGCATCTTATTTACTTAAGGCGGATCCGGATATGACAGCTCATCAAGCAATTACGAAAATACGAAAACTGAGACCAGGTTCCGTGCAGTCTGAAACGCAGGAACAGGCAGTGGAAATGTATGAGAAATATTTGAAGAGTAGACGTGATTCTGACTAAATTCTATAAGTATTGCAAATTCCTACCAAAGACTGTAACATTCTAAATGAATCCTGTGCACTGGGCAAGTACAATTTCGAACTATATGATCACCCAAGGATGCGCCAAAGGAATACAAGATATATATCAACGGACAGATGGGTTCCGCTAAGCCCTAGACGTACTTTTTTATACCCATCGTTTCATATTCCAATTACAGAATTATGGCTACCCAAGTTACGTCAGCCAAAAGAGGGGTCGTGACTCCTGAGATGATCCAGGTCGCAAAAGATGAAGACTTAAGTATAAATCTTCTAAAAAATGGGATATGCAACGGCTCTATCATAATTCCACATAATACGGATAGACAGCAAAATGAAGTAAAGTATGTTGGAATAGGCCATGGTCTAAGGACAAAAGTCAATGTGAACATTGGGACTTCGACTTTGTATCAAAACTTGGATGAAGAAATCTCTAAAGCAAAAGTAGCTGTAAAATATGGCGGGGACACGATTATGGATCTCTCAGACGGAGGAAATCTAGATTTGATTAGAGAAAAATTGCTCGAGGCTGCTCCTATCACTTTTGGCACAGTCCCAGTATACCAGGCTTATGCCCATGGAGTAGAAAAATACAAGAATCCACTTAATATCACTGCAGATGATTTCTTACGTGCATTTGAAAAACATGTTAAGGATGGCGTAGATTATACAACTATTCATTCTGGTATTACGAAGGAATTAGCACAACGAGTGCTTAAGGTTGGAAGACATGGAGGAATAGTTTCAAAGGGAGGAACCATTACAGCGGCGTGGATGTTGAAATACGACAAAGAGAACCCATATTTTGAACATTTTGATTATATGTGTGAAATAGCAAGAAAATATGATGTAACCTTTAGTCTAGGAGATGCACTAAGACCAGGCTCGATATTAGATTCTCATGACGAGCTGCAAGTTGCAGAGATGATCAATGTAGCAAGGTTGGCAAAGCGGGCTAAAGAATATGATGTTCAAGTGATGATCGAAGGTCCTGGACACGTACCGTTGAATGAAGTTGCAGCTAATGTGAGACTCGCAAAATCATTACTCGGTAACATTCCATATTATGTTTTAGGACCATTAGTCACGGATATAGCAGCAGGTTATGATCATATCGCAAGTGCAATAGGCGCTGCAATTTCTGCAGCTGAAGGAGTTGATCTTTTATGTTATTTGACCCCCTCCGAACATTTGGCTCTGCCAACGGCTGAAGAGGTTAAGGAAGGTCTGATTGCATATAGAATCGCGGGGCATGCGGGAGATTTGGTAAAGATTAGAGACAAGGCCATCAAATGGGATAGGGCAATCACCGAATCTAGGCGTACGCTAAATTGGGAAAAACAAATAGCTTTATCCATAAACCCTGAAGAAGCAGAAAGGATTCATACGAGAAGACAAGGCCAACATGAAGGGAATAATGTTCCTTGTACAATGTGCGGCTCAGCGTGTGTTTACATTATGTTGCCTCAACAAAGAAAGGAAATGCATCCTCGTCAAGATTCTGAGAAACCCGAAAATCCTAACGTAATCAAAATGTAATTGAATCTCACTATCCAAGAGATTATTGCATTTAGTAGTTAAGTTGTAATACCAGAAAAGGGTATTGAAGCAATCAACATATTCGATTTGATAATTTTTCAGTTTATTGTTTATGTGTTATGAATTAGATTATAAGAATCGTAGATCATGTTGTAAACACGATCCTGATAGATGAATTGGACACATGTTTTACCTTATCTCCGTTTCAACTGAACTTTTAGGTCTCATTGCATTGCTTTTACAATACTTCTTTTCACGTTCTGAAGTGGAATTTCGACCTTGGATGATCGTATACCTCATCTAGTCCCACTCAGGTTGGCTTATATGTCAGTATGCAGTATTTATAGTGATATTTTTGGTTCAGAATAGTTTTCCCATGAAGGAATGGCATGTTTTACATATGGAAAAAACCGTTGTAAAGTTTGTACGTGGATTATCGGAAAATGCATCACTTTGGGAGAAAAGACAGCATAAGAGATATGGGACTGTTGCAAACTGCTGTCGCCAAATCGATTATGATATGAAACATGGCGTTACGCATGATCAGGTGTTATCATTGCTTAATAAATTGCGACACCATGATTCCTATTCTGAAATTAGGGAAGTTGACGGCTTTTTAGAGAGACTAAATGAAATTGAAAAGCATTTTAGCCCTCAGAAAGAGAAAATCAATATATGGCACTAAACCAAGGCTCATTAGCTCAGTAGCTTAAGCTATTGTATCTAGATACTATTATTATATCTGATCTGTAAATAAACTTCTTTCAGAAGAATACTCTAATCTGCGGCATTTCAAGATCTAGATTTGCTTCTCGCAAACCAGAGTTGGGTATGGCAGTTGTGAGTACTCATCTGCACTAGTATCATACCTGTGATTTTCTTTATCTTCTGCAAAGCTTTCATATCCGCAAAAAAATCATTTGTGTTGAATATCAGAAATTCTTTGTTAGTATCTGAAATGTATTCGAAACCACAATCTTTTGTACAATCTAATATGTGCCATATCCACTCTTCACATTCATCTATTGCCAGCATTCTAGCTGCACACATCCTAGCCAGTACTTAACTAAGTTTATAACTAATAAGGTTATTCTATTTCACAGATTGTTGCGAATTCCTCGACTAAATCTAACTTGTTGAACTCGTACTGTGCACAGAATTGCGCCTTCTTGCGAATCAAATTGATAGAACTAAATGGAAACTAGATGGTTTGACTAAAAGAGCCTGGACTAGTAGTATCATTAGTCGTTGTTAATCCTTTGCTATGAAAAACCTGATATGACAAAAGTATATGTATAATATTCATTTTCTCCACTCATATTTGTTGGAACAAATTGCTGAAATCATACAGAATTTTTTCACTCATGAAATACAAAAGAGAAGGGCAACTGGGGTTGTTATTGGTGTAAGTGGAGGTGTAGATTCATCAGTTGTTGCTGCATTGGCCGTAAAGGCTCTTAGCTCTACCTCAGTTATGGGAATTATCCTACCAGAAGAAGGCGTAACACCGAAGGAAGACCTGGAAGATGCATTGGATCTCGCTAATCAATTAGCTTTGCCATACAAACTCATCGATATAAGCAAAATAAAACAGGAAATGACAAGGTATTTACCTTTAGATCAAATGGCACAGGGGAACCTCGCTGCGAGAATTCGAATGTGTATTCTATACTTTTTTGCATCCAACAAAAAAATGCTTGTAGCAGGTACCACCGATAAGAGCGAATTGAAACTTGGCTACTACACTAAGTATGGGGATGGATCAGCTGATATCCTACCCATCGCGGATTTGTATAAAACTCAAGTGCGGGAAATGGCTCAATAT
>Ga0126370_10000511_pt1 | contig 16175 bp, 12 predicted proteins | sample PanSoiMetaPlot_3_FD_92586 | JGI IMG/M metagenome (GOLD analysis project Ga0126370, IMG submission 92586) | Tropical forest soil microbial communities from Panama - MetaG Plot_3 | ecosystem: Environmental > Terrestrial > Soil > Tropical forest > Bulk soil | place: Panama | collected 2016-02-17 | reverse complement strand
CGGTCTGTCCCGTCAAGAACAAGGCTGTGGCTAGTACCACCAACACCGTGAGTGTTGACCAGCAAAACTTCGACATGGTGACCTCCTTGCGAAACCCTGAGACTGGTTTCGAGGTGGCTGACTTTCGAACAGCGCCCCTGCTTCCCAGTAACCATTTTACGCCCTGTCCGTCATGCCACGCTGGGCGATAGAACGAAGGTCAATTAGGCATTGCCAGGGTTGTCGGCAAGCACTAGAAGATTGGGCTGAATGAACCAACGTAGTGACGAGCACACGACAACGAGGTCTGAGGATGTCAGGTCACGTAGTAGAGGCGTGCGGGGCATTTGAAGCTAGCAGCGCCCGTGCTGAACGGAGTTGGAGTTCTCTGGCGTCTCGATAATCGAAGGGAACATCTGATTCGGCACCGATAGCCACGGCATGTCTCGTGTACCCAACCGCATCAGGTGAGCCGGAGAAAGATGCGGCAGCACGAAAATGGGGATAGGTCAACGCTGTAAGCATCGTCAGAGTTCCACCCGTGCTCAAACCAGCGACGTATAGCCTTGTCTCATCGATAAAGGGTTGGCGGCGAAGGTACTTGGCAGCGCTAATCACAACGTCAACCTCGTCATAAAACATCGTGAAGACTCCCGGCTGGCCGCTTTCTCCCCTTCGGTTGGGAAACATTACAACGAAGCCAGCATCCCGAAATGCAGCGTTACACGGAACTCAGGGGATCCCAGGTTTTCATGCCTGGTGGTGGCCCATCGGTTCTGCGACGCTCGGGTTCGCGGGAGAGTATCCATGCACTCATTAGGCGCCGCGTGCTGACATGCAGCACCGAGTCTCCGGGTCGATCCTATGCCCCCGCGGATAACCCAAAAAGCCATAGGCCTCGAGCCTCACACAGGATGATGGTTGGCACTTGAGCCAACGCTAGGCTTGCGTAGCTTCGTAACCGACGGGCGTCGAGCGCCACCGTAGGCAATCGGGGAAGCGCCGGCAACCGGTAGCCGAGCCACCACAACCGTACCCTCTCCGTTAGAATTTACCTCCAAGGTGCCGCCCAGTTGCCGCAGCCTCTCGCGCATCCCTCTGATTCCGACTCCCGGCGAATCACCTGAGTCCATTGCCGCGCGCTTTTCCGCCGGTATGCCTTTGCCTTCGTCCTCCACCTCCACGCTGATCTGGGCGTCAGAACGAGTAATGCGAACCCGAGCGACCAAGCTTTCCGAATGACGATGAATGTTGGTGAGGCACTCCTGCACGACTCGGAAGATGGAGGTTTCCGAATCCTGCGGCAGACGCCCCAGATCCTCCGGGAGTTCCAATTCAACTTTAATCTTGCTACGTTCAGTAAATCCTTCCAGGTACGAACGAAGACCCGAGGCAAGTCCCACTTCATCGAGTAGAGGCGGATGCAGCAGATGTGCAATGGTTCGCAGTTCGCTCGACAGTTGTTGCACAAGACTCAAACATTCCTTGATTGCTTTGGCAGCACTGGGAGCGATGGTGGCATTTTCAGATTCCACTAACGACAAGTTCATGCCGAGGGCAGCGAGTATCTGCCCAGCGCTGTCGTGCAACTCGCGTGCGATGCGCCGCCTTTCCTGATCTTGCAGATGCAGCAGTTGGCCAGAAAGTAAACGTAAACTCTCCTCCGCCTGCTTGCGCTCAGTAATATCACGAATGGCGCTCGTAACCAGCATGCCCTCGTCCGTTTGTAACGGGCTGAGGCTAATCTCCACCGGAAATTCCCGACCATCGCTGCGCACACCAAATAGCTCCAGACCCGCACCCATAGATCGCACTCGCGGTTCGCCAAAGAAACCGCTTCGGTGTCCGGGATGCACGCCGCGAAAACGCTCCGGTACAAGCACCTCAATTTCTTGTCCCACTAACTCTTCCCGTCGATAACCAAACAACTTTTCCACCTGGGCGTTAGCTATGACGATTTTGCCCTCGGGATTCACCACCACCATGGCGTCTGGCGCCGCCTCAAGTAGTCCTCGGAACTTCGCCTCCGCTCGCTCGCGCTGACGGGCGGCTTCTGACTCGGAGCGAAGTCGCTCTTCGGCGAGACGCCGCTTTTCAACCTCGATGCGAGCTCGCGCTTCATTTCTCGCGGCGGCCCGCAACACGCGAACAACCAAGACGAATACAACGATTGACAGCACTGCAATCGCTAAGGCGGCGACCACGGCGGCCCACTGATCGCGTTTGGCGAGAGTTGCCCGCACCAAAAGCAGGCGATCTTCTTCTTTCGCCATATCGGCTACCACACGACGAAGCTCGTCCATCCGCTCTCTGCCAACCCCGGAAAGCAGAATCTTCCCGGCTTCCTGCTCGTTGCCTTCTCTATCGAGTTTGATCATGCTTTCCAGAAGGGCTAGTTCTTCTTGTTCGAGCCGTTGGAGGTCGTGTATCCGTTGTTGCTGAATGGCACTGTTTCTCGTGAGATTGTCGAGTCTAGCCAGCCGGCCCTCGATTTGAGAAGTCGCTGCTTGATACGGCTCCAGGTAGACTGGATCATCCGTGATCAAGTATCCCCGCTGGCCTGTTTCCGCATCGACTACCAGGCCCAGAATGGCACTCAACTCTTCTTTTATTTCGTGGGTTCTCTGAACCTGAGCGTTCAGTCAGTCATAACCCAAGGCAGCACGGCAGGTGTACGCCACCACACCGAGAGTGAGGAACAACCCAATACTGAGGATTAGAAGCAGACGCCGCTGCAGAGTGGCTAACATGCAGGCGCCTCCTGCCACGAAAAGATCGCCACGACATTGGTCGTAGCACGCACGGGGCCATGCGGAGTTGCCGCACACTGTCCTCGCGAAGACACTGCCTCCAGAACTCGAAGGGCAGGAGCGGAGAACTCATGGAGCTAACCGTATCGCTAACTTTGTCAGAAAGGAAGCGCCAAACTGCGCCATGCAGATTTGCAGGAGTAAGACCGCTTGCTCGTAAGTTGCACGACCACACGGTGACCGCATCACCAAGTGACGATAGCGATGACTCCAATTGACAAGTCAGTGAAGCAGTCCCTGTCACCGTATTGGATGTGTTCTGGACACCGTTATTCACAGTGATCTGTAAGTTTTCTGGAGCACTAGCCGTGATCGTGACCGTGCCAGGCCCTGAACAAGTAGCTTCGCCAGTCGAGCCGATGGTAGCTGCGCTCGAGGCGCAATAAATTAAATAAGGAGATACCTTACCTGCAAGGTCGGCAATACGGTAAGGCTGCGATCGCCATGCCATTGACCTAGTGAATCCTGGCTACTCTGTGGCTTTTGCTTTGTTTGAATGCAATTCCCGAAAGGCCGGGTTCGCTTTGAGGTGCGTGGGAAACTCTTTCTCGAAGTGTGCTAGTGCCGGGCAGATAACGCGGTGAATTCCTTTGAAACCAAACAGCCTCATCTCCGACATGGCTTCGTCGGCAGACCAGCCTTCATCGGCCATACGGTAGGCTGCGATTGCCATGCCGGTGCGGTCGTCGCCGAGGCGGCAGTGCACAAAGATCTTCCTGCCCGGATTCTCCTCGATCACTTTCAGAAATCGAATAAAAGGCTCGTCACTCGGAAACGGGCAGTGCCACGGGATGGAAACATAATGCATGCCCAGCTTGGTGACGACAGCTTCTTCGTGATTGTTTGGGCCGCTCCGCATGTCGACAACAATGAATACTCCCATCTTCTTTAACGACCGGAAGCCGTCAACTCCGGGCTGGCCTCCGCGGTGGAGAGTGGACGTAACTGCGCCGAAGTTGGGCAAGCCGACAGCATTCTTTCTGCTGCCCATGGATTGTTCGGTGGGAGTATTCGGGTTGGACTGGGCCGGGACGCACAGCGGCAACCCCGGGAAGAGCAGTAGCGTGATAAACCGCATGCAGCGTTTCAGATTCACCTTGTTATTGGATACCGAGTCACGCCGTTGCAGCATTCTCGCGATGCCTCGTCTGACACAGACGCTTGCCGGCGCTTTTCTTGGCTTTCTCGCGTCTCATCAAGGAATCAATCACGCATGACACCAATAGCATACGGCCCGTATTGCGTGGTGAGGTCCTACCAAAAGTGGTAGTAAGTACCTAGCATAAGCCTCCTGTGTGATTTACCCCACTCGTTTTGGGACATAGGAGGCCGCGGGTTCGAGTCCCGTCGCTCCCGCCATTTCAGATCTGTGCCAAAGCTTAGAGCAGCATGGCTTCCCGCATTTTTAAGAGCCAAGATTGCACGCCGGTGGCCGGGAGATAAGTGGGGAAGCTTTTGCCATTTTTCCACAGAGGGAACCTGATTTCTGTGTCGATCATTCAAAGCATTCTGCGACCAACTACCAATTGGGAGGCGAAAACGTTGGTAGAAGCACAAAGGCGTGCGACTCGATCACTTCCTGCTCTCACGGAATCCGTCAGACCGACCCGTGGACGGTGGTGTTGACCAATGGGCGCGTAGGTAGGTGCGAGCTGGAGAATCGCACGAGCCTCCGCATTGCTGGTCGAACTTGGATGCAGCCACAGGCGGAAATATATGGATCTATGGGATCACACGGAATTTCTTGTTGCTCTTCAGCGTTCCCTTGGATGTAGTTACGGTGACAAAGCCGGTGGTGGCTCCGCTGGGAACGATAGCGGTCACATACGTGCTGGATTTGACAGACGATGTTGCGAGCAGCCCATTGAAAGAAACTGTGGTGGTCGATGTGAAGTTCTGTCCTAGAAACTCCACGGTGCTACCTACTTTGCCCGCATTGGGAAGCATACTGACATACGCGCGCAGATGGGCGTTCAAGCCGTAGAACACGCCACAACTACCCGTAGTACAAGGGCTCACATTTCCGGTACCCCCTTGTAGAGTGTCTCCGTAGATGACCCCGTTTGTGTGTTGCGTTGGGGTGACATAAGGGGTTGAGCCAGTGGTGCCGTCAAAGTTATAAACGACAGAGTAACTGCCACTTGGACTCATTCGAAAGATGGTCCCATCATTCAGGGTTCCGCCACTGCTCGTCGTTCCATAGAAATTCCCGTCAGTTCCGCGCGCCAGTCCCCCAAAGGGGGCTGCGCCATCTGGTCCACTGAAGGTGTACAAAGTGGTCACCGTTCCGCCTGGTGTCATCTTGAAGACTGATCCATCACCGTTTGCTCCGCCTTCTCGGGTCGTCCCATAAAAGCTTCCGTCCGTTCCCTGAACCAGTCCGTCCACTGGAACACAACCGTCATCCCCGCAGGTGAAATTGTGAAGTACGTTGAAACTGCCGGCGCTGGTAATCTTGAAGACCGTTCCGTACCCGTACATGCCGCCGCTGTCGGTGGTGCCGTAGAAACTTCCATCGATCCCCTGAACCAAAGGGGCATTAGGCCCGGCACCGTCAAAGTATTGGAAGCTGTGGAGAGTGTTGAAGACACCGGTTGGACTGATTTTGAAGACGGTTCCATCCGCTGCAAAGGTCGTCCCGTAGAGATTTCCGTCTGCCCCTTGAATCACTCCGGCGACCGGTTCACAACCGTCCGTACAGTTGAAGCTGTGGAGTACGGTCAGACTCCCACCGGAAGTGACCTTGAAAACGGTTCCGTCATAGTTCACACCTCCTCCCAGAGTAGTGCCGTAGAAATTACCGTCTGTTCCGAGAGTTAATCCAGAAGAGGGGTAGGCTCCGTCTGTTCCGCCCGTGAAGCTATACAGCACGGTCAGCGCGCCTGTCGGTGTGATCCGAAATATTGCGCCAGCGCCGCTCGCCCCGCCAGACGGCGTCGTGCTATACAAGCGACCATCACGGCCCTGCGCGATTATGCCCGAGAAACTGGGGTTGGCCGGGTCTCCACTCTTGCTGCCGAAGTTGTAGACGGAAATACTTTGCGCGCGCACAACGGTTGTAGCGAACACGAGCATTGCCCAAGTCAAGAGTCCACGGATACTCACGTCCTTCATGCGGATTCTCCTCGTCAGCGGTGTCCTCACGGGTACATGGCATCGATTCAGCTGGGTTCTCTAGTTGCGACTGCAGGGCGAAGACGCGGGTCGAACTGAGCGTCGCAATTGTGCGACCGGCCCGACTCGCCGGTCAAGGTGAAACACTTTGCACTTTGGTAGGTGTGATCCCGAAAGCCTCGTGCCGGTCAGGTCGTGAGTACGACAAAATGGCTTCAGATTCCCGCTTGACGTCAGTTTGGACGCGGAACATAATTCTCGCGGCCCGGCCGCCGTTCCCGTTGTTCCGCAGTTCTGATTGACCTGGCCCGGATTGTCCCACTGAGCCCTACTGCATACGCTGCAAAAATAGCGATCCGGAGGATTGGCATGAGCAGAATTAACGGGTGGAAAAATCAATGTGCTGTCTTGGTGGTATGTGCCATAAGCGGGATACCTGTTGCTGCACAGACTTTCACGACGTTGCACAGCTTCACGGGATCGGACGGCGCCAATCCTTACGCTGGACTCGTGCAGGGACTCGACCGGAATTTGTATGGAACGACGACCGACGGCGGAGCTTATGGCAGTGGCAATGTATTCCGGATTGCTCCGTCCGGCAAGGTGACATCTCTTTACGACTTCTGCGCGCAGAGCAATTGCAGCGATGGTCAATTCCCTGTCTCGACACTGGTGGTGGGGCCGGATGGCAATTTTTATGGCGCGACCCAGAATGGCGGCGTGTACAACTACGGGTCGATCTTTAAGATTTCGACTAGCGGTACGCTGACCACATTGCACAGCTTCAACATCATCGACGGCGTTAGTCCTTACGGGGCGCTCCTGTTTGCGAGCAACGGGAACTTCTATGGAACAACGAACGAAGGTGGAACTTGCACTACGGAGGCTGGCTGCGGCACGGTGTTCGCCATCAATTCCCAGGGAAAGTTCAAGACCCTTTATAACTTTTGTCTACAGACCGGGTGTCCCGACGGCGAATTTCCGGTTGGGGGACTGATCGAGGGCAGTGATGGCAACTTCTACGGGACCACAAACGCAGGTGGCAACTCCACCTGCCCCGGAGGTGGATGCGGCACCATCTATAGAATTACTCCCGGAGGCGCGTTGACGACCTTGCATCGATTTAATAATGGCGACGGCGCATATCCAGCGCCGGCCCTGGTCGAAGTGCGCAAGGGTCTGTTTTACGGAACCACGGCCGGGGGCGGCGCGAACCGCGAAGGAACGGTTTTCTCCATAACTGCGAATGGCGTTCTGACTACGCGGCACAACTTCGCTGGCACAGACGGCTTTAGCCCTTTCGTGCTCACTGCAGGAAGCGATGGAAATCTATATGGGACCACTCTCGGGGGAGGTACCGAAGAAGCGGGCACAATCTTCAAGATCACTCCTGAGGGGACGCTGACCACGATGCATAGTTTTGCTCAAGCCTTTTACTACTACTTCGGCGGACTGACACAGGGCACCAATGGGAATTTCTATGGGACCACTTACTTCGGCGGTTCCGCGGATGACGGCACGATCTACAGCCTGTCAGTGGGTCTGAAGCCGTTCGTAAAGGTGCAGCCGTCAGTCGGAACTGAGGGAGCGACGGTCGGCATTCTTGGAAGCAATCTAAACCAGGTCACTCGCGTTACGTTCAATGGAACCCCTGCGAGTTTCCAGATCATATCCCCAACATTGGTCAGGGCTACTGTACCTTCTGGGGCCACGAGCGGCAAAGTCGAAGTGATGACCCCCAATTACAGTTTTAGAAGTGATGTGCCGTTCTTTGTGAGACCTTAAGGCCGAATATCAAAAATCGATGGCGCCCGAGATCCTCAATTAAGAGAACGGTCTTCTATTTTTGCTAGTTGGCCGCTTGATACGCATCGTGACAATCTAAAGGTCTGAAAGCATCGATCAGATTCAAAAAGGACCGCTTCAAGATCGCGGGGCGAGTGAATCTGTTTGTATCTCGAGCTTTCATCTTATGTTTGTTCCACCACCGCCGGCCTCGGTGCGCGCGAAGACCTTGAACAATCCTGGGCGCTCTACCCGGTGGTATTGGAGCATTGCTGTTCTGTTGGTTATCGGGATCGGTTTTGCTATCTGGATCCGAATTGTGATTGCGCGCGCTCAGCCGATCCTTCGCGGCAAGATCGTGGAGACTCTCTCGGCCCGTTTCAATAGCCGCGTGGAACTTGGGGACCTGCACGTATGGATTGACGACGGACTGCACGTTGAGGGCAAAGAGTTAAAGATCTTTGGTGTCACCGATCCCAATCCAGGGGAGCCAGGTGTGCAACCGCTGATCGACATCGGAACTTTTGAGTTTCACTCCACGGTGCACAGCCTGTTTCGCGAACCGATGCACGTCGGTACCGTCTACGTTAGCGGCCTCACGATGAACATCCCGCCGAAGGGCGATCGCCAGCAGATGATTGACCTGCACCAGCGATCGACACAGACCAGGTTAATCGTCGACCAATTCGTCTGCACAGACGCCAAACTGATCATCAATACCGCCAAGCCCGGCAAACAACCTCTGGAGTTCGACATCAAGACGCTACGCATGAAGGAGGTTGGCGCGGGCCAGCCCACGCCCTTCGAAGCGACGCTCGTCAATCCAAAACCGCTGGGAGATATCAAATCGACAGGAATGTTCGGACCGCTAAACGAAGAAAACGTTCGCGACACAGCAGTGAAGGGAAGCTACTCCTTCACGAACGCAAATCTCGGAACGCTAAACGGTATCAGCGGAATCCTTTCGTCGGACGGCAAGTACTCGGGAGTGCTTGGCCGGATAAACGTCGAAGGCAAGACTGACACGCCGGACTTCAGCCTCGAGGTTAGTGGCCATCGTGTGCCTCTTCATACGCAGTTTCACGCAATTGTCGATGGAACTGACGGCGATACATATCTCGACCCGGTAAAGGCAACCGTTTTGCGTTCTTCGTTAACCGCAAGGGGTAAGGTTATTCGCCTGAAGAATGCGCCGGGGCACGACATTGAACTTCAAGTTTTTGTGGACCGTGCGTTCATCGAGGATCTGCTGAAGTTGGGTGTCAAAACGAACCCACCGATTATGACAGGCCGAATCGACATGAGGACCAGCCTTAGTCTGATGCCGGGCGAAGGACATATCGCAGGTCGCCTGAAACTTGCGGGCAGCTTTCATATTCGGGAGGGCCACTTTACTAACGAGAAAGTTCAGGGCCGCATCGATTCATTGAGTTTGCGCAGCCGTGGCGAGGCCAAGCTCGCCCAGGAGCACTATGAGGAAAACGTGCTCAGCGACTTGCAAGGAACTTTCAAGCTTGAGCAGGGAATTCTATCGTTCTCGGATCTTCAGTTCATGGTTCCAGGAACTCGCGCGGACTTGACCGGGCAGTACAGTCTCGACGGGAAGACTTTTGACTTTCGTGGGAACGTGAAATTCAAGGCGAAACTCTCGCAGATGACAACGGGATGGAAGTCTCTGCTGTTAAAGCCGGTGGATCCATTTTTTCAAAAGCATGGTGCCGGGACGCAACTTCCGTTGAGAATCACCGGCACGCGGGATCAGCCGCATTTCGGGCTCGACCTATAAGAAAATAAAAAACAAATTTCCAAGCAGATATGACTGTCGCTGACGGGCGTTAGCACAAGTCTGCGCGTTCTTTCGCCGCGAAATGGCTGAGGTTACGCCAAAATCGAGCAGAGCTCGTGTCGCTCCCCAAAACAAAAAACATCACAGCGGTCACCAAAAAAGCATCCTACCGTCGCGAATGCCTATGACCCAAGCCAAAATTTGGGATATGTTGCGGCTCCTTCGTCACGGTGGCCCTGCGTTGTGCAACATTGCTGTTACCAACCGCTGCAATGCGACCTGCGACTTCTGCAACTTTGCGAATGGCAAAATTCCTCATAAGAACTTGCGGTGGATTGACGCTACTCGGATCGACGGAGCGCTTCAGATTCTTCATGGACGCGGAATCCGTTACATGGGTTTTTTTGGTGGGGAGCCCCTTCTTCATCCTCATATCGCCCAAATGATTGCCCACTCGATTAACAAGGGCATGGGTACTGCCCTGATTACCAATGGCTGGCTGCTGGCGTCCAAGCTTGACGAGCTAGTGGCTTCAGGACTCAAGACTATTTACATCTCCATCGATGCGGCAGACATAGAAACTCACGAAGCGAACCGAGGACTGAAGCGACTGGGCGATCGAATTCGGGAAGCAACGGCAAGGATGCCTGACTTGGGTGTCACCCCGCTGGCTCAGGTGACTATGAGCAAGCTTATTGAGAACTATCATCTTCTCGCACCGTTTCTTCGTGGCCTCGGGTTTAAGGCGGTTGCATTCTCCTATCCACAGCGCACGCGATTGGGATCGTCATCTCTTGCTTGGTCAGATACGTCGAGGTTGATGAGCTTCACGGACCAGGAACTAATTGAAGCTTTTGAAGCCGTGGACAAACTGCGAACGGCGTTTCCAGTTAACAATCCTCACGCTTCTATTGCAGATATGAAACGTCACCTCATTGGCGAACCGGAGCGTTTTGTATGTTACGGGGGATACAAAAGTTTTTACATGGATTGGAATTTCGACGTGTGGCGTTGTGATGCCTGGCGAGAACGGATGTGCTCAGTATGGGACTTCGAGGAAACTCCCCTTGTGCGCGATGGTTGCACTGCCTGTATCGCTGATTGCTACCGGGATTCGAGTGTGATGCTGCATTTTGCTGTGTCTCTCGGCGGCGCATTGGATGAAATATGCGAAGGGAGACTCGTTGCAGCGCTCAAAATTGTCGCCAATACACGAAATCTTGAATCGTTGAGCGCAGTGTTTGAAAATGCCCGGATCCTGTCTCGGTTGGCTCGCACCGGATAGCCTGTCGCTTGCGACGGTGATCGAAAAAATGCCTCTGACGGCCAACAAATAAATGGCGAGTTTTCATCAACTACACACCATTTCCAAATTGGCGACGATTCCCCGGCACTCGGATGCAAGTTACTCCGAAAACCACGGAAACGAGAGAACCGATCGCAGAGATCCAGATGTCGCTAAATCGCAAATGCTGACCGTCGGCATGAATCCGGCATACAGTGTTCGCCTGACCGCTGCCCAGCTCCTAGCCCCAAGTGGAGTTACGTGAATGAATGGCGACCAGCAAAACCGTGAACGATAAGTAAGCATCTAACCTGCGCTCAATTCGCACGGAGTAGAGACGCTTGCACCCACGTTGGAACGCCGTTTATACCATTCTGATGCTGTTATTGGCGGGTACGCTGTTTCCCAATAGCGGCCGTTGCCAAGCCCAATCATTCGAAGCCTTGCCATCTTTGCCCGCCCCGGCAGAGAACACACTTCGGATTCAGACGAACGGACGTTTCGACGTCTCTAACTTACCTCCGGGCACATTTGAACGAGATGTAAGGGGGAAAGACTTTCCTGATCAACAGACGACGGGCTCGAGTCGTCCGGAGATTCAAGTGCAAGAGTCGGATCATCATGGACTCATCATGCGCTCTGTGAAGAGAACCTTAGAAGATCAGAAGGAGCTTTATCGAGCTCCATTCAAGCCTTCGAACTTCAAGTGGGATGCGCTGGTATTGGGGGGCACCGGGGCCTTTATAGCCACGGACCGCGACATTGAGAAGCATATCGGCACGGCGCATTACACGTTTTATCAAGCCACTTCCGACATTGCGATCGCCGGACTGGGGGCGACCCTGGGTGGCGTCTGGATATGGGGTATCAAGGGTGATCATCCGCACGCCAAGGAGACCGGAAACCTGGAATTGGAAACATTGGTGAACACATTCCTGATCTACACGCCGATGCAGTTCCTAGCCGCACGGCAACGTCCAGGCGAGGGGAATGGCAATGGAGACTTTTGGAAACACCACAACATCAACACGTCATTTCCCGGTGGACACGCTATGTTCACGTTCGCAATGGCGACGGTGGTGTCACATGAATATTCGCAAAAGTGGGTGCAGGTGCTTGCCTATTCTGCAGCAACCATCGTCACCGTTACTCGGTTCACGGCCCGAGATCACTGGGCATCAGACATGTTCATAGGATCAGCGCTGGGAATCGGAATTGGCGCTCATGTCTTTCATGCGCACTGCGATCCCGATCTAAGCGATTCGTGCAAACACCACGTGCGCTGGATCTTCTGATCAAGAGAACCATTCTGAGTCTTGGTTGTCAGGTTCGTATCCGTTCACCCAAAGTAAATTCCGGGGATTCTCTTAAGTGGCGAGAAATCCCGATTACACTCATCATCCGAACGAATCGATTTGAACCGATTCGCAAGAACTCAGAATTTGAGTGTTAAGGCCTGATAACGATAGTTGACAGTTCGAGCGGGGTCGAACTCCGAGAATTCGTACTGCCTTTCATTGAGTTGTCGCTCTGCGTCGCAAGATGAAATGATCCTTACATGGCGATTGTTGCGCGTATTTGTCAACTCGTTGACATCGCGTCTTTGCGGGAATCGTACCGCGAGGAGATGAAATGCCAGATCATTCATGATTCGATCCATGTACGATCCGGCTGGACTCGGGAGTACGCCCTGGAACTGGGCGGCACCGATGTGGGGTATGGATCGGTAGCGATAGCTGGGCCTTGGTGTGAAAGCCACGCTCTATATGAGTTCTACGTGCAGCCTGCGCATCGAATGCGCACATTTGACCTGTTTGCGAGCTTGTTGACTGTCTGTGGTGCACGGATTATTGAAACGCAGACTAACGACCGGGTGCTCACCACGATGCTTCATACGTTCACGACCAACGTGCGGGCCGAAAGTGTATTGTTCGAGGATGATTTCGAGACCTCATTGGCCCCAAAGGGCGCACAATTTCGGGCAGCCCGACCGGAAGACGCTGAAACCCTACGGCAACGCGACCTAGATCTCGAAGCAGGCTGGGTCGTCAGCCTTGATGGTGAGGTTGCGGGTGCAGGCGGAGTGCTTTATCACTACAACCGACCCTATGGCGATATCTATATGAAGATCGCTGAATCTTTCCGTCGCAAAGGGCTAGGAGCGTATCTGGTTCAGGAATTGAAGGCGGTGTGTCGAACCGAAGGTAGCGTGCCTGCTGCCCGGTGCAATGTGGCGAATCTAGCGAGCCGAAAGACGTTGCAAAGGGCCGGACTCGTGCCATGTGGAAACATCATCGCGGGTGACTTGCCGAGGTAACAATGCTATCTGAAATTAAGGTAGGGCAACGTTTCAATTCCAATATCCGCAGAGCATTTTGAGTGTTAACGCCTGTTAGCATCCGTTGACATCGACGTCCGGGTGCACGTTATCGAGGAGAGATCCCAGCGCAAGGCCAAAGTAAGTTTCTCTTCGTAGTTCGATTTCGCGACAAGACTTACTTCTTCAGCTCCGCTCGCCAATTTGTAACCAGCGTCAGCGGCGCGTGGATGCCTTCTGGCTTGATAGCTGTCATGACGAAACGCTGTCCGTCGGGGAAGACATCATAGGTCGAAGAGTAGTTGTTCTGAAATACACGTCTGTCTGAAAGTGGCTTGACAGATGCAAACGTGAAGGAATCCTTTCCTGCGGTGACCTCGGCAGCCATCAAAATCCCATCGCTCTGAGAGAAAAAGAGTTCGCGGCCGTCGCTCCGCCAGCGTGGCGAGGTAGCACCGCTGGAGGAAACTTGCCACTTCCCTTTGGCTTCTGGAAAGGCAGTCACGTAAACTTCGGAGCGGCCAGACTCGTTGGAAACATACGCCAGCCAGCGTCCGTCTGGAGAAAGCTCTCCACCCGCGTTCGCGTAGGGCGCGTTGAGGTAGGAAAATAGTTTGCCGTCCCCTGTCAGGGGAAGTACCGCGATTTCAGGACTGTTTTGCCGGGACTGAGGGCGGCTGTCCAGTATGAGAAACCGCCCGTCGGCGGACCACGATTGCGGGCGCTCATCGTCGGGACTTGCGTGCAGTGCCTTTTCTTCGATGGCACCGCTCATGGGCTTGACATAGACATTGAACGCGCCAACTCTACTAGACGTGAATGCGACCTGCGACCCGTCCGGGGACCAGACAGGGTTCGCCCCGGTGCCAAAAGTAAAGTGGAACCGGACGTTAGTCTTAAGGTCGAAGATCCAAATCGTCGATGCGCCAGTGAGGTGGTCGGTTTCTGAGACCGCGAGCTTCTGCCCATCGGGAGAAAGTTTCAAAGAGGAATAGTTCCCCGACGTCTCCAGAACTGTAAGCTGCTTGCCGGAGCGGTCCGTCATGATCAATTCGGTGTCCGAAGTGCCGGAACTGGAATAGACAAGCTCGCCAGATTGGGACACGGAGAAGCCTGTGCGCAAATTACGGACGTCAGCGCTCACGTCTCCCGCGACTGGTTCCGCTTCTCCTTTCAGAGTCGAACTGCTTACATCAAACCGCTGGGCAAACAACGTGTTATTCCGACCAAACAACAGATATCCCGGCGCAGCATAGTGCGCCTCACTCATCACATCGAGAATCTTCTTGTGCGAAAGGGAGTCCAGCGAACCCACGTAAACGGCTGATGGCCGGGCGGGCGAAGTTTGTCGGCCCAGATACAGGAAATGCACTCCGTCGGGCAGAAAATCAGGCCAGCGATGCGTCGTTTCGCCAGTCGACGGATCCAGTTGTGTCACAGGAGTTGGAACTCCACCGTTCGCCGAAACCCGAAATAGAGGTCCGCCAATAGTTGGCGCAAACACGATTACGTCCTGCGCATTCCAGGTGCCACCCCGGCCCATGGGCGCGTCACAAATCTCCTGCACCGACCCTCCAGACGCGAGCATTTTCTTGAGCTTTCCGTTGGCAAAAAACCCAACCGATTGGCCGTCGGGGGACCAGAACGGCACTGTACCGTTTTCGGTACCAGCCAGTTCCTGTGCAGTGAGCGCATTCAGCGAACGCATCCAAAGGCCCTGCTTGCCCTCGACCGACTGCCCCGAAAACACTAGCCGCGTTCCATCTGGAGATAACGCATATCCAGAGGTGGCGACGCCGCCAGCGAATGATGTGTTTTCGGGGGGCAAGATACTAGAGCGCAGGGAACGTGCGTCGTTCGTTGGGCGGTGTAAGTAGGCAAAACCGAGAGCCACAACAACCACCGCCAACACAAGCGCAACTGCAGCAAGGGCCCGCTCACGGTTCTTCCGCCTCGCTGCAACCGGCGCCGGAACTCCGGTCTGCGATCCTCCTTCTGTTATCCATTCCAACTGCAGCTTCACATCGTGGACGTTTTGGAAGCGTTGTTCGGGATCCTTCGCCAGACAAAGCTTCACTGCGCGGTCCAACGCTGGCGGCGACATTGGCTGCCCCGCCGAAATTGGCGGCGGCTCTGACGTCAGGATCGCCGCTACAATACTGGCTTGTGTTTTGCCAGTGAACGCCCGATTCCCGGTAGTCATCTCGTATAGCACCGCACCCAGCGCAAAAATGTCGCTGCGGGCATCGGCGTCTTGTCCCTCCAGTTGCTCTGGGGACATATATTGGAACGTTCCCACCAGTGTGCCGTGTGCCGTCAATGGCTGATCGGTCGATGGCCCGGGAAGCGTCGCGGTCAAACTGGAAACCGAGGGCGCAGTCTTCGGAATCGCCTTGGCCAGCCCAAAGTCCATCAGTTTCGCGCCGCTTTTCGTCAGCATGACATTGCTCGGCTTTAGATCGCGGTGGATCACTCCTGTCTGGTGCGCCTTTTCCAGCCCGTCACAAATCTCGAGACCATACCTCAACACCTGATCCAGTGGCAGTTCCCCTTTGATTAAGCGGTCGGCGAGTGTTTCCCCTTCGAGAAACTCCATGACGAGATAGTCGGTTCCGTCCTGGTGTCCGACATCGTGGAGCGTGCAGATGTGAGGATGGTTCAACGACGAAATGGCGCGCGCCTCGCGCTCGAAGCGCTGTTTCGCCTCCAGGTTGGAAGAAAGATGCGCAGGAAGAATCTTTACCGCAACGGTCCGATCCAACCGGGTATCGCGCGCACGATACACCTCGCCCATGCCGCCTGCGCCCAGTGCAGATTCAATCTCATATGGCCCGAGCTTGGTGCCGGAGGTGAGCGCCATGTGTGCGCGCAATTATAGCCCGAACATCACCAGAGGATGGGTGATTCCGGGTAGATCGTCGGCAATTAGGAAACTGCGGAAGCTCAATCAATTGGCGATAAATTCCCATTACACGCAATATAAAAAGGCGCCCACTTTTTGCGGTAGGTTGAGATTGTTCGCATCGCCAACCTAGCGAAAGGGAGCGCTTTTATGAATCAGGAAAAGTATATCGGCATGGACGTGCACCAAGCCACCAT
>Ga0126370_10000510_pt1 | contig 16192 bp, 10 predicted proteins | sample PanSoiMetaPlot_3_FD_92586 | JGI IMG/M metagenome (GOLD analysis project Ga0126370, IMG submission 92586) | Tropical forest soil microbial communities from Panama - MetaG Plot_3 | ecosystem: Environmental > Terrestrial > Soil > Tropical forest > Bulk soil | place: Panama | collected 2016-02-17 | reverse complement strand
GTGGCAGAAGAACGGGGCGAACATCGCGGGGGCCACTTCGTCCAGTTACACGACGGCTGCAACGACAACGGCGGACAGCGGGTCAACGTTCGATGTGGTGGTAAGCAACAGCGCAGGAAGTGTAACGAGCACAGTGGCAACGCTGACTGTGAATGCCGCTGCAGTAGCGCCGGCAATCACAACGCAGCCGGCGAATCAGACAGTGACGCCGGGACAAACAGCCACATTCAGCGTAGTGGCAACGGGAACTGCTCCACTGAGTTACCAGTGGCAGAAAAACGGAGCGAACATCGCGGGGGCGATTGCTTCCAGTTACACGACAGCCGCGACGACGACAGCAGATAGTGGGTCAAAGTTTGACGTGGTGGTCAGCAACAGCGCAGGAAGCGTCACCAGCAACTCGGCGTCTCTCACAGTCAATGCGGCAACTTCAGGGATGTTTGGCCATATCGCCATCGTTGTGGAGGAGAACACGAACTACAGCAGCGTCACCAGCTCCTCCATGCCCTATCTCTCCGGCTTGATGACGCAATACGGCCTGGCTACGCAGTATTACGCCAATACTCATCCTTCCATCGGCAACTACGAAATGCTAACCACCGGCCAGGTCCTCACCAACAACGACAGTCAAACACCGTCCAGCTTTCCCATCTCGGCGGACAACGTCGTGCGAGAACTGGTGGCTGCCGGGAAGAAATGGAAGGCTTACGCCGAAAGTTTGCCCTCGGTGGGCTACCTCGGCGGCGACACCACCAGCGGCGGCGGGCAATACTACGTGCGCCACGTCCCCGTAGCCTATTTCACTGACGTGCAGAACAGCTCCGCGCAACAGCAGAACCTCGTGCCCTTCACACAATTCGCAACCGATCTTGCTGCGGGTAATTTACCCAGCTACTCGTTCATCACGCCTAACGGCTGTGATGACGCGCACGATTGCGGCCTCAGCACCGCCGATTCCTGGCTCAAGAGCAACATCGATCCCCTGATCAAGAACGCCACTTTTCAAAAAGACGGCCTGCTTATCGTGGTGTTCGACGAATCCAGCAACGACAACACCAATGGTGGCGGTCGCGTGGTCTGCGCACTGATCAGCCCCGCGTTCTCGAAGCTCGGATTCCAATCGACCACCGTCTATCAACACCAGAGCTTGCTGCGCCTTACGCTGGAAGGCTTAGGCGTAAGCGTTCTTCCCGGCGCCGCCTCCACTTCGCCCGCCATGTGGGAGTTCTTTGGCACAACGGGTGGCGGCCCGTCTCCTTTGGCCGTTACTACGACGAGCGTACCGAATGGAACGGTGGTACAAGCTTACAGCACCCAATTAAATGCAACGGGTGGCACTTCACCCTACACCTGGTCCGTAAGTTCGGGTTCGCTCCCCGCGGGAATCAGCCTTTCTCCCTCAGGACTAGTTAGCGGGACCCCAACTACAGCCGGATCCTCCACGTTTACGGCACAGGTCAGCGATGCGGGTTCCCAGACGGCCACACGCAACTTCACGTTAACAGTTGGAAGCACGGCGGCTACAGCTTGCACTCTCTATGTTTCCCCTTCAGGGTCAGATTCCAATCTGGGCACACTCTCCGCTCCATGGCAAACTCCACAAAAAGCCGCTAGCGCCGCCGCCGCCGGCCAGACTGTCTGCTTCCGTGGCGGCAGTTATCCGCAGACGGTTACTTCCGGCTACCAGCAGACGTTCGGCAATTCTGGATCGGCTGGCAACCCTATCGTGTTTACCAACTATCCCGGCGAGGTCGCCCTCATCCAGGGTTCGACCCGCATTAACGGTTCTTACCTCACCTTCCAGGGGACTCCGCAAGGTGCCGGCAGCTGTGATGCCATCAATCAATGCGGCCTGATCTTTGAAGGCTCACAAGGCTACAACATCGATGCCATCGACATCTGCTGCGCGGTTAACTCCAATTCGAATTTTGTAATCTTCGACCACGTAGAGATTCGCAAGGCTACGTATCATGCTGGTCTCTACCAAGAGGGGTGCAACAACGCCGTCATCGGGAGCTACGTCCATGACAATGGGGCCTTTAACGCCAGCCGGTCTGAGGACAACGGCATCTACTGGTCGGTGACTTCTTCCGGCTGCACCAATGGCGGGTTGATCGCCAATAACTTGGTTGAGAACAACTACTCCAAAGGAATTCAACTTTATAACGGAGGGTCGGCGACCTCGCCAGCCTTTGTAACCGTCACCGAGAACACCTCGGTGAACAATGGTGCGCAAGGGGCGGTGGTTTGGGGGGATCACAACGTCTTCGTGAACAACATCCTTTATAACAACAACAATCTTAGCGGGGGGGCAGCGGCCGGCGCTCAAGGCGGCCTCTATAGCGGTTCGTCCAACCTCGTGGACCACAACCTGACCTTCGACGCCACGGGGAACTCTGGCTGGGATAATCCCGCCGGTTGCTGTCTGACCAACAACCAGCAAGGCGATCCCCTTTTCGTCAATGTAACTGGCCTTGACTGGCACATCCTAACCGGCAGTCCGGCCGTCGGCTTCAGCAACATGAACTACATTCAGCCTGTGGACAAAGACGGGGTTTCTCGTAGCACTTCGCCTAGCGCGGGGGCCTACCAGCAGTGACCGGCAATCTCAGTCTTAAGCAGCCTGATTGTACCGAGAAGGTTGCGCACCAGCTCGTGGTTGCCAAGTTGCCATGGTTTCTCCTTGAAGAAACTTAACGGCCGCAACCGCAAAGGCGGCATTGCTCATAACAAAGTAGGAAGGTATTGAGGTCAACTTGCGAAAGAGTGAAGGCAAGCCCTTGCGCAACCCCGTAAACGCCAGCAGGTAGGCAATAACCTGTACAAGAAAAAAAACCGCGTATCCTCGAGATGAAGCGAGGATCAGATTGGCCGGGAAGGCAATCAATAGGAAGAAGAAACAGAAGTAGCGGCTGACCTTATGGGAAATCAAACAGAAAGCGGCCCACGGGTATTTGAACGGATTGCAAAGCCGACGCATGTAAGCAATGCCTTGGAGCGCCCGCAGAGCGACGCGGACACGCATGCGGAACTCCGAACCAAGCTCACTGTTGGCGGCCTCCGAGGAACGTACGCGTTCATCGTACACGACCCGATGATTTGTGCTGATGACATGCAATGGCAACACAAAATCCGTGATGAGGCGCCGCGGGACATCCGTGTATAGTTCGCGGCGGATCGAATCTACGCCTCCATTCACCCCGATAATCGAGCTGGCGCGGGTTTCGAGCTTGCGCAAAGCATTCTCATACTTCATGTAAGCGCTGCACCCGTTCCCGGCAGTTCCCTGTCGGTAAATTTGATATGCCAAATTTCCTGTCACATAACCGACTTCGGGGTCTGCAAAGTTTTCCACCATCCGGCTGATGGCGTTTGGAGAGAACAGCGAATTGGCATCACTGAAAACCAGAATTTCACCGCGAGCACTGCGCACGCCTTCATTCAAACCTGCCGCCTTGCCCTGGCGCTCTTCGCGCCGGATGAGCCGCACATTATAAGAACTAAACTCGCTTACGATGTCGTCCGTCCCGTCTGTAGAGCCGTCGGAAACAACGATGATTTCGAGCCGATCACGGGGATAATCCTGTTCCAGCTTGTTTTGAATCGTTGCCGCAATGTGCTGCATTTCGTTGTAGGCCGGAATTAACACCGTCACTGCGGGAGTCCAAGCGTGCTTCTTCACGGGTTTCGGCCAAATCAGGGCGACAAACCAGACCAGCGCGGGATAGATGATTGCCGGATAGGCGATGAGGAACACTGAAAACCAGAAGCAAGTCTTTGCCAGTGCGATCATTTCCTTTCTCCGCGCGGATCTTTGTCGACGCCTCAAAGCAACGGTAAGTAATGCGGCTCGCGCCGGAAATTGCGTTGCGGCCTTACTCGTGAGAGGCGCAGGAATGGGTGGCGTATTTGCTTGCGGGTGAGAAAGGCTTGCTTTCCCAGTTGTGCTGCCCAGGGTCCATAAACAAGGGGTCGGCGATCTTATTTGTTTTCAAGCAGCAGCCATTTTTGACGTACCAGCCGGACCTTTTGCCGCCCGGGTCGAACGTGCTCCAGGTCAGGTTATGATCCACGAGGTTCGTCGTGCCGCTATACAGGCCGGCCTGGGCTCCCGCTGCAGCACCGGCGATTTCGTTGTTGTTATAGAGGATGTTGCCGATGAAGGTGTTGTTGTCCCCCCAGATGACTGCTCCTTGGGCGCCGTTGTTTACCGAAATGTTGCCGCAGACGGTTACATAGGCAGGCGTGGAAGCGGAAGCGCTTGCGTACAGTTGAATTCCTTTGGAGTAGTTGTGCTCGACAAGGTTGTTGACGATCAAGCCGCCATTCTTACAGTCCGGGGGCGTCCGGGACCAATAGATGCCGTTGTCTTCGTTCCGGTTGTGGGTGCCGTTGTCGTGAACGTAGCTGCCGATGATCGCATTGTTACAGCCTTCCTGATAGAGGCCTGCATGGTAATTGCCCCCGCGAATCTCAACGTGATCGAAGGTCACGTGGCCTGCACCAGACGAGTTCATGATACTGATCGCATTGAGAACATAGCCGCTCGAACCCTCGAAGACGAGCCCGCAAGGACGCGTGGCACTACAGAGGGGCGTGTCGTTCGGCGTTCCTCGAAAGGTAATGTAAGACCCATGGATTTTTGTAGAGCCCTGGATCACAGCGATTTCGCCGGAATAGTTGGTAAAGAGAATTGGCTTTCCAGGAGTACCGGAACGTCTCTCCAGTTGGTTGAATCCAGTCAAAGCGTCCACATATTGAGGGTAAGTCCCACCTCGAAGGCACACGGTCTCGCCGGAGGTGGTAGCGTCAAACGCCTTTTGCAGGGTCTTCCAGGGTTCGTCGAATGTACCGTTGTTTCGGTCCGACCCAGAAGGGGAAACATAATAGGTACAGGACACAATAAACGAAGAGTCGCTGGCCTTGCGGCCCCAGATGGAAGGAAGATCATTTTTCTGGCTCAGCACCTCGCCAGCCGCTAGGACCAAGATCAGGACAAACATAAAGAACCGACAGCTAGAGACCTCCCGGTCCAAGCTGAACCCTCTTTCCTCTCCATTCCCCCAAAACAACATATATTAATGACCGTGTGTTCAAGATGCTCCATCAAGAACTGCGAAAACCATGGTTGTTGTGCCCACGTTGCAGGAATCCAGAGCTGGTGTGTTCCGCAAATTGGCCCCTCTATGGTATGGGGGTATGCGAGACACTCTGCTCCCTTTTCGGCTTTGCATCGGGCTGGGTGAGGTCGAAGCGTTTGGCCTGGCGTCCCTTGAATCGCTCGGACCACCAGGAACGAAGAATAGAAAGGCACATCGCCCAAAAGGGCGCAAGGTCAGACCAATCAAACCATGCAGTTTCACGCACACCTCGAAGAGAACGCAGCCATTGGCCGAACGTGAGCTTTTTTTGCTTCAAGTGGTCAGGCAGCGTAAGCAGGTCCAAATTCTCGACCAGCCACTTGCGCCCGTCACTCGCAGGTTCTGCGCGGACGCCCTGTCCGGTCAAATCGAGGTAGCAAGCCCGCACAATATCCATTCCGTTTGGGTCAACGAATAGCCGAAAAGTGCAGCCGATGCGGGGATTTACATCGAGCAACTTGTATTGAGCGTCCCTCGCATCGAAACGGCAACCAATGTCGACGATTCCGCGGTAGCCAAGCGATGAAAGTAGCTCTCGAATCGGCTTCTCGGCAGTTGTATTCTGCAGACAAATTCCGAGTGTGGTGATTCCCGTAGCAAGGGGACGCTGCCTAAGTTTTCTCCCAGTAAATCCGGCGAGACATTCCGACTTCTCATTGAAATACCCGTTGAACATCCACACGGAATCAGCATCACCCGGAATATATTCCTGCAGCATCACGTTTTGTTGTTGCTGCGCCTCCAGGCTGTCGTAGCAGTCCAAAAGTTCATCTGCGCTTTGCGCGATGTGCATGTTCATTTTGGTTTGTCCAAGAAAGATTCGGTCGTCGATGCCCTTAAGCACAAACGGGAAAACTGCCTTCTTGAGGAACTCCCGAACCTCGCTGCGCGACTGAGGGAAAACGGTTTCCGGGACGGGGTGACCGTATTCGCGACACAAGAAGAACAACTCTTTTTTATTGCTGAGCCGGTATACCAGACCTCGGGGAAGAATTGGGAAGCGATAAATCCCTTGCAACTGCTCGGCGGCTTCCTGAACCAGTGCGGCCGTGGCGTCGTCGGTAGGAATCAAAATAGGGCGGGCATTAAAATGTTTCGAAATTTCGAGGAGAGAAGCGATGGAAGCTTGCGTCGCCGCTGTGCGCACGTTCCAATGAAAAACCCCGCGGCAATAGCACGAACGAAGCGGTGGCGCAAACCTCCCATCCTCCACAGCATAAACCGCTACCCCCAGCACACCGAGGCTGCGGAAGATCCCTAATGCACCGTGATGGTGAGGAGAAAGAACAACAACAGGGGTAGAAGTGTTCATCTTGATCCCGTGCTTCTCATAACGGCTATTTTGTCGATCTGGAACCCGATCGTGATTCTAAGGACGGCGAATTCGGACTCAAAAAGGCTTCCGCGCGGTAATCAGCAGCGGGTGATCATGAGAGTCGGGCTGCGAGAAGGGATTCGACCTGAAGTTAAAAACGTTGCAATCAACATCTATCCACCCGCCGCGCTCCAGCATGTCTTTGTATTCCTGAATGGAGCGATTGTGGACTGGCAGCCCGATATCCTCAAACCATTTCTGATCCCTCGGATCATCTTCAAATAAGCACAAAAGCAGATTCAGCTGGCCCCCGGGTTGCATAATACGGAGAAGTTCGTGGAGCACTTCGTCTTGATGCTGGAAATAGTAAAATACTTCGATACTAACAATCTTCGTAAAGTAGCCGCTAGGCACGGGAATCTGTTCCGCCCGCCCACAGTGGTAACTTACGTTTGAGAACGCGTGACTCTTCTCCCGTGCTAGACGGAGCATCCGGTCAGAAATATCGACGCCCATGATGAGGCATCCTGTTGGAGCTTGCTGAGCCAGGAAGCGACAGGCCCAACCATCACCACAACCCAAGTCGAGGATGCGATCCGACGCGGACAAGTCCATCCTTTCCCAGATTGTCTGTGCAATGCGAGCGTGATCCCGCTCCATCGATTCACCGCGTCCCTGCTGAGCCCAGCGATTGAAGCGCCGGCGCAGCAGACGATCCGTTCCGTGTGTCGCCAAGGCCCATCGTATTTCGACATGGCACCACACCTTGCGGAGCAATCTGCGGATCTTGATAAAATGCGGCGCGAAAGGATGGACCCGCGGAGCTGCCGGGTTATCAACTCCGCTTACGCCCACAGGGGCTCTCCCCACAGCGGCAGAGATATTCCAAGGCCACGGTCGCGCGCTGTTTGATACACGGCCCAGGCGAGCGCTACGTCGTCCACACCCATGCCCATGTGGGCATAGTGAATTCTTTCCGTATCGCTCTCACGCCCCGGCTTGATGCCCAAGATCAACTCGCCCAGGTTGCCGTGAATATCGCGGTCATGAAGGAGACCCCGCTGATGCATGATCGCTGGCGTCATGATTCCCCGATGCTTCACAACCTCCCAGTCGTCTGTAACGACCTTCCGGCACTGCTGAATCAGGGCAAATTCGCATTCATGACCTGCAAGCTGGACCGTCAATGCACCTGGTTTAATGTGCCGAGCGAACATGAGCGGCTCACGGGCGGTTGTGATCGTCAGCGCCAAGTCGGCGTCACACAAGGCCTCGTCAATGGATTCCACCGGACGCACTGGCGCACCCCAAAGCACGCGACATTCATCGGCAACGCTCTGAGCGCGCGCCATGTTTCGGTTGGTTAGCGCGATCTCTTCCACTTCAGGAATCGCAGTATACAGTCCAAGAATCTGCGTGCGAGACTGAACCCCCGCTCCTATCATCCCGATCTTACGAGTGTTGCGGGCCGCGAGATAATGCACTCCAAGCGCTGTCATAGCGCCTGTCCGCATGGCGCTAATGAGGGTGCCATCCATAACAGCAATCGGCATACCGGTGTCCGGACAATTCAAAATGATCAACGCGCTGGCGCGCGGTAAACCACGTTCTCGGTTGGCGGGGAAGCTTCCAATCCACTTCATACCCATCGCGCGTACCGGTACGCCGATGGACGCGAATAGCGCATTGAAGCGGCCCTGGTCTTCGGACTCCGCGCTTTCCTCCTGGCGCAACACCGCTTTGTGCGGCTGACGAACCTTGCCTTGCGCGAACAGCGCATGAGCCTCCCCAACTACACGCATCGCACGGGGCATGTTGAGCAGGTCAGCGGCAAGTACTGCCTCCTGATCGAGGTAAAGAAATTCAATGGTTTTAGCGTTCTTGACTGCCCTTCGCGCAGACACGTCTGGCTCGAATAACGATGACATGTCAACCCGCGTAAAAGCAGATTCTCTCGGTAATACTTTCATGGGGAAAGCCCTCCTACTGAACGCTGAAGTCTGAAATAAACGACCTGGCTGGATTTCTCGTAACACGGTCATGCGGATGAGCGGAGTGGGTCGCGCATCATTCCACCTTTTCAAGGAAAGAAAGTCAGCGGCGCACCAGCCGAGTCAACTCGAAAAGGAAGGGTTTGATGTCGTGCCAGCGGCTCTCTTCACAGCGCGTGTGAGAATCGAAGAAGTTCAAGAACTGGAAAATAGACCGCGTTCTCTGTGGGAATCGCGGCCCCGGCGGCAATTCATTACCCACCAGCACTTTCCATAACCAAGCTAAATCTCCCAGCAGCCAACGGGATCTCACCCCGGTGGCGTACCCGTCTGCGGTGTCCAGTGTCTTGCCCCTAGCGAGTTGGTAGAGCAACCAAGGGAAATCCACACCGGCGTCAATGGCAAGCTGCAGCGACCCCCAGAATCTGCCATTTACCTCCATCAAGTAAGGGGTCCCATCCGCGGTGACTTTGAACTCCACCATAGCCACGCCGTGCCAGCCAATATGGTCCAGAAGCGTCTTTGCCATTCTCCAGGCTTGTGGGTTTTTTTCAACGCTCTCGCTGAGCACGCTAACGCCGCCCGAGGGCGGATTTTCCCGCAGCCGCCGGTGGGCAAAAGAGGCGACCAGGTTGCCCTGGTTATACAGCGCGAAGATTCCGTGTGCTTGCCCAGAGATGTATTCCTGAATCAAGAACGGGCTACGCCCAAAGTACTCATATTGCTTAACGGTCCTTTCCAATTCTCGTGTTGATTCCGCATACTTCACCGACGCGGCGGTGCAGTGCTCATTGGTCCAGATCATGGAACGATATGGCTTCAAAACGACAGGGAACTTAATAATTGGGCAGAGCCGCTCGAGCCACCGGTTATCGGTGATGTAGTGTGTTTGCGGTATGGTGATGTTGAGCTGCTGGGCTAGCCGCAGCAACTTCCATTTGTCGCTCACGGCTTCAAACGTAGGGAATTCGACAAACGGCAACCGCAAGCCTTGAAACTCTGCGCGATGCTTCAATATCGCCGCCATCGAAACATCCGTCATGGGAAAGATCACGCTTATTCCCCGTTGTGAGCACTCGGCTTTCACCGTGGAAAGAAACGCCCACAAGCTTGCCGTCGGCGAGGGATAGGTAAAGCTGTCGCCGCAATACTCGGAGGAACCTGAGAGGGTTCTTTTCATTTGATCGGCCACGACCACCGGCACTCCCCTTCTTCCCAGGGAGCGCGTTGCCGCTAGCGCGCTCCGCGTATTACCATCCAAAATCAATATCTTCTCCATCCTGTCTCCGCGGTCAGCGTCAGTCCAAGCCGCTGCTATTCCAGCGGCGCTCTCGTCGGGGAGGGCGTCTGGTGTGCCATTCACCTGCGTGACGGAGTGTAAAAGACTTTTCATTTTGGCAAGTCTCGGCGTGCTACCCGTAACCTGGAAATTTTGAGGGGTTCAGTTAATAAGTGATGCAGAAATGCTTTGGCTTTCTATGACCGAAGGAATCGGGATTGATTCGGAATTTTGCGTGTTCCGGTGATCGAGCCAGGCCTGGAACATAAGCAAGGCCCAAACATGGTGGCGAAGGTCTCTTTGTCCTGAAAGATGACCTTCCCAGACCTTTCGCACAACCTTCGGTTGAAGATAGCCATCATTTGTTACTCGGCGCTCATCCAGCAACTCTTCCGCCCACTCGCGCAAGGGACCGCGAAGCCATTCCGCAACAGGCAGCGAAAAACCCTTCTTGGGGCGATCAATCAACTCCGGGGGGACATACTGATCGAGGAGCCGGCGAAGTATCCACTTGCCTCTGCCATTCCGAAGCTTCATAACCAGAGGCAAACGGGCCGCCAACTCCACAACGCGGTGATCGAGATATGGCACGCGCCCTTCCAGACTTACAGCCATGGTTGCGCGGTCGAGCTTGACCAAGATATCGTCTGGAAGATAAGTCACAGCATCAAGGAACATCATCTGGACGCAGAAGTCACGGAACTCTGGCCTTGTGCATCGCGCGCGGAGCAATGACGTTGGCGCAACTCCTCCTCGAACAGCGGAGTTGGACGATTCCCAATCTGAGACGATGACTTGATAGCGCTCGAAAGAATCTTTGGCGGAAATGATTTGGGCCAATTTCTCTAACTTCTCACCAGGTGATGCCAGTTCTTTTTGCGATGAAAAATGGGATAGAGGGAGGCCCAAGATTTGGTTCCACCGTTGAGGTCCCATACCTCGCAAAGACCAAGCGGCAGCTTCACGCAGGAATGTCGGCGCCCATTGCGCTGCTTTCCAAACCCTGCCCCAAAGGAAATACCTCTTGTAGCCGCCAAACAGTTCGTCACCGCCGTCCCCGGACAAACTCACCGTTACATAGCGGCGAGCCAGGGCCGAGACAAGATAGGTCGGGATTTGCGACGAGTCGGAAAACGGTTCATCGTAGAACTTCGGCAGAATGGGAATGACCTTCATGGCCTCTTTAGCAGAGACGTAGAACTCCGTGTGATCTGTTCCAAGGTGGCGAGCTACGGCGGCCGCATACTTGGATTCGTTATACGCTTCGTCGGGGAAGCCAATCGAGAATGTCTTTACTGGTTTTCTACTCTGCTGCTGCATTAAGGCAACAATCGTCGAGGAGTCTAGTCCGCCAGAAAGAAAGGCACCAAGGGGCACGTCAGCAACCATGCGCTTTTTGACGGCATCGCGCAGCAACACATCAAGCTGCGCCACGGCCTCCCTTTCGGAGCCCTCGAAAGGTTGCTCCAACCCACGCCGCATCGCTTCTTCTATCGACCAGTAGGGCCGCGGGAAGGACACCTGACACTCATTCAAGAGGCTGACTGTCAATTTTGTCGCCGGCGGAAGCTTCTTAATCCCACGATAAATGCTGTAAGGCGCCGGAATGCAGTTGTACCGGAGATAGAGAGCAAGAACGTCGCGGTCCACTTCATCCCTAAACTCGGGATGAGCGGCAAGTGCTTTTAATTCCGAGCCAAACAAGAACGTTCGGCTCATCCAGCCGTAATACAAAGGTTTTTCACCTAGCCGGTCCCGAACCAGATGGAGCAGCCGCTCTTTGCAATCCCACACAGCGAAAGCAAACATGCCGTTAAACAGTTGCAGAGCTTCATCGACACCCCATTGCTCCATGGCTGCGAGCATTACCTCGGTGTCCGAATGGCCGCGGAATTTGTGGCCCATGCCTCCGAGAGTCGAGCCAAGTTCCTCGAAGTTATAGACTTCCCCGTTAAAAACGATGACATAGCGGCCACTCTTGGAGTGCATAGGCTGGTGGCCGTCCGGCGAAAGGTCGAGAATTGAAAGCCGCCTGTGTCCCAGAGCAATGCCGGCCTGGCGGTCAACCCATGCGCCTGAATCATCCGGCCCACGATGGATCAACTGATCGGCCATCCGCGCAACCAAAAGCTTCATCTCGAATTCGTTTTCGGTGGAAGATGTCAAAAATCCTGTTATTCCACACATAGCTGGATTTTCTCGGTTCCTTTTAGGCGGAACGTTGCGTGACCAGGACAGACTCTGTCTGTCTCGTTGTGGCCGGAGTCGCACGCGACCTGCAACTCTCTGCACTGGGAAAAAACAATTCGGCGCGCATTGCCGTACTTCGATCAAGATTGAACTCTCGAACGATTTTCTCGCGCCCGGCCAATGCCATCTGGCGGCGAAGCTCAGGTTGACCGCCGAGAAGTTGCAGCGCCTCGGCAATCGCTCTAGCGTCTCTGGGACGCACAAGAACTCCGCAACTCTCATCAACGAGTTCGGGAATTCCGCCGCTCGCAGTAGCGACTACGGGCACGCCACAAGCCATGGCCTCTTTCAACACATTAGGAATACCCTCGCGTTTGCCGTTGGCCGTGGGGGCGGTTGCCAACACCACTACATCGGCTTGCGAGAATTGCTCGATGACTTGATCGTAAGGCTGGGCGCCTAGCAAGAGACATTCGTCAGATAGTCCCGACCGATTGATTTGACTTTCGATCTTCTGCATCAAGGGGCCATTACCAATCAACCGGCACTCAAACGATAGGCGCCGCTCTTTCAGAAGCTTGCATGCCTCGATCAGGTAGGTGTGCCCCTTCACTTCCTCAAACCGAGCTACGCAGAGAATCTGGAGTCGTCCCTTCGCAGACGGCTTGGTTTGGGGAGTCAAGCGCTCCACATCTACTCCGCCATGGATGACGTGAACCTTCTTGTCGGTTCCCGTGCCGCGCTTATTAAGAATGATCTCTTTGTTGTATTCGGACACCGAAATAACGAAGTCAGCAGCTTCAACTTTTTCCTCTAGCATGTGGCCATCGGACTGCACATCCGAACCACGCGCCGTAAAACTAAAGGGAATCCCAGTCAATCGATGAATAATCAACCCCGCCATTGCCGCGTGGTACGCAAAGTGCGCATGCACGTGTTGGATTTCTTGTCTCTCCATTTCATGAGCAAATCGAACTACTTTTGGGAAAAAGGCGAGAAACCCGCCGAAACAGCGCAAGCAGCCAAACGTCCCTCTGAATACTTCGGCTAGAACCCTGAAATAACCCCCGGCATCGCGGCAAAGGAAGTACCAATGCGCCCTCAACATGCCCAGAGAAAGAAACGGAAGGTAGTGCGCACGCTGGACCCACTTCTCCGCCTCCGGATGAACAACTTTAGGATGCTCCCGAAGCAAAGAATAGAGCTCGACGGTGACGCCGAGTTTCTCCAAGGCTTCCAGTTCGTAGAGCACGAAAGTTTCTGTAACCATGGGGAACCGTGAAACAAGCTGCGCAAGGCGCAGTGGCCGCGAGGCATCAGAAAGATGGGGCGGTGATGTCATGCTTGTACTCGGATTAGGCCTCTTGTGTCTGATATTCGGGCAGCACGCGTTTCAGCACTTCTTTTTGCTTTCGTTCCCGCCAAGCGTCCAAGCGCATGCCCCATCGCGACAACCGCAGGCAGAAAACCGCCGGCGTGGTTCGCGGCATGATAACGGTGCGGTGCAAGCCCAGAGGATCGACGGAGCCCCAATGGTTTGGTCCGCACAGTGTCGTGAAAGCAAGGCGGATGCCCTGCTCCCGGAGGGTGGAGACAACGGCGTCATTGTAGTTGCCATTTGGGTAGCAGAAAATCGGCAGGCACTGGCCGATTTCTCTTTGCAGATCTTCCAGTGAACCCTGCACCTCCTCGCGCATCTGTTTGGGCAAGACTTTCGTCATAATGGCATGTGTTCGCGTGTGAGAGCCGAGCGTTAATCCTTCTCGCGCGAGTCCTCTAAGCTTGTTCCAACTCAATACGTTGCCTTTTTGAGACCGGCTCGGTCCAAGTTCTGCGCAAACTGAATTCACCAACTCCTTGGCCTCCCAATGATGAATCATGGTCACGTAATCTTGTATCGCGCGCAGGCTTTTGTGCTTCTGGTCTAAAGGCAGGAGTGGAAGGCGGCCAAGGCACCCCACGTTGATCTCCGTCCTCGCCGTCGCGGCGAAAGCCTGGTAGAGCGCATCCGACCAAAACGCCCGCTCCGGATGATCCGGATAAGCTGTGGGTACGAACATCGTTGCGGGCAGTCGGAGTTGCTTGAGAACCGGCCAGGCGATTTCGTCAAAATCGCCATAAGCATCGTCAAACGTGATCAGCGCTGCGCGCTTCGGAAGGGGGCGCCTTTTTTCAAGGGCCCCCAACACCTCGTGTATCGAAACGACCCGGTAGAACCGCGCGAGGTGCTTCATCTGCCGCGCAAACCCGTCCGGGGTCGCACTAACGCTTCGCGAGTCCACCGTGGGCGTATCCCGCAGTTCCGCAATTCGGTGGTAGGCAAGTATTCTCAGCACTGATAAACCTTTAGTTGTCCTCCCTCGCAAAGCGAGGGATCTGCTTTTGATCTTTCCGAGCTATGCCAATAATTACGCCGCGCAGGGGTGGAAATCTCTTTTCTATGGTTCTTTCGTAAAGAACACCAAGAAGAAAACTCAATCTGCTAAAACGCAAGTAACCAGGCGCTACGCTGTGATACTCGAGTTCACAGGCAAATCCGCAATCCTTCAAGTGCTCTCGGATGGCAACCTCATCATTGAATCGGTAGTACGTGGGAAAGGTCTCATTCTCTGTGCGCCCGGAGCCGAAGCGGCGTATGTAGAATTCGTGAAACCATTGCGGAGTCGCTTGCGCAGCCAGCATGGGATACCAATATCGGCTCGGCGTTTGAAACAGCAGTAGCCCACCCGGTTTCAGAACGCGGGCCATCTCCCGATGACAAGCTACCGGGTCTGCAAAATGCTCCGCAACGTAGTAATGAAATACCACGTCGAAGGATTCGTCCCGGAAAGGCAAAGATTCCGCCGTGCACTTGTGGGCTTCGCTCAGATAGGGGTTTTGTAAGACGCTATCGTCCGGGTCGACCCCCACGTAACGAGCCACTTCCCCGCGGACATCGAAATGATTCTGATTGCATCTGCCTGATCCGGCCCCGACTTCCAGCACATGGTCGGCCGGGCGAATGCTCTCGAGCAACAGCTCTCTAAAGCGCTGGTGCCGAGAGACTGGGTAGTAGCGCAACCACAATCGTTGAACGGGATCGGAGAGCCTTCCCTCGAACACCATCTCCACTTTCCGCCGTAACCGTGATCGTCATTGCTTCTCCTAAGGTGGCTTTCTTCAGTCATGCGGAACTCAGTTCTCCGGCAATGGAATGTTCGATTTTGCCAAGAGTGTGGATCGTCGCGCTGCAGAGGGCCACCAAAAGCCAAAGGTACCTTTGATAGGACAAGTGCGCGAAAATCGCTGAAATCAAGTAGGCAACCAGCGACAGGAAAAAGGCCATTGCGGTATCAGCGAGCTCGGGGCTGATGGGCTGCCACTTCTTCCAGGCCCGCCATAAGCTATGCATGACGGCCAGGATGACCACCATGAAAGAAGCAAGCCCCAAAATCCCCGTTTCCGCCAGGGTCTCGAAATAAAGGTTGTGACCGCGATATTGCTTCAATTGTTCAATGAGGCCCACGCGATTGCTGTAGGGTATCGAATAGTACGCAGCAAAATGCCCGGGGCCTACGCCCAAAATTGGATGATCGAGGAAAACATGCCAAGTCGCCAGGTTCAGTTCGTAGCGCCGAACCACTGAAGTGTCGGGGATGCCCCTTTGGCCCGCGCTAGGTTCCTTATACTCGGCAGCTTTCTGACCGATTAGCGTCTTGACCGCCCGCAAACTAGCAAACCGCAACGCGACCTGTGGGTCGAGGACGAGCACGAGCAGGCTAAGGCTTAGCCCTGCCGCGACAAAGTGAAGTGGTCGAATGAAACGAAAATATGCCAGCAATCCGAAGATGACCACCGCGGTGAGCATGGCTCCTCGCGAAAACGTAAGGATCATGCCCCCGAAAATAAGGGCCGCGGATGCCACCGCGAGCCATCGCAAGAACCGTGAGCGCTCTCTTCGAAATCGAAGAGCGGCGAGAGGAAAAAGGACCACCAGGACTTGCGCATAACGATTGGGCTCGCCAATTGGACCCGCCGACCGGAACTGAGTGCCCAGCGCCGAACTGGTACCTCCTTCGGGGTGAAAGTTCTCTGAAACAACTCCTGGGCGAATGAGTGCTCTCCGTGTGGGATTGAAATCAAGCTCCGCGCCCAGCATGGCCAGACCACCGTAATTCTTGTTTTGCGTGTGCGTGACGCGCTGAAAAACAGAGAGGCCTCCCATGAGACTTCCGGCAAGCAGCAAAGCCCAAGTGGCCCGCCTCAAAGTCACGTAATCTCGAATAATGTTAACGAC
>Ga0126370_10000509_pt1 | contig 16215 bp, 11 predicted proteins | sample PanSoiMetaPlot_3_FD_92586 | JGI IMG/M metagenome (GOLD analysis project Ga0126370, IMG submission 92586) | Tropical forest soil microbial communities from Panama - MetaG Plot_3 | ecosystem: Environmental > Terrestrial > Soil > Tropical forest > Bulk soil | place: Panama | collected 2016-02-17 | reverse complement strand
CTCGTCGGCGGTGTCGCGGGAATCGCAACCGCAGTGGGTACGTTGGGTTTCATCCTGCGCTTCGTGCCATCGAACGTTCCTCGGCTCAACGAAGTGCGAATCGACTGGGTGGTGCTGGCGTTCGCTCTGCTGATTTCCATTCTCACCGGCTTAATGTTTGGACTTGCTCCAGCGCTTCATTCGGTAAAGGGTGCTCTCTCCTCGGCCATTCGTGAAGGCGGTCGCGGGTCCGGCTACAGTACAAAAACCGGCCGATTGCGGGATGTTCTAATCGTTTCTGAACTGGCATTCGCCGTCATACTGATGGTCGGAGCCGGCTTGCTGCTCCGTACGCTGCGGGATCTCCTGCAGGAAAATCCAGGCTTTAATCCAACTCAAGTTGTCACGGCAAACATACAACTTCCGAATCCCAACGAATCGGCGGAGGATCCATATCTCGATATTCCTCGCAGAGCCACCTTCGATCGTGAGTTGCTGCGGCGCATGAAGGCAATGCCGGGAGTGAAATTCGCCGCAATCACCTCAGCTCTACCGACCACCAACACCAACCCCAACGCCGTCGGCGGCATAGGCATCGAAGGCTTCGCGATTGAGGATAGACCGGTCGAGTCCTCGCAGGATCTGAGCGCCGAGAGAATTCGGATAAGCTCCGATTATTTTAAGGTGTTACAGACGACGCTCCTACGCGGCCGCTCATTCAACGAGGGCGATGAAGACGGCAAACCCCTGGTCGCTATTATTGATGAAAGCACTGCGCGTAAGTATTGGCCAACCCCAAGATCCCGTGGGCCGCCGAGTGCGATTCGCACGAGACCGTACCAAGCCATGGACGACCGTCGTCGGTATTGTTAAGGATATCAAGAGTGACGGTCTCGACATCGATGGCGTTCCTCACATCTATGTTTCGACCTATCAAGACAACGGAAAGCGGCTGAGCGTGGTGTTGCGGACGTCTCTGCCCGCAACCCGGCTCGAACCACAGATTCGGCATGAAATCCAGAGCATTGATTCCGGCTTGCCCGTATTTGGTGTTTCTTCTATGAATGACGTTCTTGATCGGTCACTGGCTTCACGCCGTTTTTCTGCCGATCTGGTGGGCGGATTTGCTGCACTGGCGGTGCTTCTGGCCTCCATCGGAATTTACGGCTTGTTGGCTTATATCGTCGGTCAAAGATCGCGCGAGATCGGTATCCGCATGGCCCTGGGCGCACGGCGGGACGACATTCTGAAAATGTTCCTACGCAAGGGGATCGCGCTTGCCGGTGTGGGCGTCGTTGCCGGATTGGTCTTCTCTGCATCCACCGCGTCGATGATGGCAAGTCTGCTCTATGGTGTTCGCCCGCATGATCCGACTGTATTTCTGATCGTGCCTCTGCTCTTACTTGCGGTGGCCGCGCTGGCTAGCTATCTCCCAGCCCGCCGGGCGACGAAAGTAAACCCGATGATTGCCCTTCGCGATGCATGAGTTCACCGGGCTTACGTCCCGTACGTCAATGGCAGGAAATCTTAATACCATCTTTAGCTTAGTGGGAACGCGACTTAATACCTCGGTTTATGATTCTTAAGCGCAGCCACCATACCGAAAACTTGGAGAGCTGAGACAGTCCGTGAGGGAAAGCGAAGGGAACACCGTTGTCGGAGCTGATGGCCCGAGGCAGGCCGCATTCGCGGAGCACGCGCTCAATGGCCCGCTCTTTGCGAAAGGGCTCGCCCCAGTCAGCGCTTGCCGTAGTCAACAAATAAGGTCACATCCCTGCGGGATGGATCGACGCCAGACCCTGCTCCCTGCTTGACCACAAATACCTGACCCGTAATTGATTGCATAAAACGGGCGAGGTCCTGCGCAGCCGAGGAAGCTGAGCTGGAATAGTAAAAGACTGTGGAGCGATCGGCGAACCACGACGGGCGCTCTATGTAGGACGCTGAATTTGAGTCTAGTCCATACCCCTCGGAGCGCAGTTTCTCGTTCATTGTCTCCCTTTCTGAATCGGGCAACCCTAGGGTTTGCAAACCGACACTATAGTCCGCCTTGGAACGTTGCCCGACCCCACCCGCTTCCATTGACGATAATGCCTTCGGCACTAGTGCGGCATTGGATGCGAGGGCTTGAGAGACGCTTAATTGCGTTTGCTGCGTCGTGGTCTTCAAAACGCGATTCTCATCTTCAAACTTTGCGATACGTTTCACCAACGCCGGATCAGTAATTTTGGAGCTGACTTCCGTCAGAACCTGAGCCAACTCTTCATTCTTCCCCTGAAGGTCAGAGATAGTGACCTCCGCGTCCTCTAGGGCGCGGTTGGACTGAACGACGGTAGATTGCCACTTAAAGCCAGCGAGCGTGCCTCCCACAAACCCCCGCCTTAGCCAGCATTGAGTTGAACTGAACGGGCGCCAGGATTAGTAGCACCGCTAGCAAGAACAATGCAGCATCGCGCAGAAACGATACCAGGTCCTTGCCAAATGATATGGCTCGTGTGGGCCACGAGTCACTCGCCTTCGATATCTCAGGTGTCTGATCGTCGCGGACGGAAGCGGCTGAGGAAGTTGCCATTTGGTTGCTCCTGCGAACAGGTTGAGAGGGGCCCCCAAAAATTGGCCGGAGTATAGCACGTGTCAAGTTATGTGCATCGCCCATCGCGCTCTCCCACACGAGTTGGTTGGCCTAACATCCTGACTACACTCATCATCCGAACGTACTCATGTGAACAGAATCGAAGGAAATCGGAACTTGAGTGCAAACGCCTGTTGCGTCAGCCATCAAACTCTGTCGCCGTCACCCAGCCCCAATCTACTCTGTCAGTTCAAACAGTTTCCGCTTGGCAATTTAGACAATTGCAGATCTGTCGACGCCAGTGTGTGATTACCGCACAAGCTTGTGATGCGGATCGTAATCGTAGTTATGCTGCTGTTCCCGATGGGCCCGGTAAGTGAGGCCACCGATAAGAAGGACTCACCCGCAGTGGCGCCGGCCAAACAATTGAGGAATGCGGCGGGAATGCCACCGCACTACTGGTGTGAACGTGGGCAGAAATGAATTCAGTTGAGGTCAGCCTGATAGTATTCGCGTGTATGTTCGGCGGTGCGATGCTGGGCATGTCTCTTCGCGCACACTTGCCGGAGCATCATCAAAGTGCGGACTCGCAACGAATCGTGAACTTGGGCGCAGGGATTGTCGGCACCATGGCGGCGCTGGTTCTAGGCCTGCTGGTTGCTTCCGCGAAAGGTACTTACGATGCGCAAAATAACGAGCTGATTACCGTCGCCGCCAAAATGGTTTTTGCCGATCACGCTCTGAGTTTTTACGGACCGGAAGCGAAGGACACTCGTGACCTATTGCGTGGTACCGTCGCGGAAACGATTCGACATCTATGGCCGAACGAGCAACTCCCTGCGGTGGACTCAACACATCCTCAATTAGTAACTCCGGCAGCGCTCTACGAATCAATTCAGGGACTCTCTCCTCAGAACGACTCTCAACGGGCCATTAAGGCCCAACTATTGGCGACCGTCATAGATGTTGCGGAAACACGATGGCTGATGTTCGAGCAGCAAAGCATGTCGATCTCCAAACCATTGCTGGTGATCCTCATTTTCTGGATGGTCATCAACTTTGTCAGTTTCGGCTTGTTCGCCCCCCGTAACGCAACCGTGATCGTTACCTTGTTCCTGTGCGCGATCGCGGTAGCAGGTGCAATCTTCCTGATCCTGGAGTTTTATCGGCCGTTTGGAGGATTCATCCAAATTCCCAGCACCACCATGCACAATGCCTTGGCTCAAATGGGTCGCTAGTCCGGCGTCGATCGGAACAGACATGGAACGGTTTCCAAGCCTAACTGTTGCGCAATTAGGATTTCACTCATCGTCCCGGTCGGACGGGTTTTGAGTGACATCGCCTGTTAGCAACAGTTGGGACCTTGGCAGCCGTTAAGAATCGAGGCGTTGAGCCCCAAACACGACTGCATGTGCATTTCCGTCCTCACGGGTTCCTATCCTGCAGTGGGGGAGGCCGCTGGTTTTTTGAAGGCGATGATATTGATTTGTGTGTTGATCGCGCTGGGAGGAGGAACAAGCCTAAAAGTTCGCCACTTTGCAAAATTTTTCACGTTGACACGATTGTTTGACAGGGATATGTTCTAACACGCTTTCGGGCCCTTCCGTTTTGTACCTCCGTTGGAAAGGCGCAGAGTCGAGGGTTCTTCTAATTTCAGTCAATTCGATTGTTAGTCGAGTGGACAGCCCAGGGACGCCTTACAACGAAACCAAGGCCGCGTAAAGGCGGCCATTAATCATTAGTGAATTCGGTCAAAATCAGCCCCACTACGCAGATGCTGCGACATCCAGCGTGCAGCAGCTACGAGAATGTGGCTGATGTTCAGTGCAATATCGAAAACGCGGAGTGCACGGTTTCACGTCACCGTTAGCGTACTCTTCGCTCTTTTCGATTAACAATCAATATCCCCCCTAACGCGTTTTTCGTGACATCCCCCCCGTTTGTGCCGATGCGCGTTTGCAGGTGAATCCTGCTGTAAGAAGCAAAGGCGGCTATCTCAAGGCTCAAGGTCGATAAAAACACACAAAAACATTGCGGAGGAAGGTATGAACCGATGTGAATCGTTCCAGCATCTAGCCTGCATTCTCCGACGTTCGTTCGGTTTGATGCCAGGAGCAGTCCTGCTCGTAGCTTGTGTCACTTTGGCCAGCACGTTGGCGGTTGCCCAGTTCAGTACTCCAACGCAGTTGGTCTTTCAGAATGGCTGGGTGGATGCCGGATTCACCACCAGCCATGCCATGGTTCAGGAATCAAACGGCATCGTCCAGTTCAGAGGATCGATCGAGGGAGGGACTACCTCCGTGGCGTTCACGTTGCCCGCGGCTCTCAGCCCGGCGACCAATGTGTACATCCCGGTCGATATGTGCAATGCAACTAAGGGACGGCTTTTAATTCAGCCCAGTGGCGTCGTAAGCGTCCAGGCTGAAACGAGTTTCAGCAATGCTCAGTGCTTCACCTCGCTCGACGGTGCGCAGTTCTCCCTTAACGCTACTGGGTACACCAACCTTACGCTCGTCAATGGCTGGACCGGCGCCCCATTCGGCACAAGTACTCCGGCGATTCGGGTCATCTCAGGAGGAGTTCACTTCAAGGGCGCTATGGCCACCAGCGGGACCAATGCAGTGGCATTCACCGTACCCACATCGGCACGTCCGAAAACCGACGTCTACGTCCCGGTCGATTTGTGTAACGCCACAAATGGGCGGCTGCACATTACGACCGCTGGCGTCGTAAGCGTCCAGGCTGAAACGAGTTTCAGCAATGCTCAGTGCTTCACCTCGCTCGACGGTGTGTGGTACGCCCCAAACCCTGCTGGTTACTCGGCGCTTGCCTTGATCAACGGTTGGACCAACGCCCCGTTCAGCACCAGCAATGCAGCAGCGGCAAATGCTTGGGGTGCCGTCTATTTCAAAGGCGCTATTGCTACGACCGGGACCAATTCACAACCGTTTACGTTGGTACCGAGGTTCCGCCCGATCACCAACGTCTATGTGAACGTCGATCTCTGCAATGCAACCAAGGGTCGGCTTATCATTCAAACCAACGGCGTGGTTACCGTCCAGGCTGAGACAAGTTTCAGCAATGCGCAATGCTTCACGTCGCTCGACGGTGTTATGTTCGTCCAGTGACCACGTTTGCGAAGTCGAGGGCGAGGAGGATCCTGGCACTGTGGATCGCCTCGCCCAAAACCTGCGAGGCATCCATCATCGGTGTTGCACAAAATCCCCGCTCAAGCCCATTCTTGGAAGATCAGTAAACTGGCCCGATACACTCGTACCTCCAAAAAGAGGCGAAGGGAAAGCGCATACTTGTTAAATCGCCTGATTACAGCAATTGACCACACCGCGTTTGCTTGAGTCGTGAGGTCAGCGGACGAACAAAAGTAGCGCGGCACGGCACGCAGTTCTGGAGCCTACCAGTCAATGGCATATATCTCCTCGCTGCTGGTGTCGCGTTGCAGCAGGAGAGAATCGTCTGGGCCTAATCCTGACCAAGGTTCGAAGGAACTCCATAAGCGCCGTGCGCCCTTGAGGCTGACCAGCAGTTCTAGCTTGCCATCGGAAATACGAACCCGGTAGAAGCCCTGATCTCTGCCCAGAGTGTCGAAATACAAGAATTGCCCGTCATGCGACCAGCTGGGATAACCGATCCACATGCTTGTCAGCTCTTTCCATTGCCGGCGGCCAAAATCAAAAAGCATCAGCTTCTGCTGGTCTATCGTGATAGCGGCGATATATTTCCCGTCGGGTGACCAACGTGGAGAAAAGAGCGACTCGCTTCCAGGGAGCCGCATCTCCGTATTCGTGTGCAGATTTACGATCGAGATTCTTTGACTCTTCCACTCCGCGTCCAGAAGGGTCAGCGCGATCGACTGACCATCCGGCGACCATTGCGGATCCTCGGACAACAGGATGCTAGAAACGATTTCCCGTGGAGTGCCTCCACCCGAGGGAATAAGAAACGATTTCGTCACGTTCTGTTGCCAGGCCATGAAAGCGATTTGTCTGCCATCGGGCGACCAGCGGGGGACCATCACTTCCATAGGAGGTGTGAGCTGAATCCGCTCGCTTCCGTCGACTCTGCTGCGCCAGAGCGTTCCCTCGGGCTGGGCGACGTATGCGACCCACTGACCGTCGCTCGAAAACGCTACCTGGCTGGCTGAGATTCCGCCAAGGTAGGGCACAAAGCCGGATTTGGGTTCGTAGCGCACAAGCTCTGAGCGGCGCCGCAATCCAACGACAAATATCTTTTTTCCGTCTTTGCTCGGTTGAGGAGAGAAGAATTCCAGAGGACCATTGGTTAACTGAATTGGTTTCGGATCTCGCACAAACAAGCTGCGTTTTTCCGGAAGTACCCAAAGGTCCTTGGGGCCTGCTCGGGAGTAAGTCTGAAAGAGGAAATAGCGACCATCGAGGGTCCAGTTCCCGCAACATTCTCGAGGCGGATTGTGCCAACCTGTCAAAAGAGGATGCAGGCCAGTTCCGTCGCTGTCAACCTCCCACAGCGAAACTGAGTCGTTCTGCACGACGGAGAAGCGAAGGCGACGGCCATCGGGCGAGCACCGAAGGAAGTAAGTTCCGCCCTTTGTCGAGGCTAACTTGTGTGGCGAAGAACCATCGGCGTTGGCGGCATAGACATCGTTCTTGTAAGTAAAGTAGATGGTTTTTCCGTCGGGCGACCACGTGCCGGAACTGCCGTACAGTTCACCGAGACGGCGTGGCGAACCGGCGGGCAGAGTCATCGTCCACATGCGGCCGTCATCTGGCCCGGAGAAATTGGCGATGAGCAGCTGAGATCCGTCGGGAGAGATGTCATAGAGGAAGACATCAGAAATTGGAATTCGCAAGGGCGTCGGGCGACCGCCCGCTGCAGAGACTTCGCTGACGACGAACTGTTCGTTGTCGATCTCCTGGAAATAGATACGCTGCCCGTCGGTGGCAATTCCCTCGTATCGATCTCCAGCTTTGGCCCGGCCATCGTCGGTAATTTGGGTGAAGCGCGTCAGACCGGACGTCCGCAATCCAGCAGACTGCCATAGAGCGATCGTCGACAATAGGACAAGAGCAGCAACGGATAACGGCCACCACCGCCAAGGAGCGGAACGGCGCGAAGGCAATGAGGGAGAAACCACTACCGCTCCATCGACAGGCGCAATAAAACGATAGCCACGACGGTGGAGAGTTTCAATGAAACGGGGGTTCCCTGAATCGTCGCTCAGGGCCTCGCGCAATTTCTTGATGCTGCTGTTCAGGCTGTGATCGAAATCAACGAACGTGTCGCTGGGCCAGAGTCGTTGGCGGAGTTCTTCACGGGTGACGGTCTCGCCCGGGCGCTCCAGCAGCATGGTCAGAATTTGGAAGGGTTGGCCCTGCAGCTTGATGCGCATCCCGCTCTTGCGCAGCTCGGCTTCCTGAAGGTCAACTTCGAAGATCCCGAAGCGGACCACCCGCGACTTTTCAGTGGGCACCGGCATAAACCTCTCTCTTCTAACTGCCCCACTGCTAGACCGCTACGATTCTGTGCCGGACAAGAGGCAATGTCGGTGATGAGAATCACGCAACAGCGTCTCCTGCTGGAGCCGAGTCGGCTTTCGCTCTATCTCGTATCGGATCACTTCTTTTTCTATCTCTAGTCCCTTCAATGGGTTAGTCGGCGATAACTGTTCCTGTTTCAGATCATCTTGCATGCATTGTTATTTTTCACGGCTAGGGCGATGGTGCCATCGATTCACGAGCCGGATCGGAAAACCGCTGGGCCGTGAAGAGGAGGGTTTATGAAAAAGTTTGCATTCTACGCGATAGCGTTCATCTGTGTCTCGAGCGCCGCGAATGTGGTGAGCCAGGCTCAGACCGTCGGCCTGAAGGTCAACATTCCGTTCAACTTCAACATCGAAGAGAACGTTCTTCCCGCCGGCCAATATCTGATCTTGGCCCCTCAGGGCGGCACTTTACGAATCGAGGGTCCCGACGGCGCAGCGGCTCTGGCAATGACAAACCCCGTCATTGGAACTCGACCCGAAGGAGCCGGAGCGTTATCGTTCCGCTGCTACGGGCATCGTTGCTTCCTGTTTCAGTTCTGGTCAGCCCGCACTGAAACCGGGCAACAGGTCTCCAAGTGCCGTCTCGAGAAGGAACTTGCCGGTGAGAAGGAGCAGCTCGCATTGATCACATTGCGAGGAACGGTATCGCAATAGATTTCCGGCTGCGAAGCAGACACGCTGAATCCGGAGAGAGACCCCACGTCGCAAGTCCTTCGGTAGGTGTGGGGCCTTTGCTCATTCTGGTCAAGCGTATTGACGTAACATCCTGATTACACTCACCATCCGATTCCAGAAATCGGTTCGATGTGAAGCGGATCGAAAGCGCTCGAAATTTGAGTGCTAAGGCCTGATTGCGTCAACTATTGGAAACAACCAGTCTGCCTAAAGTACATTAATATCCGTGAAATCCTTGCCTGCTAGCGCCACAGTTCTCATCGCGACAGTCGTAACCACAACCTCTGTTTTCGCCATTGGAAACAGGCAAGTAGACACGCAGGAAAATTCCGCGGCGGCGTTGAGTGTGTGCGATGTGTTGGCGAACCCGAATGCTGGGGAGAATCACACACGGTCCTGAGATTATCGGAAAATGCAATTAATGCCAAGTACTTTGTAATGCAAAGTATGGTCAAAAGGAGTGTCAGGCGACAGGCTTCCGGGGTAGGCCACAGGCTATTTCGCCGGATTCAGCAGCCCAAACACGCCCACGCCTTTCGTCGTGGCAACGTAGACCTTGCCGTTGGCGATCATCGGCGTGATGAACTTGTTTCCGGCGCCGAAGTGGTCACGCCCATTGGCGGCCTGGTTGCTGTTGTAGATTTCCGCCAAAGTCTGTGCGTTGTAGGTGTGCAGCACGGCGGGATTTGTATTCTCCGCGGCCCACACGATGGCATTCTTCCCCTCGTTGGCCGAGATGCTGGGAGTCGCTCCCGGATAGCCGAACGCATTCGATGTCTGAGCTACGGGACTGGCTGCGAGCTTGGCGTTCTGAAACCGGAAGGCCATGATCGGCGAGTTCTGGGGGCCGTAGTAAATCATGGGACCCGCTGCCGCCGGCATCGCCCAGACGCCTCCACCCAAGACGCTCTGAAGTTCCTGATAGATGTTGTTGGTCTTGGAATTGAACTTCCCCATATTCGTGCGGTCGACTACGTACAGATTCCCGTCCTTGCCCGCACCCACGGCCAGTTCCCACGTTTTGCCCGTGGAGTCGTTCTGGTTCGTCAGCAGCGCTCCACCAGACCCGAGGTCAACATCACGATCACTTTCGTTCACCCCGTTGAACATTTCAAAGTAGTCGGCTACCGCCAGTCCGCCTTGCGTCGTTAGGCGAAGGAAAGCGTTACCGAAATCGCTTTCGCTTGGGAATCCAGACGAATTCAGCTTTGTGTCGAAGACTCCGTTCGCGTCGAGCAGGAAAATGTTGCCGCTTGCGTCGGCGGCCATGCCCGCGCCCGAGTTCCAGATCGCTCCCTCGTCGGCATTGGGAGTCACATTGATGACGGTCGTCTGCGCCAGCGTTCTTGCGCTGTAGCCCATGATCCAGCCCGTGTAGGGACGGTAATCACAGTGGGAAGCCCACGCAAGGTAAACGGTGCTGCCGACCAGCAGCAGGCCGGCACGCTCTTTGTACTGGCTGGGATCGAAAATGACGTAGCCGTTGACGCTGTTGTCGCCGATCCCTGGGTACTGTGCCTGAATATCCACCGGCCCGTGCGCGAGCTCGCTGCCATTGGTCGCGTCGAGAGCGTGCAGCCGCTGATGGTAGTTTCCGGAGCTGTCTTTCGACATGGCCACGACATAGATAACGGGATGGCTATTCTTTGGGCGCACGACGACGGGAGTCGAAGTGATGCCGATCTCGGGCGTCACCTGCGAGCAGCCACGGTCGTCGGATGTAGTCTCCCCAACTGGCAGAGTCGTAACTTGCCAAAGTCGTGCGCCGGTATCGGCGTCGTATACATAGACAGAGTCGTGTTCGCTGACGACGATCAGCAGGTTGTGCGCGACGCCGGCTATCGTCACATTTGAAACGTAGAGCGGTTCGGCATCGACCAGGCCGTCGGCGGCGACCGTGAACAATTTCCCGAAGGTCGTCGGGTTCACGTTAGCCAGCGTCAGAGTTTGCTCCTGGTTGTCGAAGCCGGTGCGAGCGTTGTTGTTGTGGTAGGTCAGCACATCCTGGCAGAAGGATGAGGACACTAGACCGAAAATTGACAGCGCCAGAACCAGGGGACCGCGGGCGCGCGACGCTGCCGCAGATGGCGGGAAAAGCTGCATAAAAATTGCCTCCGAACGACGGTGCGGGGGTACAGCAAGACGGGGAGTTTAGAGTACCGTATTTCTGGCCTTTCGACCAGAGTTCATCGGTTAGCGCGGGAATGAGAAGCACATCCTAACGTCTTCTGGCTGACCATTGGAACACACTCCCTCGCTTTGCTCAGTTGGCTGGCAAGAACGGCGCATTCAAAGGATTCGTCATCAAGCACCTTGATGCGACCTTGAATACGGACGATGTTGAAACCATCAAGAAGAACACAAGTACGCATTGCCCAATCGGCCTGGAAAGCACCTGCGGGGCCTATCCAAGCACGCCGATTCCGCAATGAAAGAGGCATCCGCACCTTAGTTGGTGAAAAATCTCCATTACACTCATCATCCGAACGTACGGATGTGAACCGAATCGAAAGAAGGCGAAATTTGAGTGCTAACGCATGTGACTGTTGAAAAAGTCCCTCCGTTGATGCTTGTGGCGGTGCAAGGTTCAGGTTATAAGCAGGCCAGAGTTCTCTAAAGCACTACCACACATCCTGGCCTCACCCTTTACGCCTCAGCGAGATTTGTGGCAAAATACGCGTCCACAATGGCGGCTAAACCAGCGGCGATCTTCCTCCTTTTGCTGGTTCCCTGCGTTGGATGGGCGCAGGAGTGGCGGTTCCATGGAGGCACTCCCGAGGGGACGAGATTCTCCTCTCTGCAGCAGATTAACCGGCACAATGTTGGCACTCTGAACCGCGCATGGACGTATCACACCGGCGAGGTGAATCGCGCCAATGAAACAGACCGCCATCAAATTGCGCCATTTGAAACGACACCGCTAGTTGTGGATGGAATGCTCTATGTCTCAACCCCCTCGAACCGAGTGATTGCACTGGATGCGGAAACGGGCAAGGAAATTTGGCAGTTCGATCCGCAGGCAGGTCGCGCGAAGCGGACATTCTTCCAGCATCGTGGCGTTGCCTACTGGCAGAGCGAAACAGGAGATGATGGGCGGATCCTATACGGCACGCTGGACGGACGCCTGATTTGCCTAGACGCTAAGACTGGCAAGCCTTGTCACGGCTTTGGTACGGATGGCGCGACGAATCTGCGTGTGGGAGTCGCAGACGAATTCCCGAAAGCGGAGTACGCTGTGACGTCGCCGCCCGCGATCTATAAAGACCTGGTTATTGTGGGAGCTGCGGTTCCGGAATATCCCTCCAGAGGACCAAGCGGAGCGGCGCGCGCTTTTGATGTTCGCACCGGGAAGTTGGTGTGGACCTTTCATTCCATCCCCGGGCTTGGAGAAGCCGGACACGAGACTTGGTCAGAAGCAACGTGGAAGGGAAGAACGGGCGCAAACGTCTGGTCGATTATGAGTGTGGACGTAGAGCGCGATTTGGTTTTTTTGCCGATTGGTTCGGCTTCGTATGATTTCTATGGTGGTGATCGCAAAGGTCAGGACTTGTTCGCGAACTCGCTCGTGGCATTGCGAGCCTCGACGGGCAAGCTGGTGTGGTATTTCCAAATGGTGCACCACGACCTTTGGGATTACGATATGCCGGCACAACCGACACTAATCGATGTGCGTCGAAATGGGAAATCGATTCCGGCGGTTGCCCAGGTAACCAAGATGGGATTTGTCTTTATTTTCGACCGGGTCACCGGAAAACCGCTGTTTCCTGTGGAAGAGCGTCCGGTTCCCGCAAGCGATGTGCCGGGCGAGGCATCCTGGCCGACGCAGCCATTTCCGAGCAAGCCACCAGCCCTGGTGCGACAGGAGCTGAAGGAAAGCGACATCACAACGGTTTCACTGGAGTCCAATCGCTATTGTGCAGAATTGTTTCATTCGCTGGAGAATCGAGGCATGTACACGCCTTATGGGCGCAAGCAGACGCTGGTCGTACCCGGCACGTTAGGGGGAGCGACATGGTCGGGTGGATCGTTTGATCCCGAGCTGGGATATTTATTCGTGAATGTCAATGAGTTGGGAGCCGTGGGTGCAATGGAGCCGCAGCCAGCAGGCGCGCCCGTGCCGTACCGCCGTAACTCGAAAGGAGGCGAATATGCGCGCTTCTGGGACCAGAACCAGTGGCCATGCCAGAAGCCTCCATGGGGAACATTAAATGCAGTCGACGTCAATAAAGGGGAGATCGTTTGGCAAGTGCCCCTCGGTGTGGTCGATGGGTTGGAAGGGGAAACGGGCTCGCCAAATCTTGGGGGATCGGTCGCGACCGCGGGTGGGCTGATATTCATCGGCGCAACGGCAGATAGTCGTTTTCGGGCCTTTGACTCGCGCACGGGAAAGCAACTATGGGTGGCAGAGTTGGCCGCTAGCGCACACGCTGCGCCAGTTACCTTCATGGGAAAAAGGAGTGGCAAACAATTTGTAGTGATTGCCGCAGGAGGTGGAGGCTATTTCCGGGGTAAAACGTCCGACGAAGTTGTGGCGTTTGCTTTGCCGCATTAGCAGGGACGTCGGCGTCTGAAACGATAATTAGTGCGAGAGTCGAAAGTTAAGAAGATGGTTGAGGGAGCTGGCGGAAGTATCCTCTCTCTTCATTGATCCCCAAACGTAAACTGTCGTAAATAGGAACCGCTACATGGTTGGCGAAAAATCCCCATTACACTCATAATCCAAACGTAGGGATGTGAAGCGAATCGGAAGAAGTCGAAATTTGAGTGTTAACGCCTGGTAGCGTCAGTTGACGTATATGCATGTCCCCATCCCACTTCGAAAACCTTCCTCACGGCGGTTGCAGGACGGTATCTCTAAAGCTTGTGGATACAAATGGTTGGCCACTTTTATTCGTTGACAACCTTAAAATCCAAGAGTACTATCCGCCGCGAGTCTTGGCGCCCCATCACTTCCCCTGATGGCTGGCCATTCGGGCAGCACAAGCAGCGCAGGCTTGCTCGGTCCGTTGTTTCTTTACCGCATTCCCGTCCGATCTCGTTGCGATGAGCACTACCTAAGTGCTCCGAAAGGAATTGCTATGAAGCCGCTCTTGTGGATTTCACTCTCCCTCGTCGTTGTTGTTGGATCCCTCGCTGCCGCTCAGCAGCCGGCTTCCACGCCCATCACGGTGGACTGCAGCAAGGGTCAGTCGTTGAATAAGACGCTCACTAATCTGAACCGGCAAGCGGCTTATACCGTGTCGGTCAATGGAACCTGCACCGAGTTTGTTCAGGTTATCGGCTTTCACAATCTGCTGCTGAAAGGCCTGCCCGGAGCCACTCTCGTGCAACCCGGCACAGGTGGGGGAAACCTCTTCAACACCACGCTCTATATTGAGTCCTCCCAAAGCGTGCAAGTCGAGGGATTCTCCGTTCAGGGGAGCACCCTGAACAATATCGGGATTGGGCACGGCAGCACCGATATCCGCCTGCGTTCTCTCGATATTCAGGGAGGTGGAGGCATTGTCGTCTTTGAGAACAGCCAAGTCTCCATCGCGTACGTGCACGTGCAGGATACAGGTTACGCATCGCTACAGATATACGACTCTTCTGATGTGCACGTCGAGCACTGTCTGTTCGAGTACACGACGAACGGTCAGAATCAATGGCACGTCGGCATCGCCCTCGGAGCGTCGCACGTCACGGTGTACGCCACAACAATTCGCAATATGCAGCAAGGCATCAGCGGGGGCACCGATTCCATCGTCGATCTGGGCGTCTACAACACGTACTACGTCGCCACTGGCAATACCGACGTTGTCATTGATAATTCCGGGGGCTTCAACTTTGCCGGCGTAGCGCTCACCGGTGGATCGCTGAACATCTACAACGCGAAGCTTGTCGTCAATAAATCAGGCCAGTTTTGGGGAGGAACAACAGCAGGCGTGCTTCTCGATGGGGGCGCCACCATGATTGCCTCCAGCGGATACCTCAGCTTGTTAGGCAGTCTGGGGCAGGGAATTGTGGCCATGAACAACTCGCACGCTACTCTGTTTGGCGCCACCATCTCGACTGGAACTCACGGCGGCCTAGTCGCGATCAACAACTCGAGCATCGACCTATCTACCAACAATACCCCTCCTTCGACGATCAGCGGGAACGCAGTGGACCTTTTCTGCGACTCTGATTCCAAGATCACTGGTACCGCGAACATCGCCGGGTCTCCGACAGCGCAGTGCACAAACCTGCTTTCCGGTGAAACTGTACCGCTGCCGTAGAGTTCCAAGTACGAACGGTGTGGACGAGTTCCGCACCGTTTTTCCCTTCTCGGAGTGAATTCAGCTCAGGGCAGCTGCCGTTTTGCGTAGTTGGTGAAAAATCGCTCTTACACTTATTGATTTTCGGCCGGGGAGTTTGACGGGAGACTTACGTCTTATCAGCGAGGATTTGACCGCTTACCGACGAATACGTTTCCCTGAGATTTCGTAGTTCGTCTTCACTCAGTAAAACATCAGCCAAGCCGCAGTCTAAACAGACAAGAAGCTTCGGGGATGCTAAGACGCTTTTTGCAAACTTTGCTCTCCCGAAAACGTGAATACTGATTTCGCTCGTAAACGCCTTCACGTTGTCCGATTGGCACGAAGTGCAAGCCATAACAATCACCATCGTTCATGTTAGCGCCGTGAGAGAAAGCTAGCAGTGACTGAAATTACAAATCGAGGTGAAACCACTTCTAAGTAGTTCGCGACAAGTCGCCTGCTCTTGATGGCCTGACAGTAATGATTTATAGAGTCGATAATGGAAGTAAATAGAGGGGCTCTCTACCAATTTATTCAGTTGAATGCCGATGCCTCTGGTGCCAATCTGTTTTACTACTCTTCCAAAAATACGATGGGGCCGAGTTCCGCAAGAGGACTCGGGCGGGTCCCCTCTATTAGTGGGCCAAATTTCGCGGCGCGCACCGAACCTGCTTAATCGAGGCGGTTTCGTGGTGCATATCAAGAAACATTGCCTTCGTCTTGTGCGTTGGTGCTGTGCCAGTTTCCTAGAACGTTAATCCCAAAGACCAGAGCACGGCAAAAGGCCACCTTCGACTGGCGACTGATGCACTGAAGTTAAGCAATATGTCTCGACGCTCAGCAGATGAACGAAAACGGTTGCCTGTGAACAGCGCGAAGACGTCCCGTGTTTTCGACCGTCTACGCCAAAGATTTGGTATGGTTCCAAACCCTTCGTCGCGATTGCAAGACGATAAAGCAATTGGCCTCCTTGCTTCCATTGTGGATTCGTCCGATGATGCCATCGTCAGCAAGACTCTCGACGGCATCATCACGAGCTGGAATAAGGCGGCGGAACGACTATTTGGCTATAGCGCTAAGGAAGCCATCGGACAGCATATCTCGCTCATTATTCCGGCCAATCGGATGGAGGAAGAAATAACCATCCTTCAAAACATACGCCGAGGTGAACG
>Ga0126370_10000508_pt1 | contig 16231 bp, 16 predicted proteins | sample PanSoiMetaPlot_3_FD_92586 | JGI IMG/M metagenome (GOLD analysis project Ga0126370, IMG submission 92586) | Tropical forest soil microbial communities from Panama - MetaG Plot_3 | ecosystem: Environmental > Terrestrial > Soil > Tropical forest > Bulk soil | place: Panama | collected 2016-02-17 | reverse complement strand
GGGATTGCTGTGGCGCAAGACATTGCCCAGGTGAAGCCCGGGTTCGGCCAAAGCGATTCGATCCTGGTAGTCCTTGGGCTCGTTCTTCGCACCGCTAAAATCTTTGGCTCCATTCTCAACGCTTGACAATGTATATCATAGACTGTATACGTTCCACACCCTTGGAGGCCCTCTAGCCCTGACCTAATTCCTCGGATCGCCGAAGTTTTGCCGGTTGGCCTTTGTTAAGGCCTGGAGGATAGAACACCATGTCACAGAGAAACTGGTTGCGTTGGGCTCTGGTAATTGCAGCTCAGATTTCATTCCATCCCTCGGTTTGGGCTCAGATCAACCCGACAGGCACGCTTTCCGGAACGGTGGCGGATTCGAGCGGTGCGGCAATTGCTGATGCAACGATCCAAATCACGGAGACTTCTACTTCGACTACCTATCAGACAAAGTCTGGCCCGGATGGTCACTTTTATGTTGGTAATCTTCCGCCTGGTACGTATACGGTGACGGTTACGATGAAGGGATTCCAGACCGGCGTTTATTCTGCCGTTCGTATCGTTGTCGGCGTGACTTATGACTTGAAGGTTGAGTTGAAAGTTGGCTCCGTTGAGCAGACCGTCACTGTCGAGGCGGGTCAGCAAGTGCTCGAAACGGTGCAAACTTCAATCAGCTCTACGATCTCGGGTGCGGCAATCACGAACATCCCCTCAGTTGCCACTACGCCTTTGTGGTCGGCAACGCTGCTAAGTCCGGACATTCAAACCATTGGGGGACCACGGCAAAGCAGCGCTTCTGGACTGCCAGGCGGAGCCGTCAATGTCACGTACGACGGAATTGCAGCGCAGTGGCAGCCAGGTAAGTCAGGCGACCCGCTCTTCACTATGACCTACCCAAATATCGACAACATTGCCGAGGTAAACATCTCGAGTGCGGCCGGGAACGCCAGCCAGACGGGCGAGGGAGCCGTACAGATCAATCTCGTCAGCAATCGGGGAACAAACAGCTTTCACGGCGGTGTTTATGAGTATTTCCGCAATGATGCGTTAAACGCGAACTATTATTTCAACAACCTCGCTGGCCAGCCGCGCCAAAAAGTTCGCTATAACCTGTGGGGCGGAAAACTCGGCGGACCGATTATTAAGGACAAGCTGTTTGTTTTTGGAGATTTTACCTACTGGGGGCGCCCGTCGTCTCTAACACGTACGCGCACTCTCCTGACTCAGGGAGCGGCTCAGGGGATGTTTGACTATGTTCCTGTGGACAGCACTGGAAAGCCGACGCTGCCATCAGCCACACCGGCCTGGGTCACCTGCAATGGAAATGCGTCGGCGCCCCAATGTACGGCTAACTTGCTGCAGATGGCCGGAAATTTTGGCGGAACTTCGCAAGTTGACAGCTTCATTGGCCAGACGCTGACTACTCTCCAGTCCGCTGTGTCTGCGCCCGGCGTTAAATCCACGACTCCGCCCTCGCTCTACCAACAGGCAATCACCTTCAACAACTCGGGAAAGTATTACCTTGAAATGCCGGACCTGCGACTGGACTGGAATATTACTCACGTTCATTCACTCGAATTCGATTACCACCTCACACGATTTATCTTGGACCCGGATATTCTCAACAGCGGCGATCATACGTTTCCTGTGGATCCCTTCGATAAAAACACAGCCGGTTACAACTCCGACCGCGCAACATGGGCTTGGGCTTGGCGCTGGAACATCGGAACCAACAAAAGCAACGAGCTGCGCATGGGCTTCCAGTCTTCTCCAGAGTGGTTTCCACCGAGCCTGAACGCAAGCATCTATCCCGCAGGCAAAACGAATTTGGGCGATGTGCGACTCCAGCCTCTTCTTCCCGGCGGGTTAATGACGAATCCTTGGCTGATTAATCAGCCTTACCGCGACAATCCCGCTCTAGACCAACTGTCTGACAACTTTGCCTGGACCAAGGGCCGCCACAACACAGCCTTCGGGCTGACTCTCACGCGGACGATCTTCTCCAGCAGCAACTCCGCACCGTCCTATGCACGTGTGAGTCTGGGATTGGATCCCGCGGATCCGATGGCTGCGCAATTCAATCCCACAAATCTCCCCAACATTTCGTCTGCCGATCAGGGTGTCGCTGGCCAGCTTTATGGCCTGCTAGCCGGGAGCATTACAGGTTATTCGGGGAGCGTTGCTTTCGATCCCAAAAGCCGCCAGTTCGTGACGGGGCTCCCTCAGAAAAACAAGTACCATCAGACCGATTTCGGCATCTATGCCACAGATAGTTGGCGCATGCGGCCGACTCTTACGTTTAATTATGGACTGCGCTGGCAATACGAAGGAGCACCTGTAGATGATTTGAATGAATACTTTAACCTGCAGAGTGGATTTGCCGGCCTGTTTGGCATCTCTGGTGTAAATAATCTGTTCCAACCGGGGGCGCAGGGCGGCGCTGCTCCAGTCTACGTACTGAATAACGGCAAGCCTTGGTACAACAACTGGCATAAAGGATTTGCGCCAAGTCTAGGAGTGGCATGGCAGCCGGATTTACACGGATCATTCCTAAACAAGGTCTTTGGAGCCAGGGGAGAGAGCGTTTTCCGTGGGGGGTACTCGATTGCTTACTCGCGAGAAGGAGTTTTCAACTGGGTCGGACCGAATAACCCGGGTTATACGGGCGGACAATTTTCAACGCCCGTCAGCCCGTCGGGAACCATTGGTCCTGGCGAGTTCGCGGCTGGTTCTCTTCAGATGCAGAACTTGAACATTCCCACTCTGGGCCAAAGCCCCGCTACTTTCACAAGTTCGTTTCCCATTGATCCGGCGGCCGGTTTTTCGGTCAACGCAATGGACCCCAACCTGCACATGCCGTATGTGCAGTCATGGTCGTTAGGCATCCAAAGATCGCTCACTCCAAACATGGTTGTGGAAGTGCGTTACGTTGGCAATCACGGTGTCGGCTTGTGGGAGAGTGCCAATCTGAATGAAGTGAACATTTTTGAAAATGGCTTCCTGAAGGAATTCACCAATGCGCAGCAGAATTTGAGCATCTGCCAGGCGACGCCTTCTTGCTCTGGCTCGCCGAGTTTTGCCGATCTGGGCCTTTCAGGCCAAGTTCCACTTCCAATCTTTACAGCAGCGTTTACAGGACAGACGAACGGAAGTCAGACCGATCCCAACTTCAGCAGTGGCGTGTTCCTAACGGGACTGCAGAACGGTGTGGCTGGCTCCGTGGCAGGAACGTTGTCTGGACAAGCACCGGCCGGCGGGGTTCTCACCTACTGGCGGAACCTTGTCGCCGCAGGCTATCCAAGCAACTTTTGGGTGGCCAACCCTGATGCGACCGGCGGGGCATATCTTGTCCGCAACCATTTCCATTCTACCTATAACGCGATGGTCGTTGATTTCCGCCGTCGTCCGTCACACGGGTTTTCGTTCGACGCTAATTACACCTTCTCGAAGGGTCTGACTGACGACTGGCAGCGGGGAGTTACTCAAGGCTCCGATGCCTTCGTGTCGTTGAGGAGTTTTGGTCGAGCCAAGGGGCCATCCCCTTACGACCTTCGCCACGTCATAAAAACCTTTTCTATGTACGAGCTTCCCTTTGGTACGGGGCATCGACTCTCCTCGCCGAACTCGTTTGTCAATCGCCTGATCGGGGGGTGGCAATTCAACGCCGTGAATCGTTGGCAGACCGGTCGGCCGAGCCTGCTCTTCGGCGGCCTGGGAGGAACAGTCAATCAGTACGATTCCGGCGTCACTCTTACTGGAATCACGCCAAAACAACTCCAGAATATGCTGGGAGTCTACAAGACGAGTACACCCGCGCCCGGCGCGGTGTGGTATTTTCCACAGTCCCTTCTTGGTCCGGGTGGGCAAGGAACAAATCCGAGCTTCTTGAAATCCTGCAATACTCCCGGCAAAGAATGCGGCCGTGTTTTCATTTATGGTCCGCATTTCTTCCGTGCCGATTGGAGCATTCAAAAGACCAGCAACATTACCGAGCGCGTGAAGTTCGAATTGCGCTTCGAGTTCCTGGATGCGTTTAACAATGCCAATTTCCTGTGGGGCGATGCCTACAATGCTTCTGGGTATTCAGCGGGCGCCAGTTTCTTCAGCACGGTTTCTGGCAATCTTCAGAACCCAGCATTCGGGCGGATTTTCACTGCCTTTCAGGATTTTGACTCCACGGCCGACCCGGGCGGACGCACGATGCAGATTGTCGGGCGCATCAACTTCTAGCGGAACAGCGAGAGTGAGTTGACCGGGTCGAGTGAAAATCACTCGATCCGGTCCAAAAAATCCCACGCAGGTCAGGCCCATCTTCGCGGCGAGGGATCAGGGTTAACAATAAATCCGAGCATTACATACGAGACGATACGCGCCATGTCCAAAAGGTCTGAAGACCAGACTTGCCCCTTGTCACCTGTTGTTCCTTCAAACTCTTCCAGAGTCTCGCGCCGCCGTTTCGGGAAAGACGTGGCGATCGCCGCGGCGTTCTCGTTTTGCCGAGCAGGGCTGTACTCCTCTCCTAGCTCCTTGTCCCAGATAACGAATGTAGAAACGCAAGGGCGCCACGCCGATAGTGGCAGCGCTCAAAGCGCTGAGGTGGAAGCAAAACTTGCTAATATCGTTCGGAAGTACGGAAGGCGTTTGTCCCAGGAAGAGCGCGCGCATCTTAGGAAGATACTCGTCTATAACGAAAAGATGCTGGCTTCGGTTCGCACCTTTCCCCTACAGAACGGAGATTCACCCGCTAGCGTGTTCAAGGTCTCCGTTGCTTTGCTAGAGACAGCGTTGGGATCATCAAAATCCTCGGTTCGACAGACCTCTCGTTCAAGCGGCAAGCGCCACTCATAGGAGAATTGGATGGCGTTGCCAGAAGACGTTTTCTTTCAAACGGTGCGCGAACTGGGGGACGGCATTCGCCGTCGCCAGCTTTCCCCAGTCGAGCTGACCGAAGGCTTCCTCGACCGCAGCGAAAAACTGGGTTCAAAACTCAACGCGTATAGCACTCTAACGCCCCAGTTGGCGCTGCAACAAGCACGTGCCGCAGAAAAGGAAATCAAGGCGGGCCACTACCGCGGCCCTCTTCACGGTGTTCCTTATGCGGCAAAAGACTTGGTTGCCGTCCGGGGTTATCCAACTACTTGGGGTGCCAAGCCCTTCGCTGACCAGCGACTTCCCGTGAACGCGACCGTGATCGAGCGCCTGAACCACGCGGGTGCCGTTCTGATTGGCAAGGCGGCAATGATCGAACTTGCGGGTGGGCTGGGTTACTCCGCAGGCAACGCTTCTCTGAGCGGTCCATGCAAGAATCCCTGGAACACCGACTATTGGACATGCGGTTCCTCGAGCGGTTCTGGGGCTATCGTCGCTGCCGGGCTTGCGCCTTGGGCGTTGGGATCAGACACGCGAGGATCGATCCTCTGCCCTTCGTCATGGTGCGGCATTGCCGGAATGCGCCCTAGCTTTGGCCGAGTGAGCCGTTTCGGTGCGATGGCGATCGCGTGGACTATGGACAAACTCGGCCCGATGGCACGCACGGCTGATGACTGCGGCCTGGTCCTTTCCACGATCGCCGGGCATGACCCTCAGGATCATGATTCTCTGCCGAAAGGCGTCGCCGAATTCCAGTATCTGCACGACGAGCGAATATCTTCAAAGTCTCTTCGCGTTGGCCGCCTCACGAATGTGTGGAACAAGATGGAGCCAGGACTAGAACCAGCCGTGAACGATGCCCTCAAGGTCCTCGAGAAGAACGGGGCGACTATTTACGATGTCGAGGTTCCGGATGGACCTTATGAGGAAGCCGCGGAGCTTACGATCCTGATGGAGGCAGCTTCTGCCTTTCAAGATCTGATAGCCAGCGGACGTTGCGCGGAACTCATCGATCCTGTGGGGCGAATCAATGGATATGCCAGCATGGAATTTTCCTCGGCTGACTATCTGCTGGTGCAACGTGTTCGGGCTGTCTTGCAAAAGCAGATCGACAGACTTTTCGACAAATTTGATGTTCTTGCTACTGCTGGAGAGTCATCCGCTGCCTCGCTCTTGAACGCCCCGCCCGAAGAAGATTCAGAAGGCCCACTCGAGCGATGTGCACCTGACGGGATTTCTAGTCTGTGCGGTTTACCTGCCATCACCGTCCCATGTGGATTAAGTAAGAACAATCTTCCCTTCGGAGTGCAGTTCATTGGCCGCGCTCTGAATGATCACATCGTCATTCAGGCGGCGCATTTGTTTCAACAACAGACGGATTGGCACAAACAACATCCGCCCATCCACTAATTGTTCCCGTCTCGACTATTTGAATCCTGCCGCCCCCCATTTTTGCAGAGTGTCTAAAACCAGCGTTCTCACTTTGGCGACGACTTTGTGGAAATAATCCTCAGCCTTTGCTTGGCTGCGATCCTTCGGCAGTCCCTGACCGTCCGTATAGAGCAAGATGCTGGAAGGAAAGGGCGTTGCCGACCAGCCATCCCCCGGTTTGGGGAGCGCCGTGGCCATGTCTTGGCCAGTGAAAAGCTCCCAGTGCACTAGCTTCGGATTGGCTGCTTGGACCATGGCCGTCTCGTCATTTGTTGCATGACCACCGTCTTCGCCGAAAAATTGTCGCGTTATATCATTGGCGAGAATCCACCAATTGATGAGCAACGTGTTGACCTTGTACTGCAGTGAAATCTCGTTCGCCAGCTGTTGGAGAATAGGAATCTGTGGCCCATGTCCGTTGAGGATGATAATGTTCCGGAAACCGTTGTTCACCAGGCCCTCCAGTACAGCCCTCACGTAAATTCGGAACGCGTCTTCTGGAATATGCAGGCTGCCGGGATACGGTGCGAGGATGTCCGTGATTCCGTACGGAATATGCGGCGCAATCAGCGCATTGACGTCGCTCGCGATAGCATTCGCAATCGCCACAGGTATGGTGTTATCTGCGCCGTTGTTGACGAAACCATGCGCTTCCAGCGTCCCAACAGTCACAATTACGGTTCTGATCTTTGCCGGGACCAATTGCTGGAACTCCTTCCAATTCAGTTCGTCCATGGCCCGGGTGGACGGCTGTTGTGCCTGAATGCTGATCGGAACAATGAGACCCAAGAGAAGAGCGAATCTGCGAATCACCATCTAACCTCCTCCGACTGCGGCCTGACTCTTTCTCGTCGTTGCCGCTATTCATCAAATCCTCATAGGTTCGGCAACAGCTCACTAAGCCAATTCGCGCATTGCTGCGCCAGCTCCGGCAAGGTTGCTGAGTTTCATCTCGGCGTACTTTCGGGAAAGGACGACTCCGGGCGCTCCTGCCTGAAAGGCGGCCAGGACCGCTGCTTTTACGTCGGAGGGCTGGGTGCGCTTCTCGTCCAGCGCCGTGGGAATATCAATATCAATTCCGGGATAAATGGGGACGGCGCCGTTCACGTCGGCCAGAGCGCGGTGCGTTTCTCGAGCGACATATTCGGCGGACATGCCGGTTGTAGGAAGTTTGTCGAGCGAGGCTTCGCCTTCGTAGCCGAAAAGCCGATAATGGAATTCGAGAACTTCCTCGGGTGTGAGGTGGCGAAACACGGTCGACTGGACGTTGCGAATATATCGCGCGAAACGCGGACCGGCGCAATTGTTGTACGCGCACGGCTTGAGAAAATCGGCGGTCTTGGCGATGCGCGCGAAGTCCTGGTCTGCCTGATAAAAGGGGCTCATGGTCACCAGGTGCATGATGTGCCAGCCGACCTGCGCTTTCGGATTGATCGCTTTTACCGCGTGATAGAGCAGGCCGTAAACCTCCTCCTGGCTGCGAAACCAGAATTTCTGCCAGGCCAGCAGTTCCGGATACTCCAAGAGCAGCCGCCAGAGCGAGACAAACGCGCCGCTTCCAGCAGTACTCCCGGAACTAAGCGTTTGCTTGACCCATTGATCGAGAGCGCTAAATCCGGCTCGCGCTCGATCCACGCTGATCCCCTGCGCGGCGGCTTTGCTCGTGCAATGCGTGCAGAAGCAGAGGATCGGGGAGTTGCCGGTAAACTGGCCGAAGTGCGCGCCCAGCGTGTTGTTGAGCGGACCCTGGCGTTCGGATTCCCACATCATGCCGTCGAGTTCGTTGTACTTGAACCAATCCTCCACCAGCGCTACGAGGAAATTGCGGGCTTCCGGATTGTTCAGGCAAGTGCTGCCGCCGGTCTTTCCGTTCAGATCCACCTCGGCGATCTTCTCGAAGCCGGGCATGAGCCGAGGGTTGTAAGCCTCTTCAAACAGGCAGTAGGTCCGCATGCGCCGGGCTTTGGCCTTCGGGATAACGTCGGCAAGAATGTCGAAATTCCCCAATTCCGGCGCGCGGACGTTTTGGATGACCGATTTTGACGAGAACTCGGTGTGCAGCTTCGCGTAGCTCCCGCCGTGAATTTCATCGTATTGCTGGACGCCGTGATCGGGCAGCGGCAGCCCAGGAATTTGGCGCCCTGCAAGGCCCCGGCCGTACGTAAAGACGGCGGGCATCAGGACGTTGACGCCGGCTTTTTCCTGAAGATCATCGAGCACTTTTTCCACGCCCTCGTCCACAAAAGAGCGAGCGCCGATTTGGATGGCAACAAACTTTTCCCTTGCCGGCGTTGCGGTTCTCGTTTCGTGGGGCAAAGGATCTTTGGACAGGTCAGAGGACGGAAGTCTCCCTCCGAACATCGCCAGGAGTGGAAATGCGGAAATTTCTTTCAGAAAATTGCGGCGCGATGGGTCGTCAGGCGCATTCGCGTTCGGTGATCTGTCCATGGTTCACCTAAGAGACGAGTTGCTGAGGAGTTGCGGAATGTTCACGCACGGCTGCGGTGAATATTTTACGCGAAAAAGGGCGCATTGATCCAAGCGCTTGCACGATTGGGCTTTTGGGTACCATCGTTTGGTCAGAATGACATAACTAGCTACGCTTGGTGCGAGTAACCCGACACTTCCACTGCACGAGGCTTTGAATGCAAGCGCCTGATTTCGCTAACGATGTTCCGTTCAGTGTCTGCCTGAGCCATAATTCTGTACCGCAGGGCTATTCCGCCTGGGATGGAAAAGGCTTGATGCCTTGTTCAGGTATCGCGCTTCGACGATTTGGACAGGCCTTGTCGTCGTGATCGCCAGCATGTCGCTTTTTTATGTCTTGGCCCGAAACGTAGGAAAGTGCCGCGCAGGAGATGTCGAAGCCGCGCGATACCTTGCTCAGATCGGAGGATTCTTGCGATTCGACCGGATGATTTCCGCGGTGGACGCACACGCTTGTGGAGAGCCGGGACGCGTGATCGTTGGGGGCGTGCTCGACGTACCGGGAAAGACGATGTTTGAAAAAATGAAGTATCTCGAGTCGCAGGCGGACGATCTACGCAAGCTGATGTTGCGGGAGCCGCGAGGATACCCTGCATCGAACTGCAATTTGGTCTTGCCGGCGACACATCCGGAGGCGGATGCAGGATTCGTGATCATGGAGCAAGTGGAATATCCGGCGATGTCGGGCACAAACACGATCTGTGTGGTTACCGTTTTGCTGGAGACGGGAATGGTACGGGCGCGCGGAGAGATCACGAACTTGAAGTTGGACACTCCGGCGGGGTTGGTGGAAGTAGAAGCGCAGACGTATAACGGCAAGGTGAACCGCGTAACCTTTGAAAATGTTCCAGCTTTCGCAGTGCACTTGGACCGCGAGATCGAGGTACGAAACCTCGGTACAGCAAAAGTAGATGTTGCGTGGGGTGGCATGTTCTACGTCATCGCGGATGCCGCGCAATTCGGTTTGCAGTTGAAGCCGGACGAAGCCCGGGACATCGTGCGCATCGGAGAAATGGTCAAGGCGGCTGCACAGGAGCAATTGCCTGTCGTGCACCCGGAGAATCCGGGCATATCCGGAATCACGATCGCGCAACTGTCTGCCCCGTCGACGAAACCGGGAGTACATCTCAGAAACACAGTGATTGTGTCGACGGGAAAGCTGGATTGGGAGAGACCGGCGACATGGACGGGCGCACTGGACCGCTCGCCCTGTGGCACTGGAACTTGCGCGAAGATGGCGGCCTTATATGCAAAAGGGAAGTTGCCGCTGCACCAGGACTTTGTGCACGAGGGCATTCTCGGTACTACCTTTACAGGCAGATTGGTCCGAGAAACCCCCGTCGGTCCCTATCGGGCCGTCGTCCCCACCCTCAGCGGACGCGCCTGGATTACGGGATTTGCCAATTATGTGCTCGACCCAGAAGACCCATTTCCAGTAGGGTTCACCGTAGGAGATATTTGGGGTGCTTCGGGCTAACCTTCCATCCAAGCTCCTTCCAGACGTTATCGAAGCGGATTATCCGGCGACACCACGCCTCCACCGCGGGCCTACGGCTCTTCTTTTGGTCTGCTGTGCGGCATGCGTATTGGCACAGGCTGGCAATTCAGCTACGTCGCAACAATCGGGCACTTCCACGAGTAAGCCGCAGGTGACTCCACCGGATACCTGGCGCCTCCGTACGGCGCGGCATCCAAATCAGAATTTGGTTCGCCGACCTTGTAAACGAAGAAACCTCCGCAGTCTCGAGCGGCAATGTCTTGCAGTCTCGCCAAAAACCGCGTGTTTTTCACTTTCACCCTTTTTGTGCGCCGCGTCGAAAACGCCGCGCATAGTTAGGTCGGTGTCCTTTGTGCTGCGCGCAGCCTTCGTCCTCAGCTCCATTGCGTAGCCACTTGAAAGGGCTTAGGGTTCGACATGAGCGTCGAAGATGCCTGTTTGTATTTGGTTCTTTCGTTTAACTTGCACGAACAAGCGATAATCTCCCGCTTGTGGGAATCCGTAAGGAAAGGCCACCTCGGAAGATAATGGCACTTGGTGCATGGATGCCATGTCTTGCATCGTTGAGGCCGCAAGACTTTTCTCCGCCAGCTCGAGCGATGCCATAGCAACTGACCCGGCAGGGTGGACGTGAGCGAAAACGCTTCCATCCGAACGCAGGACTATGAGATGGCCCGCCATTCCCATGTAAGGTTCTAAGTCCTGCGCCGGCTTGCCTTGACGGTCTTCAACTCGGAATCGAAGACGCAAAGCACTTCGCGCGCGGAGGGGACCTGACTCGCCCCGTCAACGGCGCCGGAGCCACCAACCCATTTCGCCTGGCGTCCGTAGGCTCGGGATGAGGCAACCGAAACTTTCGGCGGGATTGCGGCACGGCTGCGCATCCTATTTTCCCGAAGCGGCTAAAGTCAAGTCTCGCTGGGAGTCCTGATTCGACGAAGCTTTAGACAGTTTGGCACTAGTTTTGACGCGGCGTTGATCTGTCGCTAACACAGACCGGTAAATACTCACCCCCTCCGTGTGACCGCCCTGTACGCTCCCGATTTCCTGTCCCACGAGGGGGGTCTCGGAGTCTTTTGCGCGGATTTTCCATCTTGCTGGAGAGACTCAAAACCTCAAGGAGAGACACTTATGCATTCTTGCTTGACCAAAGCCTTGGCAGTCTTGGCGGCCACGGGCATAACCTTATTGCCTGCCGGCTCTGCCTTCGCTCAAGGCAATTCCTCGACCGCGACGCCCATTCAGCACCTCGTTGTGATCTTCCAGGAGAATGTCTCGTTTGATCACTACTTTGGAACGTATCCCAACGCCACCAACCCGGCGGGTGAACCCTCGTTCCATGCGCGCTCTGGAACCCCCTCGGTGAACGGGTTTACGCCGGCGTTGCTCAACAATAACCCGAATCTGAACCCCGTCAACGGCGCCGGAGCCACCAACCCATTTCGCCTGGATCGTTCCCAGGCGGTCACGCGCGATCAGGGGCATGGTTACAAGCAGGAACAACAAGCCTTTGACGGCGGGGCGATGGACCTATTTCCCTCAACCGTCGGGAGGTCAGGACCCCCGGGAGGCGTAGACAACACCGGCCTGAACCTGGGCTATTTTGACGGCAACACAGTGACGGCGCTTTGGAATTACGCTCAACACTTTGCGATGAGCGACAATTCCTATAGCTCAACCTTCGGGCCGTCCACACCCGGTCTGTTGAACCTCGTTTCCGGGCAGACCAACGGCGCCACGAACATCGCGGCTGGCGCGGCCACCTTCGCGGTTACCGACGGCGGCAACGGGTCCTTCAGTGTGATCAGCGATCCGGATCCGGTGGGTGACGTTTGCTCTAACAACGCCATCACGATTTCCATGACCGGTAAGAACATTGGCGACTTGCTGAGCACGGGGGGAGTCTCCTGGGGCTCCTTCATGGGAGGCTTCGATCTTACGGCGACGAACGCCAACGGCACGACGGGTTGCCTCCGGAGCTCAACGGGCCTTTCGGGTACCACCAAAGACTACATCCCGCATCACGCATTTTTTCAGTATTCCGGCACGTCCAACCCGTCACACACTCGACCGGCGTCGGTTTCAGAGATCGGAAACAGCGGTCCAGCCAATCACAACTACGATGTCACGGACTTCTTCGCCGCAGTCAAGGCCGGCAACTTTCCGGCGGTCAGCTTCCTAAAAGCCCCGGCTTTTCAGGACGGCCATGCGGGCTATTCGAACCCGCTGGACGAGCAGACCTTCATCGTCAACGTGGTGAATTTCCTGCAGCACCAACCGAGCTGGAGCAGCACCGCCGTGGTCATCCTGTACGACGATTCCGACGGCTGGTACGACCATCAAATGAGCCCTATCGTGAATCAGTCCCAGGGCTCGCAAGACGCGCTGACGGCGCCGGGATTCTGCGGGGCGTCGGCGCCTGCCACTGCGTTGCCTGGAGTCGACCCTCTCAACTTGCACGCGCTTGGACGCTGCGGCTATGGCCCGCGCCAGCCACTGCTCGTGGTTTCTCCATGGGCGCGTGTGAACTACGTAGACCACTCCATAACCGACCAATCCTCGGTTTTGCGGTTCATCGAGGACAACTGGCTGGGCGGGCAGCGAATCGGGCAAGGTTCGTTTGACGCGATCGCTAACTCTATCACACAGATGTTCGATTTCAGCCAGAACAACAACAGTCAGGGGAACCTCCTGATCCTGGACCCCAACACGGGAAATCCGCCTTCCCAGAACCATTAATTCGTGCTTGCGTAACAGAACTCCGGCATTCTCTGCCGCGAGTGGCCTAAGATTAGCCCGCCGCGCACTTTCTGCGGCGGGTTTTTCTTTTTGCACGCGGACAACCCAACTAGGCACAGATTCCGTTCGATCCTTACGTGCAGCACGAATATCAGGTGTTCCTGGTGATCTCTGCAATCCTGAACGATCCCTCCTCTGATTTTAGCGGCGGGGCCGTCGAAGCATTCCGTCGAGCGCTTCTCCAACTGCCGCCGGGCAGTCCAGGGCAGCCATTTTTCTGGCAGAACTGGGGAGACTTGAAGTCCATGATCGAGGAATTAGGCAACTCGAGTCCACTGGACCCTTCCATCTAACTCGTGTGTTTCTGAAGAAGGCCGTGCGCCAAAAAAGTCCGCTCGAGAAGGTCCTGGCAGATAGTGAACGCCTTCGGACATAGGGGAGATGGTTGGGAACCGATATCGCCCGATAGCCGGCTCTTGTTCTCGACGACTGGACGAGAGGCGTCAGAAATCCTCGGCGGGGTCATCATCGGCCGCGAACCGGCCATATGTGTCGCGCCGATAGTCCTTCGACGGCGGTCCTGCCGTCGTAGCCGCCAAAACCAGCATTTTGCGGTTCGCCAAAACCGATTCGATTATATTCTTCAAGTGATTTGATCGCCCAGCTGCGGAACCTATCCACCCGTGGCGGAGGAGGTTGGTAAATTCGCTGTTGCTGAATCGGCGCGTGCAATTGTCCCATGTGATGTGCACCGAGCCCTGAGCCGTGCGCACTTGTTCCGACTTAAGAAGCCTGCGCCACAACGCAAGCGGTATGTACGTCCCGGAAACCATTCCCCCATCCAGCGCCGACTTGAGTCTGGGCTCGCAGAGCTTCACGTAAAACGGTCCAGAAGAAAGACGGTATGCGGTCATCTCGGACTTGCCGGAGTCGGGAATAGCGTGGAGCTTCCGGTCGGTTTTGATCATTCGCTTCAATTCCTTCGCATGATTTGGGTCGGAGTGTGGTCGATATCTAGCTTCGTTGTTTTCGTTCCGCCTCATCCGCTTGTACTGAACGAGAACGAAGGAGTCGAAGCAATGACTGTAGTAGACAAGGTCGACACCCAGAGTCTCTTCGAGCGGCAACTTCCGAACCCGAGTGCGATTTCCATGCGGCCGGTAAGTATCAGCGCGTGAGTGACTGGCCGCTGATTTGCGAGGGCTGGGACCGCATGGCACTGACTCCCCGATTCCTCGGCTACTATGACGGAGACAAGCTGATGTATGTGGCGAGAACCCGGAACGGATTTGTCCCCGCCTTGCGGCGACAGGAGTCTTCAAAATTGAAGCATCTCGTGACGCCGGCGTGCCCGTTCTTGAATTTGCCGGAAGCGAGGCGATCACGATTTGGCGAAGAACTGAACGCCGAGAAGATGAAGAAAGCGGTGTGGTTGAAGCAGGAAACCGTTGCTCAGATCGAATTCCTAGAATGGACCGAGGGAACCGATTGCGTCATTCGAAGTTTGTCGGACTGCGTGAGGACAAGAGTGCTCAGAGCGTGATCAAGGAGGAAGTCGGCTAGCCGGCGTGAACCAGTCTGAACATTGCCTGCTAACTGAGCCCAGCTTATGGATATCTACCTCATTGACGGAACCTACGAACTATTTCGCTACTTCTACGCCGTACCGTCGTCCAAAGACGCCTCCCGACAGGAGATTGGTGCAGTTCGCGGCGTGCTTGGATCGATTCTCACGATAATCGAGGGCGGAGCGACTCACATCGGCGTCGCGACTGACCATGTGATTGAGTCCTTCCGAAACGACCTTTACCCGGGCTATAAGATGGCGAAGGCGTGGATCTGGCACTCTTTTCCCAATTCCCAATCCTCGAAAAGGCGCTGCAATCAATGGGAGTGCTGGTGTGGCCGATGATCGAGTTCGAGGCCGATAAAGAGGCGGACTCGCCCCCCTCCTGCTTTGTCTTGTGTAAAACCGCTGCAGTTTGTTGTTACAAACCGCTCGCATAGGCTTGCACGCTGGACAGCAGATTTTGTCCCTGCTGAATCAGGCTGGCCGCCGTGGAATCGGGAATTGGCGTTCCGTTGAACTCCGCTGCTTCGAGGAGCGGAATAATCTGTGCGACCAGCGCATCGCGCTGTGCTGTGAAGTTCGCCAACTGGCTTTCAATGCCAGCGTACTTGGAGTCGTCTGCGGCGCTACCGCTTTCCATGGCAACCGTGGACGCGTGGAGGCTCGCAAGTCCCACCGGCCCCAGGGGAGCGCTGATCTGCTTCAAGGTCTCGGCCAGCGCAACGAAGTTCGCGCTTGCCTTCACGGCAGAAGGCTGCGCCCAGCCGCTGAGTTTCTCGGTCAGCGCGCGCCCTTCGTGCGGGTAATCGTCGGTCAGGCCCACAAGCGTGAGCAAGGTTGGCCGGATGTCGGTGTGATCGGAGAAGGTTGTGCTGTCCAGGCCCGCCTGATCCACTCCCGGGCCGACTAGACCCATCCACGTCGTGGTGATCTCCGGCGGCACATCGCCGTGGTTCCACGCAAAACCTGGCTGCTGCGTGACGCAGGAGACAGCCGGGGTTGCGCTGCTCCCGCAGGCGGTGGAGCTGGTCACAAAATAGTCGGGGTTGGCGAAAATCGTGAAGCTCGGATTCCGGTTCGGGTCGAAGGTCATCATGTGCAGCATCTGGTACTCGGCATGATTCGCCATGGACTGCGCGACGGTGTCCTTAGCCCCGGAGATCGGATTGATAACGCTTACAACGCCGGAGGCCCGCTCATAGTCCCTCAGTAATGAGCCATCCTGGGCGGGATTGCCCGTGAGGTAGATGTCGGGCGCGGAATCATTGGTCACCGAGGCCGGGGTGGTGATGCCTGTTTCGAGCTGGAGCAAGCCCCTGAAATTCAGGGCCAGTTCGCCGACCTCATTACCATTTGTATTGCCGTAGGTGCATGGCGTAGTCACACCGTCGCAGCCAGGGTTGGTGGGGTTGGCCGCGATTACGTGATCGCCTTCTTCCGCGCCGATGATGAAAAGTGTGTTCGCCGGGGTGATTCCGTCGGCAGCAAGACGCGTGAAGAATTTGTTGAACGAGTCGTCGTACTGGGCCAGCGTCTGCACGTAGTGCGCTTCACCCGGGCCATAGTCGACAGGGTCGGATGGGAAGCCGTAGCCGTAGGGGTTCTCCGAGATTGGCCGGTGCGGCGTCTCGATGTACGCATAAACGATTG
>Ga0126370_10000507_pt1 | contig 16239 bp, 18 predicted proteins | sample PanSoiMetaPlot_3_FD_92586 | JGI IMG/M metagenome (GOLD analysis project Ga0126370, IMG submission 92586) | Tropical forest soil microbial communities from Panama - MetaG Plot_3 | ecosystem: Environmental > Terrestrial > Soil > Tropical forest > Bulk soil | place: Panama | collected 2016-02-17 | reverse complement strand
TCAGAAGCATGCTGGTAACGCAGCTTGCGATCCTTCTCCACCGCTTTCCCGATGATCTCTACCAGCCTCGGCGGGAGATCGGGATTCAGTCGGAAGGCGGGAACCGGCTCGCGATTCAAAATTGCGCCGTAAATCACCCCGGAAGTTTCACCCCGAAAAGGCAACAACCCGGTTGCCATTTCGTACAGCACCACGCCAAAAGAAAACAGATCGGTACGTTCGTCCAGCGAAAGGCCACGAATCTGTTCAGGCGACATGTAGGCAACGGTACCCACTGTGCTGCCCGGACTGGTTAGGTGCCCGACTGGCACTGTGGCGGCCGGATCGGAGGAATCGGGCACGCGAGCGGTGGGTTCGCCGGGGAGCATAGCTAGCCCAAAGTCGAGAATCTTGGCGTGCCCACGCGTGGTGATGAAAATATTGCTGCTTTTGATGTCACGATGGATGACTCCCGAGCCATGGGCAGCATCCAGGGCATCAGCGCTCTCAGCGCCCAGCTCCAGCAGGCGCTCCATATCCAGGGGACGCCCGCCAATCAGATGTTTGAGTGTCTGACCCTCGAGATATTCCATAACCAAAAAAGGTCGGCCGTCGGCTTCGGAAATCTCGAACAGCATGCAGATATTGGGGTGGTTCAGTGCGGAGGCGGCGCGAGCCTCACGACGAAAGCGTTCGAGCGAACGCGGATCGTGGGAAACCTGTTCGGGCAAGAACTTGATGGCCACAAAGCGGCCAAGGCGGGTATCTTCTGCCTTGAAAACAACACCCATCCCACCCCCGCCCAGTCTTTCGACGATGCGGTAATGCGAGATGGTCTGCCCGATCATGGGGAAGTAGGGAGTGGCACCATCTTAGGGGTGCGCCGTAAGCAAGTCAACGCGAGCTCGCGTAGGGAATGTACGGCCGCAGAAAACAGCTCCCTGTTTTTGAGTACCTCAAGGGTGACGAGGCGCTGCGAGTGCAAAAACTCGGCCGTCGTGTGGGTAATCGCTCGGGCAACGTTCCGGCAGCGCCTCTCACCGGCGGGAGAATCCCACCCTTCACGAAAGCACGAAGAGTGGGAACTCGGAAATATTCGGCCAGGCACGTTAGGCAGCGACGAAAAAGGAATTAAGGGTAAAAACCACGAGCTTCGCCAACCCCTTCAGCGCATCATCCAGGGCCAACAGATCCTCGCCCGGCTTTTCTTGACGAGAGCAACCGTGTCATTCAACGCCAGCCTGTGGCCCTGGCAGCGGTATCGCAGGCTTAACCTGTGGCAGCGGATGTGGATGGAAAATGAATATCCAAGTGTCTCCAGAGTGCTCAAAAATGAACCTGGCAGATGTTGCCGGAATAAATCCCCAACAATTTTATTGCGGGAATGGCTGTCCATCAATGACCCAGGGCGGCTTGCCTACTTCTCCGGGCTGCAGCTTTAGCCAAGCCAGTTCTGGAATGATCTAGCTTTCGTAATTACAATCTTCGATTTTGAGCAGCATCTTAACGATATCCTGGTTATACAGTGCGGTGGATGGCGGGTAGCCCCGACGAATCCGTCCAACAACAGACTACCCAACCATTCAGCTGCCGGAACTGCATTTTTGGCGATTTAGCATGCAAAGAATTGGGGGGGCGCTGGCACTTGGCTCACGTTCTCGATTATCTCCGTCAAACTCTTGAGGGGGTGAGAATACAACGGGATGGATTAAACCTGTACCTGAGGACAGCCCGTTTGGTTCACGCGAGTCCTTGCAGGAAAGGGAAGCCAAGGCCTCCTGCGTGCTGGCGTCCGTAAGCAAGAGGACGGTGCACGTCGCTGCAGGTTTCATCATGGACGACTCCGGGGATGCCATTCGTTACCGAATCGTAATTCCGGATTCTGAGTAAAATCGCGCTTGGGTGCTGAAAAGGAAGGTCGAGGAGACGACTTTGCCAGAATTCGCCAACGTTACGAATCGGGTTCTGAGCTGCTGGAATAATGGTTCCCGGTTCAGAATTAGGTGGACGAGCCATCCCGATCAGAACGCCACCGTTTGGACTCGGCCTCATAAACCATTTCGTTCTGTATGAGATCGAGGATTTGGTCGCGATTACCACTTTTCAGCTCACGTTCTAGCTCTCGCAAGGCAAGCGCGACAACGTGATAGTGGTGAAGACCGCGATATTCGGGATTTGAGGTAATTTCAAGCCAGATCTTGTGAAGTAGTTCGAGATCTTGCGGACGCAAACGTGGCGTGTGTGGCCCTAGCGAATAGGTCGACGAGTCGCCGTTGGGAAATATAACCTCAAGTTCGAGTCGTGGGTGGGGCTCGGGTAGGCGTTCCCAGGCATCTCCGGTCAGCTTGGCTTGCTCGTCAGCGGTAAGCTTGTTGGAAAGGCCAGACACAATTTTGCTTGAATCAAGACGCTGTGCCGTAACCAATATGCCATCGAACACATTAGTTGCTGGCACTACAAGCAGGGAAACTGGCTTGCCTTCCTTCTCAGCGGCAGCGACTACCGCCGTGAACAGCTCCTGTTCGTACTGATCGAAGACCTCGGTTGCCTCCATGACCGTGCTACCGCTAAACGTGTGTTCGCGATGGTACACGCGTGCGGTCATGACGACCACATCCTGCTTGGCCGTATCAGTATTGGCCAGCGTCCGACGCAAATAATAGAGGTTTCGTGGATCGCGGACTGTTACCAAAATGTTGCCGGGGCGTACCCCCAGCGCACCACTCCCGAGCTCCTGGTTGCCATACACGCGGAACTTGTCAAAGCACTCGCCTTTGCCTTGGCGCTGTCTGGCAACCCGCCTCTCGGAAATCGTGAAGATGGTATAGAAGACAGCTGTGAAAGTCACACCCGCGATAGTTGCATCTTCTTTCGTGAGCAGGTTCACGACTGCAGTAAGAAATAAGATAGCGGTGATAACCAGGACGCCAAGTGGAATCTCTTTGCCACGGAAATAAATATTACCCGGGACCTTCCACTGCCGGTGCTCCGGTTCCGTGTAGCGCAACCTTAGAACAGCCAAGCCGTTGAAGGCGAAACTCCAAACCACGCCGAAGGCGTACAAACCAGCCAAGAGATAGACGTTGCCGCCGCTGATTACGATAGTGAGCACCTGGAGACCGACGATGAGATTAATGACACGGTAACTAGTGCCATATTTTTTCTGCGGCTTCTGAAACCACTCGGTCAGCACACCGCCTTCCGCCAGTCGATTTAGCACGCCATTCGCGCCCACGATGGAAGTGTTCTCCGCACCCGACAGAATCAGCACTCCGACAAGTACTACGAAGCCATGAAATAAGAGCTTGAGCACACGAGGGCCACTGAGGTACATGGCGATACCGCCAATCAGATTGGCAAAATATTCGTGTCGTACGGAATCGGGGATGATCATCACACCGAAGAATGAGACCAGAGAGGTGAACAGCAGGCTATAGATGAAGATCACCAGCCCCGTTTTTTGCAGATTTTTTAACTTCGGGTGTTCGATCTCGCGATTGACTTGCGCCAGGGTTTCTTCCCCGCTCATCGCCAGCACCGAGTGTCCGAATCCCACAAACAGGATTATGAATGTCAACTGACTCAGCCAGGTGCCGTTGAGCCAGCCTAACGACCGGGCATCCAGCCTCATGACGCCAGGATGGAGTGGGTTTGGTGGAATCGGCGCTGGCGCCTTGATCAGACTAATCAGGCACCAGATAATCAGCATCACCACCATAACCGTGGTGATCTTCATGATCTTGATAGCCTTGTCGCTGCTCTCATGTATGCCGTGAATGTTTTTCGACCAGAAGTACAAAACAACCAGAACACCGAAAGCAGCTGAGAAGGCATTGGTTGGCAGATGGACTGGATGCCCAGCGTATCGGCCCATATCTTCGATGACCCCCGCTAGGTACTGCCCCGCAGACACGGCACTGATCGGCCCAGTCAACACATAATCGAAAAGCAGCGCTGACACCGATATCTTTGCCAGCGTTCCACCCATTGCCTCCTTGACGACGCGGTAAACGCCGCCCCGCACGAACATGGCGCTGGATTCGATGTAGAGTGCGCGCACAGCATAGCTAAAAAGCATTACCGCGAGGATGAACCAGGGCGCACTTTTACCAATGTAATGCTCCGCTTCGCCACCCGCGTAATATGCCGATGAGGCAAGGTCAGACAGAACAATAGCGGCCGCGCGCCAAAAGGAGATGAAGCTCAACATCACCGTGGTGGCGATAAAGACTTGGACTTGGGGCCGACTTGGCTGTTGCGTGGCCATGTAGAATCATGATGCTCTAAGCAGCATCGTTATAAGAGTTTTCGCCAACCTCATCGGGGGCACGAACTGTTAACACTGGACAGCTGGCCTTGGAGACTATCTCGTAGGCCTTGGCGAACGTCGTCTCATCTTTTGATGCTTCTGGAACGTGGTGAAGCCCGAGCACAATCAGATTTGCTCCCCAGCTCGCCGCGACCTCTAAAATCTTTTCGGGTACCGAACCGAATTCAACCAAAAACACGGGCTCGGAGGCCAGCCGTAACTCTCTCGAGAACAATGCGCGGAGCTTCGTTAGGCCTTCGTCTCTGGCCTTGTTCTTAGCATCCTCAGACAACTCACTTTTGCCGGCGATAACGTGCAAGAGAGCAACAGACGAACGGAGATCTCGCGCGAACCCTATCGCACACCTCACCCCAAAAATGGAATGAGGAGCAAAACCTGTTGCAGTCAGTATGCGCTAGGGAGCCACTTCTGGATCTTGGCCTGCACTGCCGGGCCCGACCGTAAGCACCGGACAAGGAGCTTGACGGAATATGCTTTCCGCCACAGAACCTAGGATAAATTTCCTCACCCCAGTTCGCCCACGGGTCCCGACTACAACCAGGTCAATTTCCCGCTCGGAGATAAGTTTGGACAAAACTCGCCAAATGTCACCCGATCTTACGATCAATTCGTACTGGATGCCGTCGAGACGATTAGCCAGCAAATGCTCCGTTATTTCCGACTGCCCGGCGCGCCACCCCTCCATGAGGGCACTTTCGGATCCTGACGCAACAACGTGAGCCACAAATAGCTTTGAGCCGTGGCGGCGCGCCATTGCGGTCGCGTACACAACCGCCCTTTTTGACGCAGCTGAAAAGTCAGTGGCTACTAGCACGTTCTGGAGCTTCAACTGAAAACTGGAAAAGTGAGCGATCATTTTAGAGATTGCCAGTATATCTCCTTCGTCCTCTTAATTTAGCCCGCTCTCCCGCGCAGCGCTCGACCGCATTGGCAGTAACGTGGTCATAGTTTGCGAAGCTATCCTAGCGATGGCCATTCTCAGCAATCGCATCGATCTGGGGTGCACCCATTTTTTTTCGACGCGCTCGAATGAGACTGTGTCGGCTCAACTGAGTTTCCCACTTCGTTCAGCGGTGTTGGCAAGAGGAGCTGCCAGAGCGTGCCACTCCTCTTTATCCACACTGCTACTCACAGTCCTTGTCGCGATCCTATGGACGGTAATACAGTCCAAGCCAGTGCTCGCTTGCTTTGATGATCTGGATGCCTGATTCGCCATAGGTATACAGCGCATCACGTTTGGCGGAGAGTCCATATCCGTATATCTGGCGTTGCTGGCACTGACGCGTCATTAATTACGGGTGGACGATCGGTGCGATCCGCCACGACTGGCCCGAAAAATTCTCCTTGACACGATTAATCCGTAACCGTATAGTTACACATTATGCGAAACCGTTCGGTTACATATTCGGCGGTGAGCACCTTTCACGCACTGGCCGACCCCACCCGTCGAGCGGTACTGGATTTACTCCGCCAGGGCAGCCAACCGGCGGGCCGGATCGCCCAGTCCTTCCCGGTGTCACGACCTGCCATCTCCAAGCACCTGCGACTGCTGCGGCGGGCGCACTTGATCGAGGAGCGACGGCAGGGCCGCCACCGGTTTTACCACCTGAATCCGGAACCACTCAAAACCGTGGATCGCTGGCTGGACTCCTATCGTGTCTTCTGGAGTGCGAATCTGGCCAGTTTGAAAGCATTCGTAGAAGCAGAGCAGGCGCGGGAAGTTTCCTCGACCAGTAAGTCAACTAAAACTCTAAAGAGGAGCTGACAATGAAGTCATTTCGCATTGCAATCGCATCCCTGTTGGTTCTATTCACCATGGCCGCTGGGGCGCAGTCTGAAACGCGCTCATCATTTGAGAAACTGAAAACCTTGCGGGGCACATGGATCGGCAAGAGCAGCCAGGGGCAGCCACTCCAAGTGCTATTCCGCACAACCTCGGGCGGATCGGCCATCCTGAGCGAAATCGAAGGCAAGGAAGACATGATCACCATGTTCCATATGGACGGTGACCGCCTTATGATGACGCACTACTGCGGTGCCGGCAATCAGCCCCGCATGGTGGCCAAGGTCTCGCCCGATGGAAAAACCTTCACCTTTGACTTTCTCGACGCTACTAATCTGGAGTCTCCTACCACCGGCCACATGCACCGCATGGTATTAACCGTCATCGACGAAAACCATCACACCGAGGACTGGACCTTTATACAGGGCGGTAAGCAGTTGAAAGAGCATTTCGACCTCGAGCGGAAGAGCTAATTCGTGTCGGGCGGACACTCCTGTCGGCTAATCATGATCGCAGACTAGGAGTGTCCGTATCACATTGGAAGCAAAAGAGATTTGCATGGTACGAGCATCACCAGGCTTGCGAACTCTGTGATTAGCGAATAGACGTTGCCGCCCGCCCGAGCGCGTGTTATCGGCCCTTGACGCCGTCGGCAATCTCAAGAAGTTTGCCGAAGACAGAAGAGAAATGATACTGGGGCCGAGCTTGCGACGTTTCGGCTTACCCTAGAGAGGAAATCATGGTTACAGTTGCAATCACTCCCGATCAAGACGTAATCAACGCTGAGATACAAATCGCGGCCCCGCCGGCGCGTGTTTTTGCCGCCCTGACCGATCCCGAACAGGTGGCGCAGTGGTGGGGGCAACAGGGCATGTATCGCATCACCAGATGGCATAACGATCTCAGGCCCGGCGGCAAATGGCGATCCGAAGGCGTTGGCGCCGACGGCAAAGCCTTCCATGTCGAAGGCGAGTATCTCGAGGTCGATCCCCCTAGTCTTCTGGTTCACTCCTGGAGCTCGAGCTATTGTGGGGGGCTGAACACCATCGTTCGCTGGGAACTTGAAGCACACAACGGCGGGACCTTAGTTAGACTAAGCCACAGCGGTTTTGCCGGGAATGTTCAGGCGGCGAAAGACCATAGCCAGGGCTGGAGTCGTGTCCTGGTCTGGATGCAGGCATTTGTGGAAGATGGTCGGACGGTAGATACGCGAGCCACTTAGCTCTATCCTGAGTACGAGAACCGAGGACGCCAATCTGGCGGCAGCCCGGCGTCCTCGCCAGCGTTATACTGCCCATATGAGTGTGGTTCCGGAAAAGACCTTTTACATCGAGACCTTCGGCTGCCAAATGAATGTCCATGACTCGGAAAAGGTCATCGGTACACTCATTTCCCAAGGCTACCACCAGGTTTCGACCATAGAGGAAGCAGGGTTGATCCTCTACAACACCTGCTCGATCCGCGACAAGGCGGAGCAGAGGGTCTTCCATCGCCTGGCCGACTACAAGAAGCTCGAGTCTCAGGGCAAGAAGTTCGGGGTGCTTGGCTGCGTCGCCCAACAGGAAGGCGAAAAGATCTTTGAGCGTGCGCCACACGTGTCGCTGGTGTGCGGCTCGGCATCGTATCGCAATCTCCCGAACATGCTGGTGCAGATCGAGGCAGGGAAGAGGCGTGTTACCGGACTCGACGATCGCGAGACCGACGAATGTTTCGAGACCGAGTTCACCGCCCGCACCAACCCGTATCGCGGGTACATCACCATTATCGAAGGATGCGATAAGTTTTGCGCCTACTGCGTAGTTCCGTTCACCCGCGGCAAAGAACGCAGCCGCAACTCCGAGTCGGTGCTCTCCGAGGCACGCAGCATGGCGGATGCCGGCTACAGCGAGATTCAGCTTCTTGGACAAAATGTAAATTCCTATCGTGACCCGCTGCGTAAGAAGACTTTTGCAGAACTGCTCGCCGCCGTCGGAGAAGTTCCTGGGATCAAGCGCGTCCGCTTCACTACCTCGCACCCTAAAGATTTTGGCCGCGACATTGTCGACGCCATCGATTCCCAGACCAGCCTTTGCGACCACGTGCATTTGCCAGTTCAAAGCGGATCGACACGAGTCCTTGAGGCGATGCAGCGACTCTACGACCGCGATCAGTACCTGGAGCGTATTGCCTGGATGAAATCGGCCCGGCGAGACATCAGCGTCACTACCGATATCATTGTGGGCTTCCCTGGAGAGACCGAATCCGATTTTGAGGAAACCCTTTCGCTTCTAGCAGACGTCGAATATGACGGGGTGTTTTCCTTTAAGTATTCCCCACGCCCGAACACGCCGGCGCTAGAGTTGCCCGACGCGATTCCGGACGCGGAGAAATCGCGACGGTTGGCCGTGTTGCAGGAAAAGCAGCGCGAAATTCAGAGGCGCTGCTACCAGAGACATCACGGTCAGCGGGTGGAGGCCATGGTGGAAGGGAAAAATCAGGCGCGCGGACAATGGATTGGTCGCACTTCGCAAAATAAGGTCCTGAATTTTACAGCCCCTTCTGGAACCGAGTTGGCGGCGGGTAGTTATGTACCGGTGAAGACTACGGGTAGTTTTCCCAACAGTCTGCTCGGTGAAATGGTGGTATAAGAGCTTTTAGGGGGAGGGGATCGCGATGGAAGTCGAAATGAAAATTCGCGGTTTGATGATGGATCCGGTCACCAACATGCCCATCGTGATCCTGAAGGATTCCGGCAGCGACACCGTGCTACCCATCTGGGTCGGGGTCTACGAAGCCAACGCCATTGCTTTGGAGATTGAGAAGGTGACTACCCCGCGTCCCATGACTCACGATCTCATAAAGAACGTGCTCACCGGACTCGATACCCTGGTGCACAAGGTCGTGGTTACCGAGCTGCGGGAAGATACCTTTTACGCTGTGATCTGGCTGGAGCGCAACGGCAAAGTCATCAGCATCGATTCTCGTCCCTCCGACGCCCTCGCACTCGCGCTGCGGGTTGATTGTCCCATCTTTGTGGAAGATGAAGTCCTGAAGAATTCTAAGCTAGCCTCCAACGTCTCCGACCGCGTCACCAGTGAAGAGCTGCGGAAATGGCTCGAGGGACTGAATGACGAGGACCTGGGGCGCTACAAGATGTGAGGTGAAACCACCTTGCTCCCCTCGCCTGACAACGTGCTCCAGTAGATTAGAAAAGACCAAATTTTTCCATGGACTCCGCCGAGCAGCTGCAGCAAATCTACCTCGCCGGATTTGAACTCCAGACCTTTGATCGTTTTCCAAAGTGCGTTGGTGTGATTCGTGACCATTGCATCGCGCTGCTGGTACCTGGGACCGAAGGGCTCCAAATCCTAGGTGCTCCCGGCTGGTGTATGGGCGAAGTCATGGGTGTGCTTGTGGAGAGGGAAGGCCGCCCGGTCTTTCAGGCCAAATCCGAGATCATCGAGGCTACACCGGAAATGCTCGAGACCCTTAAACGTTTTCGCGCTGATCTAGCTAAGCTGCTCGATAGGTAATCGCTTGATTTGGAGGCCGCGTCCGGGGCCCTCTGTACTCTACCCAGTCCTTCTTAATTGTTATCACCCGTCTAACACCGCCCAGAGAATAGTAAGACAGATTGGCATTTGTCTTACAATACAAATACAATCTCCCTATGTCAACGCTTTACACTCAAATCAGCTCCAAGGGACAGGTTGTCATACCCTCCCACCTTCGGAAGGAAATGAATCTGTCAGTAGGAACGAAGATCGCCGTCGAGAGGGACGGGAACGCGATCGTTCTGCGACCCATCACCGCGGAGTTCATTCGCAGCCTGCGTGGCTGCACGCGCGGCGCCGGTGCCGAGCGTGAACGTACTCATCGGGATGACGAACAGCGATGATCTACGTTGTGGATGCGAGTTCTGTCCTGCGTTACACAGACAACGAGCCAGGCGCGGATCGGGTCGAGGAACTACTGCGAGGGGCCGCCAGGGGCGACCATGAGATCCTGATCAGCGCCGTGAACTGGGGCGAAATCGTCGGGGTACTTTTTCGCAACCACGGCTTGTTGCACGCCCGCAAGATCGCACACAATCTCTTGGCATTGCCGATCACGGTCGTTCCGGTGGACGTCGCGGCCGCCGAAGCCGCTGGGACCTTCAGGGAAAACTTCAAGGTGCCATACGCCGATTCGTTTGCCGGCTCGTTGACGCTGCTGTATTCGGCGGGGCAGCCCAAGGATCAGGCAATCCTTGTCACAGCAGACTTCGATTTCAAGAGCCTGCCGAAGGCGACTGTAAAGATCGAGTATCTTCCCAAGAAATAGTTATCGCACCCGCGACCCGCCTGTTTCGCACTTGTTTTACATAATATCCATTATCGGACATTACGGACATTGGCGGCGGAGCTGTGGTCATCGAGTTAGCTCGGAGCGGCTACCTCGCTGGCCAACACAATCTTCGGATGGAACAATGTGCCCGCCACCCGGGTGGCGATGCCGATCAGTTGCCTTTGGCCATAGAACACCTTCACGTGGCTGGCTCCCGAGAACTCCGGCAGATTGACAGATCGGCCCGAGCGCATCTTTGCCGCAATCTCCTCGTTGGCGGTTACGGATGGAAATTGCGGCAGCAGTTTGCGGGGATGCACAAAAAGCTCAGCGATCAGAGCGCGCTCCGTGACCGCGTCGATTTCACGGAGCGTGCGCGCCTCGTCCAGCGTGAATTCGGCCACCGACGTGCGGCGCAGCGATTCCAGGTGAGCACCGCAGCCAAGTTGGTGACCGATGTCGTGGGCGAGCGAGCGCATGTATGTGCCCGAGGCTACCCGTGCGCGGAATCCGGCACGTTGGCCGCGAAAGCTGTTGACCTCAAATTCCTTGATCTCGACGCGCACTGGTTTGAGCTGAACACCTTTCTTCTTGCGCGCCAGCTTGTAGGCAGGCACACCCTGGATCTTCTTAGCTGAGAATGGCGGCGGTATCTGCTCGATGATTCCGCGAAACTGCGCGGCTACTTCCCGCAACTCGTCGAAGGTGAATAGAATGGGCTGAGCTTGTCCCTCAGGCTGTCCTTCGGCGTCATACGTATCGGTAGCCAAGCCGAACCGGATGATGCCTTCATAAGACTTTTCGGAAGCGTTGTAGAACTGGGCCAGGCGTGTGAGACTACCCAGTACCAGCGGCAGAACACCCGTAGCGGACGGATCGAGCGTACCCAGGTGTCCGACAGCCTGTTGACCGAGTACACGCCGCACGCGGTTGACGACGTCGTGGGACGTCAACCCGGGAGGTTTGTCGATGACCAGTACGCCATTCATGAAGATTTGGTAGTTTTGTTAGCAAGTAATTTTGTATTGTAGAAGCCATTTCGGTTGATCTGCTCAGAACCGGCGCTTCTTTCAACTACAAAATTAGCAAATTACAAATCCCGCATGTTTCCCATTCGCGACGACACGCCTCGTTTCAGCACTCCGATAATTACATACTTCATTATCGCCCTGAACGTGGTTGTCTTTCTGTACGAACTAATGGTCGGAGGTCAGAGCCAGGGAGCACTGAACGCGTTTGTGGCAGAATTCGGGGTCATTCCCAGGCACGAAGTAGCGGTGCTGACAGGGCAATCTTCTTTGAGTCCAGCTGCAGCCATTTTGCCCATTTTCACCTCGATGTTTCTCCATGGAGGCTGGCTACACATCATCTTTAACATGTGGTGGTTGTGGATTTTCGGCGACAACATTGAAGATTACCTTGGACATTTCAAATACCTGGTCTTCTACCTGGTGACCGGCTTCGTGGCGGCGTTGGTTCACATCGCTTTGAATCTTACTTCAAGAGTGCCCACTGTCGGTGCTAGCGGAGCCATTGCCGGGGTTATGGGAGCATACATAGTCCTCTACCCACGGGGTAAAGTCCTTACCCTGGTTTTCCTAATCGTATTCATCACCTTTTGGTGGCTACCTGCCTGGCTGTTCCTGGGTTACTGGTTTCTGATTCAATTCATCAGTGGAGCGGCTACGAGCATCGCGACGACCAGCCAATCAACCGGCGGAGTTGCGGTATGGGCGCACGTAGGTGGCTTTCTCGCCGGGATTGTGCTGATCAAATTGATGCCCGCACGTCCTCGCCGCTTCAGCTATCGCTATCGCTGACGCCCTGAGGTACCAAATGCGAAATAGGAATTGGCAAAGGCTCGGCGGTCCTAGAGCGTTCGAAACCACGGTTTGCGGGTGGCAGGCGATCCTACCGGTCGTCCGTTGCTGAATATCGAACGACCAGTTAAACCTCTCTGCACAAGTCTCCCGTTCAACCTCCTTCTGAGCGGCAGCCTTGAGCCACCCCGATGATTCCATCCTGATAGATGGGACCAAACCCGCGGCGCCCCCCTTTAAGATAGACAGTTTTTGCACTGCTACCTGCCAGAAATCCCTCATGCTCCGGATGAATATTCTCAACACGGTGGAACGGGATGCGTTCGATTTGCCTCCGTTTTCAAGATCGTCGAGCACTATTTCGATTTTCCCAGCCGCGAAAAGGTTCTTCCCCCGAGCACCTTCCACCGCCGAGATGTAGGTCCTCGATCCAGATGTGATCGAATTCGTGCACCCGGGCTCCGCTGAGGAACAGCGTCCTTATTGAGGAACAGCGTCCTTATTGAGGAACAGCGTCCTTATTAATGAGCCCGTCCCGGAGTAGCCCGTGACCCCGATAGGCGCCGTTCTAGACCAAGAACCAGGTCGATCTTGGACTGGAATTGCTGCTCGGCAAGAGAAAACTATAGCTTCGCCCTTACACAGCGGCTCGCGACTCCTCTTAAACGGAGGTTTTCAGTTGGATGTGCTTAGTACTCCAATTACTGCTCTTTGAGATAGAGTTCCACTCGATCCGTCGTCCATGTGGCAATTCCGCTTCCGAAGAAATCCTGATCTTCCGTCCAAATGGGGATTTCGAGCAGCAATGCCACAGCAACAACCGGCCAGTCGTCGACGTCGCGAATTTCTACGCGTCCACGGGCAGTGCTTTCATGCTCTTCGTAGAGGCTTCGATCTACACGCTCGACCATACCGCCGATTTGCTCCAGGACAGATAAAGCTAGATCGACATCCAGGCCTCGTCGCTTGGAGATATCTGGAATGTACTTCTCGGCGTCCGCAAAGCAAACGTCCGGCGCACAGAATCTGACTTCATCCTCATAGGCTTCGAGGATTTCCCGCACCCGTTGGCCAAAGACCGCCCTCAGGAGAATATTCGCGTCCAAAACCAGGCCTTTGTGGAGGCTCATTTTCGGTCACTGCGGCGCCAGCGCTTGAAATCGCCGATGACCTCCTCTTCCGAGATGCCTTCGGCAGCGAGTGCCTGCTGCAGGCGAGATGCCGCCTCCTGCAGCGCTGCCCGTTCTGCTTCAGTGCGCTTGCGGCGCGCAGGGATGTAATAACCCACAGTATCCCCGTGACGCGTGATTGCGAGCGGTTGTTCCGCCTCCAGCAAATAGCTCGCTAGCTTCTCGCGGAATTCTCGTATGCCAACTTTTACAGTTCCCATTAACCAGCCTCCCAATGAGTACACGCGTGTACACATTATAGCCGAAAACCTACTTCTTTTTTCCTATGGGTTTTCCCTGGTCCCTAATTCTCCTGACTCCCATCCTTGGTTGTCTTCAACTCGACGATGGTGCCGTCAATGAACGGCCAGGTCAGTTCATGACCGAATCGTTCCCGTTTATGAATGATTGTCTCTCCTTCCTCTTCGCCCTCTTCGAGAATTCATCGACGTGCTTCACCGAGCGCCAGTGAGTGGATTAGGAGGGACTCAAATGAAAGGAGTTTCGTTGTTAGCAATGCTTGCGTTGGCGCTGCCGCTGGCCGCGTCGACTTAAGGGTCACTGCTGGCGTGATTCGAGCACGGCAATACTATGGTATGAACGTGTTCATCGAGGTTCCGCCAGCACGAAAAAGTCACCAAACCCGCTTGACGCCGTAATCGTCGAAGCACGTATCTGCCGAAATGATAGAAAAATCCCGGCGCTTAGCCTGCACTACCAACAAGCGGTCGAATGGGTCTCCATGATGCTGCGGCAGCGCTTCAACGTCGGCCAGATCATCGAACTCCAGCGGCAGCGCCCGCAATTCAAGTGAGCGCACCATGCTCAGCATAAATTGCTTCGCACCGACGCGTTGGCCTGACGCGTTCGTAAGCTGAATCTTTCCTAGCCCGCTCTTGATCGCTAACTCCCACACACTGACGTGGCTGTAGTAATTGCCCGTGTCGCGTATCATCCCTGCCGCCCGCTTCGTCAGCCGCTTCGGCGCAAGCGCGTACCACACCAGGGCGTTGGTATCGATCAGCATAGCTACAGGTAATCCTCAAACCCTTGCGGGATTTCGTCAAAATCAGGCGCAATCTTTACCGCCCAACCCTCTACCTTCAGAAAGCCCGGCGGCGGGATCACATGCGTCTTCTTCTTTTCCCCGCGTGAGGGCTTAACTGCCGCCACCACCGTCCCGTACTTGGTAATGGCCACTTCTTCGCCCTGCTCCACCGCGTCCAGAATTTCCGCAAAGTGCTCGCGGGCCTGCGATGCCGTATAGGTCTTTATGCTCTGCTTTGTTCCGGTCATGAGCAAATTATACAATATGTTTTGTACAAAAGATAGGCGGAACTCACCTTTTCTAGTGGTAGAGTTAGCTCGATGCGCAGACTGGCTGCTTCCACGCCTCCGGGCGTGCGACTGCAGAGCGACAGATCGCAGCCATTGCCATAAAGGCTCTGCCGGCGCGTGCGCACGTTCGAAATGCCGATGCCGGATTGCGTGGTTCCCAGCCTGCGGGAAGGCTCGGGCCATCATTGTAGACGCATAGTGTAAGCGTACGGTTCGAGCGCGAGGCTGCGATGCGAATCGCGCCTCCCTGCACGCGTTTGGCGATGCCATGCTTGACAGCATTCTCGACCATCGGGTGCAGGATCAGACTGGGAACCTGCGCGGACAGCCGATCAAAGGGAACATCCACGCTAAACTGAAGGCGTTCGGCAAAGCGTGCCTTCTGAATGTCGAGATATTTCTGCGTGAATTCCAGTTCTTCGGCCAGCGGAACCTGATGGCGCTCGGTCTAGCGGAAAAGCCTGGTATTTACATCTCACTAGCGGGGAGAGCCCTTACTCGGCTGATGCTCTTTAGTAAGGAAAGTATGATAAAGTAAGGAATAAGTTTCTGACTATGCAGAAGCAAGCAACCATCACCAGCAAGGGACAGATTACGGTGCCGCGAGAGATCCGACGGGCCCTGGGAGTCAAAAGCGGGGACAAACTGCTGTTCGTGAGCGATAGCCAGGGAATCCGTATCCGGCCGCTGCGAAGCAAGAGCGCGTTTTCGAAGTATCGAGGGATTGGGAACGCTGGAATTCCTTCCGGTAGAAAAAGCATCCGCAAATGGCTGCGTGGCATGAGGGGACAGTGACTACTGCCGTTGATACAAGTGTGGTGATTGCGTTGTGGGACAAGGACTCGACGTTGAACTTCGCGGCACAAAACGCTCTGGATAGAGCATTTCATCGCGGAACTCTGGTGGCGGCGGCTCCTGTATTTGCGGAGCTCATCGCTGCCCCTGGGCGGACCGAAACATTCATCGGCTCTTTTTTCGATGAGACCGGGATCAGAGTGGATTGGGAGCTGGCGGAGCCAATATGGCGATTAGCTGGACGCGCGTTTCAAGCCTATGCAGAACGGAGGCGTAAGCAGCGCGATCGAGGAGCGCGCCGTATTCTTGCAGACTTCTTAATTGGTGCTCACGCGTCGGCGAACGGTTATCGGCTGCTGACTCTGGACGATGCTCTATATCGAGCGGCCTTCCCGGAACTTGCTATCGAGAGTTTCTAAGAACATCTGGTCTGGCCCATTTGTGGCCACTCAAACCCAGACATTAGCGGTGCACATCGTGAGACCTCAAGCGTTTACCTGAAACAGCTGGAACCGCGATTTAGCCAGGTGGCCGGCCGAGACGGCGAGGGGCCTCGGCGAAACCGACATTTCCGTGACACCGACTCACCGGCAAAACCGGCCATTTCGATGACCACCGACTACGGGCCAGCAAACCGCTGCCCTCAGGCAAACCAAGGACTGTTGTGAGTCTCAGCGCGGAAGACTCTGCGGCTGCGCGGCCGTCGGTAGTCAATCCTCG
>Ga0126370_10000505_pt1 | contig 16264 bp, 16 predicted proteins | sample PanSoiMetaPlot_3_FD_92586 | JGI IMG/M metagenome (GOLD analysis project Ga0126370, IMG submission 92586) | Tropical forest soil microbial communities from Panama - MetaG Plot_3 | ecosystem: Environmental > Terrestrial > Soil > Tropical forest > Bulk soil | place: Panama | collected 2016-02-17 | reverse complement strand
GGATCGCATGGCCTGTGAGTTATGGTCGGGCAAGCTCGACGCCTATGTCGACGGTGAACTTTCGCTTATGGAGGCGAACGAACTAGGGACGCATCTGCGTGGGTGTTCAAGCTGTGCGGCAGAAGCTTTAGAACGAGTGCAGACGAAGCGATCGGTGGCGGACGCGGGAAGGTACTTCGAACCGAGCTCCGAGTTTCGCAAGAAAATTGCGACGAAGGTCCATAAGTCTTCGAAGAAAAGCTCTATTCGGGGATGGCAAATCGTAGCTGTGCCTGCGGCACTGGTGCTGATCATCTCGCTTGCCATGAGCTTTTATGTCAGCCGCGAACGGACAAAGCGCGAACGCGTTTACGGCGAACTGGCGGACCTTCATGTGGCAACACTGGCAAGTGCCACGCCTGTGGACGTAATTTCCAGTGACAAGCACACGGTGAAGCCGTGGTTCCAAGGAAAGATTCCTTTCACGTTCAACCTGCCAGAATTGCAAAGTACCGACTTCGAACTCGTCGGTGGCAGGTTGGCATACATGGGACAATCTCCCGGCGCGCAATTGATCTATCGACTCCGCAAGCATGAGCTCTCGGTTTTCATCTTCCAAGATCGGGGGCCTGAGATGGCAAGCTGGGCGTCCGATCCGACGTCGATGCTGTCGTTCACTTTTGAAACCTGGGCCAAGAACGGCTTGCGGTATTTTGTGGTCGGAGATGTCAGCGGTGCCGACGTGGATGCACTGAGCAAGCTACTGCGCGACGCGGGATAGTCGCTTCAAACTAAGTAGCCAGGGTCTGGAGTTGAGTATGGTTGTCAATTTTTATGGCACTTGGAATGCGAATTTATCGAAAAGCAAATTCTTGGGTCCGCAGCCAAGAACTGTATCAGTCAAGATCGAGCATTCAGATCCTGAACTCCGGGAAGAGATAGTCGTCACGAAGATCGACGGAAGCGAAGAGAGAGTCGTCTTCAAGTGTTGGACTCACGGTGAGCAAGACAAGTGTCTGTTAAATGGCGCCGCTGTGCGCGGATGCGTACGGTGGGAAGGATCAGAACTCGTCATTGAATCGTGGATGGGGTTTGGTACACGCGAGATGTACTTTTGTGATTGTTGGTCTCTGTCTCCCGACGGCCAAAGCTTGTTGATGGAGCACCGAAAAGGCGACCTAGCTGGACAACTCACGGTCTTCGAGCGGGCCGGATAAGACTCAGTGCTAGGGTAGGGATGCTTCGACTCCGCCGGAGTTCCGCTTCGCTACACTCCGGCTCCACTCAGAATGACATTGCCTTGAGTGCGAGATGAAGATTGGTCACCATTCCCTAGAGTGCTACAGTTTTTTCCCTCGGTAGAGGCCGGCGATTCCGAAGGTGTAGGGAGTCCAGGTGGCTTCAGCAAAGCCAGCTTGCTTCATTCTCTGCAGCATCTCGTCGGGCTCGGGAAATCTTGCGACTGAGGCAGGCAGGTAGGCGTACGGCCCTTTAACTCCAGAAATCATTGTCCCGACGCGCGGGAGGACGTGCTTGAAGTAACCGCGATAAAGCGTGCCCATCATGCCTTTCGGCTCGGAAAAATCCAGAATGCCGCACTCACCTCCGGGACGAAGCACTCGAGCGATCTCCCGCAGGCCGGCATCGTAGTCCGCAAGATTTCGGAAGCCGAAAGCGGAGGTCACTAAATCGAAGTGCTCATTCGCAAATGGCAGGGTCAGCGCATCGGCCTCGATCCAGCCTGGGCGGGACGAGTTCAACGCGACTGATTTCGTTACGGCCCGCTGCAGCATCGTGTGTGCGAAGTCCGCACCGACGATCTGCGGCTTGCTTTGCCCCGCCTGTCGGCGGAGAGCAAAGGTCATGTCCCCAGTCCCGCAGCAGAGATCGAGTATGCGAGCATTGGGGCCCAGAAGGATATGGCGGAAAGTTTGAGCGGTCCTACGCCACCACAGTCGATCGACGTTCAGCGATAGAACATGGTTCAACAGGTCGTACCGAGGCGCGATGCAGGTGAACATCTCGCGCACGGCACGGGCAGCGGAGTCCTGATCGCGAGCGCCCTCCGGGGCGGCTCCGATGACTGGGGCATTGTTTCTGGGCACGATGCTCGGGGCGGCTAGCGGCGCTTCTTTGATTTGGCCTTCTTCAATTCTTTGACGATTCCTTCCACCTGCAACACGTGGTTCGTATCGTGTCCGGCAAACATGCGGGCCAAATGGGCGATGGTCTCTTTTCCGCGTTCGAGGTGCATCCCGTAGTTGTCCCACGTTTCTTTAGGAATTTCCTTCAGCATGGCGAGATTGTTTTCGCGGAGCACGCGAAATGTTTCCAGCGAACGTTTCCCATCGCGACCACGATAATTGAAGGTTGAGGCCCAGGCATCTTGATCGAAGGGTTGAATCGTGACGCCATTCTCTCCGATGACTGAGCGCATGCGCCAACTGGCTACGATTTCCGCATCGGCTAGATGTGCGATGATCTCGGCGATTGACCACTTCGCGGGCTGAGGCCGCCACTTTAACTGCGTCGCTGTGAGCCCGGAGATGGCTTTCTTCAGTCGTCCGGCAGTGCTTTTTTGCACCTTGATTGCGTCCTGGCCTTGAACATAGCCGAGGATTCGGTTGATGTACTGCTCTGCTGTTTCTTGCATAAGGACACCTTTCTACTTTTTCCAAACCCATCCGCCGCGGGAGAGGCGACGGATTTCCTCCACCGAGTCAATGACCGCGCTTGTCGGAACATCGCTGGCAACTTCGACCTTCCCGATTTCACGTGGAAGGATGAAGTGCACGACACCGTTCTGCGTCTTCTTGTCGGCTTGCAGCCGGGCGAGGATTTTGCGCGCGCTTACATTCACTTCCGGTAGCCGGCCCAAGCTTAGTACCGCGTCGGCAATACGGCCCGCGGTCACGCTATCGGTACGGTTAACGCTGAGGGCAATGTTAGTGGCGGCAATCATTCCCCACGCGACGGCCTCGCCGTGTAGCAGCGTGCGGTATTGGGTCTCCGATTCCAACGCGTGGCCAATGGTGTGGCCCAGGTTCAGCACGCGCCGCAGGCCACCTTCGTGCTCATCTGCAGAAACGACTTCGGCTTTCAGCCTCACCGACTGCGCAATCAACCATTCCAGTTCCAGCGGATCGCGCTTTAAGATGCGGGCGCGGTTTTGCTCGAAGCGAATGAAAAGTTCGACGTTGCCGATGATTCCGCACTTTAGAGCCTCGTAGAGGCCTGCGCGGAATTCCCGGTCCGGTAACGTTTTCAACACAGTTGGATCAATCAGCACGACGCGCGGGTGATGGAAGGTCCCAATCAGATTCTTTCCAGCAATCAGATTGACGCCTGTCTTGCCGCCAACGGAAGCATCCACTTGGGCGAGGACTGTGGTCGGAACCTGTACGAATTCGACTCCGCGCATATAGAGCGACGCAAGCAGACCCGCGACATCTCCGACCACCCCGCCGCCCAAGGCAATAATCACCGCCTTGCGGTCTGCCCCGAGCCGGGCCAACTTCTCTGCCATGGCCTCGACGGTAGCCAGGCGCTTGGACGGTTCGCCATCGGGCATGGCAATGAGTTCAGGAGTAAAACCAGCCGACTTCAAGGAGGCGAGAAACTTCGAACCCCAGCGTTTGCGCACCGGAGGGACGGTGACGACAAAAATACGGCTGGCTTGAGGCACGAGTTCTGCCAAAATTGATCCTGCACGGTTCAGGATTCCGTTTTCGATCCAGGCCTGATAGGGGCGTGGAAGAACATGGATGGTCGCTTGCGCCATTGCGCTCCCATGATAGCGTATGCGTTCCCAGGACCGCTTCTGCCCCGACGGTGGTAGTATGTCCCCCGGCTTATGAAGGGTTTACCAGCCGATACCGATTTTCTGGTCGTTGGCGCCAGTGTGGCCGGACTGCGAGCGGCCATTGAATTGGCGGACGCAGGCCGTGTGCTCGTTTTGTCGAAAAACGACCTCCCGGATTTCAAGAAAGCGGACGAGAGGAGCGAGGCTGAGTGGTTAACTGACGAGGATGAAGTGACACTTCATCTCCAGGACACGCTCGACGCTGGGGACGGACTATGCAATCCCCAAGCCGTAAAAGTCCTGGTAGAGGAGGGCGCCGAACGAATTGAAGAGGTGATCACGTGGGCCAAGCCGGCCGGGGCGGGGCTGACCTTCGAATTGGAAAATCCCCACACCCGCGTTCGCATTCTGCATGCCTCAGATGGATCCACGGCAAAACAAATACTTAGAGCACTATTCGATAAAGCACTCTCGTTGAAGAACATCGCCATTGCACCTCGGACGTTTGTCGCCGAGCTTCGAACAAATGGCCAAAGAATCTCGGGCGTTTCCGTGCTCGACGAGAAGGGGATGCCGCAAGAAGTAGCCTGTTCTGTGGTTCTGCTGGCAACCGGCGGACTTGGGCAGATTTACCGGAATACCACCAACTCAGGGGGTGCAACCGCTGATGGCCTGGCAATGGCGTTCCGCGCCGGGGCGGAAGCCAGTGATTTGGAGTTTGTCCAGTTTCATCCAACGGCGCTTTACATGAAGAAAGTACCGCGATTTTTGCTCGATGAGAGTTTGCGGGCGGAAGGCGCATATCTGCGCAATTTCGAACTGGATCGGTTTATGGGCAAGTACCATCCATTGGCCGAGCGGGCTCCGCATGATCTTGTTTCCCGCGCGATCGTCCATGAGATGGAAGTGAGTCGCGCCAAGGATCCCTTCGTCTATCTCGATCTGACGCATTTGAACGGCAGCCGGGTCCAGAAACACTTCCCTCGGATCTACGAGATATGTATGGCGTACAACCTGGACATCACGGAGGACGTGATTCCGGTGCGTCCGGCAGTACATTACAGCATTGGCGGTGTGCGAACGGACTTGGACGGGAAAACAAGTGTCTCCGGTCTTTACGCAGCTGGAGAAGTGGCATCCACAGGAGTGCACGGGGCCAACCGGATGCCGGGTAATTCCCTTCTTGAAAGCCTGGTGTATGGAACACGGGCCGGAAAAGCAATGCGTGTCGCAGAAAAATCCACGTCTGTGCCCCCATCCGAACCGAAAGCTGCTTACTCAAACGGTCCAGTGGAAGCGGGCGTAGAAGAACTTATTGGACAGATTCAGGATTTGATGTGGAACGAAGTTGGAATTGTGCGCATGCGAACTGGTATGCAGAAAGCGCTCAAGACCTTTGAAGAGATGACTCCGAAGTTGAGTAAGCCGAAAACACGAAGGGGTTACGAAGCAGCAAACCTGCATTTAGCGGCACACCTGGTAACCCGATCTGCTCTAGCAAGAGAAGAAAGCCGCGGCGCCCATTATCGGATGGATTATCCCGATCATGAAAACAAACGATTCCTGCGACATTCGGTCATTCGTGGAGACAAGGTCCTGTTTCCAATGTGAACAGAGGCTGCACCGGACAGGAGGGTCTTTTGGTTGCTCCGCCATCTCAGCGGCCTTTCTCCGCGTGCTCAGCGGTAGAGAACAAAGCTTAGACCGTAGAGGACGCTGAGACTTCCGCAGAGGTCGCCGAGAAAACCTCGATCATTCAAATTGGCGCAATGCTCATAGGCGATCATTTCTCGCTCGGTTTCGGAAACGCGATCGACAAGATAATCGAAACGAACAATACTCCCGCGATCACCGCCAACATGATCGAGATTGGAGGCCTGAAGCGCTCAGCCGCCAGCATCTTCACTCCTACGAGAATCAAAACAATTCCCAACCCATAATGCAGAAAGCGGAAGATTTTCATGAGGCCGGCAACCGCAAAATACATCGACCGCAATCCGAGAATGGCGAATACGTTTGACGTATAGACGATGAATGCATTGAGCGTGATGGCAAGAATGGCCGGGATCGAATCGACCGCGAACATCACGTCAGTCGTCTCGATCGCCAGCAACACAATGAACAGGGGAGTGGCATAGAGCCGTCCACTTTCTTGCGGCATGCGAACAAAGAATTTTCCGTCGCGGTATTCGGAGGTTACCGGAATCAGACGACGCAACATTCTCACCACGGGGTTTTTCGCCGGATCAACCTGGCGATCGCCGGTTGTGCATACGCGAATACCGCTGTAGATCAGCAACGCTCCAAACAAATACAGAACCCAATGAAAGCGGTGGATCAGGCCGACGCCAGCTCCGATAAAGATGCCGCGCAGGACCAATGCACCCAGGATTCCCCAAAACAGCACGCGGTGTTGCTGCTGATCGGGAACCGCAAAATAGTTGAAGATCAGCAGAAAAACGAAGAGATTATCGACGCTAAGAGAAAGTTCAAGAACGTAACCGGTAACGAACTCCAGTGCCGCCTGGTGTCCCTGCCAGAAATACAAGACAGCCGCAAAGATAGCGGCTAGAGAGACGTACATCGCGCTCCATCCGAGGGCCTCTCGAAACCGCACGACATGACCCGGCCGGTGGAACACCCTGAGGTCCACCACCAGCAGGGCCAGTGCGAAAAGGTTGAAGAGAATCCAGAAGTAGAGCAAGCAGCGTTCCTGGCGGCGCAAGAATTGTTGATTTCTGATTTCTGATTGTTGATTGATCAGTCCATTGCCAAGCCGTGGTTCAATCAACAATCAGTAATTTATTTTTGTCTTCCCCGTTTGCCGCTGACCCAGTCATCCCAAATGCCGTCTGCCTTCATCATTTCCACGCTGTTCGTGTCGCGCATGGTCTGTTCGATCTGGTCGTGCGTAAGTCGCGGGCCGATTTTCTCCGGCAGATTTGCCAGTTCTACGGTGAGCGCGGCGGCTTCGGCGACGTGCTTCTTTAACTGTGAAAAATCGACCTTGTCCAATGTATCGGAGACCGCGTGGTAGTTCTCAAGATAGTTTGCCTCTTCCTGGTCGGCGACGAACGTCGGCACTCCTTCCAACATGAAATCGAAATGATCGGTCCCCCACTCCATATCGGGTTTCACGTCTTTTACGTCGAATTGCACCAGAGGTGCCATGAGTGCGCGAGCGATGAGGAGAACGTCTTTGCGTCCGCCGACCGAGAAGCCGGTCGTCTTGCCGGTCCCCGAGTCATAGATCACCACACCAGCTGCCTTATCGAGCTCAGTGCGATGACTCGTCGCGTAGGCGCGGGAGCCGAGCAAGCCCTGCTCTTCGGCGGAGAAAAGAATGAAGCGAATCGTCCGTCGAAGAGGCATGCCGGATGCTTTAATTGCCCGGAGTGCATCGACAACGAGAGCTGCGTTGCAACCATTGTCGAGCGCCCCTGTGCCTAGTTCCCAGGAATCAAGATGGGCACCGAGAATGACAAACTCATCGGGCTTCTCACTGCCGCGCAGTTCAGCGATCACGTTTGAGCTCTTGACCGGGGGGCCGATCTGATTGGGAATCGCCAAGTCCGCCCAGACCAGGCTTCCAGACGCGAGCAGGCGTGCAATGCGTTCTCCGTCTTCGCGTGCGACGATCACCATCGGCAAACGATCGATCTCGCCGGCTCCGGAGTTGGTGTGGCGGTAGAGAATATCGTGCTCCCGCGTCGCCATGAAAGCGACCGCTTTGACTTTCGCTTTTGCCGCACGAGTGATGGTCGGTGGAGCATTGGCGTACTCTGCGAAGAGGTCGGCCCAAGTCTTCAGCACTGTGGTGTGTACCAGAGCGATCTTGCCGGAGATATCACCCGCCTTTTGAAAATCGGCGTCCGTCCCCTCCCCGACATCGACCATTGGCACGTGCTTTACCGGATCCAGAGCAGGTGCCCAGGCCACCGACACGGCGCGCACGCGGAACGATGAAAGCACTGTCCCACCCCCAACGCCCATCGAACTGACCTGATGCGCCGTCGTCGCGGTCATTTCCGTGGCGCCTTCAGACCACGAATACGGAATTTCGAAGCTCTCAGAGTGGACCATGTCCGCGCCGGCGGCAGTAAATGCTTGCATGCCCCATTGCACGGCATGTTGCATCGCTCGCGTCCCGGGGATGCGTCCACCAATTTCGTCCGTCAGGCGGCGCAGATTGTCTTGGAGAGGTGAGGGCTGAAGGGCAGTCTGGATCACCGGGTTGACGGCGCTATTATCTGCAGGAGGATTGGCGGCAATTGAGACCAGGGTGAGAATGCAAACAAAGAACAGGGTCCTCACAGTTCGCATATTGGTTTGCATTAGAAATGAAATCCAGGAAAAGCGCAAAAGACGAATCCACAAAGGACACTAACGTACACGAAGGAAATCATGAATTTCCTTTCTGAACCTTCGTGTCCTTTGTGGTTAATTGCCTTTGCTGGGCGGAAGCGGTTCCATCCTGTCGAGGATGCGGATGGTTTCGAGGATGACGTTACCGGAGATCTCGAGACTCTTTGGGCTCAGCTTGTCGATCGTGTCCTGCGGCGTATGCCAAAAGACGTTGTTGTACCCATAAGTGAAGTCAATCAGGTCCGCAGACGGGACCCCACGATCCATGAACGGCAGGTGATCGTCCGACACTTTGTTTGTACGGGCGAAGAAATGAGACTGGTACCCGAGCCGCTTCGCTGCTTCGCCAACGACATCTTCCAGCCATGGAGTTGAGTTCAGATCGCGGTCGATATTCAGGTCAGAATCGCCGATCATATCGGCGAGGATGAACGCCTTGACCTTCTGAAGAGTCCCATCGGCTTTCCACTTGTCTGCCAGATGGGTGATGCCGTAGAGGCTATCGGCCATGAAGTCCACTTGAGTATCGGGAATCATTGCTTCCTCGGCGTCATCCCAGACGAGCCACACGCTGTAACCGTCCCGCGTCTTGCCACGCAACTGATTGGCAAGTTCCAACAGGAGTCCGCTCGTGGCCGCCCCGTCGTTCGCGCCTATGTATGAAGTATTGCGCAAGGGATAGTTCGTATCGTAATGACTGGCAACGACTATGATGCCGTCTTTCGTACCCGGAAATTTCGCGATGATGTTGTGAACCGGGAAGTCGCCCACTGGAGTCTTGGCGGTGAATGTATCGTCTTCGACCTGGTCGCCCTTGAGGTGATTATCAAGGTAGTCTTCGACCTTCTTGTGGTTTGGGCTGCCGAGCGACCGCGGGCCAAACTTGACGATCTCTTTCACGTACTGCATGGCACGCGCGGAGTCGATTTGGGGTAGTGGACCACTATCCTCTGGAAACGAGACCGGCTCAATTGAAGATTGGTGCGCTGGCGGTGCGTCAGAGTTCTTACTCTGGGCTGCTTCTTTATCGCGATCACAGGCGAGCAGCGCCAATGCTGAAGCCAACAGGATCTTGGACAGCATTCTTACCCCGCTCATTTTGCCTGCTTTTCACGGCGGGCAGCACGCTGTTTTGGATGAACAAGCCAGGCAACTCCGATGCTGATCGCGTACAGGGCAATCATCGGCGCAGCGAAGATGCACATATTCAGAATATCGGTGGTCGGGGTAACGATCGCCGCAATGATGAAGATCACCAGAATCGCATAGCGGAAATTCTTCCACATGAACCCCGCGCTCATGATGCCCATCAACGCGAGGAAGAAGACCAGGATCGGCATTTCAAAAATCAATCCCATGCCGAGCACAACGCTCAAAAAGAGTTGGGTATACTCGCCCACCGTGATCATCGGCTGGAACTGCTTGCCGAAGTTGATCAGGAACGTCAGGGCATACGGATAAACAAACTTGTAACCAAAAATCCCGCCAGCGGAAAAGAGGGCAATCGTCGAAACCATGAACGGCACGACGTATTTCTTCTCTTTTCGATAAAGCCCCGGGGAGATGAACATCCAAACTTGATAGAGGACGAAAGGCGACGTCAGGAACAGACCGGCCAATGCGGCGATCTTCAAGTAAAGATTGAAGGGCTCGGTCGGGTTCAGGTAGACGAGCTTTTCCGACATCCCATTGTTTCTGAGAGCGTCCATGATGGGGCGCTGCATAATGTCGTAAATCGCTTCCACCTTCCACCAGCAGGCGAAGAACCCGACGGCCACGGCAGCGATGGAGTAGACAATGCGTTTCCGGAGCTCCTCGAGATGATCGAGGAAGCCCATTGTCGGCATCGATTCTTTTTCGTCTTCGGCGCGCTCGGGCGCCGTCGCAACGTCAGGCATGCGATTCCTGGGAAGCGGGGGATGTCACGACGTCAGGCGAATGAACAGCCTCGGTGGCCACAGGAGCTGTGCCGTTGGTGGGCGACAGTTCTTCGCTGGGAACAGCCAGGGTGGCCTCGGAAGGTGCTGTCGGGGCGTCCGTCTTCGCCGCTTCGGCGTAGGTCACTTCAGTCTTGGCCGCTTCTAGTGTGCGACTGGTAGTGCCCTCCACAGGTTGAGCTGGCGGGAGAATCGTTTGCTTGTTGTTCTCCACTTCCAGATGAGCAATCTCCTGCTCGATCTGGGCCTTGAACTCGTTGGAGGCGCGGCGAAACTCGTTAAGGTATTTGCCCACCTGGCGGGCGATCTCCGGCAGCTTCTTGGGCCCAAAGATTACGAGGGCCAAAAAGAACAGGAAGATCGTCTCGGAAAAGCTCATAAAGATCATCATACTGCCCAACAACCGGGGGCGGCAATGCTTCGGCGACAATCGCATGACGAAAACTGAGTTTAGTACTCCAGAGCTTATGATGTTGCCGCTATGCAATTCTGGTTTGCACGCGACAGCAAAGTCTCGATCCGCGAACAACTCGTCACGCAAGTCGTGCTTGGGATCCTCAGCGACGACCTCAGGCCTGGACAGCGTCTTCCGAGCACTCGTGAGCTGGCCCGAAGATTTCACGTGCATCCCAACACCGTCAGCGCGGGATACCGGCAGCTTGCGCGGGACGGCTGGGTCGAGTTTCGCCGCGGTAGCGGCGTCTATGTGCGGTCAAAGAAGGCGGAGCTATCGCACACATCAAACTTGGCGCTGGATCAGCTCATTGCAGGACTCGTCCGCTCGGCACGGCGCAGTCAAATATCACTGCCAGAGCTCAGGGCTGGTCTACGACAGTGGCTTGCGCTGCAGCCTCCCGATCACTTCCTGCTGATTGAGCCGGACGAAGAGCTGCGTCGTATTCTTGCGGCAGAGATCAGACAAACGGTCGCCCTTCCCGCCGAGGCCTGTTGTTTCGAGGAATGCGCAAACTCGCTGGACGGTGCCATTCCGGTCGCGCTCGGCAATCGCGAAGCAAAGGTGCGGCAGTTGCTCACGAAAGGCATGGACTTGATTCTGCTCCAGATACGGTCCGTACCGTCGTCCCTGGCGGATTGGCTGCCGGCGCCGCCTGGCAAACTAGTGGGAGTGGTCTCGCGCTGGCCCGATTTCTTGAAGATCGCACGGGCTATCTTGGGTGCTGCAGGTTTCCATCCTGACAGCCTCGTTTTTCGAGATGCCCGCGAGCCCGACTGGCGCCGTGGCCTGAAACAGACTGCGGCAGTCGTGTGCGATTCGTTGATCGTGAAAGACCTTCCTCCCGGATGCAAGGCGATTTCCTTCCGCCTTCTGTCTGAGGGATCCATCGCGGAATTACGGCGCCAAGAGACGTTCATCGGCAACCCGATTGACTAGCCATATGACACTCGCGAAAGTGCCCCAGGCGTCGGCACAAGACGAAAGGTCCCTCCATATGCTGGTTTCATAAGGAGGTATCAATGACCAAACTTGCAGGTTTCTTCTGTTTCCTGATCTTGGCTGTTCCCGCGTTAGCAGTGGAAGGCAGCCAGGTCATGTATGTCGGAGGTTCTGCCGCCGCTGTAGTCGCAGGCACAATCGGAAATCTTGATATGACGTCTGAAACCGTCTTGATTTTTCAGTCCGCAGCAGGAAAGATCGAGATTCCGTATTCCGCCATTCAGTCCTTCGAATACTCTTCCGAGGTCTCCCGTCACCTTGGCGTCATGCCGGCGATCGCCGTAAGCCTACTGAAAATGCGGCAGCACCGACACTTCTTTCGACTCTCCTACAGGGATCAAAGGGATATTGCCCAAGTTGTCATCTTCGAAGTTCCGAAGGGGATGCCGAGAACCCTCAAAGCGGTCCTGCAGGATCGGAGTCACAACAACCTGGCAGGCAAGTCGCCCTGCGCCAACGGCAAATCCATTGCTCGCTGCCCGCTGCCGGACGCCTTTGCAACTCCATAATGCGTCTCAATGGCAAGTCCTCTGGGAGGGGATGTTTACCAAGGGTAACCATCCCCGTCCGCGCCAGTCTGAAGTGATACCCAGCCTGCATTCAGCGCGGTAACTAGGTTGGAAGCACGCCCTGTTTGGCTGCCTAATCGCGTAACCCGAGTGCAGCGATGACTTCCGTCGGAAGCGGAATTACTTGTTCTCCAGCTTAGTTCCCGCCGGCTTCGCTCTCAGCATATCGCCCTGTCTGGAGAGTCTTTCAATCACGAAAAGCTCAAACGCCACGAAGACTTCATCCGCCGCCAATGGAATGGGTGTGACACTCGAGAAACTGTCCTAAGCGCACCAGAAAGCCTGCATGGGGAGCGCTAATCTGCGCACATGAAAAATCTATGCGTGATTGCTACCTTGCTTGCAGCACTTCTCGTCGTGTCCAACGTAGTAGCGCAAACCGCGGGTCGTCCCGCGACCGACGAATTCTCAGGTCCTGGCGGGATTGCCGCAGCTCGCAGCAAGTACTTGGAGAATGCCGCCGAGACGGCCGCCACGAAGGATAGCCAGACCGAAGCTCAGCTGCCCCGGCGCGGCCGGAGAATGCCGATACCACCCCGGCGGGGATACAACAGGGGCGGCTACCCAACACCATGGATGACCAGTGGCGACGCAGGTCACGTACTTATCGGAGCTGGGATTGGCTTTGCGATTGGGGCCACAATTGGCGCCGTGGGGGCTGTCCACAACGGCACGTCGGTTGGGAACGGGATTCTCCTCGGGGGACCGCTATTCGCACTAATCGGCGGGGCGATCGGTGCGAGTCACGGCATGGGCCGCCCCTTCATGCACCGACGAAGAACTTACCCGGTATGGCCTGGGGATGACGAGGAGGGAGTTCTTCGGTCACCCGCAGTTCAGAAGAACTCGCGAACCATCTTGTCGGCCTCCGGAAAGCCAGCTTCGCCGAGCCAGCCACGAGAAGCCCAAGCGAGCACTGCAGCGTCACCAGAAATACCGTCCTTGCCAGAGGGTCCTTCCGCGCACGCGGTATCTTCTCCAAAGAGGCAGCAATGGCAAGATTTCTCGGGGCAGCTCAAACCATGGTGAGCCGGTTTGCCGGGTGATCTCCGGCAAGTTCTTGGGCCTAAGGATTACGTCGTGACAAAGCGACCAAGCTTGTCCTACGGCAATGTTTTCAATGGCAAAGAAGCCGAAATGAGGCCCGGCGCATCATATAAGGGTACAGGTGGGCATGCCTGTTACCAACGGTGACCCTCCCCTGCAATCTCCGTCTAAGTAGGGTGATATACTGCGTGTATTCAGCGCGGTAGCTGGGGTGGAAGCACGCCCTCAACGAAGGAAATCTCAAGATGGCACGTAGTTCTCGCCGATCGCTCTTTCTCGTAGTTTTTTTCCTCCTTGCCTGCGGATTCCTGGGCATCCTGTTTGCCCAACGGTCCGGTCAGCAGTCGTCCATGACGGGCGATTCCGATGTCAAGGACAGCCTCAAGCAATTCACCGACGTTTATTCGCTCGTTGAAGAAAATTATGCCGAGCCGGTAAATGCCGATAAGGCGATCTACAACGGGGCGATCCCCGGAATGTTGCATGCGCTGGATCCACACTCGAACTTCTTCGATCCGAAGTCTTACGCGCTCATGCGCGAAGACCAGCGCGGCAAGTACTACGGCGTTGGAATGACGGTTGGCCCGCGCAACAATAAAGTCATCGTTATCTATCCGTTTACGGGAACACCTGCCTATAAAGCTGGCATTCACCCCGGTGACGTCATCATCGCTGTCGACGGCAAGTCGACCGAGAACATGAGTACCGGTGATGTCGCCGACATGCTGAAGGGGCCCAAAGGGACCACAGTTCACATCAGCATCTCGCGCGAGGGCGTTGAGAAGCCCATGGAATTCACTCTGGTGCGCGATGAGATTCCGCGCTACAGCGTTGACGTGCACTTCCTGATTAAGCCGGGCGTCGGCTACATGCACGTGAATGGATTCAACGAAACCACGGAGCATGAAGTCTCGGAGGCACTCGATTCGTTTGGCGATCTCAAGGGACTGATCCTCGATCTGCGGGGTAATCCCGGTGGATTGCTCAGCGAGGGCGTCGGCGTCGCTGACAAGTTCCTGAAGAAGGGACAAGTGATCGTTTCGCATCACGGGCGCGCCTCAGCCGAGAAGCGCTACGTGGCGCAGCACGGCAACGGCGGCAAGGATTATCCGGTTGTGGTTCTCGTGAATCGGCTAACGGCCTCCGCTGCGGAGATCGTATCCGGCGCGATTCAAGACCATGACCGTGGGTTGATTGTTGGTGAGGTCACATTCGGCAAGGGCCTGGTGCAGACGGTGTATCCGCTCTCGGAGAACACCGGTCTGGCGCTGACGACCGCCCACTACTACACGCCTAGCGGCCGCCTCATCCAGCGCGACTACAGCAACATTTCGCTCTATGACTACTACTACAACCGCGGCGACGGCGAGGCCAACAATACGGCCAACCGCGAAGTCAAGCTGACCGACAGCGGCCGGACGGTGTACGGTGGCGGCGGAATCACCCCTGACGTCAACGTTCCTCCGATCAAGACGAACCACTTCCAGGACACGCTGTTGCAGCACTATGCGTTCTTCAACTTCGCCAAGCGGTATGTGGTGGATCATCATCCGACCAAGAGCTTCGAAGTCGATGACGCGACGCTGCAGGGTTTCCGGAAGTCGCTTGATGAGGCCAATGTTCCCTATACCCAGGCTGAACTGATGGATAACAACGACTGGATCAAGTCGAGTATCAAGTCGGAGATATTCATCGACGCATTTGGTCAGGATGAGGGGATGAAGGTCCGGGCTGAGTCGGATCCCGAGGTGGTCAAAGGCCTCGAGCTCCTGCCGCAAGCAAAGGCCTTGGCCGAAAACGCCAAGAAGATTGTCGCCGAGCACAACGTGACCCCGGCATTTAACCGCCAATAGAGTTCAATTGCTTGTGAAAGCCCGGACTTGTTCCGGGCTTTCTTTTTGGTCCTTCGCCGGCGGCTTTCTCACGTGCGAGTGTTCATTGACTTGGACTTGTGGCTATGTGAAAATCCGCGACAGAGGGTGCGTACAGACGGGGCGATCGTTCCCTCTCGCCGATATTCCTCCCCTTTGCGAGTAAGCTTAAATCGTCGAGAAATGGCTCTTTTTCAATATCATGAGAGAGGCGGTAGAGTGCGTCTTGAGGGTCACGGCGGATCGAGGATCGCGTGAAGTTGCCGATCCTCGCGGGAATGGTGCTCTTAGCTGCGGTTGCAGGCTGGACGGACTTCCGCACTAGACGCATTCCCAACTGGCTGACAGTCAGCGGATTTGTGGCGGGAGTCGCTATTCATGTTTTCCTTGAAGGATGGGGCGGTTTGAAGACTTCCCTGCTCGGTACGCTGGTTGGATTAGGATTGTTGTTGCCTTTTGTTTTGCTGCGAAGCTTGGGCGCAGGAGACTGGAAGTTGGCTGGTGCGCTCGGGGCGTTCACCGGTCCGGGATTGTTGATTAATCTCTTGATCGGATCAATCTTCGTAGCAGGACTCATGGCGGCGATACTGGTGATTTACAAAGGGCGAGTGCGGCAGACCGTGAGGAATATCGGGCACATCCTGGTTTCGCTGGTGACGTTTCGATTGCCCGAAACGCGGGTCTCGCTCGATAACCCGGATGCCTTGAAGGTTCCGTTCGGAGTCGCACTTGCTGCGACGGTGATTCTTTACGGGGCTATGTACCGCTGGGGAGCTCGCTAGATGTGCGATCTCAGAGACAGATTCTTAACACTATTCTTGCGCGAGACTCACGGTGCTGAGATTGCCGAGTCGGCCGCTGTCCTACCGTTGATGTTCATGATGCTCCTGGGAATTTTCTGGTTTGGGCAGGCCTTCAGCATGTATGGTGCGATTACCCGCGCAGCACAGGAGGGAGCGCGCGCAGGCGCCGCGCAATCGTGCACGACATGCGCAGCCGGGGCGACTAATACAACAAATGCTACGAATGCGGTTAACGCCGCCTTAAGCGCATCCAATCTAAACCCGGCGCTCATGCAGACTCCTTCCAAGCCCGGATTCACCTTCTGCCCGGGGATTTCCTCGACGCTCTGCCCGCCGACAGGCGCCCCGTGCGTCCAACTTCCCGTCCAGAAACTGACCACTAGCCCAGACGGAGGGGACTGTGGAATTTCCGTTTACTTCCAGTACCCATTCAAG
>Ga0126370_10000503_pt1 | contig 16293 bp, 12 predicted proteins | sample PanSoiMetaPlot_3_FD_92586 | JGI IMG/M metagenome (GOLD analysis project Ga0126370, IMG submission 92586) | Tropical forest soil microbial communities from Panama - MetaG Plot_3 | ecosystem: Environmental > Terrestrial > Soil > Tropical forest > Bulk soil | place: Panama | collected 2016-02-17 | reverse complement strand
CGGCGCCGGCGGGTGAGCCCGCCGCGATCGATCAGCGCCACGTCCGGGAGCCGGCGCAGAGGGCGACATGAGACGCCGCTACTGGCGCGCCGCGTGGACGTTCATCCCCTACCTGAGGCCTTACAAGCGGCTTGCCGTCGAGTCCGTCCTGCTCACGGTGGTGGGAGCGCTGGCCGACCTCGCGCAGCCCTGGCCATTCGCGCTCCTCATCGGCTACGTGCTCGTGCAAAAGGCGCCGCCGCCCGTGGTCACGGCCATCTTCGGCGCCAACACCGAGTTCCTCATCGGGACCGCGGTCAGCGGCGGAATTCTCCTCGTCCTCCTCGCTCACGGCATCGCCGTGTTGAGCGAATGGGTGAACACCAAGCTCGACCTCTCGATCGCGCTCGACTTCCGAACCAAGCTGTTCGCGCACGTCCTGGAGCTCAGCGACTTCTTCTTTGATGAAGCCGCGCCCGGCGATTACATGTACCGGATCAACTACGAGGCGCGCTCGGTCGGAGCGATGGCCGTCGCGATACCGCCGCTCGCGCAGAGCGTGCTCACACTGGCCGGCTATTTCGTCATCGCGCTGACGCTCGATCCGCTGCTTGCGCTGGCCGCCCTGACTGTGGTGCCGTTCATCTACTACTCGACGACCTACTACGCGAAGCGCATCGAGCCGAGGCTGGTCACCGTGCGTGGTTTGGAAGGCGTCTCTCTGACGATGGTCAACACCGCGATGTCGATGATCCATGTGATCACGGGCTTCAACCGCCAGGCCGACGAGCATCATCGCTTCCGCCGGCAGGGCGAACAGGCGCGTGACATGCGCGTCGGCGTCACGGTCCGCCAGACCGTTTACTCGCTCGCGGTTGCCCTCATCACGGCGGGCGGGACCGCGCTGGTCCTGGACATCGGCGCGCATCATGTGCTGAGCGGCCAGACCTCACTCGCCGCGCTGCTCGTGCTGATGGCATACATCGCGTCGATGTACAAGCCACTGGAACAGCTCTCCACGACGATCGCGCAGCTGCAGGTCCTGTGCGTCAGCATCATGTTCTCCCGGCAGTTGCTGGAGCGCGAGCCACTGGTGACCGAAAGGCCCGACCCGGTCACGCTGACCAGGTCGGTGGGGCACCTCCGGTTCCACGACGTAGGGTTCGACTACCCGGCACGGCCCGGCGTGCTGGAGCACCTGGATTTCGAGATCGAGCCTGGGGAGCTGGTCGCCGTGGTCGGGCTCACTGGAGCCGGCAAGTCGACGATGCTGCAGCTCATCCCGCGGTTCTTCGACCCGGCGACCGGCTCGATCGAGCTCGACGGCCACGACCTCAGGGACATCTCGATCCGCTCCCTCCGCGACCAGGTCGCGCTGGTGCGGCAGGATCCGCTTCTGTTCCCGCGATCGATCGCCGAGAACATCGCCTACGCCCGGCCCGAGGCGACCTTTGACGAGATCGAGGCGGCGGCGAAGGCAGCCAACGCGCACGAGTTCATCACCGCTCTCCCGGACGGCTATCACACGGTGTTGGGAGATCGAGGCGGCCGCATCTCCGGAGGCGAGCGCCAGCGACTCGCTCTGGCTCGAGCTTTTCTGAAGGACGCGCCCATCCTCATCCTCGACGAGCCGACCTCCGCCATCGACTCCAAGACCGAGGCGGTGATCCTGGAAGCCCTCACGCGCCTCGCTCACGGCCGCACGACGATCATCGCCGCGCACCGGCTGTCCACCGTGCGCGCCGCGAACCGGGTGCTGGTGCTCGACCATGGACGTCTCGTCGAGAACGGCAAGCCGGTCGTGCTCCTCGCCCAACGCGGCCTCTTCGCAACGCTCAGCCGCCTCCAGAGCTTCAATCCCGCGCTCGACCCTAGGGCGACCAACGGCGCCAACGGGCACGAGCCTGAAAGCCCGCCCGCAGAGGTGGGGAAGACGAACGGCAGCAGCCGGCTCGTCCAGCGCAATACTCTCGTACAGCTGGTCGACCGCGCGATCGCCAGGCGCGGCACCTACACCGGCGCCATCAACCTCAGGCACCGCAACGGAAAGGTCAGCATTTACGCCGAGAACGGGGAGTTCCACTCCGCCAGGGGTGGCGAGCTCGGCGCGGGCGACGAGCTGGTCATCCTGGCGCTCAGCTGGCCCGACTCGGATTTCACGGTGACCTTTGACCCGGGCGCTGAGCTCCCGACGACGCGCAACATCACGATGTCTTACGAGGACATGGTCACGGAGGCCGCACGCATTCAAGGGGCGGCTCCGCGTCCGGTCGAGATGGCTGCGGCTGCACGTGCCGCGGTCGTCGAGGCGCCGCCACCTCAGGTGACGACACCACCGGCAGCCACCATGATGTCCACCGCGATCGCGACGAGGCGGCCAAGCATCGTGGTCCTCGGCAGCATGAGCGCGATGCCGGTCGGCGGGGTGATCTGGCAGACGCTCCAGTACGTGGTCGGATTCCAGCGCATCGGCTACGACGTCTACTACGTCGAAACCCACGGCCGCTACCCACGCGTCATGAACGCGAGCCCGGGCCAGAGCAGCATCACGGGCGTCGTCGAGCTGATCAGCTCAGCCATGGCGCGCGTCAACCTGTCCGGCCGCTGGTGCTACGTCTCGTACCACGAGGGCGAGCGCCATTACGGCATGACCAGGGAGCAGGTGACCGCCTGCTACCGGGAGGCCGAGGCGATCATCAACCTACATGGCGGCACGGTGCCTCGCCCAGAGCACACGAGCACCGGCCGTCTCGTTTACCTCGAGACCGACCCGGTTCCTATCGAAGTGGCGGTGGCCGCGGGGCATCAGCCCGACATCGACTTCCTGGCCGCGCACAACGCCTTTTTCTCGTACGGCGAGAACTACCGCTCCGGCGACTGCAATGTGCCGCAGACGGATCGATTCCACTTCATGCCAACTCGTCCGCCAGTGGTGCTCGAATACTGGCCGTTCGCGCGCCGTACGACCAAGCCTTTCACCACGATCGGCAACTGGAACCAGTACCAGGACGTCGTCATCGACGGCGAGACGTATACCTGGAGCAAGCGGACCGAGTTCATGAAGTTCCTCGATCTGCCACGGCGAACGCACGAGGACTTCGAACTGGCGCTCTCGCAGATCGGCGCCGAGGACACGGCGCTTCTGCGCGAGCGCGGCTGGAACGTGGTGGATGCCCTGGAGTTCTCGTACGACGCCGAGGCGTACAGGGACTACATCGCGAGCTCGGGCTCGGAGTTCACCGTCGCGAAGGATCAGAACGTTCGCCTCCGCAGCGGCTGGTTCAGCGACCGCAGCGCCACGTATCTCGCGTCGGGCAGGCCCGTGGTGACGCAGGACACGGGCTTCGGCAACATCCTGCCGACGGGGGCCGGCCTCTTCCCATTCACGACCATGGACGAAGCGGCGGCCGCGATCGAGACGATCAGCGCGGGTTACGAGCGGCAGCGCATGGCCGCACGGCGAGTCGCCGAGGAATGGTTTGACTCCGACGTGGTGCTCGGACAGCTGCTCCGCGACCTCGGCCTCCCGGTTCCCGGCCGGCGGGCCGCCGGCAGCTCGGGAGCATAGGCAATGCGCCGTGAGCCGTTCAGGCGCGATCTCGACCTCAGGCTCGCTTCCAAACGGCCGGCGCGGCTGCTCCCCCAGACGGAGTTGCGCGTCACGACAGCTCCACTGCCGCGGGGGCGGCGCAGGCCGCCGGAACCGCCTCCCGAGGCCTCCATCGTCGTGCTCACCCACGGCAACCTGGTCTTCACGCGCATGTGCCTCGAGAGCGTCCTGGCCTCGACCCCGGAGCCGGCCTTCGAGCTGATCGTGGTGGACAACGCTTCGACCGACGGCACGCCTGACTACCTCGTCCGGCTTGCGTCGCGGGACGCGCGCGTGGTGCCGATCCTGATGGACGCCAACGTCGGCTTCCCGGCCGGCGTAAACGCCGCATTACGAGCGGCGCTAGGGCGATCTCTGGTGGTGCTCAACAACGACACCATGGTCGCGCCGGGCTGGCTGCCCGGCCTGCTGCGTCACCTGGGAGATCCCGCCGTCGGGCTCGTCGGGCCGGTGACCAACCAGGCGCCTGGGGTCGCCCGGGTTGGCGACAGCTACCGGACGTATGGCGAGTTCTTGCGGATGGCCGCGGCGCGCGGGGGCCCCGTCCGCGCCAGGGATGTGGACCGGCTGACGCTCTTCTGCGCCGCGCTGCCGCGACGCGTGTACGACTGCGTCGGGCCGCTCGACGAGCGCTTCGAGCTCGGCATGTTCGAGGACGACGATTACTGCCTGCGCATCGCGGCTGCCGGCCTGTCGATCCGGCTGGCGGAGGACGTGCTGGTCCACCACTTCGGTGAGGCGTCGTTCGGCCGCCTTGTCCCGGACGGGACCTGGATGTCGATTTTCGAGGCCAACCGGCGCCGGTTCGAACAGAAGTGGGGCCGGGCGTGGGCCGGTCACGTCCCGCCCGACGAGCCCGAGTACACCGACCTCGTCAGACGTGTGCGGTCGATCGTCGCGATGCTGCCTGACACCGCGCGCGTGTTGGTCGCCAGCCGCGGCGACGACCGGCTGTGCAGCATCCCGGGCCGCCTCGCCGGTCACTTCCCGCAGATGCCCGACGGCACCTACGCGGGCAGCTACCCGGCTGATGACGCCGGTGCCGTCCGGCACCTCGAGGACCTCAGCGCTCAGGGCTGGACCCACCTGGCCCTCCCGAACCCCGCGCGGTGGTGGCTGGATCATTACCCGGCGCTTACCCGGCGCCTCGAAAGCGTGATCGACGACCCCGCCGCGGGTGTCGTGTTCCGCATCGCGTCGTGAGCATCGCGATCGTTGCGGGTGCGCTTGCCAACAAGCCGCTCAACGGCGGTGTCGCCTGGGTGCCGCTGTCATACGCGCTCGGCCTGCGGCGGTTGGGCTTCGACGTCTATCTCGTCGAGGAGCTCGGCGATCAAGGCGCGACAGGTCGCGCCTACTTCGCGCACGTCAGCGGCGATTTCGGCTTCGATGAGCGCAGCGCGCTGCTCGATGGCGATCGCGACGATGCCGGTATGCGCCGCGTGGCGGCCGAAGCCGAGCTCCTGGTCAACATCAGCGGGCACGCCAGGCTCGAATGGCTGGTGAAGGGTCCCCGGACCTCCGCCTACGTCGACACCGACCCGGGCTTCACGCAGGTCTGGAACCGAGACGGGCTCCTGCACCCGAGCATCCGCGACCACACCCACCATTTTTCGGTCGGCACCAACCTCGGCTCGATGCGCTGCCTGGTCCCGGACGATGGGATCCAGTGGCGGCCGTCGCCGCCACCGGTGGTGCTCGACGAGTGGCCGCTCGCGGAGAACCGGCCGCGCGACATGCGCTTCACGACCGTGGCGACGTGGCGCTGCCCGTCGGGCGTGTTGAGCCTCGACGGAGATACCTACCTGCCCTCGAAGCTGCATGAGTTCCGACGTGTGATGGGGCTGCCTGCCATGGCCACCGACGCAATATTCGAGATCGCGCTCGACATCCAGCCAGAGGACGACGCGGACCGCGAGAACCTGGTCCGCAGCGGCTGGACGCTCGTCGACCCACACGCCGTGGCATGCGATCCGCGTTCGTTTCGCGGGTACGTGGGCGGCTCGGCGGCCGAGTTCTCCACCGTGCAGGGCGCGTACTCGGCGCTGAATACCGGCTGGATCAGCGATCGCAGTGTGCGGTACCTGGCGAGCGGCCGTCCGGTCCTGGTGCAGGCCACCGGGGTTTCGAGCGATATCGCGGATGAGCAGGGTCTGCTGACGTTCACGACGCCGGCGGAAGCGGAACGGCAGGTCGGCCGCATTGCCGCGAACTACGAAGAGCACGCCGCCGCGGCCCGGAGCATCGCCGAGACGCACTTCGATTCGGACTGCATCCTCGGCGAAATGCTCGAACAGATGGGCGCGCGGCCATGAGGGCCGGTCAAGGCAGAATCGCGGTGGCGGGTGCGATTGCCCAGCGTCCCGATCGCGGCGGCCACGCCTGGGTGTTCCTGCAGTACCTGCTCGGGCTGCGGCGGCTTGGCTGGGACGTGATGTTCGTCGACCGTCTGGACACCGGAACGTCAGGCGACCCGGACTACGTCGATCGCGTCATGCGAGATTTCGACGTGCCCTACACCGTGCTCGGCATCGCCGGCCTGCCCAGAGATGAGGTGGCCCGCCGGCTCGATGACTGCGAGCTTCTCCTGAACGTGATGGGGTACCTCGACGACGAGGAGCTCCGTGCGCTACCCAGGAGGCGTGCGTTCCTGGACATCGACCCCGGCTTCACGCAGATGTGGCAGGCGCTGGGGCTGGCCGAGATGGTCGCTGATCATGACGTGTTCGTGACTGTCGGTGAGAACATCGGCAAGGACGGTTGCACCATCCCAACGTGCGGCGTCGAGTGGTTGACCACGCGGCCGCCGGTGCTGCTCGCCCAGTGGCCCTGGAGCACAGCCGAGGCCGAGTCGATCACCGGGATCGGTTCCTGGCGCGGACCTTACGGACCAGTGCGTTACGGCGACGTCGAGTACGGCCTGCGCGTGCACGAGTTCCGCAAGTTCGCCGGCCTGCCCGGGCGCCTGGGGTCGGCGACCGTGGAATACGCGCTCGACGTCGACCCGGTGGAGACGGGCGACATCGAGCTGCTCGCCGGCGGCGGCTGGCGACTGGTCGAGCCGCGCTCGGTCGCCGGGACGCCCGCCGAGTATCGGGATTTCGTGCAGCGGTCCAAGGCCGAGTTGATGATCGCCAAGGGCATGTACGTGAAGTCGCGCAGCGGGTGGTTCAGCGACCGCAGCGCCTGCTATCTGGCCAGCGGCCGGCCGGTCATCGCGCAGGACACGGGGCGAGCCGACGTCTATCCGGCCGGCCTCCTCACATTCACGACCGCTGACGAGGCGATCGACTCGATCGAGCGGATGCTCGGCGACTACCCGCGCCATCGCCGCGCCGCCCATGAGATCGCAGAGGCCGAGTTCGACTCGGACCGCGTGCTTGGGCGGCTGATCGACAGGGTGCTGGCTTCGTGAACGGCACCGTCAGGCGGCAGGTCGATGACGCCGTACGCAGTTGGATTGCGGCCGAACGCGGGGCCACGGTGCTCCGCACGAGAGTGACGCGGTCTGCCTACGCCAGCACGGCGGCGATCTTCAACGTACATCTCACGCTGGCCGGCGGCGAGCGAACGCGCGTGGTGTGCAAGGACCGCGGCCACGCGGTCATGCCGGGCTTCCTTTCGAACATGGGGCGCGAAGAATGGATGTACAGGTGCTTCCTCGGCGCCGACGGAATCGCCGATGCGCCTCGGCTGCTCGGGTCCGGCGCTGGCTGGCTGCTGATGGAATGGGCCGGCAGCGTCGACCTTGGCCAAATCGGCTCGCGAGCGGTGTGGTGCGAAGTCGCGGCCCGGCTGGCACGGCTGCACGCCTGGGGCGAGTCGCGGGTGGAGGAACTCGCTCGCGGCTCGGTCGTTCGCTGGGACGACCCCGGGCTCCACATGCGATTTGCGCGACGCGCGTCGCTTTCCCCGCCGCTGATGAGGCGTTACCACGAGGTCGCGCAGCGCCTCTACGTGATGCCCAAGACGCTCGTGCACGGCGACTTCAACGCCTCCAACGTCCTTGTCACCCGCTCGCCCGCCGGTCAGCGCATCCGGATGATCGATTGGGAGACCGCCGGCGTGGGGCCGGGACTGCTCGACCTCGTCTCGCTCCTCAGCGGCAATCTTCCCGAGCGCCATCGCTCCGAGATGATCAGCGCCTACCGCGCAAATCTCGAGAGCAGCCGCCTGAGTGCGATGTCGGCGGGTGACTTCGACGAGGCGTTGGCGCTGTGCCGCCTGGCCCAGGCGGTGCGGTGGCTCGGCTGGTCGCCTGGCTGGTCGCCCCCTGCGGCACATGCGCACGATTGGCGCCGCGAGGCTCTGATGAGCGCGCGGCAGGCCGGCTTGCTGGACCCTTAGTGATGCTGGCCGTTCATCCGGGTTCGTTCCTCTTCGTGACCCTCGACTCATGCCGGTATGACACGTTCGCGGCGGCCGCCACTCCGAACTTCGACCTCATCGCCCATGCCCACTGCGCCATGGCGCCCGGAAATTACACCTACGGCTCCCACGCCGCGATGTTCGTGGGTTTCACGCCTGGCATCAGCAGCGTGCGCGAGCCGTTCCTCAACCCGAAGTTCGGACGCATCTTCAAGATGGCGTACCCGAGGCCACTGTACTCGCGCCGCGACTTCGTCTCGCTGGACGGAGCCAACATCGTGGACGGTTTCGGCAGGCTTGGCTACCGGACCATCGGCACCGGCGCGGTGGGCTGGTTCGACCCGGCAGCACCGACGACGAACGTCCTGACCGGGTCGTTTCAGCGTTACTTCTATCCCGGCGACACGTGGTCGCTGCGCCGGCAGGTCGAGTTCGTCGAGCAAGAGCTCGGCAAACTGGCGGTCGACGAGCCCGCCTTCGTTTTCATCAACGTCGGCGAGACGCACGTGCCCTACTTCCACGAGGGCGCCACATGGTCGCCTGAGCTGAATCCGTGCGTGCCTTTCTACGAAGGCAATGACGCCGCCGAGTGCAGGCGCCGCCAGACCGCATGCCTGGAATGGGTCGACCGCGAGCTCGGCGGGCTGCTCGAACGATTCACCGGCGCGAACGTGCTCGTTTGCGGCGATCACGGGGACGCCTGGGGGGAGGATGGCGTTTGGGAGCATGGCATCCACCACCAGAAGGTCCTCGAGGTGCCGCTCCTTTTCCGGCTCCAGCACCAGCCCATTACCCGCCCTTAGCCTTCGCACCCTAGCGTTGCGGGGTGGCCAGCGGGGTGGGGATCGGGCCGTACGTGCTGCGTGGTACGCCGCTGGCGCCCCCGCGTCATCAGTCGCTGCTTGACGCCATCGACGGTCATGCGGCCGAGACGCCCCAGCGCCGCGCACTCGTTTTCCCCGAGCGCGGCACCACCATGTCGTGGCGCGAGCTCGAGGAGAGCTCGTGGCGCGCGGCGGCCTCGCTGCGGGAATCGGGAATTGGGGGCGGCGAGCTGGCCGGCTTGCTGCTGCGCAACGACGAGCGGTTCGTGCCGAACCTGCTCGGCCTGTGGCGCCTCGGCGCCGCCGGCGTGCCGATGCCGATCCCAGGCGCGTTCGCCGACGTCGACGCTTACGCCGAGCACATCCGCGGGATGATCGCGGCGGCGGGGATCGAGTGCGTAGTCCGCGATCCGTCGCTCCCCAGCCCGCACAGGGAAGCGATCGAGCGAGCCGGCAGCCACGTCGTCTGGATCGACGGGGCCGTGACGCCGGGGGAGCGGGCGCCTGAGCGGGTCCCAGCGCGCCCTTCCCCGGCGGATCTGGCCCTGGTCCAGTACACCTCCGGCAGCTCGTCAGCGCCCAAGGGCGTGGAGCTGACCCATGCGAACATGACTGCCGCTTTCGACTCCTTCGGGTTGGCGACGGAGCTCGGGCCCGAAGACGCGTGGGCGGTGTGGATGCCGCTCTTCCACGACTTTGCGCTGGTCTCGACCCTGACGGCGCTGTGGGTCGGGGCCACGGTGTGGGCCTGGCAGCCGACCCAGTTCATCCGCCGGCCTGGCCGGTGGCTGGCGGAATTCGGCCGCAACCGGCTCACCCACTATTCCGGTCCCAACTTCAGCTTTGACCTGATGTGCGACTCCATTACCGACGAGATCCTGGACGGCGTGAGCCTGGATGCGTGGAAGGTGGCAGTCAGCGGCGGCGAGCAGGTGAGCGCCGAGACGGTTCGCCGCTTCACCGAGCGCTTCGAGCCACATGGCTTTCGCGCCCAGACGATGGTGCCGGGCTACGGCATGGCCGAGGCGACATTGGCGATCACCGTGTCGCCGCTGCACACGCGACCCCGCGTTATGACTGTCAGCCGCGACGGCCTGACCGACCGCCGTAGCGCGGAGCAGGTGCCGGAGCGCGCACCGAACGCCAGGGCAGTAGTCTCGGTCGGCCGTCCGGCGCCGGGCATCGCCCTGCGCGTCGTGGACGGCCTGGGCGAGCCGCTTGGCGAACGTGCCGCAGGCGAGATCCAGGTCGCAGGCCCGTCGATCACGCGCGGCTACCGTGGAGCTCCGGACGCGACTCGTGACGGTTGGCTCCCGACCGGCGACCTTGGATTCCTGGACGCGCGCGAGCTGTTCGTCACCGGCCGCCTCAAAGACGTCGTCAACGTGCACGGGATCAAGTACCACCCCGAGGACCTGGAGCCGGTTGTCGCCGCGATCGAAGGTGTGCGCCGTTGCTGCGTCGTGGGGGAGGGGGAGACGAACGAACGGATGGCCGTGATCGCGGAAACACGCGCGATCGGAGAGGAGCTCAGCCGCCTTCGCGCCGCCATCCGAGAAAGGCTCGTCCGACTACTGGGCATCGCGGAGATCCAGGTCTACCTCGTCAGGCCGCGAATGGTGCTCATGACCAGCAGTGGCAAGATGCGCCGGCAGCTCATGCGCCGCCTCCTGGAAGAGGGAGGGCTCTCGGACCTGGAGACTGAGAAAGCCGGGCAAGAAGTGGCGTCTCCCGTGGCTTGAGCGCGCCACCCCCGCGCCGAGACAACCCGGACGTCGAATACGGACTGCCGCGCCTGCCAGACGTCGCCGAAAAACCAAGAGAGCCGCGGGCGGTTCGCCGCGACGCTCCATCACTGAGAGTTGTCCGGGCGAGCGAGCCACGCCGAGCGCTGCGCCCCTCGGTCGTGGTGTCCACCGCCATCGCGCTGGCCGTGGTCGCCGGGTACGCCGGTTACGTCCTGCGCTTCGCGACCAACGGCATCTACTGGGACGAGTGGAATTGGGTCGAGCTTCTGAGCAAGACCAACGCCGGCAGCCTCAACTTCGGCGATCTCTGGCACCAGCACAACGAGAACCGCATACTTTTTCCCAACCTGATCGCCCTCGGTGCGAGCGGCGCGACAGGCTTCAACGACCTCGCCTTCGTGTACCTGGGTGCGATCTTTCTGATCGCCGCGGTGTTGCTCTTGGTATTCGCACTTCGCGAGGAGCTCCTCGAGCATCCATTCGCGTACCTGCCGGTGATCTTCGTCCTCTTCAGCCTTGCTCAGTACGAGAACGCGCTCTGGGGCTTCCAGTTCAACTGGTTCATGGTCGAGGCCTGCATCGCCGGCACACTGGCGCTGCTGAGCGGCACGAGGCTCAGCTGGTGGCGCTTTCTTCCCGCGGTTGCACTTGGTGTGATTGCCTCCTTCAGCCTGCTCCAGGGCCTCACGATCTGGGCCGCCGGTCTGCTGCCGCTGCTGCGGCCAGGTACCGCCGGCAAGTGGCGCATCTCGTGGTATGGCGCAGGTGTGGTCTCGGTCGGGTTGTACGTGAACGGGCTGGATTTCAACGCCATCAGCGGGCCACCGTTGAAAGAGTTTCCGTCCCGGCTTCCCACCGCGATCGAGGGATTCTTCGTCGCGATCGGCAGCGTGGTGCCCGACCTCACGCAACTGGGGCAAAGCGCCTCCGGCCTGCTGGTCACCACGGTCGCCGGCGTGATCATCGCCCTTGCGGGGGCGGCAGTTGTCGCCCTGTGGTTCCTAAGCGGTCGCTCGGACCGCGTGCTCACCGTTGCCGCGGCGCTCGTCGCCGTGGCCGTGCTGTTCGACCTAATGCTGATGCCAGGCAGATTGAGCGCCGGAGTTGTCAATGGAACCGTCTCGCGCTACACGACCTTCAACCTGCTGCTCCTGGCCGGGGTCTACATCGGCGCGGTACGGATGCTCATGATCGCCCGAGAAGGTCGCGTGCCTCAGCGAGTTGCACCGAGCGGCGTGTTCGCCGGCCTGATGTTCACGCTCGTGTGCATCCAGCTTCCGACGTCGTTTCACTCAGGTCTAATCGACGGCAGCACCACCCGCGCCTATCACCTCGAGGCGGCCAATCTCACCGCCAACTACCAGGTCGCCCCGCCGAGCATGGTCGCGATCTTCGTGTACCCGCCGTCTTACGACTACTTTCAGACCCAGGCGCGATTCCTCGAGTCCCATGGCCTGAACGTTTTCGGCGACGGCGAGAGTTCCACCTACCAGCGGACAGGAGTTGTGGACGGCGGCGTGGTCACCTCACCGCTGCCGGTGCCTGCTGAGTTCGGCCCTATCAAGACCGACCCGGGCGAGTGGCGTGCGTGGCTCGCGCTCAGCTCCGTCTACGAGCAGCGTCCCGACCTGCAGGCGGCGTTTCCCGGCTCTTCGCTACAGACCAGCCGGCAGATGGTCGCGTGGGCGTTGCGGTCTGGACTGGATCCTGCCGACCCGGTCGACTCGGCCGTGCTCCTGCCGTATGCGACCCAGTACAGGGTGTGGCTGGCCGAGGAGACGGCTCCGCTCTAGATCACTCCGCGCGGGTGTCTCACGATCGGCGAGCCACGACGATGTCCTGGTACGAGCGGGCCTCGGGCATCAGCACCGGATACACGACCGGCCAGCGTCCCCGGTGCAAACCCGCTATTGCCAGTGCCCGGACCGCATATAGATAAAGGACGTGGTCGAGGTCGTACCCGACCACGGCCTCAGGGTTCCCTGGGTCGGTTGTCCAGGCGGGCCCGTCCAGCGTCATGCGGTGGAACTTCAGCGCAGCCGGTGTGTCTCGCGAGAGGTCGAGCACGCGCGGATCCATCAAGTAGTAGGTCGCAAAACAGGTGCCGCCTGGCTTGAGCACGCGAGAAATCTCATCCAGGTAGTGCTCCACCACTGCTGGCATGAGGTGCGTAAAGATCGACGCCAACAGGACGAAGTCGAACTCGCGGTCTTCATATGGAAAGCGATATTCCTCTGCGGCCACGCCGTGGGCCAGTTCGTACAGGTCGCTCTGAATCTCGGCGTGCCGAAACCTGAAGTTGGGGTGTTGTTGGTAGGCGTGGCGGCACCACGAGACACCTGCTTCGGTGACGTCGAAGCCCTCATAGCTGCCTCTCGAGGGATCGAGAAAGACGGTGAGCGGCGCGGCCATGCGACCGCTGCCGCAGCCGATGTCAAGCACTCGATCGGTCCGCCTCAGGCCGCCGAGGTCCCGAAAGTGCCCGAGGAACTGCTCGCCGACGGCCCGAAAGTCCCCTGGGCCGATCTCTCCCTTGGTTTGCTCGTCGGGCGGGAGCAGCGACGCGCTGTACGCGCCGGTGTCGACCCTCACACTGACAGCGGCAGGTGGGTCACGCCGCGCAGGCTGAGCGTCATCCGCCATTCCGGCTCGCCGTCGAGCCGCAGGCCTGGGAACCGCCGGAGCAGCATGGCCATCGCCACTTGGCCCTCGAGCCTGGCCAGCGGTGCGCCGAGGCAGAAATGCAGCCCCCGTGAAAAGGCAAGATGTGGGTTGGGGTCGCGTCCCACGTCCAGCCTCTCCGGTGACGCGAACACCTCTGGATCGTGGTTGGCCGCGCCCAGGAGCGTGAACACTTCCTCTCCCGGCGCGATCACCCGGCCGGCGATGACCTGCTCCTGGATGGCGATCCTGCTGGTCACCTGCACGGGCGAGTCGTAGCGGAGGAGCTCCTCAACCGTGGATTCAGCAATCGAAGGGTCGTCGCGAACCCGCTCGAGCTGAGTTCGATTTCGGAGCAGTGCGAGAAGGCCGTTCGCCAGCAGCCCTACCGAGGTCTCGTTGCCCGCAACAAGAAGAAGGATGCAGAGGGTGCGCAGCTCCTGCTCGGAGAGCCGGTCGCCGGCCTCTTCGACGGCGATGAGATCGCTGATCAGGTCATCGCGCGGATCCTTCCGGCGGATGGCGATCACCCGCCCCAGGTAGTTGAACAGCGCCCGACCCGCCGCGAGCGTGTTGTGCCGCTTGCCCGAGGCCGGGACCGGGTCGAGGTCAGCGGCGAGCACCGAGGACCAGTGACGGAAGGGCTCCCAGTCGGCGGCCGGAACCCCGAGCATCTCGGCGATCACCGTGACCGGCAGTGGAAAGGCGAACGTCTTGACGAAGTCGACGCGCCGCTGGCGTGCGATGCCGTCGAGCAGCTCGTCCGCCAAGACCTCGACCCGCGGTCTGAGCCGCTCGATCATGCGCGGCGTGAAAGTCTTGGAGACGAGAGTGCGCAGGCGCGTGTGATCGGGAGGGTCAAGGCCCAGGAGCCCGAGGAGTGGGTGATGCATCTCGGCGTCCGGGCGCGTCGATTTGTGGGCCAGCCGCTTGCGGTCGACCGACCAACCCGGCTCACGCAGGATCCGCACGCAGTCCGCGTGCCGCGCGGCCACGTACGCGTCCATGGTCTGGTTCCAGTGAAACGGTCGCTCCGCGAGCAGTGCGCGGTAAGTTGGGTACGGGTCGGCCCTGAGCTCGTACGAGCGAGGTTCGTACTCGATTGTGTTCAGCACGCCGGTGCGGCCATCGAGCCGATCGACTCGAGCATCCTGGACAGAACGCGGTCGGAGTCCAGGTACTCCATCGCCACCGCGCGTGCGGCGGCCGAATGCCCGGAGTAGTCGGCGTTCACTGCCGCTATGCATTCCGCGGCCTCGAACACGTCGCCGAATGCCAGGAGGCCCTTTCCGGCGGGAAGGTGTGACTCGAACCCGGTGGACATCGCGACCACAGGACGTCCCGACGCCAGATAGCACGCGCTCCGATCGCTGAACCAGGCCGATCTCGACGCGACGTATCCGCTCTTCGGTACTGACAGCTCGGCCCTTGAATCCCTGACAAACCGGCGGTACGACCACATGTCGTAGGCGACAGACCGCGGGTTGACCCGGAGCCATCCATTCGTATCGAGGGCCTCGATGTCGTCGGATTCGTCGGAGTGGATGGCGAGCGCCAACCGGAAGGCCTGGTCCGTCAGCCGCGGCAGCGTCATCAGCCGCCGCATGGAGTGCGCACGCTGGCCGTAATGGACGCCCCCGTGTCTGATGGAACCGTAACCCCGCCAGTGACCGACGGTCGTCATCTCCGGTCGCGGCGATGCTCCCTGCTCCGGCCAGTGCGCCAGGACGACCGGCGGTGCGATCCCGGTCCACAGCCGGCCGCAGGTGGGAATCGGACAACCTGGCAGGCCGATGTTCTGGCCCACAGTCACGAAGCAGTCGTGGCCGTCGAGCCCAACGTCGATGCCCTGCATTTCATGCCACAGCTGCGTGAAGCCCGGGTCGAGGTCGACGTACACGCGAGTCTCGGGCCCGGCGAGAAGATCCGGCTCTTTGAGACGGCCGGAGATGTTCAGGAGCAGATCAGCTTCCGAGAAGGTTTTCTTCAGTTCGGCTCGCGAGACGCCTGCGGCCTCGCCGCCCCCTCGGGTCAGCAGCGACCACGACCCTTCGAGGCCGAAGGCGGACATCGTTGCGGCCAGGTAGGCGGCATTGTCCGAAACGTCCAGTGGCGCGCCCGCCGGCATCACTGCCGTCCGATCGATGGTCTCCACGAAGTGGACGGTCCAGCCGAGGCGGCGCAGGCCCAGCACGAACTGCATGACGGCCCAAGTCGCACCGCCCTGGTTCGGCTGGGCGCAGATCATGCCACTGACCACTGCCCGGCCGGCTGCGGTCACGTCAGGCTCGACGCCGTGGTCGCGAGCTTCGACACGACGAGGCGTTCGATGGCCGCGACCGTCTCGAAGTTCTTCCACTCCAGGTCGTCGTCAGGGATCTCGATGTCGAAGTGCTGCTCGAGGAACGTGATCAGGGCGAAGACGCCGACCGAATCGAGAACCCCGGTGACGACCAGGGAGCTCGTGGCTGTGAAATCGACGTGGCTTTTTTCGCGCGGGCGGATGGCGATGATGTTGGCGCGGATCAGCTCGGTGATCTCGCTCACCGGATGAGCCGCTCCACCCAGTCCATCACGATGTCGATGGTCGCCCGCTGGCCGGCGACGGTCATGTACCCGTGGATTCGCTCCTCGGTCACCGTCACTGTCGTACGCGCTCGCGCGGGGACCAGCAGCGAGCCGAGCTCACCACTCAGCGCCGCCTGAAACGATTCGAATCCGGCGTCCTGGGCCCCGTATGCGAGCAGCAGCGGCGTCCCTGCATCCACCACCCTGGCGAATGAGTCGCGGATCCGCGGCAGCATCACGCCGACCTCCCCGTCGCTCACGTCTTCGAAGTTCTCCATCAGCTGGGGCGCGAGCAAGGCAAGGCCTACTAGCGCTTCAGCGGCGCCGGCCGTGTTGAGGGCGGCGGCGGCGCCCTGGCATGACCCGATCGTCAGCACGCGTTCGAGGCCTCGCGATGAGAGCCAACTGTAAGCAGCTCGCACAGCGTCCCACACCAGCTGCTTGGCGGGCTCCTCGACCGGATCGTCCTGCTCCGGGCCCGGGCTGTCGCCGCGGCCAGGGTAGTCGAGCTGCAGCACGTGGAAGCCTCGGTCCG
>Ga0126370_10000502_pt1 | contig 16298 bp, 17 predicted proteins | sample PanSoiMetaPlot_3_FD_92586 | JGI IMG/M metagenome (GOLD analysis project Ga0126370, IMG submission 92586) | Tropical forest soil microbial communities from Panama - MetaG Plot_3 | ecosystem: Environmental > Terrestrial > Soil > Tropical forest > Bulk soil | place: Panama | collected 2016-02-17 | reverse complement strand
TGCAGCCGTTCACTTCCGTCAGCCCGGCTGCGCCAAAGCGTACGTTCTGGAAAGAGAATGTAAGTGATCCAGCGGTCGTCGCGAGAATAATCGACGTCAATTGCAAAAATACCAGCGAGAATAGGCACAAACCGACCTGTTTTAACGTCGACCTGAACGAGTTCGCCTTTCGGCTGTGTGCCGACGACGAAAATCTGTTTGCCGTTCCTGCCGGGAAGAACATCGTCAATCCAAAGGGGACCGGTAGTGAGTTGCATGGGTACGGCGGATGTTGCTCGTCCGAACCGGGACTTCTGAGCGAGAGCCCAGAGGCTGCTGGCATTGTTTTGTGCTGTGGCAAAGACGAAATACCGCCCGTCAGGGGTCCATTTACCGCAACACTCTTCCGGAGCTTTGCCCCACTCAGGAACGATTTCGCGAGGATCAGTGCCGTCTAGCCGTGCTGTCCAGAGCTTCGTAGCCGAGGTTGTCGGATTGACGAGAGTGAAGCTGAAGCGAATCCCGTCAGGCGAAAACTGTGGTGCCCACGGGACGCCTGAAGTGGTCAGCAGCTTCCGCGGAGAACTGCCGTCATGTTCTGCAACCCAAACATCGTTTCCTCGGCTGAATATCAATCTCCCATCGCGCGCCCAGCCAGGGTCATAGCCGATTAAGTCTCCGATTCGTCGCGGAGAGCCGGTCAATACGGAAAAAGCGCAAATCTGTTCCTGAATGTAGTCCGTGCTGACTGTGCCAAGAAGTTCCGAACCGTCCGGCGAGATATCCGAAAGATCAGGTAGAGCTGTACCGGAATTGATGACAGACACCTCTCCTCCGGCTACCGAAACTTGCGCGAGACGGGAGCTTTCGGCAAAGCTCTCGATGAAGTAGATGCGGTTCCCGTCCGTCACCATGCTTCGCTTGTGCACGTTGTCGTGGGTGAGCTGTCTGGTGGCCACAATCCGCGGTTGCGGCAATGGCCTATGCCACCAGAAAGCCCCCAGGAGCAAGACGGTGGTCAACGCCGCAATCCCCCAGATCCACCGGGGTACGGGGAAGGTGCGTGCGCTCGCCACGCCAGACACCGCTCGCACAGGAGGCATTGCTCCGCTGCTCTCAAGATCCAGATGGTTTCCGTGAACCTGCAACTGACCTGGTGCCTCGTGACCGTTTCCCCGCTGCTCCTCGCGTATGTTTAGCGATTTGTCCTTTAGGGACTCCGGCGGCGTAAGGGAACCGATGAATCGGTAGCCGCGTCGCGGAACTGTCTCGATGAAACGCGGATTCTCGGCGGAATCACCAAGAACCTCCCGCAATCGGTTGATCGCCTTCTTCAGTGCCAGCTCGTAATCGACGAAGGTGTTGTCAGGCCAGATGCGTTCGCGGAATTCTTCACGGGTTACGACTTCCTGAGGCCGTTCCAGCAGAGCCTGTAGAACCTGGAAGGGTTGGGGCGCCAGCTTTTGCCTCATGCCGGCTTTGCGAATCTCGCCCGCGGCCAGATCCACTTCAAAGACCCCGAACTTCACTAGTTGGCGTTGGTTTGGAGAGGCGGCCATCGCGACTCCGTTGAAGTGGGCCAAGTCTCACGCGTGCCGCTCTCGCACGAGGATTGCCGCTGGGAACCTGCGCTGATTACTCCTTGTATGTCAACAGGTCTCAAGGGAACCAAGAAACCACCGGAGAGGTTCTTGATCCCTGGCTGCTCTGGCGCCAAGTTGAGCGCTGCGTCGAGTCGCACACCATGGCAAACACACGTTCGCGACGACTCAACCTTCCGCGGCTTCTGGCTCCCCTTGCCTTGCTTTCCTTTCTTCAGACCCCGAGTGTTGTAACCGCCCAAGCACAAGCCCCGACGCAGCACTTTGCCTGCAACGTTGGCTATACCCCCCGTGATTGCCAGGGGGCCACGAAAGTCTTGAGCAAGGCTCTCGCGAGATACCCGGTGGACGAGCTCGGCAAATGGACGTGGGTGCTGGTTCGACCTGAGGACTTGAAACAGATTCTATCGATGAGGGGGTTTGATACGAACCATCCGGCCTTCAGCTACCTGCCCAAAAGAGTGACATTTGTCGACGGTTCGTTGGTCGCCGGACCATCAATTCGCGGCACGGAGCTGAGCGGGACATGGCGTATGCGCGTCGAAGACCTGCTCGACCTTGCGATTCGGCACGAGCTTGCCCACGCCTTATGTAACGATACCGACGAACTCAAAGCTGAGCGCGGAGCGAACGCCCTGAAAACTGGGGCGCCTTTATCCTGCCGGGCAGCTTTGGTTGCAAAGAACCACGCGGACAAAACCCGAATCCACCACTGACGGAGAGAGTCACACTCTACTTAGCAACGACGTTTCGATATTGGCTAGCGTTCCAGAGAATCCGAGTCCCCACGAAGGTGCAGGGCAATTGAACCAAGCGATGTCACAACCTTGCGCTTTTCATTCGCCTTTTTTGCCCGACAATCGAGAGAACACTCCGATCACATGAGGTCTGAGAATCGCAAAACCTCTAAGCTCGTAATTCGTGTTGGTGCAAACGACAATCCCACTCAAGCCGTCAAAATGGACGACTTGAATGGGTACCCCGACCTACGGATTTCCCGATATTGTTGAGGTGGTTGCTTCGCCCAGCAGCCTGTATGAATTACTGAGTCTTAATTGTCCCGGCTACAGGGTGTTCGGAGCAGACCGCCAAGTTTTTCTGACCAGCTTGCGTTACAAAAGCTGTCGGGGGTGGAACGTTCTTACCTTCGGGCGACTCTCCCATAGCACAATGACACGTCACCACGGGCACACCATTGATCGTGGTTTGTGAGTCGCACGCGAAGCTGAAGCAATTTACCTGTTGTGTGCCCAGATGCAAGTCTTTCGGGCACTCCATATATGGGGCGTCGGTGAGTGATTGGGGGGATGTTGCCCATCCGTTGATTTCTTGAGGAATGTCACTTTGGATCGAGTACAGCGACCAGATTCCACCTTGCGTTGGTGCCGCACAGGAGCCTTGCATATTTCCTCCTTTCACGTCTGCGACCGACAAACCGGTAAATACGGGGCATAAGCAGTCCGCCTCATCAAACTGCTGGTTGCTGCCATTCACCTTGATGGTATTTCCCGTAGGTGTACAGATGGACGCGGCGCAAAGAGCAAACTGGCCCGGACAGAACCGAAAGTCCGTGATTTGTTGGGCTGCGACGACCGCATCTGCCGACAGGCAAAGCAGCGTAAGCAACAGCGGAAAATTTATCCGTGTTTTCATTTTGTTCACTCCTGAAATCAAGATTGTCCAGAGAGACACGGCTACTGACAGGTGCGTCTAAGCTCTGGATGCAATGGTGCCGAGGGTCGGAAAATAAGTCAGAAAACAACCAAGATTCCGAAGCCGAGAACGAAGGGGATAAATCGAGGAAATTTTACCCAGCCTTATTCATATGTCAAGGACTGTGTGCGACATGGCACATCTGATATTGGCCTGCCTCTTTTTAGTCGGCAGTCGGCCAACCTGGCCTTCGGACGAACGTCGCTGTTGGGGATTGTTGACGTGAACACGTTTTTACCGCTAGTCATTTCACGTAATAGGGATATTACGCCAACCATTATGGGCTCACCCGCCGAATACCCGGCGACTAAGAGCGATGAAGGTTGATTTTCGCGATCTGCTTATTGTGTCAGTCCAATCTGGCGCAGGAGGTCGGCGTAACGGGGATCCTTATGTAAACTCTCGAGGCGTGGGTCAGTCTTCAATCTAAATAGGTTGTAGTCGCGCTCCTCGTAAGCCTTTTGCAGCGAATCGAAGGAGTGGTCGGATTCGTTAAGGCTGGCGAAGATCGTAGCGATTTCAAAACTAGAGATATACCGCGATCTTGAAGCCGCCTGCAGCGTTTGCAGAATCCGGCGTGCCTCCTTCGCATTACCCAATACCGCATAGGAGCGCGCTAGGTCTGACATACTGAGGGTGCTCTCATTTGACAAATCAGCTGCTTTTCGCGCCTCTTTGAAAGCTTCATTCGGCATCGACTTTTCGATGTACGCCATCGAAAGCCAGTGGTGAGTAGGAAAGTAGTTGGGATCCATGGCCAAAGTGTTCTGCAACTGAGCAACCGCGTCATCGTATTTTCCGACCATGTACAGCTCAAAGCCGAGACTCGAACTGTTGATTAAAGAAGTGGGGTCAAGTTCCAGAGCGTGTCTCGATGACGCAATCACCTCCTCATGACGCTCGGTTCCATCCAACACGGTGGCATACCACCTGTACACAGTCTCGTAACTCGGGTTCAGCCGGAGAGCTTCTCTAATCTCATTTTCTCCGCCAGCCCAGTCCCACTCGTACAGAGTCTTCACCATCCCTAACGATGCGTGGGCTTCAGGAAGGAGCGGACCGAGTTCGAGAGCTTTCAAAGCCGCTGCTTTGGCTTTAGGGGCAACTTCGTGTGGCGCGAAAAATTGACATATTCCTGACATGTTGTAGGAATCAGCTATTCCCGCGTAGGCGAGGGCGTAGTTGGGGTCTATTTGTCGCGCTTGCTCAAAATAAGCGAGACCCTCCCTCAGTCCTTCTTCAGTTCTCTTCTTCCAGTAGAAACGTCCCTTCAGGTAAAGTGCATACGCCTCGGCATTCTGGGTCTGCGGCTTTGCGATATATCCTTTTGTTCTCCGTTCAGTTTCGGGCGCAGCTTTTCCGCAATATCTTTTGAAATTATCGCTTGCATGCCAGCTATATCAGCCATCTTACGGTCGTACTCGTCTGCCCAAATGTGGTTGTCATTACGAGCATCCACTAACTCCACGCTGATGGAAATCGAATCGCCATGTGGGATAAGTTTGCCCACGGAACGGCCCGTACGCCAAGTTCGCGGCCCACAACGCGGGCGTCAATGTCCCGTCCTTTGTATCGGGCTACCGAACGCTCGGATTTGACGGTCAGATTCGGGAGCTGCGATAACCCGTCGATGAGACCGTCAGTTATGCCTTCGCTTAAGTAATCGGAGTTCGGGTCTGAAACGAATCCCGTCGCGTCGCAATTCACCCGTGCGCAGGTCAAGTATGAAGTCAGCGAACCGCACAGCAGTAGGCGAGGCAGGTTGGACGGGCACGCTGGTTCCCCACGCGAGAGCTCAATAGGATGCCCGTCATTATAGCGGAGATCGCCAAGTCTCTGTTTGTGTTCAAGATCGCGTCCTCATGAGAAACTCAGCGGAAACTCAGACGGCCAAAATTGACGAGCATTCGAGACGCGGACAAATATGCCCGCGAGACGCTTTCGCTCTTAGGTTCTCCTGAGCTAGTCGTCTCAAAGGACAGTCATACGAAGGGCCGCGTCAGGTGAGGAGCACCGATGAAAATCCTTTCGAAGGAGGAAATATGAAGGCCATTGGGACGTCGTGGACAGTTAGGAAACTTTCACTCTCGGCCATTCTTCTGATTTGTTTTAATACCGTGGTAGCGCAAACCAGCCACCGAGTTACCGATCTGGGAGCCTTGCATGACGGTGTTTTTGGTTGCGCCATGGGACTCAACAACAAAGGCTGGACGGAGTCCATGGACGGCTTCATTGATAGTTCGGGGAATTATGTGGGGCGTGCTGTAATAAACGTAGACGGCCTTAAGATCGACCTCGGCACGCTGGGAGGACGGGACAGCTGGATCTGGTGGGGAGGAATCAATGAACAAGGAGAGGCAGTCGGCTTAGCTGAAACAGCGGTCCCGGATCCTGATGGAGAAGACTTCTGCGGGTTCGGCACAAACCTGACCTGTCGTCCTTTTATTTGGCGAAACGGAGAAAAAAGGGCTCTTCCAACACTCGGCGGAAATAACGGCTTAGCCACCGCCATCAACAACCGAGGCCAAATCGCGGGGAAGGCACAGACCACCATGACTGACTCCGGTTGTCCGCCTTACCAGATTGCGCCGCCGGTGCTATGGGTAAAGGGCAGAGTTCAACAACTTCCTACAGTGGCCGGGGATCCAGACGGCTGGGCCGAGGGAATCAATGACCAAGGACAGATTGTCGGCGGGACGGGAGACTGCAGCCAGAATAATCATGCGGTTCTGTGGGAGAACGGCAGCGTTGTCGAACTTCCTAACCTAGGCTTCCTAGGCAACGAGGCCTTCGCTATCAACAATCGGGGCGAAATTGTCGGCACTGTCTCCAGTTCCGATGACACGACCTTCTATGCTGCTCTCTGGCACAACGCGGTACTCACAAACTTGGGTACGCTTCCGGGAGATTTAGCGGCCATCGCCACCGGTATCAACGACAAGGGCCAGGTGGTGGGAAGCACGCTGGACTCGAACTTCAACTGGTCCCGCGCTTTCATCTGGCAGAACGGAGCAATGACCGACCTCAATACGCTATTTGCGGCCGATTCGAACTTGTATGCAACCATGGCCAACAAGATCAACTCTCGCGGACAGATCTCAGGAATGGCGACGGTACTTAGCGGCCCAGATGCAGGCAATATCCACGCTTTCCTCGCGACGCCCGTAAACGCAAGCATAGCGGAGTCGATAGCGGCAATCGCGGTCACACACCCGAAGCCTACGCTGCCCACGAATGTTGACAAGCATCTTCTTCAGAGGCTGGGAGTCAACCGACTTCGGCAATAACACTGGCATGCCGGAGCATTCCACACGAATCAGAGCTTCGACACTTGTCTGAAGGCAAGATTCGTTAGCGCTAACAGCCGGGACAGAGCCTTCTCGCAACCTGTTCGCAGGAGGAACCAATGGCAAGTTCGACCGTCGCTCCCGTCCGCAGCAGTCAGATCCGGCTACGGCATGTAATGTTCGCGGCGTTGCTGCCGATGTTTCTTTTCGTTCTCTGGCATGACGAACGCTGGATCTTCAATGAGCCGGGTGAAGCGTGGACATACTTTTTCGCTGTGCTGGCTGATCCTGTCGCACGTACTGGGAGGATTGACCGCTCTTCTGACCGGTCCTTTTCAGTTCTCGTCACGCTTTCGTCAACGACACCTGCATGTCCACCGCACCATGGGTCGCGTATATCTGGCGAGTGTTGCAGTATCGGGAGTCGTGGTTTTCTTTGTTTCTGCAATTCACCAAAAGCAACTACAGGACAGGCAATGGATATTTGCCCTCGATACTGCATGGCTCATTACAGGAGCGATTGCATTCGCCGTTATTCTCAATCGCAACATTGAAGGGCCTCCGTCGACATTCTTAACGACGAAACCTCTGTGTTCGAGCATGCGGCGGAGCTTCAGATTGGGTTTGGCGCACGTCACCGCATGGATTATCCACTTCACGCCGGAGAGCTTGCGGAGCATCATATATCTCTTCGCCAATGAAGCAAGTGAAATGAGAACGCCCTCACCGCCTCCCTCCATCTGTGCAAGTTCGACTACCAGACGATCGGACGCGATTGTGAAGGACCCGAGAAGCACACGGCGAAGCCTCAGCCAAGGATCTAACATCTTGAGCGATGGCTACCTAACCAGGCGATTGCACATTTTGACTGCCGGTCAGGATGAGTGAAATAGGGATGTTATGCCAACTGATTCCATGACATTGCTCTAACTTCCCGGTGTTCATTGACTTGCCTCGGCTCTCGACCTACCATTCCGACTCAGTGTCTATCCCCTCCCAACCCGTGGGCCAGACGATTTCGCATTACCGCATTGTCCTAAAGATCGGCGGCGGTGGCATGGGCGTGGTGTACGAAGCAGAAGACTTGAAGCTCGGTCGCCACGTCGCCCTGAAGTTCCTCCCGGATAACCTCGCGAACGACGCGCAGGCTCTCAGCCGTTTCCAGCGGGAAGCCAAATCCGCCTCGTCGTTAAACCACCCGAACATGTACACGATCTATGAGATTGACGACGCGGATGGGCGATCCTTCATCGCGATGGAATTGCTTGAGGGACAGACCTTACGGCACATGATTGCGGGGAAACCTCTGGCCGTCGAAACCGTGCTCGATCTAGGAATCCAGATTGCGGACGCTCTGGATGCAGCACACTCCAAGGGAATCATCCATCGGGATATCAAGCCAGCGAACATCTTTGTTACGAACCGCGGTCAGGCAAAGATTCTCGATTTTGGGCTAGCGAAGCTCACCCTGGCACCGGAAAGCTTTGCTCTGAGCGCCCCGACCATCGAGTCAGAGGAACAACATCTCACCGGCCCCGGTACTGCGCTTGGCACCGTCGCCTACATGTCGCCAGAGCCGGTTTGCGGCAAGAAATTGGATACTCGCACTGACCTGTTTTCGTTCGGAGCAGTGCTTTACGAGATGTGTACCGGAACTCTGCCTTTCCGAGGGGATACTTCTGCGTTGATCTTCCACGCGATACTGGAACGCGCTCCGGTGGCACCCGTGCGATTAAATGCGTATGTGTCAGCCGAACTGGAACGGATTATCAATAAGGCGCTGGAGAAAGATCGCGAGGTCCGCTTTCAATCGGCCGCCGAGATGAGGGCTGATCTGAAGCGGCTGAGGCGGGATACGGAAAGCGGCAAGACCAAGACAACAAGTGCACCCGAACGTCCTTTTCTATCATCAACCCGATTGCGTTGGAGTTTAGCGCTGCTATTGATCCTCATTGCTGCTGCATTGCTGACATGGCGCAATCTGCACTCCGGCAAATCAGACATGGCGTCGATCCATGCCGTTGCTGTTCTGCCCTTGAACAATGCAAGCAAGAACTCCAGCATGGATTACCTTGGCGATGGTCTCGCTGGAGAGATCACAAATTCTCTTGCTCGGCTTCCAAATCTGCAAGTCATGGCCCGAAGCACGCTAACTCACTACAAAGGCCAATTCGACGATCCTCAGGCGGTGGGACACAATCTGCACGTGGATGCAGTGCTAGCGGGGCGTATCACCGAGCATGATGGGGAACTTGTCGTGGATACTGAGCTGGTCAGTGTTGCGACTGGAGCGCAACTATGGGGCGAGCACTACAGCCGCAGTGCCAGCGACGTATCGTTGCTCCAAAGTTCCATTGTGCGGGATGTTGCTGCTCAGCTCAGACCACGACTTCTTGGCACCGAGCGGGAAAGCCTTTCGAAGGTGGGAACTAAAGACGCAGAGCCATATCGGCTCTATCTTGAAGGTCGCTCTCATTTCGATAAATGGACAAGCGCTGACGTGGCGAATGCGGTAGAGCTATTCGGCAAAGCTGTGGGCGGGATGGCAACTATGCCGCAGCTTACGCGGGATTGGCCGACGCTTCCGCGATACAGGGATACATGGGAGACGTTTCAGGCATTGATGTCTTTTACAAAGCCCGATCTGCAGCACAGAAAGCACTCCAGCTTGATAGCCATATCCCAGAATCCCATATTGCTTTGGCCTTGCTCGACTACATCTATTTCTGGAATTTTCGCGAAGCTGAGTATGAGCTTCGCGAGGCTTTGGCACTTGAGCCCAATTCTGCGTACGCTCACGTGACTTTTTGCTGGTTCTATGCCGATGTGGGCAAGACAGATGACATGTTGGACGAATGCAGGAGAGCAGCGGAAATCGATCAGTTCTCGCCAATCTATAACATGAGCCTGACGCTTGCTTACAATTTCTCTCACGACTATGGCCGCGCGCTCCAACAAGCAAAGAAGGCACTCGATATGGAGCCGACCAACCCCAACGCGATAATTTGGCTCGGCGATACCTACGGACTCGTGGAGAACTACAAAGAAGCAATGGAACAGTGGGCTAAAGTGGCAAAGCTAAATGGAGACGATGAATACGCGAAGGAGATAATGAAGACATTCGAAACATCGGGCTACCGTGCTTTTCTCAAAAGAGATGCTGAATACCACGAGGCCCAACAGAATTACAACTATGCGGCTGGGGACTATGCCATGCTGGGGGACAAAGATGCTGCATTTGCGGATCTAAATAAGGCGTTTTCCAATCGTGCAGGTGTTCTCTTCATCAAGGTCGATCCGGATTTCGACAACCTCCGCTCCGATCCGCGCTTCGCAGACCTGTTGCAGCGAATAGGGTTGCCGGAGTGACGACTGCCACATACCCGCCCTGAAGCAAACCAAAACCGAGTACGCGAAGATTCAATAGTCAGAGACCTACCAATCGGCATTCCCCACGGTAAGTTTCGTAACTTCTGTAATCAGGCGATTTCGCTCATTGAAAGCGGAAGATCACTTCAGCAAAGTGATGCTAACCAGACGTCCGTCGAGGTATACGTTTCCGTCATTTCCACGCTCAAACACCAACGTTGTCGGAGCCTCTGTTTCTGGGAGTTCGTGAGCCTCCACCCAATATGTAAGATAGAAGTCCGCCTCCGGCCCGAGTCCTTCCTCTCGATTAGAGAGTACGCGAGTTACTACCGCCTGCCGCTCTTGCGAAGGGTTGTCGGACAATGTATTGAAATTGGGCTCTGTAGCACTATTTATGGGTAAAAGGGCCGTGGAAAAAGCCGCTACGTGGAAAAGTCCAACGACGGGACTTTCCCACTCCACTTGGAAATCCCGCAACCGCAGCGGGATTTCGCACTTTTTCCACCGCGCGACTACGGCGGATTTACTGGTTCGATTGTTCGCGGTCACAAAAATAGCTGAACTCCGGCGGACTCGTTTAGTCTGTGTTTGCCAAAACAAGGACTGACGGGCCGGGAGATCAGCTATTCAACTACAGGTTAAGACCATTCTCAATCGAATACAACGGTTTGTGGGATTCGTTTACCAGGAAGTGCAGATGTATTCTGGTCAGGGCCAGCGAGCTTGGATCGCCATCAAGCTGGAGCCGCATGGGGGAAGGCGCGGGCGTTGCTCGCAGTGCCGGCGGCCTTCACCGGGCTATGACCGCTTGCCGGAGCGGCGCTGGCAGTTTGTGCCGCTCTGGGGAATACCAACTTACTTTCACTACCGGCCGCGTCGCGTGACCTGCGTTGAGCACGGGGTGGTGGTCGAACATATTCCCTGGAGTGAGGGCAAACGTTCCGTGACCTGCGCCATGATGGGATTCTTAGCTCGCTGGGCGCGGCGGCTGAGCTGGCGGGAGACGGCGCAAGTATTTCAGGTTAGCTGGGAGGCCGTGTATCGTTCGGTGGAATGGTTCGTGCAATGGGGCTTGGCCCATCGCGCACTGTATGGGGTGGAAGCGATTGGCGTAGATGAGATTCATTGGGGCCGGGGACTGAGGGCCGATAACTTCCTGACCGTGATCTACCAGATCGACGCGCATTGCCGGCGCCTGCTGTGGGTGGGGAAGCGACGATCGAAGGCGACCTTACGACGCGGACTGAAGGCACTGGGGCCGGAGGTGGTGCCAGGATTGCGCTTTGTCTGTAGTGACATGTGGAAGCCGTATCTGCAGGTAATGGCGGCTCAAGCCGGGCATGCCCTGCACGTGTTGGATCGCTTCCATATCACGATGCACTTGAATCAGGCGGTGGACCAAGTGCGTCGGGCAGAGAGTTCCCACCTACGGGCCGCCGGTAAGACGATAGCGCAGCAGCGGCTCAAGCACATGCGTTGGCCGCTTTTGCGCCGTGGCAGTCGCGTCCGTGGGCAAGCCCGGCAAAAGCTGCAGGCCCTGCTCCGCAGCAAGCTAGGCACGGCCCGAGCCTGGGAGTTGAAGGAAACATTCTCCCATTTCTGGACTTACAAATCCCTGATCTGGGCGCAAGCCTTTCTGGACTACTGGTGTTTCCGGGCAACGCGCAGTCGTCTGGAGCCGTTGCAGAAAGTCGCCCGCATGCTGCGTGCTCATGAAGAACTCTTACTGAACTGGTTTCGCGCTAAGGGGGAGATTTCTGCCGCCACGGTTGAAGGTCTGAACAACAAAATTCGAGTGGTTACCCGACGATCCTATGGTTTCCGCATGTACGAAACTATGGAAATCGCGCTGTATCACACACTCGGGCGCCTTCCGGAACCACAATCAACCCACAGATTCTGCTGAGGAAGGGAAAAAACGAGGGTCCGATTCGAGAGACGGTGGATCTAGTCACAGCCAATGCCGATGCCGAGCAGCAAGCCGTGCGAAATGAACAACGGCGCAGGCTGGCGGAATTGATCAGGACGCTGCCCGCGGTCGACCGACAGATGATCCTTCTGCACCTGGAAGGCTTGTCGTACGCGGAGATCGAACAGATCACTGGGCTGTCGCAGTCGGCCGTTGCCACGCGCCTGAGCCGGGTTCGGGAAAGGTTGAAGGAGAAGATGCAGGCCAGGGGGATGGAGCAGCGATGAACGGCAAAGACGAGTTGCGCGAACTTTGGTGCACGCAGCCTTATGCAGGGGTAACGGAAGGGGAAGAACTCATGAAACTCATTGAGAAAAAGACGAAGCGATTCGACCGCATTATCCGTGTTCGAAACTTCCTGGAGTGCACAGGGGCTACAGTCGTGGCCGTTATGTACGCGGTGTCTGCGGCACGCACTCACGACGGAATCGAACGCGCGAGCTTCATCGTGATCGCTGCCAGCGCTGTTTGGATCGTGTATTTCCTCCTGCGCTCCGGCCACGCCCCGGCCGATGCCGATCCCAGCCAGGATCTGAGCGCTTACCGGCGAGGGCTGGTCGAACGATATGACCGCCAGATCCGGCTCCTCAAGTCGGTCAAGTACTGGTATCTGCTGCCGCCCTACGTGGGGCTGCTGATCGGGACGGTTGGCGTCCTGCTGGATCACACAAGGTCGGGCGGCATCCGGTGGCAAGACTCGATTCTGCCAGCGATTTATACCGCATTTTTTGCGTTTGTGTGGTGGTTGAACGAGATCGAAGGGGTAGCGCGTCTCGAAGCCGAGCGAGCACGGCTGCTGTCGTTGGCGGATGAGAAAAACGGCCCGGAATCCATAGGTTAGTTGCAAAACGTCGGATCACTAAAAAAGAAGAGGAGATTTATGCAGCGGATAATGATCGGTGCAGCGCTTTTGGTGTGCCTGGCGCACCGGCAATCGCTCAGGATGTCATCGGCGACTGGCACGTTGAAAGTAGGATCGGTTGAACTGCGACTTGTTCTGCACATCGGGCGAGAGAGCAATGGAGCTCTCAAAGCGACGCTGGATAGCGTCGACCAGGGGATGAACGGTATTCCTGTGACATCGATGTCACTCAATCCCTCAAAACTAGAGTTCACTGTGGAATCGTTTAACGGTTTGTATGACGGCACGCTGAACACGGCAGCGACCACCGCCAGCGGAACGTGGTCGCGAGGGCAGCCGATACCATAAGTGTTCACACGAGCCGCCAATACAGCCACGGTGCAGAGTGTGCACAACCCCGCTAACTGGATGAGAGGGAAGAGCGGAATCCATTTGAGTTAGTGAAAGGACTGTTAAAATGAGGTCGACGCGCCATTGATAGAGAGCTTATGAAACCCACGGCGACCCTATCGCCCTTCTACCGCTCAGTTCTGAAATTGTTATGCGCTGGCGGGTTGATCCTAAGCGTAACGCCAGCGCTTTCTCAGCATGGAGGAGGGGATACTCATCCTGCTTCGCCTCCGTCTCAACCATCTACTGCACCTCCGCCTCAACCTTCTGCTTTTCCTTCGCCGACCGACACCTGGGACATCCAGCCTAGAATGCCGGTTTCCTCCAAGATCCCAAAAGACCATAACTGTTTTCTTCCTCCGCTCAATGGACTACTCCCTGCTACCGTCGGAGTTGCGGAGTTGCAAATTCCGGCGAAGGCTCAAAGGGAGCGCCGCGATGGCTGTGTGGCTCTGAGGAATAACAAGATAGTCGAGGCGGAGAGTCACTTACGCAAAGCGGTTAAGCAGTGGCCGAAATATTCGGCTGCCTGGGTCGTGCTGGGTCAAATACTGGAAGCGCAACAGAAGACTAACGAAGCTAACGATGCCTGTTCTCGGCCATTGGCCAGTGACTCTAATTACCTGCCAGCCTACCTTTGCCTGGCGGATATTTCTGCTCGCTCGGAGAACTGGGATAAGGTACTGCAGCTTAGCATTCGCGCCCTAGCAATAGACGCCACGACCCTTGCAGTGGCCTACGACTATAATGCGGCCGCTAACCTCCATTTGCACAATTTGCCCGAAGCGGAAAAAAGCGCATTGCGGGCAGCGGAAACCGACAAAAGCAATAACGATCCTCGCGTGCACTTCTTGCTCGCTCAAATTTATGAAGCGAAGGGTGACCGTGCCGATGAGGCTGCCCAACTACGCGAGTACCTGAAGTACGCTAGCAATCCGCATGATGTAGCTATGGTAAAGCAATATATATCGGACCTCGACAAGCAGACCAAATAGTCAGTTTTCAATGCAGCACCACCAGACCTGGTCGGTAAAGTCGGCAACAGAGATTAGCTCAAGAGACTAGCTCTCGGTTCAGCCGAGGCGCGTCAAAGGCGTGACACAAACATGATTCGCTGCGGAATCCCTGAAGTTGTCGCGATGAAGATTTCGGGTCGCAAGACGCGTTCGGTCTTTGACCGGTACACCATCGTCAGCGAATCGGACCTTGCCGATGCTGCCCGGAAGATGGAAGCCGGAAAACGGGTTTCCCGTTGGTCATGAGCGATCTTGATCCCTACTCCGACTTTGTTCGTGTTGTGTGCGTGTAAACTCCGCCGAGGCGGGTTTGTCTCACGCTCGCGCCCGGTGGTTTAGCAGGTTTCAGCTCCTAGCATTCTGTAGTTCACGGGTTTTTCTTTCGGCTTGTGCCTCACTGATTCTTGGTGCACAGTCTCTCCGCCAAACGGTGTCGGAATAACTGGCGCAGCGTTATTCCTTTTCTCTCCAGCACTGTTCCGGTGATGGTTCGTGCACTTTGTCCTGGGGAGTCGATCTTGTTATTGGTGGGCGTCAGCAGGAATGCGCTGATGCCATTGGGATTGTTGTGTATCCCCCAGCCCGTGATTTGCCCACGGGCGTTGATATCAATGGCATACAACAACTGCCAGCCCGAAGATGCAGGAATTCGGGTGTTTAGGTCAATGCCGGCGCCGTTTTCCCACAGCATGGCCCGCATCGTGGTGGAGCCGCCCGAGGCTCCAACTATCCGACCTCGCTGGTTGACGGCGTTGGCAACGCTGAGCGAATCGCCGGGAAATGTGCCTAGATCGGTGACCGTCCCGTTCGACCACGCAGCCGTATGAAAATCAACGTCCCCCGGCACAGTCGAGAGGCCGACCACTTGACCAGCGTTGCTGATGCCGAGAGCGATGCTGAGCTTGGCGCCCGGAAACGCTTGCAAGTCTGTCATGGCTCCCTTATCCCAAAGGAACGCATGAAATGGAGGAAAGTTCAGCACGGGATCAGGGCCGGATGTGAACTCCGAATCACCAACCACTTGGCTCTCGTCGTTGATGGCGCTGGCCGACACGTTATGCCCATCGCCCAAGACTCCAAGGTCCGTCATCAGTCCCCGGTCCCAAAGGAAGGCGCGAGAGATGGCGAAAGGAGGATTGTTCGGGTCAGTGATCGGAATGTCGGCTTGGCCGATGACCTGATGCCGGTTGTTATTGAAACTGGTGCCCTGACCAAACGACAGAAGATCATAGATTGCCGTGTCGGTGCCTCCTTCGAGGGTTCCAAGATCAGGCACCACTCTGACTCCCTTGCGCCAAACAAACATCCGGCAAATGGCCGTCGTCGCGCACATGGTGTTCTGAAGGCCGCCGAACAGGGGAGTGTCGGCACCGACCACGACCTCGCCGGAGTTATTAATGCCCGCACCTACGCTGATCGGTCCTCCCAGTGTGCCAAGGTCAGTCATCTTGCCGCCTTCCCAAAAAAACGCATGGCCGACGACGTCGCCTTCCAAATTGGACGAGCCAGCAATCTGACCGCGATTGTTGATGGTGTTTGGAGCACTGAAGGAGCCGCCGAGGCTGCCGAAGTCGGTTGCGATGTAGTTCAATTGTCCAAGTAATCGAACAGGAATCGCCATCGCAGTGAACAGCGTGATGAAGCTAATCAAGGTCAATGTTCTGGACTTCATGATGTACTCCTCTTCTTTTTGTCGTTGTTTGCTTAGAAGCGCAGCGCCAGTCGCAGGCGCGAAACCGCGCCCTAAAGATTCGCTGCGGCTCTGGCATACATGCGTTTTCAAATGCCGTGGAGGAGCGCGAGAATGACATCTTGATTCCATCGGACAAACGTCCCCTTTGCGAGCAAATGCGCAGGGCCGATGGGTTCTCTTAGGTTGGCCGATCAAGCTTGGAAGAGCGAAGGGAAGGTCGCTTGAACAACGCGAAGTGTTGAGCGGCTGGCTCTCCTAAACCGGTCCCGGATTATGCACCTGCCAGCAAGACTTAGTCAACAGGAAACACGGAAAATGTCGCCGCAACGTGAGAAGTTCCTCTCTTAGCAATTTAGAAAGTTCCGCTTTGCGCGTTTGTTATAGAGCATGGCGGAATCGACAGAGAGGCTATGGATGTC
>Ga0126370_10000501_pt1 | contig 16309 bp, 19 predicted proteins | sample PanSoiMetaPlot_3_FD_92586 | JGI IMG/M metagenome (GOLD analysis project Ga0126370, IMG submission 92586) | Tropical forest soil microbial communities from Panama - MetaG Plot_3 | ecosystem: Environmental > Terrestrial > Soil > Tropical forest > Bulk soil | place: Panama | collected 2016-02-17 | reverse complement strand
GCCGATTCCTGAATGCCTGCCAAGTCTCTTCCGGCAGCGTGGCGGTATCCGTGCCGTAGAACACTGAACGACCATTCTCCGTGACGGAATACAACATTGCTCCCAAACCTGGGGCATGGTTCGCCGGAAAAGCCATCACTGAATATGGACCTACGGCGAAGTATTCCAGCGGGCTTACCTGGTGGACCTTAACGTTGAGTTCCTTCTCGGCTTGTGGCGCAAGCAGGCTGTACTCTGCAAGGTCTCGGACAAAGATTTCCGCAGCTCGCCGCATCGTCTCCGGCGACGCATAGAAATTCAGCACAGGTGCCCCTACTACCCCAAAGCCGGGACTGCGGGAGAGGAGATGCGATAAGTCAAGATGATCCGCATGCGGGTGAGTTTGAAGACAGTAGCGGACATTGTCGAGAGGACAACCGTGAATATGAGAAGCCGCCATCACATCGGGACCAAGGTCCATCAGCAGATCTTCGTTAATCAAGGCCGCCGAGCGCTTGCGCAGACTGGGCCCGCCGAGAACGCGCGCTTGGGCGCAGTTTCGACATTTGCAGAAAGCCTCCGGGAAAGCATTTGCAGCGGCGGTCCCTAGAAATGAGATCTTCATCAGCGGTAGAGGCTGCAGCAAGAATTTGCTTTGGCGAACTGACCCAGTCTAGCGGATAACTGTATGAATCGGAGAAGCAGAGAAGTTAGAGCGGGAAGAGCTCGACGTCTCCCGCAATATCCTTGGGCCAGAGCATCCGCAAACAGCTGCGAGCATCTACAACCTCGGTGTTATCGCAGCGAACAGGCGCTTTCGCTTTTGCGCGAGGCACTCGGCCATGGGCTCCTGCCGACCGCAGCACTCGGCATGGAAAAGGACCCCGGTCTCAAGTCGCTCCGTGGCGATCCGCAGTTCGATACCCTTGTTGCTTACGCCAAGGAACGCGCCGCTGCAACCAAAACATCAGAGTAGCTGTTGGATGTACTCCTCAAAACCGAACATTCCCCGGCAAAATCACTGAGGAATTTTGGCAAACCGAAAGGCGCAATTTCGCCGCCCAGGGAAAGGACGTCTCGCGCTTTTTCACAAACGCGAGGCAAATGATGGGTCCGATGCAGCGAGAGAATGTAGGCTTCGCGTCAACAGTGCTGGAAGAATTGGATAATGCTGCGGCACAGGAATTGAACGTTCCCCGGCAGGCGGTGATCAAGAAGCTAATCCGGTAAGCGCTTGACCATCCGATTCCGAAGCACGTGTGGGCCAGGGCCCCGGTACTCTCTCGATCTATTGGTCGCATTCCGCGATCAGTTTCGTATAAACCTCTCGTGCGTGGTCATAGGCCGCTTTGGCCTCAGGCAGCTCGGTTTTGGAAATTTTCTTGGCCTTCTGCGTCCAGCACTGGTTCACGCCCGCGAGACACCATTGCGCGCTATCACGCGATGCCCGAATGGGCTTTCCATTCACAATAACGAAGATGGGATTGGTGTGGGATGAGCCCAGGATGCGTACGGCCAGCCAACTGCTGCGTTCAACCGGTACGTCAAAGGCCAAATCCCGGATCGTTCCGTCTGCAACGATATTCTTGTGATCGACAGGTTTGCCGTTCATGACGAGCTCCACCGGTACTTCGCGCGTATTCCCGATGCGTGCCCTCTCAAGATGCCAGTACGGCGTCTGGTCAATCTCGCGGTCGTGAACATTTTCCTTTCCCTTCGCGCCAAGACGGTTGTTTAGGCTATCCATCCAAAATCGGTTGCCACGATCAGACGGAATCCTGTCGGCGTCCTCAGGGGTTGGATTCAAGTAAGCAGCGATTTTGAGCCGGGCGTGCACCGTAGCTTTTTCGCCTAGTTGCACCTCGCTCGCCCCTGTACCCACTTCTATGTTGTTCACGCTGAAATCCATCAGGTGACTTCTGCCGTCGGAAACGTAGCTTCGTCCGGCGCGCAACGCCTCCAGCCATGCGCTGTAACTGAGCGGTCCTTCGACTTTGGCATAGACGCGGCCCTGGCCCACTCGCGCATCGGTAATACAAGGGAAGTCAGTCTCGCCCGAAATCCGCGTGCGGAATCCAACATTCAACGTGTGATACCAAATGTTCAGTTCCCATGGATAGGGCGTGTCCATCGTGGAAATGAAATCCACCGCTCCAGGGTGAGTGACATCCACAATGTACTCATTCGCGCCTATCGAGTCGAAGCCGGGGATCTCGTAATTCGGTATTTCGCGGGACTTTACCTCCAGGCCCCATCCTGAGTGAGCAAACCCTGCCAACGCGCCCTGCGATTTTGCCCAGCGCAAGATTGGCAAATCCCAGGTGGGCCACTGGTCGATTCGCAGGCAATTCGGGTAGTCCTGATTGGTCAACCCGAGCAAAACCAAATGTCCGGCGTGGCTTGACGGGAATCCGGAGACTTCCAGGTCGTAATGCATGAGTCCGTCTGGCTTGGAGAGTGGATGATCCTTGCCGCTGAAGAACTGCTTCTGGTAGTAGTAGCACGGTCCCCAGGTGAGCACGGCCCCGACATTCAGTTTCTCGCCTTGAATTTGGCGCACCATGTCATCCGGTCGCACGCCTTCCGTGGGATTCTGGTAGTGCGAGCAACCCGCGGCATGTACGTGATGGTCCCCGGAATACCAGTGATATTTTGCCGGATCGATCCACCGCTGCATCACGAAGGAAACCTCGTTTGGGCCTTTGAGCGTCACCTCGATCTGCTTTGTCTGCGGGTGATATTCAGGCCCCATCGAGGCGGTCACGCTGTAGGAACCAGTCGGAACGATCACGGTCGCACCGTTTTCGCGATAAACCTGCGGCTGAAAAAAAAGGTCGGGAGCCAAGCGCTTAGCGGGATTTGGATAGAGCCGGTTTAGGCTGTCGCGGATCGTGAACGCCGATATCGTCGGCGCGCCATTCTCGTCGTGAACCGCCAAGTGCAATGCTTCGGCCGGCATCGCGGTGAATAAGACGGACAGCGCATTGCGAAAACCGACGTCCTGCGTCCCTTGCCCGACATTGAAGCTGATCACAGCTTGGCGTTGACCTCGATCTCGGCTGGAGACTGCCAAAATTCGGTATTCCAGTGGTAGACCGGAAAGCCGCGGGGACATGGGATCTTTGTCGAACAGCTCTATGCCCATCCACCGGTCCCGCACGTCGGCTGGCGCAACTGCCTTCGGCGGTTCCGGGCTCGAGTCCGACTGCACAAAAACCGGAAGGGCATTCGGACTTTCGGCTACTAGCTGCGCTGTCACTCCCGCTTTGTTCAGGACCTTTACAAGGAAGATGCGGGTTCCCGCCTCTACCAGCTCAGGCTTCGCCGCGCCGAGTTGTACCTTGACGCGGCTCTCTGGATTGATGTCGATGATTGCCAGGGTGTATTTGTCGAGGATCTGCTGCAAGTGCACAACGGCCGCCGCCTCATCGTCAGCCCCGCCAATCGTTTGGTCGATGGCTTTGTGGTCGCTCTCAGTCAGCGGTTGCCCGAGATACACGAGCGCAGCCTCCACTTGGCGCACTTGCTCGGCGAAGGGCTGAAGCGGGACGCGCGTCTGCCCCGGGAGAGGCATGCCGGTCAGAGTTTGGACCGCAGCCATAGTCGAGAAGGCTGCGATCGCCGATCTATAGGGCGTCAGGCTGAAGCGTCGATTCATGGTTGCTGCTCCTTCTGTACGGCTGCATGTCGTATTTTGCACATCCGGGCAGCGTATGGACAAGAATTTCAAAACCGCAGATCGTGTTTTACCGAAGCGAATGATCTAAACTGCAGGCTTCCAGTGGGGACACCAGAAAGGCAGTCACTTGCGCCGCGTAACCCTAGCGTTCGTGTTGCTCGCCGTGGTAGCTATCGCGATGGCCGCTGTCGGTGTAGCGCGTTCTCCGGAATTCTTCTCTCAGAGTGGAGCGCGAGCCTTTGTGTGGGAGCCAGTATTGGCCTTGCTGGGCTATGCGGTTGCGATCGTCTTGTTGGCGAGAGCCCGCGGTGCGTATTGGGGCTCGCTTTTGGGACGTGCGATCGCTTGCGGCGTCATGACTGGAATGGTCGAGGTCATAAACATCGGAGTCGAGAACGGCATTCCTTTTGCGGTAAGCGGCCCATTCATAGCACCCGGATTTATGCTCCTCGTTTTTACACTGTGGGGAGTCGCAGGATTCCGAGTCACACGCTCGGAGAGATCCATCCGTGCCGGCTTACTTATCGCGATTTCTGGCGCAGGCATTTGCATGCTCATGGCCGTAACAGCCGGCTTTATCGTGGAATTGTTCGTCTCTCCGCCTGAGCCGGCCTATGTCGCAAGTTGGGCGGAGTTCAAGCGGAGCGGATGGACTGACGCGCGCGACTTTGCAGTGGCAAACACGCTCGAATCAGCATTCACACATCTCGTTGTGGCTCCCATCGTCGCACTATTCTCTGGTGGCCTTGGCTCTTTGTTGGCGCAGATCAGATTCTCCCGGACAGCTTCGATTTCATCCTAATTCCTGGCGATCCGTCAGCCTCTCGTCTTCGCTTGAATTCGCATTATCGTCCGAAGACAAGAACGGTGAATTGCCCTTCTAGGTTTGCCGGAACAAAGAGATTGTGGGTCTTGGGGTCAAGTCCCATGGTTTTCGAACCAGGGCTCGTTGTGATGGTTTCAACCAAGCTGTATTTGTCGTTTGAGTCCTGGTGGTATACGGAGATGGTCCCTCCTCCGTTCGACATGAACACAAGCTTGCTCGCGGGATCAAAAGCCGCCGCATCCACGCGCTCTCCGATCGGAGCCGTACTGACTACCCTTCCGCTGTCGGCATCGAGTACGACCATGAGTTGTCCGCCGCGGCAGCCCGCAAACAAGCGGCGTGTCTCTTTATCGAACGCAAGAGCGGTCGCTGTCTTGCCCGGTGCAAGGGACCAGCTGTGCAAAACCTTCAACGCGTTAGCATCGAGGTGCGCGGTCTCCGCCTTCTCCTCGAGATTGATATAAATGTTCCCTTTTCCATCGGTGACGGCAGATTCAGGATTGCCGCCCAGGGCGACCGTGCCGACCAGCTTTCCGTCTGCCGGGTTGATGACTGAGGCGCTATCACTGTCGCCGTTCATCGCATATATGTGCTTTGTCGCGGGATCGTAGAGGATTCCGTCCGGTTTTCTTCCGACCTGTACTTCTGATAGAGGTTTTAAGGAATCGAGGTCGAAAATAATTACCGAGTCCGACTTGCCAGCCGTTATGAAGCCGCGGCCGAACTCTGGTGCAACCGCAATTCCGTGGACTCCGGGAGTGTTTGGGATTTTCCCTACCGGTTCGAACGTATCGGCATCCAGAACCTCGACTTGTGTCGCGTGCGAAATATAAACCCGGCGTCTGGACGCGTCGACAAAAACATAATCCCAGCCGCCATTCCCCGCGAGCGAAACCTTTTTGATGATGTGGTAGGCAGGCTCGGGACCTGCCTCGGCCTTTGCCCCAACGACTGCCGCAATTCCCAGCAAAAATGCGAATACCCTCTTCATTCAGCTCTCCTTTATCTAAACCGCAAAGCCTATGACTAGTGACAGCTGTCGCCGCCGGAATCGGTGAAGGTCTTGCCCTCTTGCGGAATGAATTCCCAGTCGTATCCTTTGGGCTTCAGCGTCAGCTTCAAGACCCCGAATGCCGTCGCGTCGCGAACTTCGCTTGCCGGTTCCGGCTGTCCGAAGGGGCGATGATTTTTGCCCCCGGTACCGATCACGAATTCACGGATTCCGCGTACCTGGTCTAATTTTCCACTTGGGTCCTGCCGTGCAAACCGTTCGTAGTCGTGATCGTGCCCATTCACCACCACCTCCGCGCCGGCTTCATACAGCGCGTCCCATAGCGGTTTGACGCTCAAATCATCGCCATGAGCGCCGCCTGAACTGAACAACGGCTTGTGAAAATACGCCAGGGTGCAACCTACAGGGTGCGCCTTCAAGTCTTCGCGCAGCCACTTTTCCTGCGCTGAACCCGGACCGCATCCGCCCACTTGCGCGCATTCGCTGTTCAACACCACGATGTGCCAGGTTCCGAGTTCGTAACTGTAGTAGCCTTTACTCGGGTCTCCGGCCGCGTCTCCAAAATATTGGAAATAATATGTGGCACCCGCGGAATGAAACTCATGGTTGCCCACAGCCGGCCGCGTCCGGGTCTTCTCACGACCCCATGTGCTGTCGTAACAGGCAAAATTTGCCGGCGTCCCATCTGGATACGCCAGATCGCCGACCGCCATGACCGTTCCGGGAATTTTCGCCAGCAGTGCCGCTGTGGCTTCGGCGCCTGCAAGGTTTGTGCAGTCTGCAATGTCTCCTGCGCCCACGAGCACGGCTGCCCGCTCTTTCGCTGCAGGAACTCTTCGTGCACCGCATCCAAGCAATGCAAATAGCACGCCGCAAGTCGTGACGGCGAACTGCGCGGCTGAAACTCGCATGCTTTGAGCGTTCGCGGCCCGCCTCACTATCTCTTCTCGAAGCTCGGATTCCAGCGGAATCCCGCCGCATACGTAGGCTGGTAGTATTCGCGTTGGATCATGAACTGGCTGCTGCCCTGATAAAACCCGAATACTTCGTTGGTCAGATTCAAACCGTAGGCGACAAAGCTCAGTCCCTTGCCCAATCGCACGCTTCCTTGTGCGTCTACTTGCAGGTGTGAGTAGAAGTAGATGTCTCCAAAGGGCCCTTTGAGGCCACCGGGCGTCGCGTCCGAGCCACCCGTCCCGTCTTGAAAGGCATAACTCGCGATATTCGCCTGGTTATAAGAAAGTCCGACGCGAATCGAGAATCGTCCGCGATCGTAGGTCGGGCTGACGTTCCAGGTATTCGGTGCGTTCCGCAGCAGCCGTGGATGATCCGCTCGCCCGGACAGCCCGTTGGCTCGGGAGTCCGTGTATCCGTAGTTCGCGGAAATCCCTAATCCGCCGAGCTTACCCGGCAGGAATGACAGATGCTGCAAATAGGCGGCTTCAAATCCTGCGATCCAAGCGCTTCCGGCGTTTAACGGCTGCGTCACCGTGTAGGTCCCGACCGGGGCCACCGGAGAAGGCTGAAAATTGTCCAACACGAAAGTTTCCGACACGATGGGGTCGGTCAGCCGCTTGTAGAACACGCCCCCCGAAATCATTCCAAAAGGATTCAGATAGTGCTCGACCAGGACATCGAAATTGTCGGCAGTTTCCGCTTTCAAGTTGGGATTTCCAAGGGTTGCCGTGTTTTTCAGCGAACCAGGACTTCCCGTGGTCGTAAAGGTCACGGCTTGCGCGATATCTTGCGGATCGGGACGCGAGAGGCCGCGCCCGTAGACCAGCCGAAGATTTGTACTGTTGTTCAGCGCGACGCGCAGCGAGACACTCGGCAGCACCTTCAGGTAAGAGCCCTTTGCGATATCCGTCAGCGTATTCGTCGTGGTATCGAAACTTACGGTTTTCAGATTTGTCCCTTCAAACCGCAGACCTGCCACCAGCCGGAACCGGCTGTTCAGATCCACCGTATTCATGACGTATCCCGCAGAGACCTTTTCCACCAGGTCGTAGTTCGCCGGATCGATTCCAAGACTGCTGGTGGGATCGAATAATGCCGGATTTGCCAGGAGAAACTTGTTGATCGTCTGATAGGTGGGATTGGGTCCCAGCTTGTAGCTTCCGTCATAGTAATTGTTGTTGGAAAACTCGCTGGGAAACTGTGCGAACGGAATGTCCGTATTGGGATCGAATTCAATGCTATAGGTATCGTCGAACTTGTGCGCGTTGCGGAACTTTCCGCCGATCTCGATTGTTGCAAGCCGCGAACCCAGATGGTACCTCTTCCCCATGGCGCCTGTTGCCTGCAGATTCAGCTGAGCTGTCCGGCCGTGGTCAACTTGAATGTTGTCCAGCGTGTAGTTCGCCTGATTGAATGCCTCGGCGAAGCACTCTGGCGTCCATTGCGGCCGCAGGATATTGGGCGTTGCCGTGGGACTGAACTGGCACGCGCTGGTACTGATCACATTGGGGTCGGTAGACACGTTGTCCGTCAGCTGCGTCGCCTTGAATTTCGCCTGCCCTGGCGAAACGTTGTTGTCTCTTGACCGCCCGGCGGAGACGTCCCACGCAAACCAGGTGGAGGTCAGGTCGTGTTTTCCTCCAATCAGGATGCTCCCGATGGCGATGTCCGGCCGGCGCGTCTGCACACTGAACTCCGGCGTCCCGCCACAGACCACGTGGTTCGGATCACTGCTCGCATCGTAACTGCACCCGTTCGAGCCGAGCAGGCTCACGGCATTGGGTGTCACCGGGCTCTGAATCGGGGTGTTGTCCGTCAGCGAGTAGACCCAGCGGTCGCCGTAGTTCTTGAAGTCCGAATACAGTCCCCTGATGTAAATGTTCGAACCCTCTCCGAGCTTGTAGTCGGCGCTGCCGCCCAACCCCCAGCGGCTTCGGTAGTAGCGGTATTCGCGGACATCGATTGATTCGTAGTGCTGCTGCGTGGTCCCTCCCGGCAGGGTGGCGAGGTCCGACACGGGTTCAATGTCATCGATACCACGCCCCGTCCAGTCGTAGGAACCGCCGATCAACACGCCGAATTTTTTCTGTGCACCGAACCGTTGGCCCGCCGTTCCCGTCGTCTCAACTTGTCCGCGCCCGCCTAGGATCGGCATATAGCCGCCCATCCCGCTCAGAGAGATTGTCGGGCGCTCGCTCGCCGTTTTTGTCACCAGATTGACCGAACCGCCGATGCCGTCCCCATCCATGTTCGCTTGCAGGGTCTTGTTAATCTCGACCGACTCCACAAGGTCCGCCGGAATGGCATCGAATTTGACCTGCCTCACACCAGATTCGGGCGATGGCACGTTCATCCCGTCAATCGTGGTGTTGGTCAGGCGGGGCTCGGTGCCGCGCACCTGAACGTACTTTCCCTCGCCTTCGTCACGCTCGAGCGTCACGCTCGGCAACCGTCCCAGCGCGTCCGCCATGTTTGCGTTGGGCAAGCTGCGAATCACATCGGCCGGAAGGACCTGCACAATGTTGTCCGCGCTGCGCTCGCGATTAATCGACTCCGCTTCGCCTGCCGCACGTTCCGCGGTGACGATCACTTCCGTGCTGACCGAAGACAGTTCCATCTTTACCTCCATGGAAGTCGGCCGGCCCGCCGTCACATCAATCGCTTTGACAAACGGGGTAAACCCGACGTACGTGACGGTCACGGTGTAGTGGCCTGAAGGCAGGTTATTCAGGAAAAACTCGCCTTTTGCATCGGAGGGGGCGTGCGCTCCGCTGGGTTCAATAGAGACTTCGGCTCCCTGCAAGACGCCGCCAGAAGAATCCATAACTTTGCCGGCTACGGCACCTTTGTCCGATTGCGCCGCCATTCGAGATCCGCCGAGGAAGAACAAAAGCAACAAAGCCACTCCGATTCGGAGGGCTGTAAAGACCTGCAGGTTCATAAATGCATCCTTCCCGTTATTTGGCCGTGCCAAGCGACACCCAGTCGTCCCGCCGTTGCCAGACATGGTGTCGCGATTGCGCGAGGCTGTGGTTAACCGACTTTCATGAAATGTTGAAAAGAACCTGAATTTCTTTCAGGAAAGGGGGCAAGAGGCGGGATTAAGCCGCCCCAATCGCGGGAAGACGGACGTGAAACGTCGACCCGACACCGGCTGTGCTTTCGGCGGTGATCGAGCCCCCGTGCACGCTGGCAATCCAGCGTGCGATGGCAAGCCCCAGTCCGGCGCCTGCAGTCTGGCGGGTACGGACCTTGTCGGCCCTGTGAAACCGTTCGAAGATCGATTCGAGTTCGGACGCTTCGATACCGATTCCCGTGTCTTTCACGCGAATGTGCGCTTCTTTGCCGCAAGCGGTCAGTGCGATCTCGCAACGTCCGCCGGTTGGCGTGTACTTCACGGCATTGTCGACAAGGATCAGAAGCAAGCGGTCGATAGCAATCGCATCGGCACGCACCATCACGTTCAACTCGGGAAGCTGCGAGGTGAAGCTTAACGATTTCGTAGCCGCGAGAATCGAGCCCCGTTCTTGCGCTTTCCTTACATGACTCACCAGGTCGAGAGGGTGCATTTCAAGCCCGGCTGCCCCAGCATCCGCTCGTGCCAGCGTGAGCAGGTTTTCCAGCAGTCCCGAGGTTTCGACCGAAGTCTCGAGAATTCTCGCAAGCGCCTCGCGATACTCTTGGTCCGACCGGTTCTTGCGCAGCGCAATCTCCGCGGTCGTGCGGATGACGGCAAGCGGCGTTCGCAGGTCATGCGACGCATCGGCAGTAAATTGCGTGATTCGCCGGAACGATGCTTCGATCCGCGCCAGCATCGCGTTTAAGGTTTCTGTCAATCTTCTCAGCTCATCGTGTGGGCGCGGGACGTCGAGACGGCGCGAAAGATTCTCAACTCCGATTTCTCGCGCTGTGGTGATAATACGATTGACCGGTGCGAGCGACCTGCCGCTCAGCCAATAGCCAAGCAGCGTCGCGATCAAGACCAGCACCGGCAGCGCCTCTTTTTCGATCGCCCGGAAACGGTCGAGGGCTTGGTCGAAAGGCTCGGTCGGAACGGCTGCGTGAATCTCGAAGCCTTTCCCGTGAGACTCGGTACGTTCGAGAGCCACGCGATACTGGTTGAAGTCGAGATTCGTGGTCACAAAAAGCATGCCCTGTCGGGGCGCGTCGGGTAGCGTGGGACTTTCCTTCAAGAATTGCCGCGAGCGGTAGAGCCAATGTCCGTCGGAGTCGGCAACCTGGAACAGGGCTCCGTTGGCCCATAGCTTCGCAAGATCCGCGAGTTCCTGGCTGATGTTACTGTCACCTTCTGCCGCCTTGTCACTGACCAGCCGTTGGATAATCTCCAGATTCGTGCGCGACGCTTCGTTCACCGTCGTTTCAATGCTGCGCCGGAAGCCCACGTCACAAATCCAAAAGAACGCAATGAAAGATAAAGCCAAGACCGCAAAGTAGAGCAGTGTCAGTCGAACGCGAATCGTCGCGTGAAACCTCATTTTGTGACGCCGATCGAGTAACCGAGGCCTCGATGTGTTTGAATCAGCCGGTTACTGCCCGTATCACCGAGTTTCCGCCGCACCAAGCGAACAAATGCATCGATTGTGTTGACCTCAACTTCGCGCCGTTCTCCCCAAATTCCTTCCACAATCGCCCTTCGCGGCACAATGCGTCCTTGATTGCGGACGAGCAACTCCAGTAGCCGGAACTCTGTAAACGAGAGCCTGAGCTCCACGCCGTGACGGAACGCCCGAAACGTGTTGAGCTCGAGAACCAAGTCGCCGCACTCTAGGACATTCTTTGCCTTGGGCGTGCTTCGACGCGCCAGGGAACGTACTCTGGCCAGCAGCTCCTGAAACGAGAAGGGTTTCGTCAGGTAGTCATCCGCTCCGGCGTCCAGACCGCCGACCACGTCGGGAACGGCGTCGCGCGCCGTCAACATCAGCACACCAACGTCTTCCTTACGGCAGCGCAGCTGCCTGGCCACGTCGAGCCCGCTCATGCCGGGAAGCATTACGTCCAAAAGAACAACGTCAAAGGACCGGTTGCGCGTTATCTCGAGCGCGCTGGCGCCGTCGCGCGCGACGTCGACTTCGTACGCCTCTTCGCGTAGCCCCTGCGCGAGCAACTGGGCCATCTGGACGTCGTCTTCGACCACCAAGATATGCAAGAAACTTACCCCCAAAGCGTTGTTTGCAATATATGCCGGCAGTGTGAACAGCAGGTTACAGTTCAACCCAGAGCCGCGAACTGCCGCAGAGCTTCAACTAGGCGCGCTCGGAGTGCGCTCCCGGTCGGTAGCTTGCATCACGCTGCTTGAAAGTTCGGCTCGGCCGTATGGTTTGTACCTTCATTGCCTTATTGACGGAGATCGGAGTCAACGCGGCATGATATTGACCGAACTTAGAAGCGAACTTTATGTCTGTTTTCCTATTTAGGAACGCCAGTTCTATCTGGCTTGCGCGCCCGCTCCTCGCAGCCCTTGCAATTGCATACTTTGCCCACCCGGCGTGCGCCGAGACTCGCAATCTGCTTGGTTTACCAAATGTTTTCTCCGGGAACGAGGGATCTTACATTGGCCGAGCGGAGACTTCTGAACCCCCTCTCCTTTGCTGGCAATCCGCGGGTCAATCGCCGGCCGAACAATCCGCCTCGCCCAATTTGCAAACCGGGCCCACTGCGCTCGACCAGCGCGACCGAGTCTTCTACCCGGGCGACACGGAACGCATCAAGCCACTCGGGCGCAAGCTCTTCCTCAACATTCTCCTCGACCAAAAGGACATCTTCACCAGTCCGTTTCGCATGAATCGCAACAACGCGAAGTGGTGGCTGCTATCGGGCGCCGTCACCGCTGGGCTCATCGCCAGCGATCACCACATAGCCAATTCCTTTGAGAACAGCAACGGTCAGGTGAAATGGGGCGGGCGGATTTCTCAGATCGGCGCCGCCTATACGCTGGTTCCGCTTGTCGCCGGCTACTACGGATACGGCGTTATCGCCGACCACGCCAAGGCCCGCGAGATCGGAGTCCTCGGCACTGAGTCTCTACTTGACTAGCTGATCGTCGCCGGCGTTCTGAAGGAGGTTTTCCGCCGCGACCGCCCCGATGGGAGCGATCCCGGCGAATTTTGGGCCGGGGGCACTTCCTTTCCTTCGGGGCACGCCATGCAGGTATGGTCTATCGCTTCGCTCGTCAGCCACGAGTACAAACACCAGCCGGTGGTTAGCGTTGTTGCCTACAGCCTCGCCGCTGTGGTTAGTGTGTCGCGCGTCGCCGCTCAAAAACATTTTGCTTCCGACATCTTCGTGGGCGGAGCCATGGGATGGTTTATCGGCCGGTATGTCTACGAAACTCATATGAGCCATCTGGCGCACAAGCACTCCTTGCTAGTGCCGGTCATCGTCCCGCAGTACCAAATGGCCACGCGAAGCTACGGCGTAACCCTACTTTTTGTACAACGCTAATTGTGCCTCCGGATCTCCTCCATCGAGTCTTTAGTGAGCGAAGTCAGCCGGTTAGAACCATCCGGAAACCAGCCATAGCCGCACAGGGAATCGGCGGCAACGCCTCTGACAAGGTGCGACAACCTACTGCGCCTTACCCGGCGCGCGGCCTCGTTTGGATTCTTGCGACACTTTGGCGACCAAAATCCGCTCAACGTCACCTCGAATCGCATTCCCAAGAGGCCAGCGTCTTTGGAACTTGGTCGGCGTACGCTAACGCTCGGGATGAACGGAACCACGTCTTAGACAACTAGCTTGAGGCCCGCCGCTTCAGTAAAAGCTCGGAAATCGCCATCGCGCGTGAGGAGCGAAGTTCCACTGTCGATGCAACTCTGTGCAATCAACGCGTCACCCAGGCGTGCTCGCCGTCGCTTCGCCAAGACTTTTGCACGGAGGGCTCCGGCTCGCCGCCAATAGTCCCATCCGACTTCAATCGCTGGCACATCGCAAAGAGCTTTGGCGACATTGGCTGGAAGGTTTGGATCGCTAAGCAGTTCGGTAAGGACTGCCGGAACCATCAACAATTGGCGGTCCCTCAACGCCTGATCGAGGAGTTCAGTGTCGTCACCTTTTTCACCCTCCAGAAACGCTATCCACGTGCTCGTGTCAGCCGCGATCATCGATCGTCCCTTAATTCCTTCTTAGTTCGCGAGAACTTTACTTTTCCTCGCAACTCGCGCAATCGTGCATAGCTTCGCGAAGCCGCAACAAGCTGTAATCCCGTACGCACGGTTTGGGTGATACCCTCTCCGCTGGCTTCCTGCGCCTGCTCCAGCAGCTTTTCTGGTACTTCTACCGTAATTTTTCGCGCCGCGTTCATGGTGCTTATACTACCATATTCGATACCAGCATTCGATATGGTATTCTGCTTGCTCTTCTCGGCGAACGGAATTGTCGAAGTCGAGATGATGCGAATACCCTTACTTCTTCCGGCCCGACGGCGCGACAGAGCGAGGTTCATTCGTGCCTCACACAGGTGTGCACCAGGACCGGCCTGTCTTCTTTCGCGACGCTATAAGCGTAATAGCGCATCCATCACCCGCTCAACCTTCCTGCCGTAGCGATTGAGGGCAAGAACGCGCCGCAACTGAGGCCGAGACAGCCGCTCTTCATGCAAGAGCATTTCATCGTGATGCCTCGGGCTCCTTAGGTCTGCCCGCTGTAGACGACGCTCGAGTACTTGGTCACTCTGTGCCAGAATCTTGATGCATTTCGCTCTGATCAGGGTGTGCTCAGCCGCCAGGCAATCGTAAGCACGAGCAATGTTGCGACGCATTAAATGCCCCTGGCGTGCTCGTTGCGGACGAAAGTCCTTAACTGTTTGAAATCGCCTGAGGTCCAGTCGGCGAGGTCCGCATTCTCAACCATCAGTCGAGCGCTGATTCGCCAAGAAAGCTCGGTGTGGTCTGCGAATCGAACGTGGATGAATAGAAGGCCCTCGTCGAACCTGTGCTCGACCCGCTCCACCACCTTGCCTTGCAGACCTCGATAGCGCTGACCTGGAATATTCCTGAGGGAAGCAAGTGCGCCAGACCTGGTCTTCTTCATGAGCGGGCTCCCTTCATTGGCGCTGCTTGAAGGGAGATTGAGTTGCAAGTTGAAGGAAATTCGCGTTGAGCCCACTGTCGATGGGCCCACATTGGACTTAGTTGCAGCCTAAGCAGGAAATGGATAACTTCTGTTGCAGCCATCGTCGCCTCCTAACAGGTGATGGTGGTCAGGGCGCGCCGGTGTTAGCGCATCGACGCGTCCCGCTTTACTTTTTCTTTGCCGACTTTCCAGTTCTTCGGTCGATCCCTTTACCCCAGTACGCCGATTTCTTGTGCTCCTTGATCTTAGCGACTTCCTCATCTGTCCACGACTTTCGAAGCTGACCGTCCACGATTTCGGCCTTGGGCCGCGGAATCTGGTTCTTGGCAATCCAGCGATGTAACGTCCGCCGGTCAACTCCGGTCATTCTGGCTGCCTCAGAGATCGAAAAGGCCTTCATATTTGATATGCCACGCTATGGCATTTGTCAAGAAGAATCTTAAGGGTACGGGACATTCGATACAGCTCCTAGCCTAGGGACAGCTTAACTCATCGTAAGGCAGTAATTGGAATGGTCTCGTACCACAGCAATGCGAAACCAACACCTAAAATCCCCAAACTTACAAACCGACGATAAAGGCGACCTGCTGCCTTATCGTTTACGTCGCTACACCGTTTTTGTGCTGACCGCCACTAACAGGCGGGAACGTTCTCCAGCGTAAGATGCTAGAGTTGGGTTCGTTTTCTCGAATCGAGCGACTACTTCATGAGAACCCTTTTTCCCTTATTTCTCAAACTGGAAGGGCGCCGCTGTCTCGTGGTGGGCGCTGGCGCCGTGGGCGAAGGAAAGATCGGCGGGCTGCTGGAGTCGGGAGCCACGATCCGGGTGGTCGCACCAGAAGCGACCAAGCGCGTGCAGCAGTGGGCTCGCGCCGGGCGGGTTCGTTGGCTCAAGCGCGAGTTTCGCGACCCGGATATCGATGGTTGTTTTTGTGTAGTCGCGGCGACTTCCTCAAGCGGTCTACACCGAAGAATCTTCCGGCTCGCGCGGCGGCGCGGAGTACTGTGCAACGTGGTAGACGTGCCAGAGCTATGCGACTTTTACTACCCCGCCGTGGTGCGGCGCGGAGCGTTGCAGATCGCCATTTCTACCGCCGGTGAGAGTCCTGCGCTCGCGCAGCGCCTAAGAAGGAAGCTGGAAAAGCAGTTCGGCCCGGAGTATGCGCCGTGGGTGAAGCAGATTGGCAGCGCGCGGCGAAAAGAGGGTGCCACTGACGAAGACGCCGTCGAGAAAAAATCCCGGTTGCATGCTCTGGCCAGCGACCATTCCTTCCGTGCTTTCCAGCGTAAGTCTGGTAAGAGACGTCGCGGCAAACGGGCGCCTAAGCACGCGAAATAGCGTTTACCCTTTGCGTGCGCCGGCTTCCCTCCATCAAGAGTTTCTATGCATTCGATAGGTTCTTTCACGCCACGTTCCTGGCGCGCGGATGCTAGCATCCGGTTAAGCGGCGGAGGAGCGAGCGGCGCGCCCGAACATCGTGGCATCGCTTGCAACCGCCCTGGCGCCGATGACGGAAACCGTTGTGGCCAAAGGCAAAGTGTATCTGGTGGGTGCGGGGCCGGGTGACCCCGGTCTTCTGACCATCGAAGCTTCGCGTCTGCTGCAGACGGCCGACGTGGTTTTTCATGACGACCTGGTATCGCCCGCAATCCTCGCGCTCATACCGGACCAGGTTCACGTCGAGAACGTGGGCAAGCGCTGCGGCCACGCCCGGGTTGGCCAGCAGCAGATCCATTCGCTCATGATCAACGCCGCACGCGAAGG
>Ga0126370_10000500_pt1 | contig 16310 bp, 15 predicted proteins | sample PanSoiMetaPlot_3_FD_92586 | JGI IMG/M metagenome (GOLD analysis project Ga0126370, IMG submission 92586) | Tropical forest soil microbial communities from Panama - MetaG Plot_3 | ecosystem: Environmental > Terrestrial > Soil > Tropical forest > Bulk soil | place: Panama | collected 2016-02-17 | reverse complement strand
TTGTTGTTGAAAGCGTTGAACATCTCGAGCCGCGGGATGAAGGTGAAGTGCTCGCCGAAGTGGAGCGGCCGGGCCACGCCGAAGTCGAAGGTAAAGAACGCATTGTCTTTGCGAAGGTGATTGCGCCCGCAGTCCACGACGCCACCCGCGCCGTCGGAGACAAAGCGCGACCGGGAGTTTTGTTCGCTGCAAGGAGCGCCACTGCCATCCCCATTAACGTTATCGGTGATTGGTTGCGCGGAATGCGCCTGCATACGAATGTTGCCCTGGATGCCCCCAGGCAGATTCGCGACCGTGTAAAAATTGAATCGGTGCTTTTCGTCGCGGTCGGAATAGGAATATTCCCTCGCCAGATCGAACAAATTCGCGTAGCGGAAAGTGAAAGGATCGCGTTCGTTGGAATCGTCGTCCAAATCTTCCGAATACGTATAGTTCGCGTCGAACAGGAAATGATGGCTCATGCGCTTGCGGAAGCCGATGGTTGCTCCGCGATAAAGCGATTTCGCCGAGCTAACCGTGTCCGTAACGTCGCCTAAGTCCGGGAACACGCCGTGCGGGTTGACGTAGGAAACGGTGTCGGAGCCTGCCTCTGGCGGGTTAGCGCTGGTACCTGAATTGGGGTTCGTGAAACGAGTCAGGTGAATGCCTTTGGAAAGCGTCAGGTCCACGTAGGCCGCGTAATCGCCCGTGATCTGTTGTTCATACCCGACATTGGTCGAGTAGATGCGCGGGTTCAGATAGTCGCGGCTGAAAACGGTCACGCCCGGCTGGAACGGGAAGGTCCCAGGAGGAAGCAGGGGCACCGGGACGGTATTCGGGTAAGTTGGTGGCGGCCCGCCCGCGGAGTTTTCGCCGCAAGCATAAACCGGGGGAGCCTGGGAAATCGGAAAAGTGAACAGGCAAGTGCCCGCCGCGATGCTTTGCTGTTGGACGCCGTTTGTGGTGATGGCACCGACTTGCGTAAGCATGTTCTGCCGGGCGTTGAAAATTCCCCAACTGGCCCGCAAGACGGACTTCCCGTTGCCGCGGACATCCCAAGCGAATCCAAGGCGCGGCTGGAACATTTTCCATTGGTTTGGAAGCTTGCCGTTCGACGGGAAGGCCGGATTGCTGAGTTCGGCCCCGTAAGCGGTCTTTGAAGGAGCAATGACCGGATCCGGGAAACGCTGCGCGTCCCAACGCAAGCCGTAGTTCAGAGTGAAATTACGGCCGATCCTCCAAGTGTCCTGCGCAAAAAGCGAAAAATCCTCGTTGGAGATGGCCGAAAAACCAGACTGGTCAATCGTCTCTCCGGCTGTGGTTGGTCCGTGCTGCAGGTACAAAAGGAGTGGTCCGCCAAAGAAACTAGCTCCGCCGGGACATGTTCCGCCGCCAGTGGGGGTAATGTTGGTCACGAGCGAAATGTCGGTGTAAGTCCCGTCAGAGCATTCCGCGGTCGTCGGCCCGAATCCAGGCCCCATCGAAGCGGGCGACGCATAATGCAGGAACCCGGTCACGCTATCAAAGATGTAGCGGCCGGTAAAGAAGCCGCGGAAGATTTGCGAGTTGTAGGTGTGCAGCCATTCGCCGCCGAACTTGAACGTGTGTTTGCCGCTGATGATCGAAACGGCGTCCCGGAAGTCGTGACGGTCAAGCAGTTCGTCTACCGTAGGCTCCAGGAAAAACGGCTGGCCGAACCGGAAATTCGGGGAAAAGCCCATGGCGGTGTCCGGCACCGAGTTCAGGTCCACGGCCGAGCGCGGCCGGGTCTCGCGGGAGTAGGTATAGTGCGCGTCATTGACCACGCGGTTTGAAATGGTGCTTGTGGCATTCAAGTTGAAAGTCTGGATATGCGAGGCGCCTTCAATACCGTTGGCGGTTGTACCGTAGGTAGGCACATCGAAGGTCTGATTGGGGTTGTTCGAACGGTCGAAGGTATAGGAAAAGAAAGCCTGGTTTTTGGAATTGATGTTGTAGTCGACACGCCCGAATACGGAAGCATTGCGAACCTGGTGATCGACGGGCAGGCCATCGTTTTCGTTGAAGTTGGTCTGCATGAAATTCAGAACGGCTTGCCTCTGGCAATCGGGGCTGGAGTTGATCAGCGCGTCGGTTGCAGGGTCGCCGTCAAACACCGGGCTCGAAGCGCATGGCGTTCCCAATGGCACGCTCAGATTCCTGCGTGTCAGGTCCTCCATAATGCCTTCGCTAGCGGCGAAAATGAACAGCTTGTCCTTCTTCAAGGGACCGCCCACGGATCCGCCGAACTGATGGCGTTGAAAATCCGTCAGCGGCGTTCCGTCGGAAGCCGCGGCGGTCAGCCCCTCGGTTCGGAAGTACTCGAAGGCGCTGCCGTGCCAGTTGTTGGTGCCGGACTTGGTGATGACGTTGACCACGCCTCCGGCCGTCCGGCCGAATTCGGCGTTGGCGCCGCTGGCGACGATCTGGAACTCCTTCACGGCTTCCAGCGAAATGTCCACGGCTGCCCGCTGTCCGCCGGCCTGCTCGCCAAAAAATCCGTTATTGTAGTCGCCGCCATCGAGGCTGATGTTGTTAAAAATGCCGCGCTGGCCGTTGATGTTGATTTCATCGCCGTCCGGGCCCTGCGAAATGCTCACGCCGGGCGTCAACGTGAGCAGGTCCTCGAACTTGCGCCCCAGCACCGGGGTTTGTGCTATTGCCGCTTCGGAAAGGGTGGAAGAGGATTCGGTCTTGGTTACTTCGATGACCGGAACCGAGCTGACCACAATCTGCTGGGCCACGGACGACACTTTGACCGTGATGGGGATGGTCAGAGCCTGCCCGACGGTCAAATTGACATTTTCCTGCAGAACTGTGGTAAAGCCGGTCTTGCTGACGGTGATGGTATACCGGCCCGGTCTGAGGTTTAGAAACTGGAAGTGTCCGTCGGCGTTGGTGGTTTCGGTACGCGCAAAGTTGGTGTCGAGATTCTTGATTTCCACGGAAGCCTCGGCAACGCTGCCGCCCTTCTCGTCAAGCACGTCGCCAGAGACGCTGCCGGTCGTAAACTGAGCTTGCCCCCAAGTGCTTACTGCAAAAAGAAAATACAATGCCGTCGATACGGCACACTTCGCTATTGTTCTCACTTTTCCCCCGTGCACGAGCCCCGTTCGATTCGCAGGCTGAAGAAACTCCAGCGGTTGGAGAGGCCTGCGAATTCCGTGGCCACGAGTTTACTGGGGACTGTGAAAAATACGCAAGTGCGTATCTGTGGAAAGCCGTGCCGTAGGTCTCGTCAGGCTTGGTCAGTAAGCGAAATGGCGCGTGGGAATGTCGTCGTCGCGGTCGAACTCCAGGTCTTCAAATGAGGCGGCAATTCCGAACCAGCCCGGCACAGCCGCAGGTTCGGTTCGCGTCACACACGCCTTGCTCACGATGACGACATTGCCACGGCCCATCGGCCGGCTGACCAGCACCACTTCCAGCTCGATCGATGTTTCAGCCGCCAGACGGCGCGGACAAAGGAAAAATACGCCGGACGAACTGATATCGCGCGTCACCAGGGTAATGGGGAAATCCTCGGCTCGGCCGTTGACACTGCGCAAGCGCAGTGGAAGGCGCAGGCTGGCACGCGGGTACTCGCGCTGCTCCGGAAATACGCCAACTGCATGGGTGGGAACGCGGGCAAACCGGCGCACCGGATGAACGGGCTGCAACGGCATGACACGCAGCGCCGGCACGCGCGGCGCACCGATTGCGGGAGCAGTTGCGATGGCCGCAACCCCGGCCACCGCTGGAACTGCCTGCGGCCCCAATGGACTAGGCCGCGCGGGGTATTCCTCTTTCCTGACAGCTGGACTGGATGCGTTCATCTTGCCCTCAGCGGCGGTTAAGGCTGCGCACGCAACGTTTGAGCGTCCTACGGTGAAATGCCTTGCTACAATCGGGCCCACAGTCTGAAAATGTTCTGAAGCGGAGTGTGAGGATGCCATCAGCAGGAAGGCAACGTCAACCTCTGGAAACCGGCCTAAGTGTCCTATCTTCCAACACTTAGTTTTAGTACGGGGTCGACCGTCTCTGCATCCTTGTTCGCCTTCCATTTTGGTGCTCGACCTGTTCCTGCAAAACCTCTAAGTTTCCCTATGGCGACTTCACTCGAGGCGACTCCGGCCGAACAGGGCGGCCTAGATTCCACCCGCGCGGGGCGGGCCCGCGACGATTCCTTCCTGATCACGGCCAGTTTCCTGGCCGTCTATCTGATCTGGGGCAGCACCTATTTCGCGATTCGAATCGGGCTCGAGTCCTTCCCGCCGCTGTTGCTGGCCGGAACGCGGCACATCGGCGCCGGCATCCTGCTCTGCCTTCTATTCTGGAAGCGGAACCGCCGGCCTACCAAGCAGCAGTGGATCACCGCGGCCGTTACCGGCGTGTTGCTGCTGTTTGCGGGCAACGGAGGCGTTTGCTGGGCCGAGCAGTCCGTGCCCTCCGGCATCACCGCCCTGCTGGTAGCCACCGTGACGCTTTGGATGGTCCTCGTCGACTGGCTGCGGCCGGGCGGGCATCGTCCTTCGTTGCGGGTCCTGGTAGGAATCTTCACCGGTTTTGCGGGTCTGCTCATCCTCGTTGGCCCGGCCCATCTGGGAAATTCGGGCCGGGTAAACCCGGCGGGAGCGGCCGTCCTCGTCCTGGCATCGCTCGCCTGGGCCTGCGGGTCTCTCTATTCGAAGCACGGAGCATTGCCAAGTTCGCCGCTGCTCGGAGCAGGCATGCAGGCGCTCTCGGGCGGAACCGTGCTTTGGGTGGTGGGGCTGCTCGCGGGGGAAGGCGCACGCTTTCATCTTGGCTCCATCACGCTTCGCTCATGGCTGGCGGCGATATACCTGGTATTTTTCGGCTCCTGCCTCGGCTTCAGCGCCTATTTGTACATTTTGAAAAAGAGCACTGCAGCGCGGGCGTCCACTTACGCCTTTGTGAATCCGATCGTTGCGCTGCTGATCGGTTGGGGACTCGGCGGCGAGGGACTGTCGGGCCGCACGCTGCTTGCGGGCGCCGTCATTTTGACGGCCGTGATTTTGGTGATCACCGCGCCGCAGCGCGACAAAGCCGAAGTAGCCGATATCGTGCCGGCCCCCGGAGAAGCCTGAAGCCCTGTCCTCCCTCTGGTTTGAGCACGTTTTCCGGATAGCAACTCCCTTTTCGTTCGGGTACATTCGCCAGCATGAAGACCGAACATCATTCCGAGAGAGCTGCGGCGCGCGGTTCGCGTGAGGCGCGCTACTGGCGAGCGGTAGAGGCTCGCGACGGCCGAGCGGACGGCGCTTTTTTCTTCGCCGTGCGTTCCACAAGCATCTACTGCCGGCCGAGCTGTCCTGCGCGCCGGCCCTTGCGCGCCAACACCGTATTTTTCCAAACCCGCCAGGACGCGGAACGCGAAGGCTACCGTCCTTGCCGGCGCTGCAAGCCCAACGAGATTCCGGCCAGCGCCTTGATCGTGCAGCGCGCCGCGGAGGTGCTGGAGAACGAGCTCGACGAGGCGGTGAGCGTAAACAACCTGGCCTCTAAACTGGGCGTTCGAAACGACGCCTTGCGTCGCGCTTTTCGCCAGCAGACCGGGCTCAACCCGAAGGAGCTGGCGGCGGCGCTGCGGCTAAAAAGATTCAAGAAGCTTTTGCGGGAAGGCAACAGCATTGCGGATGCGCTCTATGCGACCGGCTACGGCTCGACCAGCCGCGTCTACGAACGCAGTGACGCGCAGCTCGGCATGACGCCCGCGACCTATCAAAAGGGAGGAAAAGGAATGCGAATCAGATACACGACCGCCAAATCGAGTTTGGGTGACGTACTGGTGGCGGCGACCGAGCGCGGCGTCTCCGCGGTTTACCTGGGTGACGCCGGCGCAAAGCTCGCCAACGAGCTACGCGAAGAATATCCGCGCGCGGAAATCGTCGCGGAAAAAGGCGCCTTCTCTGACTGGGTGGAAGAAATCGTGGCCCGCGTCGAAGGCGGCGCGCCGCGGCGCGAACTGCCGCTCGATTTGCAGGCTACGGCCTTTCAACGGCGGGTATGGCAAGAGCTGCAGCGGATTCCGCGCGGCGCCACGCGAACCTACTCCGAAGTAGCCAAGGCCCTCGGCAAGCCGAGCGCAGTTCGCGCCGTCGCCCGCGCATGCGCCACCAATCCGGTCTCGATCGTCGTTCCCTGCCATCGCGTCGTGCGCTCGGACGGAAATCTGGCCGGCTATCGATGGGGAATTTCCCGCAAGCGGACTCTGCTCGATCGGGAACGAAGCGCCGGCCGGGCCAAGGTCAGCCGCGTGGCTTGATCTTGGTGGCGTTTTTCGGCCAGTCCGCCTTGAAGCGGGATTCTTCAATCTTCAGATTCTTCTTGATGTCGCTGTAGTGAAAAATGAAGTAATCGGCGGAGCCCGCTTCGAAAAACTTCTGTTGCAAGGGCAGCCATGCGGACTCGTCAACCCACATCTCAATCTTGCTGATTTGCGCGCGCACCTGCTCGGTCTTGGGGGTCAATTCGAGCAGCAGCGTTTTCTTGCCGTCGAGTTCATGTTCGCCGGCAAACTCCACGGTAAAGCTTTTCTTCAGATCCTCGCTGCGCGTGCCGAATCCCAGACGCACATATTGGTCCACCAGGGCACGGTCTTTGCCGAGGTCGTATTCCTCCACGCGGTTAATTTTCGGATTGTAGATCGCCAGCGAATTGCCGGAACGCAGAATGGTGCGCGGATCGGGCTTCGCAAACTCGATCCGCATCTTCTCGTCTTTCCTTTGTAGCCACATCTGGCCGGATTCGGTCGAGATATCTTTCACCACGTCGGTGTACTTGATGTGTTCCACGGTCGCGGTCAGGGTGCGAAAGTCGCGCGCTCCCGCGTCCATCCGGTCGAGCGCCGATTCTAAGGTCCACTTCTGCGCAGACTGCGCGAACACCAGAAACGGAAAGAGAATCAGGAACGGAAGTGAGGCTGGACGCAAGTACCTGATTTTGCGCGCGGATCTCGGTGACATGTCACTCAGAAAGCCAACAAACTTCCCCGAAAATTATCGTAGCACATCCAGTAAGACGCGCTACCACCTCCCGCAGCTACCCTTACGGGAAATCCCCTATTTCTTGCGAAGCGTTACCTGGTAGGCCGTCACCCCGCCCTGCTCGTCGCGGACCGCTTCGACGTTGGTGATCTCAAAGCGGCCATTCGCCAGCCCCGACTGAGCGCGCTGCAAAGCGCGATGCAGTTCATTCTGCAGCTGCGGCATCTGCTCGGGCGGCGTCAGTATCCGCGCGTCCACCTTGTAAGTCTCGAGGTTGCCGGATTGGGCAAGCAGTTCGACCTGAGCCGAAGCCGAGGGCATGATCCGCGTCGGCTGGTCGCGAAACCAGCGTGCCGGCGTCAGCAAAACGAAAATCAGGATGGCGATTACGGCGAGATCGTATTGCCAGGAGCCTCGCTCGTAGGACCAGAAAAAAATTCGCGAAAGTATGTGGCCGGGGCTCGCCATGTCAATCCGCCGGTACTCCGTCCACGATGACGCCGTCGCGCATGTGCACGACGCGATCGAAATAGGTAACCGCTTCCGGGTTGTGGGTGATCATGACGATCGTCTGGCCCAGATTCTTGTTCAATTGCCGCAGCATCTGCAACACAACTTCGGAGTTCTTGGTATCGAGGTTTCCCGTGGGTTCGTCGGCCAGCAAAATCTTCGGCTCGTTTATGATGGCGCGCGCGATCGCCACGCGCTGCTGTTCTCCGCCCGACATTTCCGATGGTTTGTGGCCGAGCCGCCCTTCCAGGCCGAGCATCTTCGTAACCACATCAAAACGGTGGGGATCAAATCCGTCGCCGTGAATGTACTGCGCGATGGCGATATTCCCCTTGGCGGTCAGCGTCGGCAGCAGGTTGAAGCGCTGGAAGACAAAACCGATCTTGCTGCGGCGCAACTTGGTGCGCGCGGCGTCGCTCAATTCGGCCAGGTCGTTGCCGTCCACCAGCACTTTCCCGCGCGAAGCCTTCGCCAGCCCGCCGATCACGTAAAGCAGCGACGACTTGCCGCATCCGGACGGCCCCATGACTGCAACCGATTCTCCGGGCTGCACTTCGAAATTGACACCGCGTAGCGCCGGAACCTCCACCTTGCCCGCATGATAGAGCTTCCAGAGGTTTTCCGTCTTTAGTATCGGCTCCACGCTTCGTTTTCCTGAATACCTTCCCTCAGCGCCGTCTGATGCCACTTGGGGCGCTGGTATTGTAGCCGCGATTGTCATCGGTGCCTAGCAAACCGCTCCGCGCAACGTGATTTCTCAGTCAAAAGTCAAAGCCTCCACCGCGTCTTTTTTGCTCGCCACCCAGGCCGGATAACTCGCTCCCACCACCGTGCCGACCAGAGCGATCACCCCCGCGCGCAAGAGCCACTCGGCGGTGATCCGGATGGAAAGAGTCGGGAAAATCTGCAGAAATACGCTGCGCGCCGCATAGCTGAGTCCCACGCCCGCGGCGATGCCGAATAGACAAAGCAATGCCGACTCGAGCAAAAGCGCGCGCACGATGAACGGCGAGTTCGCTCCGAGCGACTTCAGCACGCCGATGTCGCGCGTGCGTTCAATCACGGTCGTATACATCGTCAGGAAAATCACCAGCAAGCCGATGCTCACGGCCAGCGCGATCATGGCTTCGATGAAGATCTGCAGACCTGGAATGTTGGTCGAGGTGTATATGGACAACATTTCCTTGATCGGCCGCACGGTATATCCCGGCAGTTCGCGCCCGATATCCGCCATCAGGTCTTCGGTATGCTCGGGGCGAGTGCACTTGATCCAGAAGATGGAAGCCTTGTCGTGCGCGCCAATCAGGTCCTGCAGGGTGGTGATGGGCACAAAAACCCGCGCGCCCTTGCCGTGTTCCACGATTCCCGCAACGTGCCAGTCGTTGTTGAAAAGATTGTAGGTGTCCCCGACCTTCAGCTTCTTGGCGCGCGCCGCCCAATCATCTACCAGAATGTCGTTCGGCCCCGAAAAGTCATGCCCGGCAAGAAACACGAAGCCGCCCGAAACAGCGCGAAAGCTTTCCGGGTCGATGCCGTAAATGACTTCCACTCCTCCGGCGGAGTTGGATTGCAGCAGCGTGGGCGCGACGTCCTGCACGTACTTCAGCTCTTTCAACTTGTCGGCAATCTTGATCGGCATGGGCGCGCCGCTGAAGCCCAGTAGAATCGAAGCCGCGGGCGGCTGCACCACGATGTCGGCGCCGACGCCTTCGATGCGCTTGGCCGTTTCGGCCAGCAGGCCTGTGACCAGCCCGACCACCAAAACCACCAGCGAGACCTCAACCGCAATGGCCAGCACGCCGATCAGCGTGCGCACCGGCCGGTGAAACAGGTTTCTAACCAACAGTTCGCCCATCATTGCGCAGAACCCTGCGGCTTCAAGCCGTTTGCCGTGACGCGCACCAGCTCGGCGTTGCTGGGTTGCGCCAGCTGAAATCGCGCCGCTTCCAGCTCGCTGTTGAGCACGACTTTCGTGATCTGAATGTCCAGCTTGTAGTCGTCATGCGGGCGGTAGATTTGCACGGTACGGGGAAACTGCGCCGGTCCGTTGGCGGGCAACGGGGGATCGCTGAGCGGTTGCCAGTTCGCATAGCGCACGTCGGAAAGCAGCGTTCCGCGGGAACCGAAAAACTGCAGCCGCACGATGCTCAAGTCGGCTCGATCGAACCACATCTTACGGTAAATTTCGGTGGACCGGCCGCCGCGCAGCTCTGTCAGCACGTAGTACCGCGCATTTTCGTCGTTGAATTCTTCGATTAGTACCGTCTCTTCCTTGCGAATCTCCTGCCACAGCAGCGCGTCGAGCAGATGCTGCGGCCGCAGATTCTCGAGCGGCTTTTCGCTCGAGCGCTCGAGCGCGACCTGGCCTACCAGGAATTTGTTCTTGGTCGGCAACCATACGCGAAACTCATTACCGTCGCTGGCCATATCAAAAATCGTCTTGCCGATCACCGGCGCCTGGCCGACCATGCGCACATCCGCCGGCCTTGCCGCCAGCAAAAATGCCTTCACCTCGTGATACTCCTCGATTAAACCTGAGTATTTCGATCCCGCCGTGGTCTTGAGCTCGACACTCGAGTTCACGGTAGAGACGGCCGCGGCCATGGAGTTGTACTTTGCCAGCAATTCCTCGCGTGTGGCTACGAGCGCCACAGGCCTCTCGGTCGGTTTGACGGTCGTATTTTTCGAAACAGGCCCGCGACACCCGCAGGAAATGGCCGCCAGTGTCGCCGCCGCCATCCATAAATGGCCCCGTTTTTTTAGTAATTTCGCCACATTTCAGCCCAAATACAGCAATCTAGCAACCACTCAGAGACCCGTCAATTCGGTTGATTCCCCACGGCGGATTAATTCGGCCGCGCGATGTGCACATCAAACGACTTCGCCGCCGGACGCAGCCGCCGTACCACTTCGCTCGGCCACAGCCCTTCGCTCAGCAGCGTCACCCAGCCGACGTCCAGTTCGCACACGGCACAAAACGAGTAGCGCCGGTACGCGCCCTGATAGCCGTCCACGCCGTGGCCGGAAAGTTCGCCCGCCAGCGCCCCGTCGTCTTCCCGGGTGCGTTCACCCGCGCGCAAACCGAAGGTTTCCGCGGCAAAGCGCTCGATGAGCTGCTGCAACTGCTGCTGCGAAGGCTGCCCGATCTCCAGGCTGCGCGAGCCAGCTTCGCGAAACGCAATCTCGTGATTCGCACAAAACTCGCGCACGCGGTCCAGGTGGCTGAAAAAATCCAGGACAAAGGGCTCGCCGTTTGCGAGCAGCGGAAAGGCGGCCGCCCAGAACTCCGCCGCTTCCCTGCCGCGTAGCGGTTCGCGGCTCTCCGTTTCGAGCAGTTCGAGACCTACAGCTTTGACCTCTGCCCCTAGATCGAGGGCCTGCACGTCCAGCGAAAACGCCGGAAGATCGAGCGGCTCGCCGGCGTTGGCCGAGCCATTTGCGGGCCCGCTCATTCCTCGTTTTCCGCTTGCGGGAATTTGCTGCGAAATTCCGGCGATTGCTTGCGCACCTCGACCCAGTCGAAGAAAGCGTCCGGATTCTCCAGCCAGATGCGGAACCAGCCGGCGATCTCCTCCTTCTCCTCCCGCTTGCGCGCTTCCACCTTGTGGTTGCGGGCAATCATCTCCGCTCGACGTTTGCCAAGGCGCGCAATGTGCAGCACACGTTCAGCGGCGGCTTTCTCATCGTGCGCGCGAAACCGCCGTAGCAGCTCGTCAAGGCGCATCAAGCTCACTTCCGCATCGCTCAGGGTCTTGAAGTGCAGCAGATCCTCAAACTCCTCTTCAAACTGGTCCTCCGCCTCTTCCTGCTGGCTCAGCGCGACCTTCCAACCGGCCGACTGCAGCACCTCGGCGATGTAGTCGCTTCCCGTCTTGCCTTCGCCGCCGTGATCCGCCAGCAGCTTTCTGCGCAGCTGCTCGATCTCGGCCGGAGTCCATTTCTCGGCGCCTATGGCCGCGGCCGCCCGCAGGATCATTGCCTTCTTGGTTTGCAGGACTTCGCTCATCGCGCGGAGCCTTTACGTTTCTGCACCGGGGGATTCTTTCGCGAGGCTTCGACCGGCGGAGCCGGTGGCGGGTCGGCGGGCTGCCCGGCCAGCAAGCGACGGTAGCGGTTCACGTTCTGATTGTGCTCGGTCAAGGTGCTGCTGAAAAAATGACCGCCTTGCGTGTTGGCGACGAAATAGAGAAAAGTCGTGTCCGCAGGCGCCAGCGCGGCGCGCAAGGAAATCGCGCCGGGGTTCCCGATGGGGCCAGGAGGGAGTCCGCCGTGCATGTAAGTATTGTACGGGGATTCTGTGTGCAGGTCCTTAGTGCTTAAGGTCCCATTGTAGCGGCCTTCCTGTTCGAGGGCGTAAATCACCGTTGGGTCGCACTGCAGCAGCATGCCTTTTTTCAGGCGGTTCTCGAAGACACCCGCGACCAACAGCCGCTCCTCGGGCTTGGGCGTCTCGCGCTCGACCAGCGAAGCGAGCGTGACCGTCGCGAGCAGGGGCGCGCCATAGGACAGCACGCCGCCGGTATTGTCGCCGTTTGCGGGGGGAGCAATCTGTCCCCATTGTTCCCGAAATTTCTGCGTCATTTCCGCCACCAGAGCGTGGGCCGAAGGATGACGCGGCAGGTTGTAGGTGGCCGGGAACAGGAATCCTTCGAGTGTTTTCGCTCGTGGCGCGAGATCGTGAATCAGCTCCGGTTGCTTTGCCGCGTTCAGGAAATCCTCCGCCGAGAGAAACTTCGCCGCTTCCAGTTCGCGTGCGATGTCAAACATCGTCTGGCCTTCGCGCACCGTGAACGGACGCTGGTAGACGTTACCGTTGGCGATGGTCCAGAACACATCCTTGCCGCTCACCGCATGATCGAAAAAGTACTCTCCGGCTTGCAAGGTGCGCTTCCGATGGCGCCTAGCATAAATTTCAAAGGCAACCGCATTGCGGACGACGCCTGCCTTTTCGAGCTGGCGCGCGACACTGCGGCTCGAAGCTCCGTGCGGAATCTCCACAAAGGTTCCCTCCGCAGGATAGCGGCCGAAAGGCTTTTCCACGCAATACCAGAAATAACCCGCTAGGGCGGCGGCCACCAGCAGCAACAGGAACAAAACCTTCGCCAGGACCTTCATCGCGGACGGGCCTCCTCGCTAGCGGGACAACCCTGCCGTGCCAGATACTCGCGCAAAATGATCGTCGCGGCCATGGAATCCACCGAGATTTTCTCTTGCGCCTTCTTCTTAGAGGAAGCTTCCGCCGCTTTCGATCGCCGGCCGAACTGTTCCTCCAGCTGGCGTTCCGCTTCCCAGCTGGTCAGCCTTTCGTCCACCATTTCCACGGCTACGCCGACTTGCTTGCGCACACGCTGCGCAAAGCGTTCCGCCTCTTCCGCCATTTCTCCGCGGGTCCCGTCCATTCGCAGCGGCAAGCCAACCAGCACGAACCTCACTCCTTGCTGGCGGGCGAGTTCACGCAGGCGGCGCATGTCTTCGTTGCGATTGATGCGCTCGAGGGTCTGGAACGGCTGCGCAACGCCGTGGCGCGAAGCGGCGATGGCCAGGCCGATGCGCGCGCGGCCATAGTCAATGGCCAGGATTTTTCCTTCTGGCGTGGCGGCTTGCGCGGCATAGGCCGTCGATCGGGACGCTGGCTTCACGGCTTAATTATATCGTTCTAAGGCCTGCGGCCCCTCCGCCCGCTTTGCCATTGCTCCCAATAACCCAAGAGCTTCATTTGCTCATCGAGTCCGGTCTGTTTGACCAGGGTGTCCAGTTCTGGCCGTCCGAGCCGCCTGCCGATGGGCTCGGCCCGGTCCGCAATACCCCAAGCGGCGAGGGCCGCGATCACCGCGTTCAGTTTCAGCTCGCGCTGATCCACTTTGTCGAAGGTATCGGAAGCCGCGTGGTAATTCGCAAGATAGTTAGAGATTTCCTGATTGGCCACGAACGTCGGCACGCCTTCCAGCAGAAAATCGAAATTGTCGGTGCCGAACGAAGCGTCGGAGGTATGTTCCGTTGCGCCCCAGCCGTCGAGCGGCTTTAAGATCTGCCGCAAGCCGGCTTCGGTATCGGTGCGACCGCCCAGCGAAAAACCCGTCGTGCGGCCGCTGCCGGAATCGAAAACTACCACGCCACGAAGTTTGTCGAGTTCGGCCGCATGCGACTTCACGTAGGCGTAAGACCCGACAGTGCCCTGCTCTTCGCCGGTGAAAAGCACGAAGCGAATGGTGCGTTTCGGCAGCGTGCCCATGGCCTTTATGGCGCGTGCCGCTTCAACGACGAGCGCTGCGTTGCAGCCGTTGTCGAGAGCGCCCGTACCAAGCTCCCATGAGTCCAGATGCGCCCCCAGAATCACCGCTTCGTCCGGCTTTTCATAACCGCGGATTTCGCCAACCACATTCTCCTGCTCCACCGGTCCGCCGGTCTGATTGGGCATTTCCAGCCGGATACGAACCTTGCCGGGGTTCGCTTCAACCAACCGCGCCAGGCGCAGCGCGTCTTCGCGGGCGACCACAGCCTGTGGAATCTTGTCGATCTCGCCGTTGAGCGCATTGCTGTGGCGATAGAGCAGCAGCCGTTCGCGCGCGGCGGTCCACAAAATCGCTGCCGCGCCTTCCTTTACTGCCCGGGCAATGATTCCTGGCGGACGCATGTACTCGTTGAACAGATCGGGCCAGGCAGAACCGATGTCGCTGTGGACCAGCAGAACCGCGGCTTTCAACTCGCCGGCCCGCGTCATTTCGGCTTCGCTTCCTCCGCCAATATCGACGACCTTGGCTTCGATCCCCTCCCGAGGAGCTGCCGGACCCCAACCCTCGGAGACCGCGTGCAGCGGGGTGCCGGCCGATGCCGGGGCCGTGACGCGCAGACTGGTTGCGCCTTCCTTCCACGTGACCGGCAGTGGGTATTTTTCGGTGTGTACGTCAACCCCGGCCGCGCGGAAGCCGGCGACGCCCCACTGAACGGCCTTGGCCATTTCGGCGCTGCCGCTGACGCGACCGCCGATTTCATCCGTCAGCCGGCGCAAGTTTTCGATCATCGGTGAGTCGCCTAAAATGGCCGGAATCAGCTTGGCTGCCGCTTGCGCGCACGACGAGGCTTCGCTCGCCGAACAGGCTGCCGCGCTGTCGGGAGCTCGAAGTTTGCTCAAAGCGTCAGTCCCGGATGGCGCGAGCTGCGCTCGGAGAGGCGCAGCTAGAAACGCCGCGAGTGAAACCAGGAAGAGCGCATGTGCAGAAAGGTGGCGCATCGAAATCTCCCGCAGTAAAGGAACTGGACGGAAACGGAAAATCGCACGGAATTATAGCCGTTCGAGCACGCAATCGCTGACGCGGGCGACCTGCGCCATTTCCGCGACGTCATGCACGCGGACGATGTGCGCGCCGCCCAGAATGCTGGCGGCGACGGCAGCGGCGGTTAGCCAAGTCCGTTGGCTTGCGGGCGCCAGATTTCCGCGTTTTCTAAACGCTGCCCCGAGAAAGCCCTTGCGCGAGGCGCCGACCAGAACGGGAAAGCCGAGTTTGGCGAGTTCAGGGAGCTTGGCCAGCAATTCGTAGTTTTGCGCGAAGCTCTTGCCGAAGCCGATTCCCGGGTCCAGGACGATTTGTGAGTTGGCAACACCGGCCCTCCGCGCAATGGCGATGGAACGGCGCAACCCCCCCGCCACATCCCGCAAAACATCGCGCGCAAACGGGCCTTTCTGCATGGTAAGCGGATGGCCGCGCATGTGCATGAGCACCAGCGGCGCGCGGTACCGTGCGGCCACTTGCGCCAAACGCGGGTCGGTGCGCAGGCCCGAAACATCGTTGATGATCTGCGCGCCCGCGCCCAGCGCCACTTCGGCAACCGCCGATTTTTGCGTGTCGACAGAAATCGGGACCTTCAGCCTGCCGCGCAATGCTTCGAGAACCGGCAACAAACGGGCTAATTCCTCGGCCGCTCGAATTCCCTGCGAACCGGGCCTGGTGGACTCCGCGCCGATATCGATGATGTCCGCACCATAGCGCTGCATCGCAAGAGCTTGCCCTACGGCTCGCTTGGCATCAAAGAATTTTCCGCCATCGGAAAAACTGTCGGGGGTGACATTGAGCACGCCCATGAGCAGAGTGCGCTTGCCCAGCTGCAAACTGCCGGAGCGGAGTCTCAGTCGAAAGAATTTTCGTTTGTGCATCAAGCGGGCGGGGAAATCTCAGTCGAGATCGAAGTCGCGGATGGGCTTGCCAGCCGGAGCGTCCTTGGCCTTTCTCATGGCTTCTTCAAATTTTTTGGCCAGGATGTCTTCCTTGTTGGTTTCCTGAAACCAGGAGTCGGCGAATTTGTCTTCACGCTGGCGCTGCTGTTCCTGCAGGATGTTGGAAGCCTGCGTCAGGTCCACGTCGGGGCCTTTTTTGGGGGGAGCTTCGTGCGACAGGACTGCGCCAAAAACCGGATCGATCACCAGCTTGGCCTGGCAGCAGGGGCAAATAACGTTGAGATTGTCGGCTGCGCTTTTGCTCATGGCTCGATTGTACGACTGCGGGAGCCCGGAGGAAAGCCGGCAGGCCCTTCGGCCGGAGCGCAAACGTGGAGTCGCTCCCTGCCAACCGCGCCTTTTGCTAAGAACCGGAAAGAGGGCCCGCGGACGTCCAGCCCCGGTCCTGTCTTGGCTTCGGCGAACTGAGGTATCCTTGCGCAGCCCTTTGCGGCACAGGCAGGACAGCAAATCCAGATTGCGTCTCGACGGGTGCGCTTAGGATCGAGAGGTTCACCACGATGACCAGGGCAGCTTCGGCACAAAGTGATGGCGCCGCGAACTTCGCAGACGGGTCCAGTGCGGCCAGCGGATTGGCACTGGTT
>Ga0126370_10000498_pt1 | contig 16338 bp, 15 predicted proteins | sample PanSoiMetaPlot_3_FD_92586 | JGI IMG/M metagenome (GOLD analysis project Ga0126370, IMG submission 92586) | Tropical forest soil microbial communities from Panama - MetaG Plot_3 | ecosystem: Environmental > Terrestrial > Soil > Tropical forest > Bulk soil | place: Panama | collected 2016-02-17 | reverse complement strand
GATTCACGCGCATCCGACGCTGGCGGAGGCCATGCTGGATGCATCAAACAGTGTGTACGGAATGGCCATCAATGCCTGAGGAGGATTGAATAATTGGGCGATCTGGTCATTGAGTAATTGGAATCCGCGGAACGCTGCGATTCTCAATCACTCAATAGCAAATCGCACAGTCACTCAATACGTTTTGATCTCTGTCGTCCAACTCGGCACAGTCGATTACGCCCTAGGCCTGCGTCTGCAAGAGCAACTAGTCGCCCTGCGTAAGGAAGAAAAAATCGGCGAGGTCCTGCTGTTGCTAGAACACAAACCAGTGATCACGCTGGGCCGAAATGCGAAAGCCGCCAATGTAATCGCGTCCCGTGAACACTTGACTCAGCGCGGTGTCCAACTCTTCGAATGCGACCGTGGTGGCGACGTTACCTTCCATGGTCCCGGCCAGATCGTCGGCTACCCGATTTTCGACCTTCGCGGATTTCCTTCTGCCGATGGCAAGCGCAAGACCCTCGGAGTCATCGAATTTGTCCGCCGTCTCGAAGACGTCATCATGCGCACCTGCGCCGACTTCGCCATCCCGGCAAAGCGCGTCCCGGGCCTGACAGGCGTGTGGACCGACCCAGTCCCTCAGGTCTATCGAAGCAGTCAAACCGTCCCGGACTCTTTGTCATTCCGAGCGCAAGCGAGGAATCCGTTGTCTGCCGACACCACCACGACCGCCGCCCCCGAAGCCAAACTCGCCGCCATCGGCGTCCACATCTCGCGCTCCGTCACGTCCCACGGCTTCGCCCTAAACGTAAACACCGATCTCAGCTTCTTCGATCTGATCGTCCCCTGCGGCATCACAAGCAAGCCAGTGACATCGATGCAAAAGGAACTAACCCGCGAGGTGGATCTCAACACAGTTGCCGAATCCATCACCCGCAACTTCGGCGTAGTCTTCCAATCCCAGATCCTCTGGGTCGACACCCTCGACGCCCTGTTGGGCCGCACGGTGGGAGTCCCGATGAGGCCACCATCCGAACTCCGACAAATCCGAAAAGAAGACGACTTTACCTGGGCGTAGGTTTTGTGTTGCGGGCGGACGTGGAAGAGCAGCCTTTCAAGGGCCGCGTTAGGCAAGAGCAGAAGAGGGCGTTAGCCCAGGTGGTCGACTCCCTAGCTCTTTTTCCCTCGCTCGCGATACCATCAATAGATCGCGCCTACCGCGCCTTACATGGGGAATAAGAAACCGAAGTCCAAAGCGAGTTCCAACGGCCATCGTCCGCGCAACGGAACGTATCGAACCGCCACTAATCCTGTGGGAGCGGCCGCCCTCGGTCGTTCGGTCGAGCGAAGTTCGACAGGCTCTCGCAACCACTACCTCCGCACCTATGAAATTCCCGACTATCGCCTCGAGCAACCCGAGTTCTCAGTCCGTCAACTGACGGAGAAAGACAAGCAAGGCCAAGAGCACGTCCGCTACGAAGTCACGGGAGATCTCGAAGCGCCAGTCCCGCCCATCCGCGACTCCAAATTTCTGAGCAAGCAGCAAGCGGTCGAGATCTACCGTTACATGCTGCTCAACCGCAAAATGGAGATCGCCCTCGAAAATCTCTACAAGCAGGGCAAGGTCGTCGGTGGCGTCTACTTCGGTCTCGGCCAGGAAGCCTGTTCCTGTGCTTCAGCCTACGCGCTCGACAAAGACGACTGGTTCGCACCCATGATTCGCAACCAGGGCGCGCTCCTCGTCCGCGGCTTCGCCGCGCGCGACACCATGATGCAGTACATGGCCAAAGCCGATTCGCCGACCAAGGGCCGCGACGGGACTTCGCACTTCGGCGATATTGAGAAGCGCAACATGGTCTCTCCGATCTCGATGTTGGGTGACTTGATCCCGGTTCTGTCCGGCGTCGCGCTCGGCGCGCGCCTGCAAGGGCACAACATCGCCGTCATGACCTGGATCGGCGACGGGGGACAATCCACCGGCGTTACCTACGAAGGCATCAACTTCGCCGCCGTGCAAAATCTCGGCCTCGTGCTCATCGTCGAATCGAATCTCTGGGCGTACTCTACGCCGTCAAACATGCAGTACCGCTGCCAGGACCTCGCCGAACGCGCCATCGGATACGGCATCCCCGGCGTGATCGTCGACGGTACCGATGCCTGCCAGGTCTACGACGCCGCCCGCGACGCCGTCGAACGCGCGCACGCGGGCGAAGGTCCCACGCTGATCGAAGCGAAAATGATGCGTATGAAGGGCCACGCCATCCACGACGCCGCCGGCTACGTCCCCAAAGAGATGTTCAACTTCTGGAAAAAACGTGACCCTCTTTCGCGCTTTGAGAACTACTTAGTGAAAGCAAAGAAGTGGCTGACCCCAAGAGAGAATGAAGCGCTGATCGCGGAAGTAGACGAAGTGATCGAAGCCGAAAGAGAAATCGCAGTGAACTCCCCAATGCCCACGCCAGAATCAGCGGAAGGAGGCGTCTTCTGCGAAAACGGCTGCCACGAGATCAAGCCAAAATACGACGTGCCAAAGGTGAAGAAGGGAAGCGTAGCCTACAAAGAAACCGAAGCCGCAGTGCACTTGAAGTAGTGATCCGTGGAGATCCGTGGCAGATGTTTTCTTGTCTTTGAAACCTTGGAACTTTGAAACATTGAAACCCGACCTTATGCAGCTTACCTACCTCGAAGCCATCCGCCAGGGAATCTGGGAAGAAATGGAACGCGACCCCACCGTCTTCTGCCTCGGCGAAGACATCGGCATCTATGGTGGGGCGTTCAAAGTCACCGACGGATTCATCGACCGCTTCGGTCCCGAGCGGGTTATCGACACACCCATCGCCGAGTCTGCCATCGTCGGCGCCGCCTTCGGCGCGAGCCTCACCGGCATGCGTCCGGTCGCCGAATTTCAGTTCATGGATTTTATCGGCTGCGCTTTCAACCAGATCTCAAACATGGTCGCCAAAACGCACTACCTCTGGGGCGCTCCCGCACCACTCGTCCTTCGCGGACCGAGCGGCGGATACGTCCACGGCGGTCCGTTCCACTCCCAAAATCCCGAGATGTGGTTCGTCCACAATCCCGGCCTCAAGGTAATCTGTCCCGCCACACCGTCCGACGCCAAGGGTTTGATCAAGGCAGCGATACGCGACAACAATCCGTGCGTCTTCTTCGAACACAAATATCTCTACCGTCGCATTAAGGAAGAAGTTCCCTCCGAAGACTACGTCGTTCCAATAGGAAAAGCGCGCATCGCAAGGGAAGGAAGAGACCTGAGCATCATCACCTACGCCGCAATGGTCCACACAGCCCTGGAAGCAGCCGAGATTCTGAGCAAGGAAGGAATTGATCTTGAGATACTTGACCTGCGTACAGTGTCGCCGCTCGACCGCGAAGCCATCGCACAGACTGTGAAAAAGACCAACAAGGTCATCATCCTCCACGAGCACTCACGCACCGGAGGCCTCGCCGGAGAAATCTCCGCCATCATCAACGAAGAAGCCTTCGATGACCTCGATGGCCCCATCGTCCGCATCGCTGGCCTGGACTCGGCCATCCCGTTTTCTCCCCCGCAGGAGCATCACTATCTGCCGAAGCTAGAAGATGTAGTCCGGGAAGCGCGAGGATTGAAAGCGTACTGAGGCAGAATAAGTCGCGGGTTCCTCTGTGTCCGCAGTGGTTAAACCTTTTGGCCACGTCGGAGCGAAAGCGCAATATTGAACACTATTTTCGAGGTACTACACGAGTTGCGAAGATGCAGTTCGTCTCCATGACCCACAAAACGCTTCGCGCCCTGCTCGCAGCAGCACTCATGGCATTCGCCGCCAACTGCTTTCTAAAATACCTCTGGTGGACAGCCTGCTACAGTGCCTGGACCGGAATCCCCAAAATGGCCGGACAATGGAAAGCCGCAGGCTCACGGGCGTCTTTCAATGGTTGGAGCGTGATTGTGCTTGAATTCGCCAGCGTCGCGGTTCTGTTCACGCTTCTCCATTGGCAATCTTCGAAGTCGACCGGACTCCTGGGAACCATACCTCGTGTTCTCGTCTCGATCGTTCTCTCAATTGTCGGAACCGGCCTGTTCGCCTTAACCCTGGCTTGGGTGAATCAGGGCCAATAGACGACGACTCTCTCGAGCCTCCTCCGTGCTGATAAGATTCGTCACGATGAATGCCCGTTCTCCAGACGCGAACGAGCGACTAACTCGTGCCATCCATTCCTTGCAAGGCCTAAGTTGTGGTGATGCCTTTGGAGAGCGTTTCTTTGTCCATCCGGATGTCGCGCATTCGCTGATCACTCAGAGGGCTGTGCCATCGGCTCCGTGGCGTTACACAGACGATACGGCTATGGCGGTTGCCATCGCCGAAACTTTGGAGGAATTTGGAGAGATCAACCCAGAACGGCTGGCAGAGAACTTCGGTAGACGCTTCATCGCTGACCCCCACCGTGGCTACAGACCCGCCATGCACTCACTTCCCCTGAATTGGCCGATCATCCGCAACACTGGAGAGAACTGGCGCCACAACTATTTAAGGGGAGCGGTTCCTTTGGCAATGGTGCCGCAATGCGCGTTGCTCCCATCGGTGCCTTCTTTGCTGATGACCTTGACACATTGATCAAACAAGCTGAATTGTCTGCCATGATCACTCACAGCCATCCTGAAGGCATTGCAGGTGCGATTGCCGTCGCGCTGGCTACCGCCTTGGCGTGGCGGCATAAGAGTTCTGCTGTCTCTCCAGCCGATTTCTTGCAGCAGATCTGCGAACGAGTACCCATGAGCGAGGTTCATCTCCGCATCGCAAAAGCCGTGGCACTTTTGGAGAACACTATCGTTGAGCAGGCAGCTTCAGCCCTGGGAAGCGCGGCCCCAGGTGAGTGCTCAAGACACAGTTCCATTTTGTCTCTGGGCAGCTGCATTGCATCTGAATCACTACGAAGAAGCAGTGTGGGCGACCGTCAGTGGATTGGGCGACCGCGACACAACCTGCGCGATTGTCGGTGGAATCGTTGTCATGTCAGCCGGCCTCGAATCGATTCCACCGTCGTGGATCAAAGCGCGCGAACCGATCCCGCCTTGGTTCCTCTACTCTGGCCCTGAATCCGTGTAACCGTCAGCCGCGTCTCGACTCTATACTCTGTGCGCTTAGCTAGCCTTCTCAGCGTTCCATCTGCCACAATACCCCGGGAGGTCCCATGGGCAAATTCTTTCTTGGCGTAATCGTCACGCTTCTCGCGCTGATTCTTGGCGTTCTTGGCTTCGCCATGCTCGGCTTCTTGCCCACCGCCGCCAATGTCGAGCCTCCACAATTCGAGAGTCACCTCGCGATGGGTGCGGTCGATGCCTCAACAGAGCGCCACGCACCCCGTGTCAGCAACCCTCTCATGCCGACTGATCAGAACCTGGAAGATGGCATGAAGCTCTATACCATGAATTGCGCTCTTTGCCACGGAACCCTTGATCGCAAACCTTCGCTTCTCGCAACGTCCTTTTATCCCCCCCCACCGAATTTCGCTGCCAATCCGCCAGACGACCCCGATTGGCACATCTTCTACACTATCCGCACTGGCATCCGTTACACGGGCATGCCTGCCTGGGACAAGGCACTCAGCAGCGATGACATGTGGAAAGTAGCTATGCTCCTCACTCACTTGGACAAGCTTCCTCCCGGCGCACAGGAATACTGGAAGGCCAACTTCGGCCCTCCACCGGAACCGGAAGGGAAGGAAGGCGAAAAGAAGAAAGGCGACCAACATCATCACTAACCCGGTCATCCCATCCTCAGTAGGCTCAATAGATTAGTGGAACGCAGCCGAATTTCTTAGCGTTCTCTGCGGCTTTTCTCAGCGATCTCGACGGTTTAGTCTTTTGCTCCCCGAAGCCCATCACCGAAGACTCTAGGGAACGCTATAATATTCGTTTGCCCGCAACCTTGCTTCGAGGTCTGTGGGCCTATGGAAGGAACTCATGCCAACTGACATCATCATGCCCCAAATGGGCGAATCCATTGTTGAAGGCACTATTACCAAGTGGCTCAAGAAACCAGGCGACAAGGTCCAGCGGGACGAACCACTTTTCGAGATCTCGACCGACAAGGTCGACGCCGAAATTCCAGCGCCTGCCTCGGGGATTCTTCAAGAAATCAAAGTAACAGAAGGTACAACGGTTGGTGTAAACACGATCGTCGGAACGATTGCCGTTGATGGCGAAGCCGCCGCTGCTCCAGCCAAGTCTTCCCCGGCCAAAGCAGCACCCGCGCCGCCCGCCGCCGCGAAAGAAGAGAAGAAGGCCGCGCCGACTCCCGGTCCCGCGCCTGCCGCGCCACCTCAAGAAGAGGAGGAAGAAGCCCGCTCCTCACCGCTCGTGCGTAAGATTGCCCGCGAACACAGCGTCAGTCTTTCCCAGGTTACCGGCACCGGACTTGGTGGCCGCATCACCAAGCAAGACATCATGCAGTTCATTGAAAGCCAGGGATCTACGCAACCGGCTTCCGTACCTGCATCTCCTGCTCAGCCCGCAGCCGCCGCTCCGGCGCCCCGCCCGGCAACCCCTGCTCCCTACCCGGGCGATCTCGTTCCCATGTCGAACATGCGCAAGCTGATCGCGAAGCACATGATCGAGTCGCGGCGCACCAGCGCGCACGTTCACTGCATGTACGAAGTCGACTTCACCCGTATCGTGAACTTGCGCAACAAGCTGAAGACCGGATTCGAACAACGCCATGGTGCACGCCTGACCTTCATGCCCTTCTTTGTTCGCGCTGCCGTCATGGCTCTGCAACAGTGGCCAATCATCAATGCCAACATCGAAGGTGACAACATCCGCTACCACCGTTACATCAACATGGGCATTGCTGTCGCTCTCGACTGGGGGCTCATCGTCCCTGTCCTCAAGAACGCTGGCGACCTCAACTTCCTCGGCTTGCAACGCGGTATCACCGATCTTGGCGAGCGCGCACGCAATAAGAAATTGAAACCAGAAGATGTTGAAGGATCGACTTTTACGATCACCAACCCTGGCCAGTTTGGAGCGGTTTTCGGCCTCCCCATCATCAACCAGCCAAATTCCGCCATCATGGGTGTTGGCGGCATTACCAAAATACCAATGGTAGTCACCGATAAAGACGGCAATGACTCCATCGCGATCCGTTCAGTGGTTCACCTTACTCTGGGATACGATCACCGCCTGATCGACGGCGCAGTCGCGGATCAGTTCATGGCCCAAGTGAAGAAGAATCTGGAAACGTGGAGCGAAGAAGTCGGCTAAATTCTAAGGATTGACGTCGATGGGTGCCCCACTTCTCTCTGTTCTTGGGAGAAGTGCGGATTTTGACTTGGGACTAGTTAGTCGCGGGCAGCGTTACCGTTGTTTTCGCCCCGCCCTTCGCCCAAGCCGACGCATTCATGCAGAGAACTACCCCGTCAACAATCTGAGAAATTCCATTCTTGAATTGCTCCGGTTGAACGATTTCTCTGGACGCGATTGCGTCCGACATCGCGAGCGCATTTTCCAGAAAATTCATGGCCGCATCTTTCTTTTCCGCCCCCGACTTGCTCTTGCACATGCCCTCAATCCCAGAACCCGCGGAATATCCCGCGGTATGAGGGTAGGCAGTTGTTACAGTAATCGTGCCGCTTGCGCTCCCAGGCGTGCAGTTTCCGCCCGTAACCGGCGCCGCCTCTGCCGTTCCAGTTCCCGCGATATAGACGGCATACTGCGCGTTCGGATTGTTAGACGTATCCAGGCCCAGTGGACACGGGGTGAGATGAATCGTCTTGTTGCCGGCTGTACCCAAGTTGTCCGTCGGTGATTGAAGCCAATTCCAGCTAGCCGTAACGTATCGAGCATTCGCCAGGTTGTTTGTCGAAAACTGTGTGCCAGCGGGCTGCACGACATCTTGACTTACTACAGGCGTGGTCGAAACGTTCCCCGATCCCCCGCCACTCCCGCATGGTCCCCATGTTCCGTTGCCCAGTAAGCATGTCCCTGCATTCGCCGTGCCCGTTCCTAGCTCGCTAGGTGGGACGAGTCCAACAATTAAGTCAGCCTTGTTTGAGGAGGCAGAGTCCACATATTGCTTTGGAACAGCCTGTAGCGGCGCCGACGGCAGGCCGGCCAGTGTGATCGGCCCTGTCATCGTCCCGCCAGCCGTCGACAAGTAATTCCCGGCGCCCACGGTGGCCAGACTCGAATCCACGTAGTTCTTGTTCGCCACCTGCCCCGCACTTGTTGGCGTGGGAACATTCGGTGCGCTGGCGAATGTCTTGAGGCCGCTGATTGTCTCCGATCCGCCAAGATGAACGACTGTGTTATCGTTCGCTTTCGTCGCGAGCGCCGAATTCACGTATTGCATCGACGCTGGCTGCGCTGCCATTCCAGCTCCCGGCGTTGTTCTCACCGTAGCCAGATTCACCGGAGAGTTCGTCGGCACCACCCAATACTCGGTTCTTACCTGGCCGGCGCCAAGCTGATATACGACCGTGTAGTACACCCCGGCCGGAGTCGCCCCCGCGTTCGGCACCAGCGCTACATCTAGCGCGCCATTTGTACCCAGCGTTACGCTCGTTGATCCGCCCGCCACGGCGCTCCCATCCACGGTCACAAAACCCGGCCATGTGATGATTAACGTACCCGCTGCTTTCGTGCCGTCCGCGAGATAGACTGTATCCGCCACTGTTGTCGTCGGCACTTCATTCTGGGGAACCGCCCCCAAGGCCGAAAGCCGGAAGCCGAAAGCCGCTATCACTCCAATCAGCGCCCAATAAAAAAGCCGCCCCATAGGGCGGCGGCCCACGTCACGCATCTCTCTCCCTCCAACTCAATCTCTAGGGATTGTCAATTCCCCTGTGTTCCTCTGTGCTCTCTGTGGTGAACTTTCGCTCGGTGGTTACCTGGTGTCGTGATTCCCATCCAAAAATCTCTTCACGCTCTCTACGTAGACCTCAGCCAAATCCGCCACCGGACGCCGCCTCTCAATCAGTTGAATCGCGTCTTCCAGACTCCATCCCATGGAGCCAAGCAGCGCCAGTGCCATCATTGGCGCCCGGTGCACACCCGCCGCGCAGTGAATAAATATCTTCGCCTCTTCCCGCTCCAAAGCATTTTCTGCGAACTTCAGCCCGCGCCCAAACAACTCCCGTGGCTTCGGCTGAAAGTCATCGTCTGTCGGATTCCACAACACTTCAATGCCCAGCGGCCTTCCAAGCGGCGTGTCATCGAATTCAATCTGCATGTCGATGACATGCGTGATACCTAGTCCCGCCACCTGCTCCATGTTTTCTGCGGTCCAGATCCCACCGCCCACCGCGATCCGATCTGTCAACCAGGTAATGTCCATTCCGTTCTTGCGTGATCTCCTGTCGATACCCGGAACTGGCTGCGCCGCTGAATCCCCTAATGTCGGTCTATTTGCGGGAAAGGCTGGTGCTCTCGTTCTTGCCCCGACCCAGATCGCAACTCGTTCTCGACTCACTCCCCAACCCCATTCTACGGTATCGTCTTTTGCATAAGCGCATTTCGGGAGTGAGTTTCCCCACTTCTCCAAATGAATTGGGAGAAATGGGGGATTTTGCTCGTTTCCAGTCCAACAAGCCTTTCCACCAAGGCTCACTCTGCCCCGGCCATCACTCTTTCTTTCTCTTCCTCCCTCTCCTGCGGTTGAGGCTTCTCCACCTCTTTCGCTCTCGGCGGAATCACCACAACCTCTTCCCCGTTTTCGTACATGTCATGCACCACCGGATGATCCGGAATGTTTAACCGATCGAGCAGTGTCTTTGCCATGCTCTCCTCATCCGTGCTGGACACCGTCCCCTCTGGTGCCTGTGGATAAATGTGTGCAACCTCGAAGAGATACTTGACTGTGGCGAGTTGCCCTTTTTTTCCCTCTTCGATCACAGCATTTGCCAGCTCTTCTACCTCAGCTTCCACCATTCGTGCAACATCTTTTCGACATTCTTCCGGATGCAACTCCTTGTCGCTTTTGTCTTTCGACGAACCCTTCTTGGTCGTCTTCTTCGTAGCGCTCTTACCTTTGCTTTTCCCCTTTTTCTTGATCATTGCCGCCATACCCGACTTCCAAGGTTTTCTTTCCTTCTCTCCAAAAATCGGAAGGCGCGCCGTTGAGGCGCGCCCTCTACAGGAGGTTCTATAATTTCCTACTCTATAAATCCAGAATAACAAATCGAGTAGGGTATTTGTAACATGACTTACAACTTTTTATTCGTCGTCTTCACAATCACTTAGCGAGAAATATCCGTTTTTACCCCCTTGACAAGAAATTCTCGGATTGAACGGAACTTCGTCTAATAGCTCGACTCCGACCAGGATCTCGCTCAGTTCGTCCAACGCCTCCATGAGTACCCGATGAACCGTCATCCTCGTGCATCCCAATAGTCGGGCCGCATCCTCTTGCCCGTACTCCTGGAGCACAATCCGTGCCAGCACCTGCTGCGAAAATTCGTCCAATCGGTGCAGGCACGTTTCCATGTCGTGCACAAAAATGACTCGATCCTCGAAGGTGGTCACTTGATACTTTGTGACATTGCTCCGAAAGAATTCTCTTCCCACCAGCGACGGCAGTCGTCCGGTTTCAATGGAGTAGCGCATATAGCGGCGGAGCATTGCCACTGTTCGATTTCGATAGATTCGCTGCCGCCGGTCTTTTTCGGCGAAAAAATCGTCGATGGGCTGCGACACGGTCGTCTCATCCAATTCCGCTTGTGGATTCTGCTCACTCCGCGAATCCTTGCCCCGATCCTTGTAAGCAAGAAACTGATGTGCAGGAAGGCTATCGGCCATCGGCCCGTTTTCCGCTCGCTGACGTTTTCCCGTGATCTTTCCAACCTGCTCACTTGGTGTGACATCAGCTTCCGCCGCAATCGACAGGATCATTTCGCTCATGCGACACCTCCCACCGCTTCTAGATCCTCCGATTCCTCGATTGTTCCGATCCCATATCTCTGCGCGATAGAACACTTTTGCGCAGGTAGCATGATCCGTGCAGGCTTCTTCTTCGGAACCGGCAGATCCGCTACCTTAGGCTGGCATTTCTCGCAATAGACCTCTCCCGCCCCGAGCTCCCTAACCCATAGTCCTCCACAATGCTCGCAATACTTCAGTTCCACCCCGACACAGCGTTCGGTTCCTTTATGAGCCTTACTCATTACTCCTCCTAATTGAATGACAATCGGCGCTACTCGCTACATGAAGCTCATGATTACGATTCAAAGACAAAAAGCCCCGCGTTGATCCGCAATGTACCCTCGGACCGAACGCAGGGCTCGTTTCTCTTACGATGACCTGCTTGGGCTATTTAGTTATTGTGATCTTGTCCAGCTCACCCGCTCCTCACTTACTCATATCCGCCCCGCCCCCTCCTTGCTTTTGCCATAAATTTGGGCGATGTCGTCTACTCCGCACTAGTCTCGCTGCCGGAAGTATCCTTCCTCGTAGCCCGACTTAAGTACCCGCCCATTCTGCATCACCACGCTCACCTTCCCAGTGAAGCGAAGCGATAACAGCAAGCGCTCCATGGATGCCGATAACACTTCGGCCGCCTTGACTTTCCGCCTAAATTCTCCGAAATCCCTTTCTTCGTTGAAGTTATCTGGTTGACTCATCATGGCCTTTTACCATAGAGCATTGTGGTCCCTCAGATGCCGCGATCCTATAGCTGTGAATTTTCTCAGTCAAGGTTGGATGGACATAACTCGCCTGTGGAAAACTTTCGGCCCTTTAACTAACTCCACACTCAGTAGTTCCCCCTCCCGGCAAGTGTCGTTTGCCGCCAGGCCTGCGTCTTTTCACACGCCGCTTCCCGAACTCTCTGCGCGCTCTCGAAGCAAGCTCCAGCTTGTATCCCCATCGAATTGCAGTTAGTTCCCGAATGTTTTGCTTTATTCCGGCGTCATAACCCAGTGCTATACTCCGCCCATGAAGTTCAAAGTCCTGCAAGAAAACCTCCGCAAAATTCTTTTGGACCGCATCGAAGCAGGCGAACTCACCGGACTCCGCCTCGCCCAGCAAACTGGATTCAAGCAAGCTCATATCTCAAACTTCCTCAACCGCAAGCGCGGACTCAGCCTCGAGGGCATGGACAAGGTGCTGCAAGTTCAGCATCTCTCGGTACTCGACCTGCTCGATCCCGTCGAGGTCAACAAACGCGCTTCGATCCTTCCGCCCAGCGCCGACGAGTTCGAAAACGTAGTCCTCGCCGATTCTCCCATCGCCGCGACCCAGCCGTTCATCGTCAGCATGCACGTCAAGGAGATCGTCAAGTTCAAAAAGTCCTTCCTCCACCGCATCAAGGCGGAAGCCCACGGAGACCGTTCCGGCTGGCAACGTTTCGTCCTGATCAAGCTCGACGGTCGTGAAGCCTTGGCGATGCATCCCCGACTGACCCCTGGAGCCACGCTCCTGATCGACCGCCATTACACCTCACTCAAGCCTTATCGCAAGGGCGAATCAAATATGTACGCTGTTCTGAAAAACGATACTTGCGCCGTCCGCTACGTCGAACTCGCCGCAGGTCGCCTGGTTCTGCGCCCCCACAACCACGACTGCCCCATCGAGGTCATTGCAATGCAGGAAGGAAAATCGGCCGGAGACTACTTAGTCGGCAGGGTCTGCCACGTAGGGCTGGAAGCCTGAGCAAGTGTGGGACAGCCGCCCTCGGCTGTCCGGCAGAGAGAACCTCGGCAACAAGGCGGGATATTTTCAAAAGCCCGAATGAAAATTGCCCCCACCCTTGTCGCATTTTTGTTGCGACGGGGGTGGGGGTTGACTTCCCATCAAGGGCAGGTGTTCAGAATCTGCGCTCTAGAAGTTGAACTTCACCCCCAGCTGCACCTGCCGCGGCCCGGTCGACATCGACGTGATCTTGCCGAAGTTGCCATCGTCCACCTGCGTGTCCGGAGCTTGAAACACGGGATGATTAAATGCATTCTGGGCTTCAAGGCGGACCTCGACGTACATCGCTTCGCGGATCGGGAATTGCTTGCCCAGAGACAGATCGCTCGTAAATTGCCAAGGACTGCGCAGGGATCCCATGGCCCGCGGTGCATTGCCCAGGGTGAAATCGGCTGGACGCTGGAATACATTGTTGTCCACAAAGTAGTTGTCCACCCAATCCGACCCGTGATTACGCTTGGGTGTCCCCACGATATTGGGTCTCTGCGTGCCGTAGCTGGGTAGCGCTACGCCGTCGGCCATCTGGAAAGACAACGGTCTGCCATCCGAAATGCGCCAGATGCCGTTGGTCTTCCAGCCTCCAACAATCGCATCCGCCCAGCGCGGCATGTTCCCGAGGAATGACTTCCCACGCCCAAAGGGAAGATCGTAGCTGTAGCTGAACTGAACGACGTGCGGAATATCGAACGTCGACGGGCTTCGTTCCAGCCACGGTTTATTGGGATCCTGCAGGCTGCTGAAACTTCCCAGCCACGTCACATTGTCATCGGCGTTGGACGAGTCATCGATTGACTTCGACCAGACGTATGTGACCAGGAACTGCAGCCCGTTGGAGTAGCGCTTCTCAGCGGTCAACTGTAGCGAGTGGTATATGGAGTTAGCGATCAGCAGAGGTTCAGTCGCCACCCCGGTGAACTGTGGAAACGGAAGCAACAACTGAGAGTATTGAACGGAATCGCCAGCTCCAGACAGTGTGCTGTTCGGGTCCGTGATGATTCCCGCAAAGGGATTGGCAACGTAGCTGTTGAGACATGGCACAGACAGTGTTGTGCACGGGTTGTTCGGGTCGGCGGCAGTCGTGGGCAAGCCCTCCACCCATGGGCCAAGATAGTTTCGTGCTGTGGAACCGCTGAACGGCAGGTGCGTTCCTTTCTTCCCTACGTATTCGGCGTTAATCAGGATGTTGCTCGGCAGTTGGCGCTCGATGCCCAAGCTCCAACTTTGTTCATACGGAGTCTGATTCGCACCGGCCCTGCGCAGCGGGCCGTTTGCTCCAAAGCCAACATCGTTCAGCAGGCCGAGCGAGTTTCCCGGGGGCTGGATCAGTCCGTTGGGAAATGGATTGCTCAGTTGCAGCCACATAATGTCACCCAGATTCTGATAGGTCGGGATGGCATTCGTATATTGATTGAAACCCTGTGAACCGTAAGGCACAACGCCGGTCACACCCGAGCGCGACTGCCCGTAGTAAAGGCCATAGCCTCCGCGCACCACCATCTTCGGCGCAAACTGGTAGGCGAAACCGAAGCGCGGCTGAAAATCGCTCCAGTCCGTCACATAGTTTGTCCGCTGATTCGAAGACGCAAATACCTCGCCACCCTTCAATGCAGTTGTTATCGGAGCGCCAGTGACAGCATTGTTAAAGGTGATGCTTCCATTGTTGAGCGGACTGGTTACGTTGGGATCGAACCAGTTCTGGTGGTTGTAGCGATCCGTCCGAGGCAGCGTCACGTCATACCGCAGTCCCAGATTCAAGGTGAGTTTGTTCGTGGTTTTCCAGTTGTCTTGCACGAAGAAGCCGTACTGGTAGTTTGTGGTCGCGGGCCGGGACTGTATTTCGTAATACGAGCCCCATCCGTTGCTGGCGGGGGCTTGCGTAATCTTACCCATCAGGAAGCTGGCCATCCCGTCGCCACCGCAGGCGTCGATCCCTGAGGGACAGGCATTGGAGCCATCCTCAGCAAAGTCGAAAAAGCCATTGGGACCATTCGTCTGGATGTAGTTCATCTGGTGGATGCGGCCGTCAAAGCCAAACTTGATTTCGTGCGTTCCATGCAGCTTGTCTATCGTGGCTGCTAATTGCCCGGTATCCTGGCCTAGCAGCATGTTCTGAAAGGGGTCACTGCCGATGTTGGCAAAGCCGGCCGGGGCGTACATGTCGATGAACATCGCAGGAACGCCCATGAATCCGGTGCTGTTCAGATAGGAGGGGAGTCCCAACTTGCTTAGCGGGTCCGAAACTCCGTGCGGGCTGTAATTGAGGTAGTGCCACACGCCGCGGGTAAACCCGAGGGTTACGTTCATTAGCAGCGTGGGAGTAAACGTGTGGGTATCGTTAAGGGCAAACAGGTGGGCGTTAGTCCAGCCGGGCGCTCCCGAACAAGGGTCGGCAAAATTCTTGAAGCAATCGAGGCCCGTGCCGTGATCGTATTCGTAGGAAAACTTCCCACTCAACATGTTGTTCTGGGTGAAGCGATGGTCAATTTTGACGTCGAACTTGCTCGCATACGACAGGCGCGATCCGGAGCCGACCCAGTTCTGGTAAATGCCTCCGGCGGTGAAGTTTGGCTCTGGGAACAAGGCCATCATCTTGAGTGCGACGGGATCGATCAAATTGCCCTTAACTCCCGGGACCGGCAGAGAACTGGCAGGCGGGCAGGGGTTGCCGTTAAGAGCCGCAGCATTGCAACCCGGACTGATGTAGTTGGCAATATTGTTAAACGGAATGAACGTTGTGGCGCTGTTCGCGACCGGCCCGCCCGCATTCGGGTCGTTATGCCGCAGATAAGGGTCCCATATCTGACCGGCAGCAACGCTGCACAGGCCGGTACTGTCGAATGTTCCTCCCTGCGCTCCGCAAACTTCGCCAAAATCGCCGGCACGCATGAGATCGCTGGGCATTGCCCCGGAGCGCGCATCCAGGCTGGTCGTCTTTGACCGGTCCCAGTCGAAGAAGAAGAAAGTCTTGTTCTTGATAATGGGACCGCCGATGGTGAATCCGTAATTGTTACGGCGCAACGGTGGAATGGGTTGGCCCGCCCGGTTGGCGAACCAGTCGTTCGCGTCAAACATGGCGTCGCGGAAGAATTCGTACCCGCTGCCATGAAACCTGTTCGTCCCCGAGCGTGTGATCACGTTGACGATGGAGCCGCCCGAGAAGCCGAACTCCGCACTGAAGTTCGTCTGCTGCACCTTGAATTCTTCGACGGCCTCAGGCGATGGAACATAAGTCGCTTGTGTAATACCGCCATTCGGCTCTGAATTCGTCACCGAGGCGCCGTCCATCAAAATGTCCGCAGTCGATCCCCGGCTTCCGTTGGAAACGAAGTTCGTTCCCGTACAAGTGGCGTCGCACTGGTCGTCCATCGGCGTAACGCCCGGTGCCAGCGAGGTCAGCACGACCACGTTGCGATCAATCAGCGGCAGATCATTAATGAACTTGCGATTGACGACCTGCCCGGTCTCGGCATCTTCGGTTTGAATGGCCTGTGCTTGTGCACCTACCTCAATTACCTGACTCGCACCCGCCACCTTCAGCATTAGATTCGTGGTGGCGTTTTGGTTGATATCGACTTTGAAGGGCGAGCTGACTACCTTCTCGAAACCCTTCACGTCCGCGGAAACGGCGTAGGTTCCTGGCGCGACCGAGCGAAATAGATAACGACCGCTACTGT
>Ga0126370_10000497_pt1 | contig 16338 bp, 7 predicted proteins | sample PanSoiMetaPlot_3_FD_92586 | JGI IMG/M metagenome (GOLD analysis project Ga0126370, IMG submission 92586) | Tropical forest soil microbial communities from Panama - MetaG Plot_3 | ecosystem: Environmental > Terrestrial > Soil > Tropical forest > Bulk soil | place: Panama | collected 2016-02-17 | reverse complement strand
TGCCCTGCTTCCACAACAATCGAAGGTTTGCCGCGAACGCTTGCAGTGTTGTCCAAATATCGAGTCGCATTGGGATCCGCGGGCCGTTCGCTCCAAATAATGATGTGGTCCAGCCCGAAGGCCAGGACCATCTCCTTGGAGATGCGATCCTGCTCTGCATGTCCCGTGGGGCCCCAATACGCGTAAGGGCGAAGGCTCTCGTCGAGGTCGCCTCCGTGATAGTCAACGAGATAGTCGCAGCGCTCGACAATTTGCTTCGTAATCAGATAGGACACCCGATCCGTCTGTGTCCCATCGGCTTTGCCGGGGTAAAAGCGGTTCATGCTTTTGTTATCGACGGGATTGACGTGCGGAACCTTTTGTTCGAAAGACGCGATGTTCACCAGGGGAACGAGAATCACGGTGCCGGTGAGTTGCGCGGGATCGAGCTGCGCGATGAGTTTTTCGATGGCAATAATCGAAACGTATTCGGTGCCATGTGCCCCTGAGACTAGCGCAAGCACTTTTCCTGGCTTCGTCCCGTTCACTACAACGACAGGGATATTCGTCGCCGCGTCCACACCGGCTGGCACTTCCAGATAGCCCGTCGCTTTTTGCCCCGGCGCAGCCGAAGCTGTGCCGAGGGTGAAAGTTTGCGCCCGCAGCAAGACTGGTGACGCTAGTAGCAGCGCGGCAAGCACCACCCGAATGAGCAAAGTCATGGAACCTCCTCGAAGGACGCGAGCATAACGCGAGGGCAAGCTGGAAGCAAAGGTGAACAGGCGGTGATCGCGGGATCCCCGCGATGAGGGTTCCGTTTGACTGAATCGCGCTATACTCACGTGACAAATTCGGCTCGGAGGCGCGAATGATAAAGAATTTTGCCTGCCTTGTCATTCTGGTTGCATTTCCTCCCGCGCTCCACCCTCAAACCAACAACTCCACCCTGGTGATTCGTGGCGCGTCGCTCGTGGATGTCAAATCCGGAACCGAATTTCCGAACACTGCCATCGTCGTGCAAGGCGACCGAATCACCCAAGTGAGCAAGGAAGGAAACGTCGAAGTACCCGTCGGCGCGCAAATCATCGACGCCAAAGGAAAGTGGGTTATCCCGGGACTGATCGATTCCCACGCCCACGCCGAGGCCGCTGACGAGGCGGTGTTCAATCTGTACCTGGCACATGGGGTGACCACGATCCGCAATCCGGGAGGAGATGTCACTGTTCTTCGGTTGACGCGGGATAAGCTGCTCCGCGGCGGCGTCGTGGGACCGCGGCTCTTCTTCGCCGGCCCGGCACTAGATGGCATGCCACCTGTCTGGCCGGGAGGAATCCTTCTTGTGGACACGCCGGAGCGCGCGCGAAGTGCAGTAAATTTTCTTGCCGACCAGGGCGTAGATTTCGTGAAAGTCTACAACAACGTAAAGGAGCCCGAACTCCAGGTTATCGTTCAGACCGCGAAAGAGCGCGGATTGCCGGTGTCGGGCCACGTTCCACGCACGCTGACAATGACGCGGGCGATCGAGTTGGGCATGACCCGCCTGGAGCACATTCGGATCACCGGCAAAGAGATGTTGACTGCGGAAGAAGCCGCAGCGATTGATCCGCTCCCAGTAGGTAAGAGAGAGCCAATGCTTTGGCAGCGGTTCAACCTCCAATCGGAGAAAATGCGCACGCTGGTGCAACTGCTTGCGAAGAGCAGAGTCTTTCTGGATCCGACTCTGGTGGTCGACGAATATTTCGAAGCCTCCACCAAAGAGGCTATAGAAAGGAACCCCAACAACCAGTATTTCCCCAAGGCCAACATAGAAGAGGCGCTGAAGTCCTGGAACACGGGTGTTTTCGAAACGCCACCGGAGCTGGTCCCAGCGGCACACGAAGCTTTCCAGAAAGAACAGAAATTCGTTGGGCTGTGCGGCGTGGCAGGAGTACGTATCATCGCGGGGACAGATGGGCCAGGAATCGGAGTACTTGTGCCTGGGTTTGCGCTCCACCGCGAGATGGAGCTGTTGGTTGCTTCCGGGCTCAGCCCCTCGCAAGCTTTGCGAGCCGCGACTTCCACGGCCGCCGAGGCGTTGGGCAAGGAGGATCAGCTGGGTACGGTTGAGCCGAAGAAATTCGCCGATCTAGTCATTCTCGACGCGGATCCGCTGGCGTCGGTTCAGAATCTGAAGCAAATCCATCTCGTGGTCCAGGGCGGCAAAACCTATGAGCCCAAGACTCTGCTGGATGAAGCTAGGGCACGAGCAAACAAGAAGCTATAACAAATCCGTGCCCTCAGTTCCTCAAACAAAGATCTTCATTCGCTAGTCGGCTGCCTTAACCACCGGCGCGGACGGTTGCTCCGCCGGACGCGCGGGCGCCGCGTCCCCTTTAACGTAGTGGTTGTACCACGCCATGTAACGCTCCATACGGTCTTTGATGTGTGATGGCGTCGTAAAGCCGTGATATTCGCCGGGATAAACAACGAGTTCCGTGGTGCGGCCGAGTGTCTTCAGCGCCTCATACATTTGCTCGCCACCAAGAATCGGTACATTCGAATCCAAATCCCCACCCATGAACAGCGTCGGCGTCGTGATATCCGCCACGCGGTAGAAAGGCGAGATTCGGTCCCAAACTTCCTTGTGGTCCCAAGGATGGCCCAGTTCGATATCGTAATCACGCTGATAGTGGTCGTGGCCGTAGAAGCTCGCGACGAGCGCGACGCCAGCGCCGGAAATGGCAGCCTTGAACCGCTTCGTCTGCGCGATGATGAAATCCGTCGAAATGCCTCCGTAGGACCAGCCGCCAACACCGAGCTTTTCGGGATCCGCAATGCCCTGCGCGACGGCGTAATCCACCATCGCCACGTCATCCTGGTAATCCTTGTTGCCCCAATCCGCATAAATCGCCGCGCAGAATTTCTGCCCGTAGCCGGAAGACCCGCGCGGATTGGGAAGCAGAACCGCGTATCCATTTGCGGCGTAGAGCTGAGCCAAATGATAAAAGGACGCCGAGTATTGGCCCACCGGCCCGCCGTGTGGATTGAGCAATGTAGGAACTTTCTTGCCGGGAGCGTAATCGAGCGGCTTGTACAGGTAGCCGGCGACAGTCGTCCCATCCTTGCTCTTGAAATGCACGTACTCGGCCTCTGCGAGACGCAGCTGCGCAAAAAGTGCGTCGTTGGTTTTCGTAAGGCGCGTGGGCTCTTTGGACCCGCTGGCTAGATAGAAGATTTCGTCCGCACGATCAATGGTAGTGATTTGTGCTGCAACGGAATCATCTTTGCCAAGCGAAAAGCTACCTACTACTAGGTGGCCACCGATTGGGCGTGTGATCTCTCCCCCCGCCGTAGGGATGCGGCACAGATTCTGCACGCCATCGTCTTCCGCGGTGAAGTAAATGTACTTGCCATCGCCGGAGAATCGCGGCCGGTGAATGCTGCGATCAAATGCACGTGTAAGAACATTGGCCTGCCCACCCGTTGCCGGAACGACCGCCAGGTGCCGCGTGTTGTAATAAAAAAGGTGCGGGTCCAGCTCGGTGACGTAAGCAATCCATTTCCCGTCGGGCGACCAGGCCGGCGAGGAGTCCGGGCCAGGGTTCGGACTGACCTGCGTGAGGTGGGCGCCTTTATCGGTGTTGTCCGCAGCAACGACCCAAATGTGGGCATCATAGTTGGCGTCCGGGTCCGAGGAACGATTACTGCTGAAGGCGAGAGATCTACCATCCGGCGACCACGCTGGCTCATTGTCATCAAAATCTCCGGAAGTGATCTGCGTCGTTGATTTTGTCGCTACGCTGAACACATAGAGATGCGTGCGGCGGCGGTCGAGATATCCGACGGTGTCCCGTTTGAACTGAAGACGGTCGATCACAAAGGGCGGAGGAGTCTTGGGTTTGGCAGGCGCGCCAGCCGCCGGCTTTTCTTTGTTTTTTGCGGCCTCGAGATCCTCGGGTTTGGCGTCGCGAAGAATCAGTGCGAGTCGCGCGCTGTCGGGTGACCATTCGAAATCGTCAACGCCTTGCGCAATGTCGGTCAAGCGGACCGCTTCTCCACCGCGGCGGTCGAGCAGCCACACTTGCGACTTTCCCCCGTCACGCGCAGACAAAAAGGAAATGTACTTGCCGTCAGGGCTCCAGCGGGCGTGACCTGAAGAAACGCCCTCGGCCGTTAAAGGAAGCGCGTCGCCCCCATGCGTGGAAATCATCCACAAGCGCTGCTCGTTCTTGTCTTCCTTAAGCATGCGCGTGCGCACTGCATAGGCGATCCATTGTCCATCCTGACTAATCTCGGGTTGTGACACATCGCGTATCGTAAAAAAGTCTTCAATCGTTATCGCCCGCGGAGTTTTCGGAGTTTGATCTTGCGCAAATGCCGGAAGTACGGAGAAAGAAAGCGCGAAGGCAAGGCGGAATGCACGCTTCATGCGGAGACTCCTGAAAGTGAATTTGGCGGTATGACGGGCACGTAGTGTAGCAGAGGAGCGATGCAGGGGCTTTGACAAAATGCTAAAGGAGACGCCGGGGCCCCTTGGTCTCCTAATCACCTACTCGTAGTGCAGCGCCTTCAAGGGATCGAGGCGCGACGCGCGGTACGCAGGCAGAAAGCTTGCAAACGCAGCAACGGCCGTTAGGGTAACCACAGCCAAAACGATTGTTAGCGGGTCGCGCGGCTTTAATCCATAAAGCAGTGACTTCACCACTTGCGCAGAAGCAAGAGCTAGCGTGGTTCCCATCAGCAAGCCCACAATCGTCAGGATCCCTGCTTCCTTCAATATCATTCCAACAACATCGCCCCGTCCTGCTCCAATCGCCATGCGGATTCCAATCTCCTTCGTACGCTGTAGAACCATATAGGAAATGACCCCGTAAAGGCCGATGGCCGCCAGCAGCGCTGCGAGAAAACCGAAGAACCCGGAAAGCGTGGCCATCAATTCGTCTTGCACCAACGAATTGTGAACCTGTGTCTTGAATACCTTGAAATCAAGGTCGATTCCCGGATTCATCGCGCTCATGACCTGCTTGACGGAAGCCATCAGGCCTCCTAGCGGAAGCGAGGAGCGAATAATGATTTGATCGTCCGGACCGGGTGTCTCCTCCTGTGTCTCCGGGAAATACATAAAGGGGAGATAGTCTTCATGCATGTCTTGAAACTTATTGTCTCCGGTGACGCCAACAATTTCATAGGTAGGACGCGGCTTCCCCGGAGCTTCGTGGATACGAAAACGCTTTCCCATGGGCTCGGCGCCTTTAAGAATCTTTCGAACGAAGGCCTGGTTGACGATAGCGACTTTCGGAGAGTTGGCGGTGTCGCGGTCATCGAAGTCGCGCCCGGCGAGAAAAGGTGTCCCGAGGGCTTGAAAATAGCCGGGCCCAAGGAAGTTCTCCCACGCAACGCCCTGGTCTTGCTCCGACCCTTCTAGGATGACGTCGTTGTTCCAAGTCTCGCCACCAAATGGGACCATGATCGCATTGGCTGCCGATTCCACACCAGGAATGGCCTTCACTGCCTTTACTAACTGGCGCTTGTATTCGACATAGCCAGCCTCGGGAACTTGCAGACGTTTGAAATCGAGGCTGGTGATTAAAATGCCGTTCCGCTGAAAACCTATGTTGAGTGTGGTCAGATTACGCAAGCTTCGAGCAAAGAGCAGCGCTCCCATCAGGAGCACCACAGAAAGCCCGACTTGCGCGACAACCAAGATTCGTCGCAAGCCCAGCCGCTTGCGGCCGCCAGTCATGCCTCGGCTGCCGGACTGCAACAACGCGGCGGGCTCGACGCGCGTTGCACGAAAGGCGGGCGCCAACCCGAACAGCACTGTGGTCAAAACCGCGAGCGCCGTTGCGAATCCAAGAACGCGCCAGTCCATGCCTAGGTCGAGGAAAATCTGCGAATCCCCGGTACTGATGAACGCCACCAGCATCCGGCTGATGGCATAGGCAAGAAACAACCCGCAAAGCGAGCCACCAACCGCCAGAAGGACACTTTCAGAAAGCAGTTCACCAATCATCTTCGCTCGAGTGGCACCGAGCGCGAGGCGAATGGTGATTTGCTGTTCCCGCGCTCCAGCACGCGCAAGCATCAGGTTGGCCAGGTTCGCACAAGCAATAACCAGAACCAACCCGGAAATCCCCAGGAGGAGAAATAAAGGCGTTTCCGAATCCCGCCGCAAGGAGGAGAACCCCGTGCTCGCCGAAAACGCTCCCAATTTGTATTCGAGAAACTTTTTCACTTTCTCCGAGTCATAAAACGGCGGAATAGTTTCCTGCAAGATCGCTGGCGTGACCGCTGCGATCTGAGCATTGGCGCGTTCCACGGTCCAGCCAGGCTTCAAGCGTCCAATCGAGGCCAGCCACCAGGCATGACGAATCGTGAGCCGGTTATTCCGCGGGCTCACAATGGGCTCGATGCAAACCGGAACGGCAACATCGAAGTTGTCCCCAACAGAAATGCCGTTAAAGCCCGGCGGTGTTACACCCACAATTTCAAAGGAGTTTCCGTCCAGAGTTAGCCGCTTGCCTACAATCGCCGGATCGCCGCCAAAATTGCGCTGCCAGAACGCAAAGCTGATGTTCGCTCCGCCAATGCCGCAGCCCGGCTGGTCATCGGTAGGCCCGAGCAGACGGCCCAGGAGCGGCTCAACGCCCAGCACATGGAAAAACGCGCCGCTGACGCGCAAAGCCTTGGCGTAATGGACCTCGCCGCCGGTCGCTAAATTGAACTGCTGGTTGCTCCAAACCGCAATTTGCGCAAATCCCTGCTGGCGGTCACGAATCTGCTCCCACATAGGAAACGTCAGCTGCGAATACTGGCTTGAGAACTGGCCGGAGCCCCAGTGACGGTCTGCAATGCGCACGGTCGCCAGTTCTTCGGGATTCTTGACCGGAATTGAACGCAACCGAATAGCATCAATAAGCTGGAAAATCGCGGTATTGGCGCCGATGCCCAAAGCAAGCGTCAGGATTGCGATTAGAGTAAACGCCGGACTGTTGCCCAACTGCCGCAGGCTGTATCGAACGTCCTTCCACAGTGAGGACATCTCGCCCTCCCGCGGTATAAGACGATGGGAACGTGCAAATGTCACGAGGGATTCGGCCAGTGCAGTCAGGAAAAAAGGCCAAGGCCCCTTCGTGCCTCAGTCGGTGGTCTTGGTGGCGGGGGAAATGGCCTGTTCAGGGGGACGCGCTGGCGCCGCATCGCCCTTAACGTAGTGGTTGTACCAGGCCAGGTAGCGCTCCAGCCGATCCTTGATGTGCGACGGCGTTTTGAACTCATGGTATTCGCCCGGATAGACGACTAGTTCCGTAGTGCGACCTAGCCGTTTGAGGGCCTGATACAGCTGTTCGCCGCCCAAAACCGGAACGTTCGAGTCGATTTCTCCGCCCATAAACAGCGTGGGAGTCGTGATGTTGTTCACACGATAGAACGGCGAAAGCTTCTCCCAAATCGCTTTGCTCTCCCAAGGATGGCCAAGTTCCGCGTCGTAATCGCGCTGGTATTGGTCATGGCCGTACATGCTAGCGAAAAGAGCCGCCCCCGCGCCGGAAGTTGCGGCTTTGAACCGATTGGTCTGCGCAATGATGAAGTCGGTAGAGATGCCGCCATAAGACCAGCCGCCGACGCCAAGCCTCGCCAGATCCGCAACGCCCTGCTCAATTGCGTAATCCACCATGGCCATGTCGTCTTGAAAATCCTTGGTTCCCCAGTCGGCCCAAATGGCTTGGGCGTGCTTGTGGCCGTAACCGGTCGAGCCGCGCGGGTTGGGAAACAGAACTACGTAACCATTGGCGGCGAGAAGCTGGGGCAGATGATCGAATTCCGCATAATAGGCCCAGACAGGCCCGCCGTGGGGCCGAAGAATCGTGGGGTATTTCTTGCCGGCGACATAGTCCGTGGGCTTATACAGGTAACCGGAGACAGTCGTGCCATCCTTACTCTTGAAGTGGACATATTCTCCGTGAGAGAGCTTGAGTTGGCTCATCAGTGTGTCGTTGGTATGCGTAATTTGCGTGAACCTATCGCCAGGTATCGTGAAAAGCTCGTCAGGGCGATCAATCGTGGCTAGTTGGGCCACGATTTCTCCCGTTTTGGCGAGGGCATAGTCGTTGACCATCAAGCGGCCGCCAACAGGGCGCGTGATTTCCCCGCCTCCAGCAGGGATTCGGCAGAGGTTTTGTGCGCCGTCGTCGTCGGCGATAAAGTAGAGGAACTTGCCGTCCGGAGAGAAACGCGGAACCGCAGCCATACGGTCAAGGCTAAGGGTCAGCACTTTTGCGGCTCCACCGGCGGCAGGCGAAACCGCGATGTGACGCGTAGCGTAATCAAGCAGGCGCGGCTCCAGTTGCGTGACGTAGGTGATCCACTTTCCGTCTGGCGACCAACTGGGAGTGGTGTCAGCCCCGGGATTCGTTGTGACCTGAGTAGGATGAGCGCCTTTGTCCGTATTATCTGCCGCGACCACCCAAATGTTGAGGTCATAACTCGCGTCGGGATCCGGCTGCGAGCGGTTGCTGCTGAACGCGATGAGCTTGCCGTCGGGCGACCAGGCCGGCTCGGAATCGTCGAAATCCCCGGAAGTGACTTGCGTCATCGTTTTCGTCGCCAGATCGAACGCAAAAAGGTGAGTCCGGCGCCGATCGAGGTAGCCGACTTCGTCCACTTTGAATTGCAAGCGGTCAATTATCCAAGGCTTTTGAGTCTTGGGCTTTTCTTTCACAGCAGGCTTTTTCTCCTTGGCGGCCTCGAGCTCGTCAGAACTGGCATCCCGAAGAACAAGCACGAGCCGCCTGCCATCCGGGGACCATGCGAAGTCTTCCACATCCTGCGCCATGTTGGTTAGCCGCTCCGCTTCCCCACCGCCGCGCGGAAGCAGCCAGACCTGGGTCTTGCCTTCGTCGCGAGCCGAAAGAAATGCCATTGATTTGCCATCAGGGCTCCAGCGCGCATGAGAAGAAGAAACGCCTGCAACCGTAAGGGGGATCGCGTCGCCACCCTTCGTGGAAACCATCCAAATACGATCTTCGTTTTTATCTTCCTTCAAAAAGGCCGTCCCAACTGTGTAGCTAGCAAATTGCCCGTCCGGGCTGAGTTGCGGGTCGCCCACCCGGCGGATCTGAAAATAATCGTCAATAGTGATGGGGCGAAGACCTCTCGGAGACTGTTGTGCCAGCACCAGAGAAGCGGGTACCAAAACAAGAAGCAGGCACGCAGGAAACGCGGCACGGCCGGGCAGCTTCATTTCGAATGCTCCTTGGAAACGATGAGGTTAACAGCAGAAGTGAACGAGCAGTCTAGCATGAGCTCTCCCCGGCGATACGGAAGGAACGATTGAGGAGACTCGAATACGAGAGTGCAGTAGATCCCCTAGCTCGAAAGCCGGATGGCAAATTGAAAGAACTTTAGTCCGCATGCATTTTTCTCTTGCATGCAGCAACGATCCTTGTATTCTGCACCTGCGAACTCGCCTCACCGCAGCGACGAAAGCGAGATTCGTTTAGGAGGACGAGAGTAAAAATTGAGTTCGATATCTGTACCCGCGCAGTTTCCTTCCCGCGCAATTCCAACTACCAAAACGAAAGTTGCGAAGCTGACGCTCTGGCCTCTCGTTGCGGCCACTTTCTTCATGGTGTCCGGCGGTACGTATGGGACGGAAGAAATCATTCATGGCGCCGGCTACGGCCGCGGAATCCTGATTCTGCTGTTCTTGCCTGTGTTGTGGAGCTTGCCAACAGCGTTCATGATCGGGGAACTGTCGAGCGCTCTGCCCGCGGAGGGCGGCTATTACGCCTGGGTGCGCCGCGGCATGGGGAACTTTTGGGGATTCCAGGAAGCCTGGCTTTCGCTCGCCGCGAGCATTTTTGACATGGCGATTTACCCAACGCTGTTCGTGTTTTATTTGAGGCAGATGTCACCGTGGTTCGGTTCCGGCAATCATGGAGTCTATGCTGGTTTGTTTGTCGTGGTGACCTGCGCCGCGCTGAACCTTGCTGGAGTCCGTGTCGTAGGTATGACCTCGCTGTGGCTGTTTTTCCTTTTATCTGCGCCCTTCGCCCTCGTGGTTGTCCTTTCTCCGTTCCGGACAGGAGCGCTGGCTGAATCGCACGCGGCGCCCGCCGCAGCCGGGTTCAGCCTGATCGGCGGGGTGCTTGTAGCCATGTGGAACTACATGGGATGGGACAACGCATCCACGATCGCACAAGAAGTGGAACGCCCACAGCGTACCTATCCGCGGGCAATGATTGCTGCCGTAATTCTGGTTGCGCTGAGCTATGTGCTGCCTTTTGCTGCCGTGTACCTGACCGGAGCCCCATCCACTCTTTTCGGAGAGGATGGCTCCTGGGCCACCGTTGCTGGAGCACTGGGAGGAACCATCGCCGGCTTCGAATGGCTGCGATTCCTCATTGTGCTCGGCGGCATGATGAGCGCGTTCGGGATGTTCAATGCGCTGGTGCTGAGTTACTCGCGTCTGCCGCTGGCAATGGCACGCGATGGCATGCTGCCGAAGGTGTTCGGCAAAACGAGCAAGCGCACAAAGGTGCCGTGGCTCGCAATCGTCGTTTGCGCCGCCTGTTGGGCGCTGTGTCTAGGGCTGGGCTTCCGGCGGCTCGTGACTCTGGACATCATGCTCTACGGCGCAAGCCTGATGCTGGAGTTCGTGACATTGGTTGTGTTGCGTATCAAGGAGCCTAACCTGAAGCGCGGATTCCGCGTGCCGGGCGGCTTGCCAGGAGCAATCTTAACTGGAGTGTTTCCCCTGATTCTGCTGCTCCTCGCCGTGGTCGAGAGCAATCACGAAACCGTCCTACGCATGAACGGGCTTCTTTTCGGCGTCCTCATAATCCTCGCTGGATTTGTGATTTATTTCATAACTGGGCGGCACCGCCGCGCGCCCGCGCAATCTCCAACTGTCGGGGCCCCCGAGGCAGCCTGAACGCGCCCAGCCCTATCTGTTTCAGTTTTCCTTGACCGCAGACGCACGAAAAGATTGCAGTTCCGTGCGCGATGAAGCGTCATTCCCAAATTGCAGATAAACGGCAGCTCCGTCTTTGGCCCTTTCCGGATCGTACAATGTAAAAACGAGGGCGTGGTCGTGATCCTCATACCGATACTCGCGAACAGGAACCTCCCCCACCTTTAGAACGGGGTCGAGAGCACGCGCGGGAATCGCCTGAGAAGAGGTAACACGAAACTCCAGAACGACGGTGACCTCGCGCTTCACCCCCTGCTCGATCACCTCCGCCGGTTTCTTCAGACGCACTCGTTGTACTTCCAGCCGCGCTTCCTTCAGTGGCTGGCGCAGATAGGCCGTCGATGGCTTTTCCTTCGGCGGCTGCTTTTCCTGCGCGCCCGCAAACGGGCCCAAGTTCAATCCGACAATGACAAGCGAAATGCAGAGCAAGCGTTGACGCATGGAGTTCTCCTTCCTCCCTAACGGCTGAACTGGACGTCGTCCAGCCCCACTAAACCAGTAGGCTTGCGGTTAAATCGAAAATGAATCCTGGCGATGGCATGGATGTCCAGCCCTCGGTGCTCCATGCAGGAGAAACAAGGCAGCCCGAGACGTATGGTCTGCAGCATCGATGCCTCGAATCCCGGCCGGTCGTAGGAAAACGGAATCACGTCGAACTGGCTGACTTTTACATAAGTACTGTAGCCGTTAGTGTCTTCCAGCCCCACGTCAAAATCCTCCGGCTGACCAATCGGGTTCAAGGCTCCGCTATCAAAAACTTGTGTTACGCGAAACGAGACGTAACGATACGCAGTGACGTCTTTGTTGGCGGCGGGCACATCGAGGAGCAATTCCGTTCCCAGCGCGTTCCAGCCTCCGATGAGACCGTGCGTGTCCTGGAAGAACGTATTGTTGAAAGCGCCACCGAACTCGCTAAAGGAAAACTCGCCAAAAGGGCTTAAGGAAATGTTGGTATTTGCCCCGCCGAGAGAATTCAGCAGGGGATTTGGCGGTGCATCTTCGAAATCGTCCACGGTAAGATGTTTTGGGTCCTGGTACGAACGATAGAACTGTGCAGGAGCCAGTGTCGGTATCGCCGCGTCGCCCGTGAAGACTGCATGTTCCGCGCCCATCCCCTGTAGGTATTCGCGGAAGAACGCCATGCCCATGGCTCGCTCAACCGCGCGTTGCTGCGAGTCAGTCAAACGATTATTGCCCCATCCTTCATCCTGAAACCACACTGTATTGAACCAATTGTGGTTTGCGCCATAGAGATAGGATTGCATTTTTGGCATCTTGTGCGCATTGGTACGCGGTGCCGCACGATCGTAAATGCGCGCTCCCTGAAAATCCGAGACGTCCCCGTCGGCGGCGCCCATAAGAACATAGTACGGCACGTCCGCCAGAATGAACCCGTCGAAGTCCACGGGGGAAATCGAATGCAGGGCCTTTATATGGAACCCCAGGCCTGAAGATTGGTTTTCCAAGTAAGCGGAGACAATTCCCTCCCCACCGCGCGAATGGCCGGCCAAGCCAATGCGATCCATATCCACGTGATGGTGGAAGCGTCCGTGAAAAGTGGGATCGGGCTTCGTGGGGTCGTTCCAGTCTTTCCAAAGGCTTAAGTGTTGGAGGATCAGCTTTCCGCGCGCGACGATGCGGCCCCACTTGCAGTTCAAATCGTTCGCGTTAATCGAAACGGCGATGAAGCCGTGGCTCGCGAGCCGCTCCAGGATGTAGTTGTAGCCTTCGTGATTCGGGACGGGATTGCCCGTTGGCGGACCGCAAGTATGATTCCCTCCAGAATCAATCCAAATGCCATGATTGCCGTGGAGATAGACGACCAAGGGATGCTTGCCGGGAGCGACGGGTTTGTTCGCACCGGAGGAGATGCCGGGATAATAGACCACCGCCCATAGGTGCACGTTGGTATCGGTTGTAGTTCCTCCGCCTTCCGTAGCAGTAATGGTGATGGTGTTGGGAAGGTTGTAAGTAGAGGTAGCCACCTTATGCAGTCCAGGCTGCGACGGATCACTGACAGTTTCCGGCTTGTGGCGGCACAATCGACCCTCGTGATCGTCGTCGTGCCTGTGCTCATCATCGCCGGGAGGGAAGGCAGCGACGCAAACAGCGCTGCTCAATAGAGACAGAATCAGGGCGGCGGCAAAAAAAGGCGGTTTATAAAACACACCACGGGAGCGATTCATCGACAACCTCCTTGCAAGCAGGAGAGTGGACGAACCATGCTTGCTAGAGTGAGTTCTTGATGAGATGGTGACCAGGCAGCGAAAATCGTTTCAGTTTTCCAGGGAAAGAGTCGCCGTCAGCCTGGGGCCTTTTGCCGCCTCACAGTTGCTGATTTCCTTTTGGCAGTTCGGCCAGGCTTTTCGGTGGAGTATACTCACGTGCTTCGAATTGTTTTCAGGGAGAGTGAAGACGTGTCTTATCCTCGCGTCGTTTCTGCAATTGCATTGATGTTCGCGTTGCTCGGCTCCGGAGCTCGATTGATGGCCGCGCCCGACGCATCAAAACGGGTCGACCCAAAGCTGTTCCAGGAACTGCGCTGGCGTTCGATTGGGCCTTTCCGTGGCGGACGCGTGCTGGCGGTTACTGGTGTGCGCGGTCAGCCAGACACTTATTATTTCGGCAGCGTAGGCGGGGGCGTCTGGAAGACAGACGACGCGGGCCGCACCTGGAAACCGATTTTTGATTCGCAGCCGGTTGCCTCCATCGGAGCCATTGCCGTGGCGCCGTCCGACGCCAATGTCATCTACGTTGGCACCGGCGAAGCCGACATGCGCTCTTCGATTTCCGTGGGAAACGGAATGTACAAGTCCACCGATGCCGGGAAAACGTGGAAGCAAATCGGATTGAGCGATTCCCGGCAGATTGCAAGAATTCTGGTGGACCCTCGAGATGCGAACCATGTTTTTGTGGCCGCGTTGGGCCATGCCTATGGGCCGAACCAGGAACGCGGCGTTTTTCGTTCAAAAGATGGAGGATCCCACTGGCAGAAAGTCCTGTTCCATGACGAAAACACCGGCGCGATTGACCTGGCTTTCGAGCCGGGAAATCCAAAGACGATTTTCGCTGCGTTGTGGCAAACGCGCCGGCCGCCCTGGAGCATTTATCCACCGTCAAATGGCCCGGGCACCGGGCTCTATCGGTCGACGGATGGCGGAGACCACTGGCACGGCGTGGCTGGATTGCCGGCCGAGGGGTTGGGGCGCATGGGCATTGCGTTTGCGCCCAGCAATCCAAAACGGGTTTACGTGGTCATGGACGCGAAGGATGGCGGACTGTTTCGTTCGGACGACGGCGGGCAGAATTGGCAGCAAGTATCCAAGGACCACCGGATTTGGGGCCGCGGCTGGTACTTCAACGAAGTCACGGTCGATCCCAAAAACCCGGACATCGTGTACGTGCCGAACACTTCCATCTACCGGTCCGTAGACGGAGGAAAAAGTTTCAGCGTGTTCAAGGGTGACCCGACCGGCCCCGATTATCACGAACTGTGGATTGATTCGGACGATTCGAAGCGCATGATACTGAGCTGTGATCAAGGCGCAGTCGTAACGCACACGGGAGGCGAGACCTGGAGCTCGTGGCTTAACCAAGCCACCGGGCAGTTCTATCATGTGGCCACCGACAATCAGTTTCCTTATTGGGTGTATGGAGCGCAGCAAGATAGCGGGGCGGCGGCAACCGCGAGCGCGAGCCGATACCGCTTCCTGAATTTTCACGATTGGCGTCCGCTTGTCGCCGGTGATGAAAATGGTTACATCGCGCCTGATCCGCAAAATCCCGGCGTGATCTTCGGCGGATTTGTGGAGCGGCAGGACTTGAGCAACGAACAAATCCAGGAGATGCCGCCGACGATTGCGCACGAAGGTGCGTTCCGTCGGACGTGGACGCTGCCGCTGGTGTTCTCTCCACTCAATCCACATGTTCTGTATTTTGGTTCGCAGATTTTATTTCGGACCGAGGACGGCGGGGATTCCTGGCAAGCCGCCAGCCCTGATTTGACGCGCGAGGAACCTGGAGTTCCCGCAAATCTCGACCCAGCGACGGCGGCTGACGCTCCCAAGAGCAAACGGCGTGGAGTGATTTACACGATTGGGCCATCCTCCTTGAAGGAAGGAGAGATTTGGGCTGGAACGGACGACGGGGAGATCCAGTTGACGCAGGATGAAGGGAAAAACTGGACAAACGTTACGCCGCCGGAGTTGACGGCCTGGAGCAAAGTCACACACGTCGAAGCTTCGCATTCTGACGCTGGAACGGCATACGCCGCGGTGGACCGTCACCGGCTGGAGGATTATCAGCCCTATCTATACCGCACGCGCGATTTCGGTAAGAGTTGGCAGCGCGTTACCAACGGAATCCCCGATGGAAGCTTCTTGAATTGCATACGCGAGGATCCTTATCGCAAGGGCTTGCTTTATGCATGCACCGAAAAGGGCGTTTACATTTCGTTTGATGATGGAGACGACTGGCAGCCACTGCAACTGAATCTGCCAACGACCTCGGTACGCGATCTGGTGGTACATCAAGACGATTTGGTAATCGCGACGTTTGGGCGCTCGTTCTGGGTGCTGGACGACGTAACACCCCTGCGGCAAATCGATCCTCGCGCGGCAGCAGCGGATGTGTGGCTTTACCGTCCGGAAACCGCGTACCGCGTGCGACCGGGGAACGACGAGAGCACGCCCGTACCGGACGACGAGGCGTTGGCGGCGAATCCGCCGAATGGAGCAGTACTGGACTACTACTTGAAGGAAAAATCTCCGGCACCGATTCAACTCGAGATTTTTAATGGCGAAGGCAGACTGGTGCGGCGATTTGCGAGTGACGACGTGCCGCACAAGGTGAACCCAAGCGATTTGGCTTTCCCTGCTTCCTGGGTCCGGGAGTCTCAGGCGCTCTCCGCCGATGCTGGGATGCACAGATTGGTGTGGGATTTGCGGTATCCACTCGCAAAGGGCGTGCGCGCATCTTTCTGGAGGCCGTCTGGACCATTGGCAGTGCCCGGAAACTACACTGTAAGACTCACGGCGCACGGAAAGAGCAGTTCGCAACCGTTGACCATCAAATTCGACCCTCGCGTGAAAACATCCCAGGATTCGCTGGTGCGCCAGTTTGAGCTAGCGACGGAAATTTCTGGACGCGAGGGTGAGGTTTCGGCCGCGCTGCAACAGATCGCCGAGCTGCAAAAGCAACTGGTCGTGCGCAAGAAAGAAGCGAGCGAGAAATCTGACGTGACAAAAACGCTAGACGAGTTGAATCAGAAATTGGAAGCGATGGTTGCAGCGGATGGCGGCAGCGGTTTCGGGCTTTATGGCCTAGCGTTTCCGGGGAGAGAACCAGAGACACTGACTAGGGTTGCGTCATCTCTCAACGGCTTGCTAAGCATCGTCGAAAGCGCCGAC
>Ga0126370_10000496_pt1 | contig 16347 bp, 13 predicted proteins | sample PanSoiMetaPlot_3_FD_92586 | JGI IMG/M metagenome (GOLD analysis project Ga0126370, IMG submission 92586) | Tropical forest soil microbial communities from Panama - MetaG Plot_3 | ecosystem: Environmental > Terrestrial > Soil > Tropical forest > Bulk soil | place: Panama | collected 2016-02-17 | reverse complement strand
TATCCAGACCCGATCACCGTCACCGGCACGCTTGAAACGATGTATGCCCTCTGCGGCGAGACCACCGGGGTTGGCATCGTCACGGAGGACCAGGGAACGTTCGAGCTGATCTTCCACGGGAGCCCACAAGAGCAGTTCGAGGAGGGGAGGGTCGCCCGGGTGATGGGGGGGAGGACGCTTCTCCAAGGCTTCTGTATGCAGGACCGTCCTGCGATCGAGGTGACGGACATGCTCGTCTGCCCTAGCAGCGAGTACGTAGACTGCATGCCACCGGCCTCCGGGCCCAAGCTCTGCACGCCGGACGCCCACGAGTGGGTCACCAAGCACTGCCCGGGCGTGTCGTACGCGTTCTGAGAAGTCGTCCGGCGCGTTTGAGGTTCCGGGGCTCGGCCCGACGCCGAACTGGGACTGGGTCCGCGCCTCATTAGAGCGGTGCGCAGGTCGCGGCGCGCTGGATCGCCAGCGCCTTTGGCAAATCATCGCGATCCAGGATGAGCTGTCGAAACAGGATGACGCCGGTCTTCGAAGGCACCTGCACCACCGTGCCTCCGCCGGGATCTTGGAAATATGGCTGCGACGAGAAGATCACGCGCACCCGACGATTCGCGACCGTGCGATCGTTTCGGACGAAGAAGTTGTCGGTGTTCTCCGCGAATGCCGAGACGGACCAATAGCCCTCCGGCAGCTCGGCGGTCACCAGTAGGGGTCGATCGCTCACGTCGTAGGCGCAGGCGCTGTAGAGGAGATCCGGGCTGGGCATCACGATGGTGCGCCAGTTCGAATCGGGGAGGGGCGCATGGCGAATGTGATTCATCCCTACTTGTGCCGCGAGACGATGGCGCACCGCGCGCACGATAAGGCGGGGCAGTGCCCAGATCGCGACGACGTGAGTCAACGCCGCGCCCGCGAGGACCCACAGGATTCGCCTTCGCCAAGTCATGGGCACCGTCCGGTGATGCTCGGCAGCGCGGCGCGCTCGGGGTGCGACGAGATTTCCGCGGACGGGACATAAAGCCGCAGCGCGAATGACACGTGGCCGCTCCCGCCGAGCGGCAGCCAATTGCCGGGCTTTGGCCTCGCGCTCGCTCGGATGACGAAGCTCCCGTCGGGCTCCTTCGCGAGGTTCGCCATGTTGAATGAGTAGCGCCTCTCCTGGTTCGGGATGAGGAAGTCGTCGCCGCCGTACGCGGTGATCGACCACCAGCGCGCGTCGAGCGGGCGGCCGCCGATCTCGTAGTCGCAGCGAGCATCGAGGTCAGCGCCGGCGTCGTCGGTGTGCGCGCGGTAGTAGAAGGTCTCGTCCCGGTTGAGCACGAAAAGCGCGTGCGTGGCAATGGCCGCGCGCTCGTACATCCCCGAGTCGCTGCCCCCCACCGTCGCGCTTGCTCTCCAAGATCCAACTTGGATCGCGCCGCGTCTCGAGGCAAAGCGAATGGACAGCGCGGCGCTCCCAACGCCAAGCGTAACGGACAGCGCCACGAGTCCAGTCGATGTCAAAATCTTCCGCGCACGCGTCGAACCTCGAGGAGACGCATTCATGAAATATCAAACCTGCCTTCTCAGGGTCGGCGCGTCAACCGAGCGAAATCTCCGCCGCGATGCATCGAGTGTGAAATTAAGCTCGCTTTCCGACCTAGATTTACCACTCGATGCTCCAGACGGCGATACCGGGTACAGAGGTGACCGAGCGAGCGCCCAGCGGTAACCCCAAATCGGGCCGAATCTTCTGATGAGAGCGTCGTAACTGCGGAATGCCGGATCAGCCTGGGGCTGGGCGAGCGTCGCGAATCGATGTGCCCTCTGCTCGAATAGTCTGATATCCGTGAACCATGAGACTCCTTGCCCCGGCATTGACGACGTGCGTGCTCGCAGGCTGCGCGAGCACCAAGATCGAAACCCTGTGGAAAGCGCCCGAGGCGCCCGCGCAGAAGATCCAGAAGTTCGTCGTCCTTGCGGTGGCTGGATCGCCGTCCGGCCGCATCGCGTACGAGGAGACGCTGACCCAGCGGCTAAAGGAGGCGGGGCTCCCCGCGGTCCCGGGCTACGACGTGGTGTCCTGGGACGAGCACCCCGGCCGCGATGAGGCGGTGCGGCGCCTCAAGGAAAAGCAGATCGACGGGGCGCTCGTGAGCCGGATCGACCGCGCCGACGTCAAGACCCAATCCAGCCCGGTTTGGGTGGGCTACGGCGTGACCACGGTGGGGTTTTACGATTACTGGTACTCGCCGGGGGCGGTGGCGACCTACACGACCGAGGAGACCAATTACGTGGTCGAAACGGTCCTCTTCGGCGTCAACGACGGACGGGCCTACTGGGTGGCGCGCAGCAACACCAGCCGGACGGAGCCGACCAAGTTCGCAAAGGACATCGCGGGGCCGGTGGCCAAGTCGCTCAAGGAGTCCGGCCTCATCGCGCCCTAGGCGCAGGGGTCCTCGAGCGACAACGGCGGCGAGCCGCCATCCGGATGCGTTCCAACCCGCCCATTGCGCGCGCGCGGCGGCCGCGATGGATTCCACTTCCTCGGGCTCGACGTGAATGGACCGCGCCGCCCAGTTCTCTTCCAGGTGCTTCGGCCGGCTGGTGCCGGGGACGGGGAGCATGACCGGCGAGCGCGCTTCGCGAAGGCGCAGTTCTCGAGTTAACGCTGATGACGCCGGCGATGACCTCGACCACGAGGCCCCTGAGAGTCGTGGGGGTGAGGCACGCGCGGCAAGTTGATCCCGGTGAAGACGTGCTCGCGTCGATTTTTGCGATTGCCCTTTAACCTTTTGGACGCGAGGCGACATGAGTACCAGGATCTGCGGAAGGCGGTGTGGGTTGAGACACTTGTTGCCGCTGATGCTGACAATCGCATCGGCGAGTGCGAACGCGCAGGACGTCTATGCAGTCCCGGACTCGGTGGCCTCCGACTGCTCCGAGGACGTGACGGCCCAGCTGGCGAGCTTCGTCGCATCGGTTCCGGATCAATCGACCATTGCGCTGGGAACGGATGGCTGCTACCGGATCGATAGTATTCTCGAGACGACGGGTCGGTACGGTCTGACCATCGAGGGGAATGGCGCCACCTTCCAGGCGTTCACCGAGGGCGATCGCGTCCGGCGCCATCTGTCGTTCACGCGAGGCGGAGACCTCACCATTCGCAATCTGATCGTCCGCGGGGCGAATCCCTATGCCGGGACCGGGGATCTGGCCTACCGCGCCGACCGGGAGGCGCAACATGCATTCGCCTTTTACGGCGTGCAGGGCGCGTTGCTCGAGCAGGTGCAGGCCTATGACGTGTACGGCGACTTTGTTTACATCTCGAGCACCGGATCTCCGCGCATCGACTGCACCGGCATCGTGGTTCAACAATCGAACTTCGAGCGGAATGGCAGGCAGTGCATCACGCTGATCTCTGCCAATGACGTCACCATCCGCGACAATTACATCGGCGATTGTCGGCGGTCGACATTCGATTTCGAGCCCAATTCCGCCAGTCAGGTCATCCAGAACGTCCGGATCGAGAACAATGTAACCGGTCCAGGCCGCCTGCTCTGGTTCGCCTCGGGCGGGGCGAGCTATCAGATCTCGGACGTGATTGTGACCGGGAACATGGCGGCGATTCCGGAGGGTGGTCGAAAACCGATTGGTCCGGTGTACATCGCTGCGCCGGCTGCCGGGCGCAAAGGCCCCTTCACCTTCGCTGGGAACAGCTGGATGGTCGCCGGGCCGTACAGCGGCGGTTTCTTCAGGCTCGGGCGCGTGATCGAGGTTCAGATCTACGGCAATCAGGTCCTCTCGGACAGCCGCGCGCCGGCCGCGGTCAACCTGATCGATGCGCAATGTATCGATGTCACCAGCAACGTGTTTCACAGCGCAGACGTCGTATTCACTGCGGATGACCTGAGCTCGGACTACTTCGAGCAGGACAACGACATTCATTAACCAAGGCGATGACTACTCGAGCGGAAGGCACGGAAGCAGTTCGCCGCCGAGAACGCCGGACGCCGGTGACGCTCGTGAGTTTTATCGCAGGCGCGAGTCGTGCGACCACGCGCCATCACGCCGATCGTTCAGCGCCAGATGCGCTTGTACCAAGGCTGCTCCGGGCCCGGTGCGTCCTTCCCCATTTTCTGGTGAATCGACGCGAGCTGCCACCCCGTCAGGTCCGACAGCGTTCTGGCCTCCGCCTGATGACGCGCATCGAGCGAAGCGCGGTACGGCTCCGCCTGGGGACACTGGAGCGATCCTTGGAAGGCGTGTCGGAGCACGTAGCGAGCCTGGAAGTTCTGCCCGTCGCCGGTCTCTTGGAACATCAGGTCTTCGGGGAAATGGCTGGCGTCGTATCGCACGTGCAAGCGGGTGAGCGTTACCGGCACCGCTCCGCCGAAGCGCGCGCCGCGCGGCCCAGGGGCCGATCCAGCAGTGCCCTCGTCGAGCCAAAACACGCCGAGCTGCCTCAGCTCCTCGTGCGTGAGCGGGTCGGCAGCACACGGATCGCACCAGCCCATGTTCCAGACATACTCGGTCAAGATGGCGCGGCTGTTCTCTTTCTCGTGCATGCGCTCGAAGACGGACTTGTAGAAGGAGGAAAACTCGCCCTTGACGAACACCGGCACGTCCATGCCCGTGGGCATCATGATCGTCCGATAGTTCGTCGATTCGACTCGTCCGCGCCGAGTCAAGGCGTAGACGACCAGGTCCTGAGGGCCCCGCGCGTTCGCCATTCCAAGCTTGATCGGCAGCATGAACTTGGGCGACTCGTAGGCGATCTGGATCGGCCGAAGGTATGAGAAGCCAGTCGCCTTCTGATTCTTGAGGTTCACCTTCGCCACGAAGAACTTCATATCCTGGCGGATGTACGGCGCGAGCGCGGCGGAGGCCTTCGGAGGAATTCGATAGCCGCTCTCGCGAAGCCATGTTTCCAGCCCGGCCGATTCCTTCGCCGAGAGAATGAGGATGTCGTACTCGCCTACGGTGTATTTGGCCTCGACGGTCACGCCGAGCGCCGAGGCGCGCTCCTGCAAATCACGCCCGACTGCGGCAGGTGCAGCCGCCATCTTGGCCTCTCTGCTGCGCGCGAAGGCAACCGCTGCGCAGGGGTCAGGGTCGTGGTACTCGACGAGACGCGGCGCCGAGTAGGCATCGAGCCGCTCGATGTATTTCCGGTCTCCAATGTGGATCTGATCCTTGGTGATCACCGAGGGTACGGGGACGACCAGGGCAAAGTCCGTGAGCTCTCCCTTGTAGTCGTTCGACATGGTGACCACGGTTCGGTCTCCATCCCGCACCAGGACGACCTGCGACGCGTCGTTGAAGAGGGAGGCATCGGCCTTGCCGACGTAGAAACCGCAGAAGGCCTGGGCGGCGCCAGGAATGAGCGCCATCGCGGTGGTGATCAGGAAGAGGTGACGACAGCGGGCAAGCATGAGGCAGTCCTTTCGGTTGGCCAGTGGTAGGGGGGAGCTTTGAAAATGCGATCGATGAGCGGAACCAGCGGCGAGAGCAGGAACAGCGACCAGATGAGCGCGTTCTGCTTCCACAGCCCGTGCTGCAGATAGAAAGCGAAGCCCGCGACCATCGCTGCGTAAAGCACGCGCCCGGCCCTGCTGTCCGGCGTCGTCTTCGGATCGGAGATCATGAAGAACGCGAAGAGGATCAGGCTTCCGGAAGAGAATTGATGCGCGAGCACCGGCAGCTTCTGCCCCAGGTAGAGGACACGGCCCCCCTTGAGCGCGAGCCACGAAGCGAGAAAGGCAAGGCTCACGTCGGAGCGAAACGCGCGGTGCGAGACTGCCAGGCCCAAAATGGCGATCCAAGCGATCAGCGCGCCGTTTTCTCCCCATTGGCTGGGCGAGCACCAGGCGTGCGGGGTGACAAGCATGGCCAACGCCAGACCGAAGTTCGTCGGATTGAACACGTGCTTGCCCCGCACGCGAATGAGGAACTTGGAAGCGATCGCCGCGATCGCCGTCAGGACGGGAATCCACACCACGTCCGTTCGGAGCAGCAGCGAAAGTCCCAAGGCGCTGATCAGCGGTGAGAGAAACCCGGCTGGTGGCGCGCGCGTGAACCTCGTCAGCGACCACTGCGCGCCGAGTGCGGTGGCGATGATCAACGGCGGCTGCCACAGCGGAAGCTGGAATCCGAGGCCGATAAAGCCAGCGGCGAGGAAGCTGCCGAGAAAAAATATCTGCAGCAGCCTCGGATCGCGCGCGTAGAGATGGGCCGGAAAGAAGCGCATTCAGCTCTTCAAACGAGCAAGTATGGTCGAGGATCTAGGGGGTGGGCCAGGGCCGACGCGCGCGGGCGGTGGGTGCGGAGATGACAGCGGGGGAGTCCGTGTGTTTCCCTCAGGGATTTCCCAACGGCCAACCAGCACGCCCTTGGCCCGAGAGGTCCAGCGTGACTAGTGGCGCGCGACGCTCATTGCTGTTGGTGACGCGCGGTTCTGGGCCAGCTCTGGCAAGGAGAAATGGAACGTGGCGCCTCGGGCCGGATTGTTCGTCGCCCAGATCGCGCCGCCGTGCGCCTCGATGATCGACTTGGCGATCGACAGCCCCATCCCCATGCCGGTGGCCTTCGTGGTGAAAAACGGCTCGAAGACCCGCTCGTGGACATTCGCGAGCAAACCCGTCCCCGCGTCCTGGACGGCGACGTGGATCGCGTTCTCCCCGTTGGCTTCGCTGCGCACGATGACGGTCCGGTTTCCGTCGGAGACCTCCGACGTCGCCTCCATGGCATTGATGAGAAGGTTGAGGACCACCTGCTCCAATTGGACGCGGTCGCCGTTGACGACGACTGGAATCGGGGCGAGCTCCAGCGCGACCACCACGTTGCGTATCGCCGCATCGCTGCTGAGCATCCGGGTCACGGACCGGATCACCTCGTTGATGTCGAGCCGCGTCGGTCGAAGCTTGCCCTTGCTCAACATGTCGCGCACGCGTTGAACCACTTCCGCCGCGCGCTGGTCGTCGTCGATGATGTCGCCGAGCGCATTGCGCAATTCGCGGAGATCGGGCGGTGCGGAGTCCAAAAACCGCCGAGCAGCCTGCGCGTTGGCCATGATGGTGGTCAGCGGCTGGCGCAGCTCGTGCGCCAATGAGGCGGTCAGCTCGCCCATGGTGGAGACGCGGGTGAAGTGCGCCAGCTCCTGACGGCTTCGCTCCGCCTGCATTTCGGCCGACTTTCGCTCGGTGACGTCGGTGTGCGAAACCACGGCGCCGCCTTGGGGGCGATTGAGCGGCACCACGGATACCGCGTACCAGCAGTCTCCCTTCGGACAAGGGCAGAAGTATTCGAACGCAAATCCCTTTCCTACTCCCTTGAGCACCTCCTCGATTCCGGCGACGACCTCGCACGAATGCGGCTTGCGCTCGGGCACAATCTGGCGACACGCCTCGAGAAACTGAGCGCCCACCTCAACGCCCGCGTATCCCGCCCCGCTCTCGCAGCGGAACCGGGTCCAGCTCTCGTTGACGGCGATGACCCGGCCCTGGCGATCCAGGACCGCGACGCCGCTGCTGAGCGACGCGAGGATGGCCGACTTCATCACCTCGCTGGCGCGCAGGGCGTCTTCGGTTTCCTTGCGCGCCAGGGCGCTGGCGAAAACCTCGCTTACGAGCCACAGCCGCTGCACGAGCTCTTCTGGCCAGGTCGGCTCTGGGAACCCGGAATCGAATACCAGCCCGCCGAGCACCTTTCCGCTGGCGACGAGAGGGATGGTGATGTTTGAACCGATCCGGACAGGCTCTTCGCGGAGGAGCCGCTCGACAGCCCAGGGAGAGTCGCCGCTGGCGATCCGCGGCACGGCTTCGGTCTTGGAGGCCGCCCACGCGTGCGACACCGTCAGGTGGTCGCCCGCCGCCAGGCGAAGCATCACCAGCCGCTCTTGCTGGAGAAATTCACCGAGGTAGCGCAGCCACGCGGTGATCTCGGCGTCGATCTGGTCGCTGGGCAGATGCACGAAAGCTGCGGACAGCCGCGCGAGCAGCTTTTCGAATCGCAGTCGCTCCTCGAGAGCTTGCTGGACCCGCCGCCGCTCCGTGATGAGCGCCGCAAGGCACAGGAGCGGAATGGCGAGGACCGTCAAGAAAATCTGGAGGCCGAGGGCCCCCTCGGCAGCGGGCAGCGCGGTGAACGGCCCGACTCCCTGGGTGCACGCCCAAAGCGCCACCAGGATGGTGATGAGGAGGGACCAGCTGGCCCCGGGAGGGCCGAAGCGGACCGCGGCCCAGAGCAGCACCGGCAGCAGGAGCGCAAGGGGTGTGCGCGACCCTTCCGCGATGTCGCCGCGTCGCTCAAAGACGACAAAGGCGACGGAGAGGAGGGAGGCGATCAGAAGGGCTCCCTCGATGCGCCGGCGAGGGGAAGCGCGAGCAATCGAGGCGAGGCCACCCGACGCCGCGGTCAGGATCGCGGGCGCCACCGTGAGCTCGGTCACGACGTTCGAAGCAAAGCGGGTCCGCCACACGAGCCAGTACGGCTCACCCCGAGTTGCGGTGACCATCGCGGCATCGGCAAACGTTGAGACGAAGGTCGCCAGGAGCACTGCGCCGAAGATGAACACCGCCACTCGGCGAAGCGTGTCGAGGCGCGCCGGTGCATCGCTGAAGCAGCGCACGAAGACGGCGGCCATCAGAGCTTCGCTGCAATTGGTGGCGTACAGCCCGAGCACGAGCGGCGTCGGAAAAGCGGTCGGCAGCTCCGCGGCGAGATGCCCCGGCAGTGCAGCGAGCAGGTAGATCCACCAGCGCCTCGGCGCCGTCAGAAGCAGGGTCGCCGTCAGAATCGAGTTCGGCGGCCAGATTACCGACGGGGTCGACGATGGGAAGCGGAGGACAAGGCCGGCCTTTGCGCCGAGGTAATAGGCCACCCCAACGAGGATGGCCGTCGCCGCCACGCGGCGAGCCGAGGGACCGCGCGTCATCTGCCTCTCCCTCTCCGGCACTATCGCCCCCTGCGAACGGATCTTGAACCCTATTAGACCAAAGCTCAATGCGCTCGGCCGCCCGTTCCTTGTATTGGTGAGCTGCAGTCCAAAGTAGTCCGCCGGACTAAACGGTGCACCTTAGTGATGTCAAGCAGACGGCGCGCCCCACATACCTCACTAAGAGTGAAGGGTGGAATTCTTCTGCCACGTTCAAGTTCGTCCTCCCGGTTCTCGCCGTCGGGGCTGTCGTTGCGCTGAAGCTATTGCTTAGCAGTTCTTTGGGAAGGGACGTTCCGTTCCTTCTCTTCTTGCTGCCGGTAATCCTCGCTGCCTGGTACGGCGGGGCCGCCAGCGGGCTCGCCGCGACGATCATGGGCGCACTGGCGGCTGACTATTTCTTCATCGCTCCGGGTCAGGGCTTTGGGCCGCTGAGTGGAAAGGCGGCGCTCCAGTTGGGCGGCTTCGTTTTGCAGGGCGCGCTGGTTGCTTACTGCGTCGCGGGAATGCAGAACGCGAGGAAGGCAGCGGAATCGGTCGCCTTGCAGCGCGAGAACAGAAATCAAGTTGTAGCCGAGGTGGGCGCGCTCTTGGCGGCATCTCTGCGTGAGCAGGCCCAGAAAGAAACCAAGCTGCGCGAGGAGCTGGTCAGCATCGTCTCGCACGATTTGCGCAATCCGCTGAGCGCCATCCTCGTCAGCGGACATCATCTTCTGAAAAGCAAGACGCTGGAGCCCGCCGATCGGGAGAAGGTCAACCGAATGATCAGCGCGGCGGAGCGAATGTCGCGCCTGATCTTGAAGCTGTTGGACTTCTCGCGCGCGCGGCTGTGCGGAGGGCTTCCGGTAGACCTGACTGAGACGAGCCTGAACCGCATTTGTGAACAAGTGATCGACGAGCTGCGAGTGGCGAACCCCGGCCACGCAATTCGGTTGGAGGCATCGGGTCCCGAGCTCGTCGGTCAGTGGGACGTGGACCGGATTGCCGAGATGCTGTCGAACGTCGTTGGAAACGCCATTCAGTACGGTGAGCCCAGCTTCCCGATCAGGGTCATGGTGGAGCGGGCGGACCACTCGGCAATTGTCACCGTGCACAACCAGGGCAGGCCAATCCCGCCCGCTCTGCTGCCCCACGTCTTCGATCCATTTCGGCGCGGCATCGAAAGCCGGTCGAACAGCGTTGGGCTCGGGCTCTACATCGCTCGGCAGATCGTGCTCGCGCATGGGGGCCGCGTCGAAGTGACCTCCTCGGCGGGGGAGGGAACGCGGTTTATCATCCGATTGCCCCTGGCGCCGGCGCGAGGCGCGGCGTAAGCCGGTTAACCAATCGGTACAAAGTCCAATATTCCGTTCGTTCAATTTGTGACTACGCGGGGCGCGAAGGGCAAATTGCCATGCGGATCGCAATCGCAGCCCTGCTCGCGCTGCTCGTGGCTGCAACCCGGGCCGACGCCGAGGACGAGAAGTCGTGCTTCCAGGCGTCCAAGACGTCAACAGTCACCTCGACCGTCGTAGCACTCGAGCAAAAGATGCCGATGGTTACGCCGACGAACCGGAACATCGCAAAGCTCGCGGTGTTCGCCTTGCTGGTGGCGGCAACCGTGGCCGGCACGGAGGAGAAAAAGCCGTCCTTCGGCGCGTCCAAGACATCGACGGTCACCTCGACCGTCATGGCAGTCGATCAGAAGACCCGAATGGCCAAGCTGGTGAACGAAGCCGGGGAGCTGACCGTCAAGGCGGACACCCGGATCAAGAACCTGGAGGAGGTGAAACTCGGCGACGTCGTGACCGCCACGGTCACCGAGTCGATCAGCGGCCGGGTGCTCAAGAAGGGAGAGTCCATCCCTAACGCCTCCGAAGGCCCGACCACGCCCAGCGCGCCCCTGGGTGCGAAGCCCGCCGGGCACAGCGCGAAAGAGGTTTGCGCGATTGCGACGATAGCGGCCCTCGACAAGGACAGCGGGGTCATCACGCTCACGGGCCCGAAAGGGAATAGGTACCCAATCCAAGCAAGGGACAAGGAGACCGTTGACAAGCTCGAGGTGGGCGACAAGGTGGAGGTTCACCCGGCGCAGGCAATCGGAATCGAGGTCACATCCGCGCGGTAAAGGTCGCCGCCCGCGGGCGGGACGGGGGGCGACCTGCGACATTTTGCCCCAGGCAAGCGAGGCTCCCAAAAATTACCAGCACCCTTGGTCCGACTGATGTGCAGCCAAAGTTACAATTCAAGCCCCCAATTGACGCTGGATCTTGGCTGTCCCATCATGGCGGCAACCGAGGCGGCAGAGGGGCTCATGAACGAGGACGTGATTGTTTACGTTGTCGACGACGACGAACGAGTGCGCATCGCCCTCGCGCGGTTGCTCAAGTCGGCGGGATATCAAGCGCAGGTGTTCGCGTCCGGGCGGGAACTTCTGACGGAGGTCCCGCACTTCAACGAAACGGCGACGGTGGTCCTGACGGACCTGCGCATGCCCGGGATGGACGGGATGGAACTCGCGAAGCGGCTGGCTGCGGAGACGGTGCCGCCGCCGATCGTGTTCCTCACCGCCCACGGCGACGTGCCCGCGGCCGCGCGGGCGATGAAAGAAGGAGCCGTCGATTTCCTCGAGAAACCCGTGCGGGAAGAGGACCTCTTCGAAGCTCTGGGACGAGCTGCTGCCCGCAGCCGTGAAGAGATCGCGCGCCGTCAGCGGCTCCGCGAGCTGCAAGAGCGTTACGCAAAGCTCACGCCGCGCGAGCGCGAGGTGTTATCGCTGGTGGTCTCGGGGATGATCAACAAGGAAGCCGCTTGGGAGCTGGGGATCTCCGAGAAGACGATCAAGGTGCACCGCGCGCGAGTGATCGAGAAGATGGGGGCGCGGTCGCTCCCGGATCTGGTTCGGATGGCGGGCCACCTGGGAATCCCGGCGGACGCGACGCCTTCCTCCGACGACGCGCGGATGGCATAGGCCCGAAGGGCAGTACCTGCATCCGCGCCGCGCCAGTGTGACCACGGCTGTCTGCAGGCAACCCTGTCCAATTGGGCATCTACGAACCGAAAGCCGCGGGTCTAGCAGGCCATGTTGGCCGGAAGGCGCGGCCGTGATTAGTTACGGTCCGGTGAACGCGCTGAAGGCGCCGGTTACCGACGAGGAGTTAAACGATGACAAGCGTCGCTCAAATCTTGCGAGGGAAAGGGCACCAGGTCTGGTCGGTATCGCCTTCGACTCTGGTCTACCAGGCGCTCAAACTGATGGCCGAAAAGGATGTCGGCGCGCTGCTCGTGCTCGAGGGGGATGAATTGAAGGGCATTTTCTCGGAGCGGGATTACGCCAGGAAGGTCATTCTGGCGGGCAAGTCCTCCCGGGAAATCGCCGTCAAGGAAATCATGAGCTCCGAGGTGATTACCGTCGCTCCTCAAAAGACTGTCGAAGAGTGCATGGCACTGATGACAGACAACCGCGTCCGTCATCTGCCCGTCGTCGAAGGCGGCCGAGTGGTGGGTGTTATGTCGATCGGCGATGCAGTGAAAGCCATCATCTCCGAGCGCGAATTCACGATAAAGCAGCTCGAGAATTACATCACCGGAAGCCCGTAGCCAAGACGCCATTCCCGAGCTTGTAGCCTGTTCGCTTCGGAGTGCCCGTCGAGGCGCACTGGCTGCCGAGCCAGGCACGTTGTTTGCTAGAGCACTCCTTCTGTGGGCGGACTGACTCACGGAAGGGATTTTGATGGCTCAAGTGGCAGATTTGTGGATGTGTTTGAAGTGTGTACGTTCGGCCCTTGTTCTGGTTGTGTTGTCGCCTCTGGGATGCGGCGGTGACGACACACTGAGCGATACATCGGATCTAGACACCGCCAGTCTTCCGATTGAGGACGATTGGAAGGGGTGCGGAGAATCATTCACGGCGGACCTACCGACTGAGGCTCAGCCCGATCCGAACGACGATGAAGTCTGCTGCTGTTGAGCTTTTGGCGGAGAATTACATTGCCGGAAGCCCGTAGCTAAGACGCCATTGCCGAGCTCGCGGTTTGTTTGGGTTCCGAATGTTTTGTCGACGTCACGCTGGGTCTCGATCGAGCGAGGACGACTACTTTTGTTCCCCCCTTGGGCGTGAGGAGAACGCCGCGTCGCGTGGGCCGGGCGGTCGCCTCGCCAACCAGCTTGAGCTCGAGGCTCGAAAAGAGTGTCGAGAGCAGGACCTTCATCTCATACAGGGAGAATGCCATCCCAAGGCATCTTCGGTTCCCGCCTCCAAAGGGGAACCACTCGCTGGGCCCGTACTTCCTCTCGAAGAACCGCTCGGGACGGAAGACCGCGGGATCGGGGTAGAGGTCCGATCGGTGATGCACCAAGTGCATGCAGGGAGCAACCCTGGCTCCCGCGGGTAACTCCCAAGGCCCGAGCGAGAGCGGGGCCTTCAACAGGCGCAGCACCAAAGGGACAACGGTCCGGAGCCGGAGTGCTTCCTTAACGGCGGCGTCGAGGTACTCGAGTCGCGCCAGCTCCGCCGCACTGAAGTCCGAACGCTGAGCCGGCGCCACCTCATCGACGATTCTGCGAAGAGCGCTCCGAGATGCGAGGATCTCCCGTACCGCCCAAGACAGCGCGGCGGCGCTGGTGTCGTGCCCGGCCAGAAGAAGCGTCATCAGCTCGTCGCAGATCTCCTCATCGTCCATCGGCTGGCCATCCTCGTCGCGCGCCTGCAACAAGATCGCGAGAACGTCGGATCTCTTTGCGAGGTCTGGCGAAGAGCGGCTGCGCGAGATGATCTCGCCAAGGCGCGCGCGGAGCTGATCGACGTTTTGGAGGAAGCGGGCCCAGCGCGGCGACCAATGCCTGAGCCTTTCGGGAATCAGCGGCCCCAACAACACAAACGGGGTCACCGTCTCGGCCAGCATGTCTTGAATGAGATCCGTCAGTACCTGGAATTGCTCCTTGTCATTAACGCCAAACACTGTTTGCAAGATCACGCGCAGGGTTATCTCGCGCATTGATTCGTCGATCGTCACGACTTGGCTCGTAGGCCAGCGGTCGATCACATCGAAGGTTGTCTCACGAATTGTCGTCAGGTACGCGCGCATGCGGTCGCCGTGGAGCGGGGGCAATAAGAGCTTTCGCTGGCGAGCATGAGGCTTTTCGTCCAGCAGCAGGACGGAGCGCGCTCCAAGGGCGGGGCGGAAGAGCGTATCGTTGGCTTCCCCGGAGTGCGCGACCGCCGGATCAGCCGCGAAAATCTCTTCAACGAGTTTCGTATTGGAGACGATCACGAACTGACCGTAGCCGGCCAATTTCACCGTGAAGATCTCTCCGTATTGCTTGGCGCATGCGTCGAGGAACTGGAGCGGCCGTACCGTATAGGAGAGAAGCTGGAGAACGGAGGGGACCTTGGGACCTTGAGGGAGTGCCACAAATCCTCCACTTCCGTGGTCCACTAATAGCCCTTCGAGCCCCCAGCAAGGCGAAAATCAGTCGTACGCCCAAGTAACCAACCTGCATTGAGAGTTTCCATTAGATCAAGGCCTGCGAGGAGCCGTCCGCTGGCGCGTCCCTGAAAAAAGAGTTGGCAAACTGCTTCCCTTATCCGGTCTATTCACCAGTACTTCCCTGCGATCTTCGGGCCGCCAATGGGAAGTGGACCAACTTACCTGCAAAAGGGGGAGATCCGATGAATCCTCGCTTCGCTTTATGTGTCTTAGCGCTCGCAGTCCCACTTTTTTTACCTGAATCCGCTCTTGCGCAGACGATCAACTGCGACCAAGACCCAGCTCACTTTACCTGCCAGATCGTCGACTCGACCCCGAGCGGAAACCACCTGCTCGTTCAGGAAACGCGCCTTTCCGACGGCAGCATTACCTCTTTCATCAAGTCCAACATCTTCAATCGGCAGTACCAGGCCGGGCTTCACATTGGCTGCACTTATTATTCGGAGGAGGGATATGTCTGCACCGATCCCGGAGCGGCGACCAATGCCCAGTTCGTGAATGTCAATGGAATCGAGTTGGCCCGCTTCGACTACAGCTCGGGTCGGGGAACCAAGACGACGCTGTGCGGACGAAATGTTCCGCAAGACTACAACGAAGGGCCAATCTCGGATGACATTCAGTTTAGGCGCGAAGCGATTAATGAGAGCCAGACCCCTGGCGAGTTTGTATTCAGCGGAGATCCGGCGCTGCACCTGGATATGAATAAGACGCTGGTTCGCAGTCAGGGCACGACCGCCCTCATCGCACAGGGAAGTCGAATGGGTTCGGAGTTTCGCTGGACGCTGGCCAACTTGGTGGATTCTCCCTCGCTCAGCAATGTTCGATTTGGAACGGCTCTGTGCGAAGGCCGCCCATGCGGTGGGGAGACCGACGAAGGCCAGAGGTTCTCGGGATTGACCCAAGTCATCGTCATCAACTCGGCGTTGGGGGAGCGCGTTTATCGAGCCGGAGGAAGTCCCCTGGTTCTGTTGCCGAACGGCTCCGTTGACGACTTGCAGGATTTTCTCTGTCAAGAATATCCGGGGATGGACCCTCGGCCGACCAGCGCTGGCGGTTCGCCCTGACCCGCCGCTAGAAGGCCATTGATGAATACGGCTGACGCGCCCCTTTCTCGGCACTGGGCGGTTTAGAGGGAACGCGGTTGCGTTCGGCGGCCCCGCTGCTCGGAATCGTCCACAGATACATCGCCGCATAGGCTCGCCATGGCCGCCACGCTTCCGCGCGCCGCTCCAGGTCGCCCGAGCTCTCTAAATCCGCGGCATAGAGAAGACCGAGGTCGCCCGATGGAAACGCATCCGGCTCTCGGAGCGCGCGCATCGCCACGTATTGCCCTGTCCATTTTCCAATTCCCGGGACTTGACACAACCGCGCCAGAAAAGAGTCCGCTCCTACGATTCCTTCAAAGCAGATTTGCCCTTCGCAGACCGCGCGAGCGAGAGCGTGAATCGTCTGCGCTCGCGCCCTGGGCAAGCCGACACCGGCGAGGTTGGCATCGGCGAGAACTTCAGGTGTAGGAAAAAGATGGGTGAGGTCACTGGCCGCCGAAAACGGTCGCCCAAACTCTTTTGCCATCCGGCCCGCCAGAGTTGTCGCCGCTTCGATGCTGATCTGCTGCCCGAGGATTGCTCGCATCGCCAATTCGAAGCCATTCCAGCAGCCCGGCACCCGTAGCCCCGGAGCAGTCTCGACCCGCTTGGCCAGGACCGGATCAACTCCCAAGCATCGGGCAATCTCCGTCGGATCGGCGTTCAGATCGAACATTGCGCGTATTCGCTCGATAATAAGAAACAGCGAGCGGGGATCGCCGAAGTGAATGCGCACCGACAGCGCGTCATTTGCCTCATCGAGTGAGACGTCAAAATATCCATCGCGACCGTTCAAAGAAAACGAACGGCGATACGTGGAGACATCCACTGCTTCCACGCCCGGCGTACCGCGAGGCGCTAAAAACGCCAGCATCGACCTCCAGTC
>Ga0126370_10000494_pt1 | contig 16361 bp, 16 predicted proteins | sample PanSoiMetaPlot_3_FD_92586 | JGI IMG/M metagenome (GOLD analysis project Ga0126370, IMG submission 92586) | Tropical forest soil microbial communities from Panama - MetaG Plot_3 | ecosystem: Environmental > Terrestrial > Soil > Tropical forest > Bulk soil | place: Panama | collected 2016-02-17 | reverse complement strand
CAAGCCCCGGTTCCGGTCCCGCAAAGATCACCGGCAGGCCATCCGGTTCACCGCCAACGCCCACTTCCGGGTGCTGGCAAACGGGAAGCTGCGGCTGCCGAAGATCGGGGACGTGGCGGTCCGGTGGTCGCGGCCGCTGCCGTCCCAGCCGTCCTCGGTCACGGTCATCAAGGACTCCGCCGGGCGGTACTTCGCCAGCTTCGTCATCGAGCCTGCGCCAGGGCATCTCCCCGAAGCCGAGCCGGTAACCGGGATCGATCTCGGCCTCAAGCATTTCGCCGTCTTGTCGGATGGGCGGAAGATCACCGCACCGCAGTTCCTGCGCCGCGCGGAAAAACTGCTCAAGCGCCGGCAGCGCGAGCTGTCGCGCAAACAGAAAGGCTCGGCCAACCGGGACAAGGCCCGGCACAAGGTCGCCCGCGCGCACGCACGGGTGGCCGACGCCCGGCGCGACTTCCACCACCAGTTGTCCACGGCGCTGATCCGCGACAACCAAGCGGTCGCTGTGGAGGACCTGGCGGTGAAGGCTCTCGCCCGGACCCGCCTGGCCAAGTCCGTCCACGACGCCGGGTGGTCGGTGTTCGTGGCGATGCTGGAGTACAAGGCCCGGCGGTCCGGCCGGGAGTTTCACCGGATCGGCCGGTTCACCCCCACCTCGCAGGCCTGTTGTTTGTGTGGCGTGAAGGATGGCCGAAAGCCGCTGCACGTCCGCACTTGGCAGTGCCGGGCGTGCGGGGCGTGGCTGGACCGGGACATCAACGCGGCGGTCAACGTCGCCAAGGCCGCCGGGCTGGCGGTGACAGCCTGCCGAGCGCAGGTAAGACCGGGACCCGTCCCGGCGCAGCGCGCAACCCCGGTCAGGGAGGAAGCAGGAACCCACCCGAAGTCACACCCGGAAGCGGCATGACAGGCGGGAATCTCCACCCCTCAGGGGCGGAGTGGAAGTCAATCGTCGTAATGAGTTGGCGGGTACGGATCGCGCTCTCCCTCGACCGTCAGCTCGTCCTTGTCGTACTCGCGCCGGATCTCGGCCCGCGCCTCCTGGTAGACGTCGCTCTCGGTGATATCGGGCTCCGGCGGCGCGTCGGTCGCCGGCGGCACCTCGTCCGGGTCGAAGTCGTCGAGGCCGGCCTCGACGCGCTCCTCCTCGGTCAGGCGGGCAAGCTGGTCGTCATCGAGGTGCCCGGGAATGCCACCGTGCTCACGGCGGTCGCGGTGGAACTCCTCGGCTGGCTGGCTTTCGTCCTGATCGGTCATCACATCACCACCGGGCTTGCTTGGTAGCTGGCGCAGGCATACACGCTACGCCTCACCACGAAGCTGGGGCAGTCGCCCCATGCACCGCGCCCGGCGCACAGAACTTCCCCAGGCCGCACAGGGCGCGGGGTCAGCCCTGGGGCCCCATGGCGTAGACCAGGGTGCGCCCGCTGGTGTTGTCGGTGGAGGCCATGAACACCTTGCCTGCGGCGACCGCCAGCGGTGCCCCGAGGTAATTCTGGTCGGTGCTGAGTTCCAGGAACGAGTCTGCCGCGTCGCGGGTGGACGGCAAAGGGAGGGTAAAGGGGGCGTTTGTTCCGGTCTGCTGTCCGGTGGGCTACCCCGGCTGCCCGCTCCCGGGGGCGGCCCACCCCGATCTGCCCGCTCGGGGGGACTACCCGAGGTCGAGGACCAGTCCGGCGGTGGCAACGCCGACCTCGCCCCGGTAGCCGTGCTGGGCCGCGGCCTGCGCGGCCGCCGGGTCGGTGCCCGGCATCAGGTGGGTCAGCAGCAGGTGCCTGGCGCCCGCGGCGGCGGCCTGCCTGCCCTGCTGGCGCGCGCTGGACAGGTAGTGCGCCGAGTCCTCCGGCACCTGATCCGGGTAGCTGGCCTCGGCCAGCAACAGGTCGGCTTCGCGGGCCAGGTCGGCCACGCCCTCGCTGGGACCGGTGTCACCGGTATAGGCGAGCACCTGCCCGGCCGCGGTCAGCCGTACCCCCGCGTTGGGCAGCCAATGCGGCAGCAGCCGGGTCCGCACGTGGAACGGGCCGATGCCCAGGCCGCTGCCGATGCTGAGCTCGTGCAGGATGTAGCCGCCGGCCAGCATCCCGGGACGGTCCAGCGCAAGCACCGCGTCCAGCGCACCGGGCGGCGCGTACACCGGCAGCGGCGGCAGCGCGTCACCGCCGAGGACCCGGGCCCGCAGCAGCGGATTCAGGTCGGCGCAATGATCCGGATGCCCGTGGCTGATGAACACCGCGTCGACCTGGCCGGCGCTGAGATGCTCCAGCAGCCGGGGCACGACCGCGTAGCCAAGGTCCACCAGCAGCCGGAATCCGTCGTGCTCCAGCAGGTAACCACTGCAGGCCTGGCGTGCCGCCGGCCAGGCGCCACAGCTGCCGAGCACCGTCAGCCGCATCCCAAGGACTCTACCGACCGGCCCGGCTCCGGTGACGCATCCGGACTTCGGCAGTCACGCGACGCAGAGGTGCGGCATCGAGTGCCTCGGCAGCGCATCGCCTGGGTTGCGCTGGATGGTGAAGCAGTTCACCAGCCGCTGACGCCGGAGTTACCCGGGCCTGCTTCACGCCATCCTGCCGGAATGGCCTCCGTTAAGTGAACGTATGGTTGTCGCTGGTCAATGTTTTGACCAACCTCTGCCATTCAGGGAGGTGGCGCCGAGCCTCATCCACACATCCCCGCCCGGATCGCTGGCTGATTGGTCAAACAGGATGCTGCCGTTGGCTGATTGGTCAAACAGGGTTGTGCCGTGGGCCGAAAGGTAGCCCGGGGCAAAATCGCGGCCTGGCTTGGCGGAGGGTTACCCCACGAGCGGGTCACGCAGGAGAATGATCCCGGTGCAAGCGCTGCTCCGGGGTGGCATACTGGCCGCCCGGAGAACCTGCCGAACTGCCGGACATCGGCAGCCGGCTAGGGCATGATCGGGGTGAGGGCTCCAGATGTGTAACCAGAGCGAATGGATCGTCCGCGAGGCATACCTGGCCTACGACCGCGGCGATATAGCGCGCATGATGGACTTCGTAGACCCGGATCTGGAATGGACTTCCCTTGATCCGGACACGGAGGATTCGCGGCCGAGGGTCCGTCACGGCCGCGATGAACTGGACAAGGCCATATATTGGCAGGCTCAGCGAGGGCTGCGGTCCGAGCTTGAGGAGGTCGTCGCGGCCGGCGACCAGGTGATACTGGTGATGCGAACGCCGGGGCTCAGCCAGCACCTGAGCGGGTACCCCGACGACCGGACGTATGACGTCGTCACGGTCAAGGACGGGCTGATCGTCGGGCTGCACGCCTGCCGCGACCACAGCCAGGCACGGTCGCTCGCCGGAATCAGCTAACGCCCCGGCCCGCCCCGGGCGCGCCACGCCGGCGAGGCCGCCATCGCGGCAGCCCAGAGCGCCGTCGTCGACCCGGCCATCCTCGGCCTGCGCGCCGAAGGCGACCGTCACCGCCGCCAGGCGCTGGCCTCCTGGTTGACGGCCTGGCAGACCGTGGTGTCCTGGCCGCCGGGCTCAGCCGGCGGCGGGCCGTCGACCGGGCGTGGATGCTGACCGGCGTCGAGATCTACCTGGGCGCTACCGACGGCTGCGGCTGGTCCGACGCCGAGTACGCGGCCTGGCTCGCCAGCCTGCTGGTGAACCAGCTACTGACCGGCGGGGACAAGCCCGAAGGGCCGGTCCGCTGACCACCGGGCCCGCGGGGTGCCCCGGGCGATGCGGCCGGCTGGGTACCGCGGACGCGGAAGGCCTGGCGGCGGGCCATGCCCCGGCAGCTCACGCCAGATCCCGCGAGCGCACGCGGGGTCAGCGGGCGCTCGCGGCCAGGGCCTGGCGCAGTTCCGCTGCCTCGGCGATCAGGGGCGCCGCCGCAGCGGGCCGCTGCTGCGCCTGGTGCAACTGACCGAGCGCCTCCAGCGCGATGGCGCGGAAGCGGGGCGCGCCTTCGGGTGTGACGTGGCGGACGGCGTCGTCGAGCAACGGCCGCGCATCGTCGAGCCTGCCCATCTCCAGGAACGTCTGGGCGAGGCGGATCTGGGCCGTCATCGCGTTCATCAGGTCGCCGGCCTGCCTGGCCGAGCACATCGCCTGGGTCAGCAACCGCGCCGCGGCGGGGTAACGGCCTTGCCGCAGGCGGACGGTGCCGAGGCGGTAGCGGGCCTCTGCCTGGCCGCGGACGCTGCCTGCTGCCTGCTGGATGCGCAAGACCCGGGTGAAACACGCCGCGGCGTCGGCGTGCCGGTCCTGGTCGAGGTGTGTGAGGCCGAGCGCGACGAGCGCCCGCGCGCGGGCGGCCGGCGGGGCCGAGCGGCCGAGCAACGCCATGGCGCGCCGTGCCTCCTGTTCGGCGCGGGCGGCCTGGCCGCGCATGAGCACCATGATGGCGAGGATGGTCCGGCACACGGCCTGGGCCTTGGCGTCCCCGCAGCTGGTGACCAGGGCCAGGGCGCGCCGCGTGCTCCGGATCGCGTCACCGTACCGGCCGACGTCGCCCAGCCAGTCGGCGTATTGCAGCAATGCCGCCGCCTCGCCGCGCGCGTCGCCGGCGGCCCGCGCCGTGGCGGCGGCGCGGGTAGCGCAGTCCTGCAGGGCATCGGTGTACCGGTGGGTGGACAGGAACTGGCAGAGCGCGCTGGTCAGTTCCCATGCGTACCCCGGCATGCCGAGCCTGGCCGCCTGGGCGACGGCACCGGCGAGCAACACGCTCTCGGCCGCAAACCAGGACACCGGGTCGGCAAGGACCCGGCGTAGCACGGTTTCATCGGACGCCAGGCGCGGGGAGTCATCGTATAGGGGAAAAACAAAGGGATTGCCGAGGCAGCGGTCAGCCTGCTCGGCGAGGTGCAGCGCGGTGCCGAAGATGCGGCCTACCGCGGCGGCGCGCTCGCCGGATCCGTCGTCGGCCAGGCTGCGCTCGCGCGCGTACAGCCGCATCAGGTCGTGCAGCCGGTAGCGGACCTGCCCGGCGCAGTCCCGGCCCGCCACTTCGAGCAGCCCGGCACGCACGAGCTGATCCAGCAGGTCCTCGGCGTCCTGCCCGGAGGCACCCAGCAGCGCGGCCGCGGTCCAGGTGGCGACGTCGGCGGCATCGAGCAGGCCGAGCAGGCGGAACAGCGCCGCCGCCCGGGCGGGCAGCTCACGGTAGCTGAGCGCGAAGCTGGCCCGCACGCCCCGATGTGCCTGACTGAGCTCGGGGAGCCTGCGCTGCTCGTCGGCGAGCCGGTCCGCCAGCTCGGCGGGCGCATCGTGGGGGCGTATCGCCAGCCTGGCGGCGGCGATGCGCACCGCGAGCGGCAGGCGGTCGCAGAGCGCGGCGATCCGGCCCGCCGTCGCCGGGTCGACGCGGCGATCGCCCGCCATCCGGCTGAGCAGGTCACCAGCCTCGCCAGGGCTCAGCACGTCCAAGGCGTACAACCGTGCGCCCTCGCATGCGACCAGGTCGTCGAGCCGGTCGCGGCTGCTGACCAGGACCAGGCAGGAGCTCGAGCCGGGGAGCAGCGGGCGTATCTGTTCCGGGGTCCTGGCGTTGTCCAGGACGATCAGCACCTGCCTGCCATGGACCACGCTGCGGAACAGTGCGGCCCGCTCGTCGAGCCCGCCCGGTATCTGGTCACCGGGGACGCCGAGCGCGCGCAAGAACCCGTCAAGCGCGGCGCCCGGCGGCAGCGGCTCCTGGTGCGCGTCGTAGCCGCGAAGGTCGGCATAGAGCTGACCGTCGGGGAACCGGTGCCTCACCCGATGGCTCCAGTGCAGGGCCAGCCCCGTCTTCCCGACCCCGGCGACACCGGCGATGATCCCGACCGGAAGCGGCCGTGCGCCCGCGCCGTTGCCAGCGGCCTCCGGCACCGCGACGAGTTCGTCGAGCGCATCGAGCTCCGCACGGCGCCCGACGAAGCCCCTGACATCGGGTGGCAATTGGGCGGGTTCCCGCGGACCGTGCGCGGCGCGATCCGCCTCGCCCCGCCACCGGGCTCGATCGTCCCGCCCACCGGGCGGCGGGCCCGGGCGCCGGGGCGGCTCGTCCCGGAGCGGGGCCGACTCGTCCCGCAGCAGGGCCTGGTGCACGGCGCGCAGCTGCTGCCCGGGCTCGATGCCCAGCGTCTCGACCAGCTGCCGCCGGCCGTCCTGGTACACCGCCAGCGCCTCGGCCCGCCGCCCGGCACGCTGCAACGCCAGCATGAGCAGGACGCGGAGCCGCTCGCGCAGCGGATGCGCCCGCACCAGCGCGAGCAGGTCACCGACCGGCTCCTCGGGCCGGCCAAGATCCAGCTCCAGGCCGATGCGCTCCTCGGTGACCAGCAGCCGCCGTTCCTCCAGCCGGGCCGCCTCGATCTCGGCGAACGGCCGGTCGATGCCGCTCAGCGCCGGCCCGCGCCACAGCGCCAGGGCGGCGCCGAGCAGCGCGGCGGCCTCCTCGCGGTCGCCCGCGGCCAGCGCGTCGTGGGCCCGCTTGGCGCGTTCCTCGAAACACCGGGCGTCGAGCCATCCGTCCGCCACCAGATACCCCGGAGCACGGGTGGCGATGACTTCGCGCCGGGCCCCGGCCGTGGTGAAGGCCTTGCGGAGCCTGCTGACGCCGATAGCCACTTGATGGCGGGCCGTGGCGGGCGGGTGATCGCCCCACAGCGCCCGGGCGAGCCCATCGACCGAGACCACCCGGCCGTGTTCCACCACCAGGGCGGCAAGCAGCACCCGTTCCCGCGGCCCGCCGAGCGGCACGGGTGCATCCACGTGTGTCACCTGGAGAGGGCCCAGGATGTGGAAAGCCGGCGGAGCGGGCATTCAGCCTCCAGCGGCAGCCATCGGTCCCCTCGACGTCTAGGGCGGTGGGTGCCTGCCCGGGACGGCCATCCGCTACACACCATGATGACGGGTCCGGATACCAGACGGATAACGACTGGAGACGCCGCTGGGGTGTGCTCGGTTACGTGAGACTCAAGCCTTGGTTCCCGGTGGCCGCCGCGGCGGCCGTGTTCGCCGCGGCGTCCGCCTGTACCGGCGTCACCAGCAGCACCTCGGCCAGCACCCACCCGCGCCCGGCGCTGGCAGATCCGCATCCTTGTCCTGGTATGGCCGGGTTCACCTGCTCGATGCTGGCCGTGCCCCTTGATCACAGCGGGCACGCCCCCGGCACGCTGCGGCTCCAGGTCGCGGCCGGGAACAACACCGGTGCGCCGCGCGGCGTGCTGCTGTTCCTGACCGGCGGCCCCGGCCAGCCCGGCGTGCCGTTCGTCTCGCGGATCAGGTCCCGGCTCGCGCCGCTGTTCCCCCAGTACCGGCTCGTCATGTTCGACCAGCGAGGGACCGGCCAGTTGGGCGCCATCGACTGCCCGGCGCTGCAGGCGGCCGTGGGCAGCTCCGACATCACCGTGCCGCCACCGACGGCCGTGCGCGAGTGCGCCCACATCATCGGGGCGAACCGGCAGTTCTACTCGACCAGGGACACGGTCGCCGACATCGACTCGCTGCGGCAGGCACTCGGTGCCCGCACCATCGTGCTGGACGGCGTCTCCTACGGCACGTACGTGGCCGAGCGTTACGCGCTCGCGCATCCCCGGCACGTGTCCAAGCTGGTCCTCGATTCCATCCTGCCGCAGGTGGATCCCAGCCGGACAGACGCGTTCTACCTGGTCGGACTCCGTGCGGTCGGCCGGGTGCTGCGGTCGGCCTGCCAGGTCAGGCCGGCCTGCGGCTTCGACCCGGCGCAAGACGTGGCCTGGCTGGTACGCCACCGCGGCGACGGCGTGCCCATCTTCGACACGCTGGTCACCTACGAGTTCATCGACCCGACCTACCGGGATCCGGACCCGCCTGGCGTGCCGCGCGGTTTCGGGGACATCGTCGGCGCGCTGCACGCGGCGCGGCACGGCCAGCCCGCCCACCTCGACCAGCTCATCCAGGGGCTCAGCCAAGCGGGCGGCTCGCCCGAGGAGTTCAGTTCCGGGCTGCACGCCGCGACGTTCTGCACGGACCTGCGTTTCCCCTGGGGATCCGACGCCGTGCCACCGGCCCGGCGCGGCCCGGCGCTGGCCGCGGCGACCGCCGAGCTGACCAGGCGGCAGGTCTTCCCGTTCGACGCCAAGACCGCGGCCGGCGACGGCATCATGCAAACCTGCCTGGACTGGCCGGTCACGCCGCCCGCGCCGGCCGCCTCCCCCGGGTCGATGCTGCGGGTCCCGGCGCTGCTGCTGGAAGGTGACCACGACCTGTCCACCCCGCTGGAATGGGCCAGGGAGGAAGCCGCGCACGCGCCGCTCGGCAAGCTGGTCATCGTGCCCGGCGCCGCACACTCGATCCAGAGCCGCGAGCGCGGTGACCAGGGGCGCAAGGCCGTCTTCGCGTTCCTGCTCGGCTGATTCCACGGGAGGGCCGGCTTGCCGGGACAACAGACGTGGCGCCGTGGCGTACCGGGGCGGCGACGGCGGCACCGTAGGCTGCCGGGGCCCGGGAGGTGCCGCGGCCGCGGCGGGATCCGGGGCTGGCCGCTGCCCCCGGCAAGCCTCGGTCTCGCCGCGGCCATGCTGCTGGCGGGCTGCGGCGGCACCGCGCACCAGCCGTCAGCTCCGGTGCCGGTATCGAGTCCGGCAGCGGCGCCGGCGACACCCACGCCGTCGGCAACGCCGACTCCCATGGGGGCGGCGGACTTCGTTTGCCTGAACAGACACGAACGCCGGGCGATGTTCCTGCTGCACGGGCCCGGTCACGATCGCCTGGCGGCGGTGAGCATCGGAACCGGGCGCGTCGCGGTGGTTCTCGCGCACCAGTCGTCCGGCTCGCTGTGCCAGTGGTGGCCGTACGCGCGGTCGCTCGCCGCCCGGTTCCGCGTCGTCGCCTTCGACTTCGACGGGCTCGGGGCCAGCCCGTTCGGTGACGGCAACTACCCGGGCGAAGTTGCCGCCGCGGCGAAGTGGGCCCGCCACCATGGTTCGCGGCGGATCGTGCTCATGGGCGCGTCCATGGGCGGCACGGCCGTCGTGGTCGCCGCCGCCCAGCTCGGCGACAGGATTGCCGGCGTGATCGACCTGTCCGGGCCGGCCGAGTTCGCCGGGATGAACGCCCTGCGAGCCGCCAAGCGGGTACACGTCCCGGCCATGTTCGGCTACGGCACCCTTGATCTTGGTTTCGCCGCGGATGTCAGGGATGTCCGCGCCGCCACGGCGGTCCGGGACAAACCCATCGTCGCCATCAAGACCCTGGATCACGGGGTAACCCTCGTCGATCCTGAGCTCGGCTACGCGAAGGTGCGCGAGGCTGTGCTGCGGTTCATCCGCGGGGCCACCCGCGGCTGACCCGTCGGTTCGTCGCCAGCAACGCGGTAACGGGTCCTGGGGCACTGCAGCGGCGGCGTCGCCGGCGTGTCCGGCACAAGCAACATCGGCCCGGCGGTGGCCTGGTCCCGGTGGGTGCGCGCGATGATCAGCATGCCAGGATGTGCGGTGCGGGTTCGCTGGCCGTTGGCTGAGGAGGTCCCATGCCGGGTGCGGTGGCGTGGCCGGCGGCGGGCGCGAGGATGACCGAGGATTATCTGCGTTCGGTCGGCAAGATGGCGTACCTGTGGGGCTGGCCGCTGGTGAACGTGCATAACCGGCTGTCGGCCATGGAGCTGCTGCCGGGCCCGGGCTTGATCGACGGGGTGATCCCCGCGGCCTCACCAGGCAGCGCCGGGATGCTGCACGACTACATCACTCCGGAGCAGCGGCTGGTCGCATGCCCGAACCAGGACGTGGTATACGGGTTTGGGATCATCGACGCCCGGCGCGGCCCGTCGGTGGTGCAGGTCCCCGATTTCGGCGATCGGTTCTGGGTCTGCCAGGCGGTGGACCAGCGCACGGATTCGTTCGTCCGCCTGGGCGCGATGTACCAGACCCCGCCGGGGTTGTACCTGCTCGCCCCGTCGTCCTGGGACGGCCCGGTGCCGGATGGGATCGCCGGGGTGTTCCGGTTCGGCACCCGGATCGCGGTGTGCATCCCGCGGGTGTTCATGGACGACACCGACTCCGACCGGGCCGCGATCCAGCCAGTCATCAACCAGGTCATGGTGTATCCGCTGAGTGAGTACACCGGCCGGATGCGCAGCACCGACTGGTCGGCCGCGCCGGCCTTCCCGTCCGGGGGTGAAAGCCCGGGTGAGCAGAAAACCCGGTGGGTTGATCCCGCGCTGTTCTTCGACCAACTGCCCGAAGTCATGGCCGAGGTCCCACCGCTTGACGGGGAGGAGGCCTGGTACGCGTGGCTGGAATCGGTGCTGCGTGCCGCGGCAGCCGACCCGCGGGTAGCCGAGCTGCTGGCCGCGGCGGCGGTGGACGCGGACGCGGGCCTAGTGGCGGAGTTGCTCCAATTCCGCAACGTCGGCCTGCCGCTGCCAGGCAACTGGAGCACCCAGCGCAATGGCGCTCGGTTCGGCACCGACTACCTGACCAGGACCGCCATCGCCAGGTCCAACATTTTCGTCAACACCCCCGACGAGACCGCCTACTTCTACCAAGATCTCGATGCCCACGGTGAGCGCCTGGACGGGTCACGCTCGTACGCGCTGACCTTCCCGCCCCACCGCCAGCCGCCGGTCCGCGGGTTCTGGTCCCTCACGCTCTACAACGAGCACCACTTCTTCCATGCCAACGACCTGAACCGCTACTCACTCGGCACCAAGAACACCAACCTGCACCACGCCGCCGACGGGTCGCTGACCCTGACCGCCTCTGCCACCCCACCGAAGGATGACGACCTGCGAACCAACTGGCTGCCCGCCCCGGACGGGCCGTTCTCCCTGTTCATCCGCGCCTACCTGCCCGAGCGGCCAATACTCGACGGGACCTGGGCACCACCGCCCGTCACCCGGTTCCACTGACCGCTCGACCCCCCTTGCTCGCAAGCTGGTGGCCGCGACCGGAGGAGCTGGCGGCAACGGCTCGAGCGCCGGGCTGCGCTTCCGGCCTGGTCAGCCTCCCTGGGCGGCCTGATACTGCGCTACCACCCCGGCTGGGATGCGCCCCCGCTCACTGACCGCGATGCCATGGTCCTTCGCCCAGGCCCGGATATCGCTGCTGAGCTGACGGCTCGCCGCGGTGCGGGCCGGCCGGCGAAGCTGTCCCCGCCCGGCCTTGCGGGCGTGCTCGACGAACGGTGCGAGCTGCTTGCGGAACGCGGCCGCGTTCTTCTTGCTCAGGTCGATTTCATAGTCCGCGCCACCGAACGCGAACCGCACCGTCTCGTCCGCCGGGCCGCCATCCAGATCGTCTTCCAGGGCTACGGTTACTCTCTGAGCCATCTCAACCTCCACAACTGCGATGGTGCCTTGCACCGTACACAGCGAAGCGTCATCTGCTACAGCCGCAACGCCGCAGATCAGGCGCAGGTTCCAGGGAAGCCATTCAGCCTACCCGAGTGATTGTTCCGAGGGCTGGCTGCTCACGCTCAGTTATCGGCCGGGCCCGAAGCGCTCGGGAAGCCAGGGCGCGTCAGCCTAACGGCCAGGGATCAGCGGTGCCGCAGGAACATCGGCAGGTTCCGGCCGGGCCGCCAGCCGCACGTATCCGGCCAGCGGGTCGCCCAGCATCCCCGCAAGGACCCGCGCCGTCTCCCCGCCGCCCAGTCCCGGCACACGAGCGACGGGTACCCGCGCACCCCATACACCCATCATCCGCCGCGGCGGAACCGGACCAGACTGGACCCACCAGACCGCACCGCTCATGACCGCCTGGCCCGGCCCGCCGTCATGCGCCGCATCCCGGACCTCCGGTGAGACACTGCGCGATAGAGCATGATCGTTCTCTGAGGAGGATGCCATGAGCCCACGGCCGCCGTTGCCGCCGTTCACCGAGGAAACCGCCAGGCAGAAGGTACAGGCGGCCGAGGACGCGTGGAACACGCGCGACCCGGAGCGGGTCGCGCTGGCCTACACCGAGGACTCGGAGTGGCGGAACCGGCACGAGTTCTTCGCCGGACGCGGGGCGATCGTCGAGTTCCTGCGGCGCAAATGGAACCGGGAGCTGGACTACGCGCTGCGCAAGGACCTGTGGTCGTTCCACGGCAACCGCATCGCGGTTCGGTTCCAGTACGAGTCGCACGACGCCGCCGGGCAGTGGTACCGCAGCTACGGCAACGAGCTGTGGGAGTTCGACGAGGAGGGGCTGATGCGGCGCCGCGAGGCGAGCATCAACGACGTGCCCATCGACGAGAGTGAGCGCCGCATCTTCGGCCCCCGGCCCGAGGCCGAGCGCGGGCAATCGTTCCCCGTCCGCTAGCGCGGCACGGTCAGCGCGGTGACGATCAGCCCGCCACCGACCAGCCAGCGTCCGGTCACGCGGGCGGGCGGCGGCGCGGCGGCGCGGGCGGCGGCCGGGCGGCCGGAGCCGGGCGCTGCCCCGCGGTCGTGCGGCAGGCCGGCGGCAAACGTGCCCGCCGCGGAGATCTGGATGGTCACGCTCTGCAGGACCGGCCGCCGGCCGGTGTACACGTACCACGCCTTGTACACCGACTCCTTCGCGGAGAACAGCAACCGGTCCCAGGGCATCCCCGGACTGGCCGCGCCCAGCTCCGCGAGCCACGCCCGCTCGGCGGCACCGGCCACGGCCGCCAGCAGCCCATCGGCCAGCGTCAGGCACGGCTCCGCGTCGATGCCGATCGCCGCCATGCCCCGCGCCGGGGCCACGGCGCAGGCACGGTATCCGGCACAGTGCGTGATGCTGCCCACCACGCCGTCCGGCCACCGGGGCTCCCCGGCCTGGCCGGGCAAGACAGGACCGGCCGCCACGCCCATGCGCGCGAGAGCGGCACGGGCAACGGCGCGCCCGGCGGCGAACTCCGCCCGCCGGACGGGATCCGCGGTGGCGATCGCCGCCGCCTCGGCCGGGAACAGCTTCCCGTCACCAGGAGGGCCAAAGGATTCCGCGGCCACCACCCCGGCGGGCAGGATGTCAGCGATCATCTTCCACCTCACCTGGCCGCCTGCCCAGGACCGGGCCGCGGGGGACCGCCCGGTCCTGGGCAAGTATTCGCGCTACTGAGGGCGCAATGCCATCCAGACGGCGGTGGCGTCGGTGGTTCCCGGATTGCGCCAGGTGTGCGGCTGGTCGCCGCGGAAGTGGAGCGTGTTCCCCGCTTCAACGCGGTACGACTGCCCGGTGACCGTGAACTCCAGCACGCCCCCGGTCACGTGCACCAATTCCTCCCCCGGATGCTGCATCGGCTTGCGCCCGCTCGTCGCCCCCGGGACCACCGTCGCCCTGGCCCCCGCGAGCAGGTACCGGCCGTACGGCCCCGAGATGCTGTGCAGCGTGATGCCCTTGTGCGAGGTGTACACCGGCCTGTCCTCGTCGGCCTCGGTGAGCACGGCGACGTCATCCTGGCCGATGTCCTCTTCGACGAAGTAGGAGACCGGCCGGCCAAGGGCGCTGGCGATCTTCAGCAACGTCGTGATGGTCGGCACCATGCCGCCCTGCTCGATCTTGTGGATCGCGGCCGCGGACACGTCCGACCGCTCGCCGAGCTGCTGCAGCGAGAGCCCCATGCGCTTGCGCAGGCTGAACACCTTGAGCCCGATGGAGCCGACGATGCGCTCGAGCTCTCCGGCCGGGCCCTCGCTCCGGGTGGCCGACGAGACGTCAAGGCAGGGCGGCCCCTGCGTTCGCGGCACTTGGCTCATGGGGACCCCCGCTGCCATGGTCAGTGATCGTGTCTTGACGTTGCGAGACGGTCTTCGCCATCATAGTGTACGAATCATCGCGGATACTAAACGCCTGTTTCCCCAGGCCGTGGGAAGAGGGCAGGGATGGCACAGCGGATCGTGGTGATCGGTGGCGGCGCCGCCGGCATCGGCGCGGCCGGGGCCGCCAAGGGCGCCGACCCCGCCGCGGATGTCATCGTCTACACGGAGTTCGAGGACGTCGGGTACAGCCCGTGCGGTATTCCCTATGTCCACGGCAAGGAGATTCCCGACTTTCAGCGGCTTTTCCTGGCGACGAAGGAAGCTTACGCGCAGCAGGGTATTGACATCCACTATGAGACACGGGTGGCGGGCTTCGATACCAGCGCGAAGACGGTGTCCGTCGAGGGTGAGGGCGACGTTCCCTACGACAAGCTGATCGTGTGCACGGGGTTCAATTACGCGCCCACGGGGGTGCCCGGCGCCGATCTTGGCGGCCTTTACTACGTCAAGAACATCCGCCAGGCCATGGACTGGGACAAAGTGCTCGACAAAACCCGGACCGCAGTCGTGGTCGAGGCGTCACCGCTGGGGCTGGAGATGGTGACCGCCCTGTGTCACCGCGGCATCGAGACCCACCTGGTGGACCCCGACGCGTGGGCGCTGGCCGTCGCCACCGATCCCGACATCGCCGGGCCGGTGCAGGATTCGTGGGTCCAGGCGGGCGCCAAGCTGCACTTCAACACCACCCTGCAGGGCTTCGTCGGCGACGGCACGGTCCGCGCCGTGGCCACCTCGGCCGGGGAGATTCCCTGCGACCTGGCGGTCGTCTGCACGAAGAAACAGTCGAACACCGAGCTTGCCAGGGCCGCCGGGCTGCGGGTCGGCTCGGCGGACGGGCTCATCGTGGACGAGCAGATGCAGACCTCGGCGCCGGATGTCTGGGCGGCCGGCGACTGCATCGAGGTGCCGCACAGCGTGACGAACATCCCGATCCAGGGCCTGTCCGGCAGCCACGCCTACGCTCAGGGCAAGGTCGCCGGGACCAACGCCGCCGGCGGGCAGCGCAGGTACCAGCCGGTCAGCGTGCCCTGGGGCATGGTCGCCGGTGATTGGATGATCGGCGGCGTCTCGTTCAGCGAGACGCTCGCCACCGCCCTGGGCATCCCGCACGTGGTGGGCACCGCGGAGGGGATCTCTCGGGCGCGCTACTACCCGGGAGTGGAGAAGGTCAGGGTCAAGCTGCTGGCCGAGCCGGGCCCGCTGCGGCTCATCGGCGCGCAGATGGTCGGCCGCGAGGGAATCAAGGAGCGCGCCGACTTCCTGGCCATGGCGGTGCGGACCGGCATCACGATCCACGACCTGGCCACGATGGAGAACGTCTACTCGCCCCCCATCGGGGCGCTGAACGAGCCGATCGCTCTGGCTGCGCAGGCCCTCCTGGCCGGCCTGAGGTCGTGATCATGTCCTTCTCCCGCTGGCTGCGCGCGACCTCCGAGCACTACCTCATGGTCGCCGCCCAGGAGAAGGTCGCCGCAAAATACCACGTGACTCCCCCGAGGCCGCCGCGCGGGGCGGAGGTGTTCTGGCTGCGCATCTACGTCCCCGCGTACCGGGCGCTGCCCTGGCGGGTGCGGTCCGCCGTGATGCGGCGCCTCCCCGGCAGTCACCGCCGGACGTGGACGAAAGGGGAAAAGCCGCGCGGCCCGGCGATCTGAACCGCGCCGCACCATCCGTCGATACTCATCAATTGCCAGGAGGAAACATGCCGATCACCGTCCAGTCGCCGCGCGGCGAGGCCGGCGTCGACTCGCTGTACGACACCGAGGAAAAGGTCTTCGAGGACATCCAGGCGAATCCCGGCGAGAAGGCCTTCGTGTTCATCCACTCGGTCCCGTTCGAGGGCTCGGTGTCCCTGGTCAACCTGCTCACCTCGACCCGTCTGGTCCGCAAGGGCTTCGACGTGTCGATCGTCCTGTACGGCCCGGGAGTCCTGCTGGCGTCCAGGCACCGCGGTTACCCGACCATCGGGACCGAGGGGTTTCCCGGCAACCTCGCGGGGAACCGGCAGATCGAAACGCTCCTCAAGGAGGGCGCGAAGGTCTACGCGTGCCGGTTCGCCATGGGCGCCCTGTACGGGTTCCGCGAGGAAGACCTCATCGACGGCGTGAAGCCGTTCAACCCAAGGGACGTCCTCGACTCGGCCCTCACCGCGTGGCGGGCGGGTGCGTTCCAGCTCAACACCTGGACCGTGTGACCGCTGGCCCCAGGGTGCCGTCCGTGCCGGCCCGTCCCCACGGACCGGCACCCTCGCCAGCATGACCACCGGAGGGAAGTGACCTGCGCGTGGACGGAATCCACGACATGGGGGGCATGCAGGGATTCGGCCACGTCCGCCCGCTCACCGCCGAGCCGGCGTTCGCCGAGCCCTGGGAGGGCAAGGCGTTCGCCCTCGGCCTGCTGTCAATCCGCGCGGCCGGGGCGAACCTCCACGCCTTCCGCCACGCCCTTGAACGGGTGCCGCCCGAGGACTACCTGCGCGACTACTACGACAGGTGGCTGCACGCGTCGCAGATCCTGCTGGCCGACAGCGGCATCCTGTCCGCCGAGCAGGTGGCCGCCCGGGCGGCGCGGCTGAGCGGCAGCGATGTGCCGGAGCCCGATCCGCCGGAGCCGCACAAGCCGCAGATGCCCTCGGGCGGCCCCGGCAACCTGCGCACCCT
>Ga0126370_10000489_pt1 | contig 16470 bp, 13 predicted proteins | sample PanSoiMetaPlot_3_FD_92586 | JGI IMG/M metagenome (GOLD analysis project Ga0126370, IMG submission 92586) | Tropical forest soil microbial communities from Panama - MetaG Plot_3 | ecosystem: Environmental > Terrestrial > Soil > Tropical forest > Bulk soil | place: Panama | collected 2016-02-17 | reverse complement strand
GACGTGGCACAGGCCAACCTAGACCATGCGGAGATGGCGCAAGATCCGCGCATGAAGTACGTACCCGCATCGTTGGCCAAACGCTGGGCTCCGGCGAAGCTGGCCGAGGAGACGCAAGCCGTGCCGTTGGCCCAAAGAAAAAGCCTGGCGGCGGAGCACATGAAAATTGCGGGTTTGATGCGGCGCGCGGGTGTGTTCCTAATGACCGGCACAGACAGCCCCGATCCTTACGTGTTTCCCGGATTTAGTTTGCACGACGAGCTGGAGTTGCTGGTGAAAGCCGGCTGGACGAACACGCAGGCACTACAGGCCGCGACCTTCAATCCGGCCCTATTTCTAACCAAACTAGATCGCTATGGAGTCGTGGAAGAAGGCCATGCGGCGGATTTAGTGCTCCTCGACGACGACCCTCTGAAGGACATCAGCAATACCAGGAAGATTTCCGCGGTCATCTTGGGTGGGCGGTATTTTGGGCGGGATGAGCTCGACCAGGTGCTCGAACAGGCCGAAGGGATGGCGCGGAGCGAGTAGAGCCGGAGCCTGGGGCACCGAGCAGTTGGTGAGCGCCCTATTGATATTTCCCAAACACCCTATAGATTCTGTCATCAGGAGCGGACGCGAGGGATCCTGGTCGTCTCCATTTCAGAAAATGTACGCTGGCTAAAATCGAGAGCGCGCTCCCTTAGTGTGCAATCAAGAGCTGCGATGGTGTTCCTCGGTCTCTGAAACGGGGATCACGCACCCGTGGGCAACCTCGCACTCGACGTGTTCGAACTGGATGGTGGTGTGATCGATTTTGAAATCGCGCAGCAGGCGCTCTTTCACATCGCGCAGGATGCGTTCACTGGCCGAAGGCGGGATGTCGGCGATCGCAATATGACAGGACAGGGCGTGAGTTTCCGAGCCAATGCTCCAGACGTGCAGATCGTGGACGTCGTTGACACCATCGATCGAGCGCATTGCGGCCTCGATTAATTCGACTTTCATGCCGCGAGGCGTACCTTCCAGCAAGATATTGAGGGTTTCGCGAACAATGCCGAACGCTGACCAGAGGATCAGCGCACCGATACCGAAGGAGAGCGCAGAATCAATCCAGTATTGCCCGGTTAGCAGGATGGCCCAGCCACCGGCAATCACGGCTGTGGTAGAAAGCGTATCGCCCACCGCGTGCAAAAGAGCGCTGCGAATATTGACGTCCCGAGCGGTACGGTAAAGCAGCAGGGCAATAGCGGCGTTCATGACGACGCCGCCGGCGGCGACCCAGATCATCAAGCCGGCATGCACATGCTCAGGGTGAGCGACGCGGCGAAAGGCCTCGTAGAAAATGAAAAACGAGACAATCACCAGCGAAGCGGAATTTACCAAAGCCACCAGAACGCCTGCCCGGTGGTATCCGTAAGTCTTAGTCGAGCTGGGCGGACGGCCTTGCAGAAAAACCGCGGCCAGGGAAAGAAGCAAAGCCAGGAAATCGGAGAGGTTGTGGCCTGCCTCGGAGAGCAACGCCAGCGAGTGCGCCCGAATTCCAGCGATCACCAGCAGGACGATGTAGGCCAGCGTCACCAGGGAGGAAATCTTCAAAACTTGCGACGATCTGTCTCTTCCGTGATGATGGCCGGTATGCTTGTGCACACTCCCAGTTTAAGAGTGTCCGAAAGGAGGTTCAACTCTCAGGGTTTTATCGAAAGGTTGCCCGCAGTCGCCGCTCCTCGCGGAGCCGAAGATGCCGGTGCCAATCCGCATAAGTCCCGCCTGGATTGGGCGATGAGGAATACATTCGGTAGCACTTTCGCGCCGATCCTGGTGCCGCGGCACTGCTTCCCCCCAGGCATAGAACGTATCCATGGAAGGCGTTTGCTCTCTGCCAGTTCTTTCAGGTCACGTTTTGCTAGATCGTCGCCTCGAGCATCGAGTCGTATTTTTCATGCCCATACGTGAAGAGCCCGCTCGGGGAGAATCTTGTCTGATCTGATTCTGAGCGGGCATTCGCGATTGGTGGCATCCCGGCCCGCCCTCGAACGCTTGCCGAAGACCGACTCGTAGGGGAAACAGCTGTTCTCTAAACCCAGACCTTCGTGTACCTTGGTGTCCTCCGGTTCCTGGCCACGAAGGGCGCAAGGCGAAGTGAAAGCATATGAGTGTTCAGGAAAGAAATTACTGGCTGACCACGGTCAAGATGCCGGCGTCGAATACGACGCGTACTCTGCCCGAGCGCACGGACGTGGCGGTGATCGGCGCGGGGTTTACCGGACTTTCGGCAGCACGTGAATTGGGAAAGAGGGGCGCCAAGGTTACGGTCTTGGAAGCGGAAACGATCGGGTGGGGCGCCAGCTCCCGCAATGGCGGGATGGTTCTCACCGGCCTGAAGCTGGGCGTGAATCAACTGATATCGCGGTACGGACGCCAGCAGACCCGGCTGATGTACGCTGCATCGATTGCCTCGATCGATTGCGTAGAGCAGATTACCTGCGAGGAGAATATTGCGTGCGATTTTTCGCGCTCCGGCCATCTGGAAGTTGCTTGCAAGCAAAAGCACTTTGACGGTTTCGCCCGGCAAGCCGAGGTTATTGCCCGCGAGTTCAACCACCCGCTTCGCATCGTTTCCAAGCATGAGCTTGGCGCCGAGATTGGATCAAACATTTATTACGGAGGTATGGTCGACGAAATCAGCGCGGGCCTAAATCCGGCGCGGTACGTAGCCGGCTTGGGCGGCGCGGTGCTGCGGGCGGGAGTCTCGATTCACGAGCGAACGCGAGTGGAAAACATCGAGCGGGTGTCCCTTAACGGCGCGCGGGGATGGAATATCCTAACGTCGCGTGGTCCGCTTTGGGCCCGCGATGTCATGGTGGCAACCAGCGGCTATACCGGCAAAGCCACGCCCGCCTTGCAGAGGAAAATCATCCCTGTTGGTTCCTACATCATTGTCACTGAAGTGCTGTCGGAGGCGGTTGCGCACGAACTCAGTCCCCGCCACCGGATGATTTTTGATTCCAAGAATTACCTGTACTACTACAGGATCACCCCCGACCGCCGCATGCTGTTCGGCGGGCGCGCCGCTTTCTTTCCGGAGACGGCTGATTCCGTCCGGCAGAGTGCGGAAATTTTGCGGCGAGGCATGATTGCCGTCTATCCTCAATTGAAAAACACCAAGATCGAATATGTGTGGGGCGGAACGTTGGATTTTGCCTTCGACACCATGCCTCATGCCGGGCGAATGGACGGCATCTACTATTCGCTCGGCTATGCGGGACACGGAGTTGCGATGGCCACCTATCTTGGCCAGAAGATCGCGCAATACATATGCACGGGCTGCGATGAAAATCCCTATGCTGGGATTCAGTTTCCGGGCGCGCCCCTGGGGTTATACAACGGAAATCCCTGGTTCCTGCCGCTGGCGGGCATGTATTACAAGTTTCGTGATTGGGTTAGCTGATGTCCGCATTGAGCGGTTACCGTCAGCCGGTCTCGGTCCTTGCCGACTCGTGGCTTCCGACGATTAGGGCAGCGAGGCTGAGGCAGAGTTCAGCTTCGTCTTTCGCCGCATGAAATGCTCGGCCGCATAGGCAACTGGGCCGAGCACCAGTGCGACCGGGCCCCAGCGCAGCGCAAAAGCGTTGCTGCCGAAGAGCGCAAGCAAACTCATCGTTGCTGGCGCGATGACCACGTAAGCTAATCCAATGCTTCCGCCGGGTACGACAAAGGAACGGGGCAGTGCGGGATGCTTGCGGCGCATCCCCCAGGCTGAAAGCACCGTCAGTAGCGTAGTGGCGGAACGCAACCAGACGTAGATCGTAATCAGCCCTGCCAGAGTTTGGAAGGCCAACAACGCATAAATGATCGCCGAAACAATGATAGCAATCCAGGGCGTGCCGTAACGAGGGTGCAGGCTGGTTAACTTCGCAGGAAGATAGCCATCATTCGCCATGGCCGCCGGCATACGTGTGGTGGTCAGGACGGTGCTGTTTAACAGGGCCACATTCGTGACCATGGCGGCGAGGGTCATCAAGAATCCTAATTGCGGACCGCCTACCAGACGCGCGGCATCGGAAAGATAACCGGTGTGCCAGTCCTGCCAGTTACCCAGAGCGCCGAGGGAGGCAACGGTCGGCAGGATGTAGGTAGCCATCGACAAGGGGACCACCAGGGCGAGGGCGCGTGGATAGGTGCGCTGCGGGTTCTCCACTTCTTCGGCAACGGTCGATAACTGCTCATACCCGGAATATCCCCACAAGACCAATGCCAAGCCCACGCCGAATACCTGGAAGAGAGGCTTGTGCGGAGGCATCAGAGGGAGGAAGGGATTGTGCTGCCACTTTGCGAAGCCGAGCACGATCAGTCCGGCCACGGGCAAGAGGATAAACAGTTCCAGAGCCGTGGCAAGTTTCCCGACCAGCTGAATGCCGCGCACATTAAGGTAAGCAATGATTGCGATCAACGCCAGGGAGACCAGGTAGTGTTTCCATCCGATGATTTGGGGAAACCAGAAGCGGATATAGTCGGTGAATAAGACGGCATAGACGCCACCCAGCAGAAACGAAGCGGACCAGTTCCACCAGCCTGCCAAGAATCCCCAGAAATCTCCGTAAGCGGCGCGCGTCCAGCGGTAAAAGCCACCTTCAACGGGCATGGCGCCGGTGAGTTCAGCCGAGACTAACGATACCGGGATACACCAGAAGAATGGCACCAGGAGCAAATAAATCACAGTCAGGCCTGGACCGGAGGTGGTGATCGTGTCTTCCAGGCCGAACGGACCCCCAGTCGTATAGGAATACATCAGGAAGACGAAATAGAGGAGACTGGCTTTGCCTACAGCGGCGCGAATGGGGTCCTCCGGAGAACCCCGGCACGTTAGCAGAAAAGCGGGGAGAAATGAAATCGGTAACTTGGGCGCGCACAGAGACGTCGTAAACTATCGCGCCAAGGCTGCTACTACCGAGCGCTTCCCTGCTTGGCGAACAAACCGGTGCATCGAGCCTCCAGATCCAGCAGTTTTCGTTTCGTATCCAGGCCGCCACCGTACCCGCAGAGCGTTCCATCGGAAGCAATCACACGATGACAGGGCACGACGATGGCAATTGGATTTTGGTGGTTGGCCGATCCGACAGCACGGAAGCCATGCGGCTGACCCACAGCTCGCGCGATGTCGGCATAGGTGCGCGTTTCGCCGTAGGGAATCTGCAAGAGCTCGCGCCAGCATTTCAATTGAAACTCGGTTCCGCGTAAATCGAGCGGAAAGGTGAAATCCCTCCGTTGACCTCGGAAATACTCCCGCAGTTCACGAACATGGCCGCGAGTCGCTTCTTCCGATTTTGTCCAGATATCTTTTGAGCTCTTCGGCGGAAAAGTCCCGCGATCAAATTCCAGGAGCACGAGGCGGCCATTCGAGACGGCGAGATTCAGAGGACCGACCGGGGAGTTCGTTCTCGAGTAGAAGAAAGTTTCCATATGGCAAATCTGATGCATGAGACCTAGAGGAGTTGCGAAATCCGATTGGGAGTCCGGACAGAAGTTTTTCGCACGTAGTGGTCGTCAGATCCCCGTCGTCCCGACGGGATTTACTCAATCTTATTTTTACTTCGTGGGGCCCAGGACACTGAGCTATTGGCTAGCTATCCCGTCCGCTGTCGTTTGACCTGAGCGCTAGAAGAACAGTTTGTGTTTCTTTTTCTTTTTCTTGCTCGATGAACCGTGTTGGGAACTGTCCTTGGCAGCGGCCTGATCCCCACTCGGGGTCGAGCTCGAGGAGGAGGCCGCGGAGGTATTGGAATTGCCCTCTTGTGATTCCTGCTGGATTTCGTTTACCTGGGCCGGTGGCGGCGGTGTATGCGCGTCGGGTGCGACGTTCGGCTTGAGCTCCCCAATCCCACTGTTGTTGTCGTTGTTATTGTTGGTGTTATTGTTGGTCGAATTAGCCGCCGCTGGTGCGCTCTCGCTAGACGCGGGAACGGTTTCCACGTCGGTGGTCGAAGGAGTGGCATCGGCAGGCTTGTTTTCAGTATCCGGCGAAGCGGGCCGTGCGGGGGCATCCGATCGAGGAGCAGCCTCATTCGGTGGCGGGGCCCCTCCCTTTACGGTTTCAACAGAGACCTTGTTATCCCCCGATTTCGGTGCTGTGCCGAACAAGGCTCGATTCGCCGCCTGCACCACGTCGGTCGCGCTCACGGGTTTGGGATCAACCAGAGTCGGGTCGCCAACTTTGGTGGCCTCAGCGACGTCCGGGTGTCGGCTGAAGTTGCCCATCAAGTGGCCGAACATTCCGGAACTGCGCCGGCTGTCTTCCTCTTTCTGGTTTAGTGCAATGGCGGCCTGAGTTGGCGTGGGCACAGGCTGATGCAGCGCCACCAAACGACGCTTCGCATCCTCAGCCCGATCCATCATGGGGTACCGAGTCAAAATGCGAGAATAGACGGAAGCCGCATTTTTCGTGAATTCCTCGATCAACTTAGCTTTGGCCGCCTCAGGCATCTTGCTGGCGCGAATGTTGGTAATCTGGCCTTCGTAGGACTGCCCAAGCAGAAACAGGGATTCGTCGGCTCCGCTGAATAGCGGGTAGCGGTCGATCACTGATTGCAATCTAGCAATCGCGGCCGGGTACGAGTTGCGCAGGTAATAGAAACGTCCCACTTGAAATTCGCGCTGTGCTAGTACTTCCTGCACTTCCAGCAACCGTTGCTTGGCTTCGGGGATTAGTTTGCTGTCGGGGAACTGCAAAATCAGCTGCCGGTACTCTTCTTCCGCGCGCATGGCGTGGGTGAAATCGCGGTCCGGCTTCTCCATCTGCTGGTAATGGATGTTGGCAATCTTCAGCTGCGCTTCGGCAGCCTCGGGCATGTTCGGAAAGAAAGTGATGAAATCCTTGTACTCAAGCTCAGCCTGCGCCAGCGAAGTAGTGCCGCCTTCGGCGTACCAGGAGTCGCCGACAGCCAGTTTGGCGCGGGCGATGTATTCCGAATCCGGGTAGGTATTAATCAGGGTCTGCAAGATCATACGAGCCTGATCGAAGCGGTTGTGCTTCATCTGATCCATGGCCCGGTCGAACAGGACCTTGTCCGGCTGCTTGGAGCCCACGTTAGCCAGCGGATTATTAACTTTCTTGTTGGTGCATGCCACCGTTATGGACAGCAACATGGCCAGCGATGCAAGCAACGGGGTACAACGTGACATAGGACCCACCTGTACGAAAACTGTTTCGGACGGCCGCGGTGGCCGCCCCTATTCGGGCGTTACACTTTCAAAAGCGCGGCTTCGTTGGCTGCTTTCAACAGCTTATGCGCAGCCGCCTTGGCGTCGCCATGCCCGAAGACGGCGTCGCCGGCCACGAGCAACTCGGCACCAGCACGGACCACCTCTCCTACCGTGTCCGTTCGAATCCCACCATCTACCTCGATGCGATAGTTCAGCCTGCGGTTGGAGCGGAACTCGGCCAAGCGCCTGATCTTGTGCACAGAACCCTGTATAAATTTCTGGCCGCCGAAGCCCGGATTGACGGACATAACCAACACATAATCCACCAGATCCAGAACTTCCGTAAGCATCTCGACCGGAGTTGCAGGATTGATAACTACCCCCGGGGAAACCCCATGGCTGCGAATCAGGTCCAGAGTACGGTTCAAGTGAACATCCGCCTCCTGATGCACCGAAATCCAGTCCGCGCCAGCGTCGGCAAAGGCGGGGATGAACTCGTCGGGATTTTCGATCATCAGATGGCAATCCAGGGGCAAATTCGTCACTCTGCACAGAGACTTCACCACCGGCGGGCCGACCGTGAGATTGGGCACAAAATGGCCGTCCATGATATCCACATGAATGACCGAGGCGCCTCCCTCCGTGGCGAGCTGGATCTCGTCCGCCAGACGCGCAAAATCCGCCGATAAAATCGAAGCTACCAGTTCGATCAAAATTGATACTCGTCCAGTGATTTCCTTGCGGAAATTCTAACACGCTGGCCATCACGCTTTCCGGGCCTGCCTGACTCTGGAGGACCCGGGCAATGTAAGGTCAGACGAGAGACAGTGCGGCAATGGTGACCGAACTTTCCCCGCGTATTTTCCGGGATCAGCACGGACAAGAGTCATCCTTTCGCTCTTTCGCTGCCCGGAAAACCCCGGGGGAGGACTCTCCGACGGGCGAGCGGAAAGGAACGATGTTTCGGCCCGCAGGGCTATCCAGAGCCGAATCTCGGAGCCCCGGGCCACTAGTATCGGTAGGCATCTTGGCAGGATCACGCCTTCGGCCCGTCTACGTGTAATTGCTGGGATGCGCGTCGAAGGTAGTTCTGTGATTCTGAAATTACACGATGCGCTTGCCGTTGCTTATTGCACAGTGACTTTGAAGTTGTATTCGCCCCTCTTTTGGACTTCGACGGGCTCGCCTCGCTCGAGATAGGGTCTGAGGACGACGGGGTTCATCCACTCCAAGTCCCATCCATTGCGGATTGCGAGCAGCGTGTAATATCCGGGTACCACAGAGGACAGGGTGAAGGTGCCGTCGCTGTCGCTCTGGTCGCGCCGGATTAGAATCGCGTTATTGGCGGGATCGGAGGGGACCAGTAGAACCATGGCACCAGCCATCGGCTTGGCATCATCGCGGGAGACGGCGGTGCCGTCGATTCGGCCGATTCCCTGGGAAGCGACAATCGACAGCTGTGTCGCACCTGATCCCCCGATTTCGATGGCGCGCCCCCTGACATGAGCCCCAATTGCCGACAGCGAGACTAAGAACATATTTTGGGTGCCAATCGCGACTTCATAGGTTCCGCGAGGCAAGAATTGGTAGGAGTTAAAGTGGAATTTCCCATCGCGAGACACGCGTGCGCCGGCGGCGTGGTCAGAAGTTATGTTCTTAAGCACGACAATCACCCCAGGCGGTGGGCGCGATCCATCTTGCATCCTTAGCGTGCCGGAAATCGTTTGACTCTGGTCGTTGAAACCGGGATCGATCTCCGTGTCGCTCTGTAAGTCGAGTTCCTGGGTGTAATTGATGGTCCGCCTTCCTGGAAAAAATAGCTGCAAATTGTACTGGCCAGGGGGGAGTCCTGAAACGTCGACTTCTCCTGGTTTGCTGCTGGTCGTCTGCTGCGAGACTGGCAAGCGTAAGTTGAAACCCTCGAACACCTCCGGCGTTGCCATCACGCTAAGCCCGCCGTTGACATCGGGTTTCGGAGTGCGCACGCGGATGTGCAAGGACCGAACCGGGGTCAGAGTGAAGTCCGCAGTAACGTGGTCGCCGGCAGCGAGAGCAAGCGGAGTAGCCTGGCTGAAGTCGGTAGCGCCCGGGTAATAGACGATTGGGTAAGTAACATCCAAAGCAGATTTCGCTTCCTGCGCCTGGCTAGTATCGAGGTTTGGATGGCTGCGGGACGCGGTATAGGCCGCATACCAGGGCCGGGCAGAGACCACGACAAAATACGTACCGGGCGCCAGCGTAGCAAAACGATATAGACCGCGATCATCAGACGTCGTCTGGGCAGTGGGACGAATGCTTCGTGTTCCCTCTTGCAGGCGGCTTCGAAAAAGCATGACTTGCGCATCGCGCACAGGCTCATTCTGCTCGTCCGCAATTTGGCCGGAGATTACCCCAGCGGGATGAATGCGAAATACTAGGTCTTCGGCTGATAATCCCGGGCCCACCACTATGGCACTGGAATAGCTCTCGTGCTCTTCGAAGCCTTGCATCAGAAAACCTGGCTTACCAGCTGCGAGAGCATATTTTCCCTTGGGCACGTTGTCGAACAGAAAACGACCGTCGGGGCCAGTGATGACGACTTGCTGATCTTCGCGCGCCTCGACTCGCGCCAGGAAAACCCTTACCTGCGGCAGAGGCTGCCCGGTAACACCGCTCACGGCGGTTCCGCTGATCCGGTACCCGGTCTGGCTAGCACCCGGCGGCTGCGCAAATGTGCACGCCAACAACAACATCCACGATGCAGCGATTAGGGTGCTCCGCTGAAGGGCAGTACGGAGGCGGCTATCAGCTGAATCTGTGCCGCACTGGGTCATCATTTCTGAGTTCGAATCAGGTTCACACTTACCCGACTTTCGCCATTAGTCGTCACACTAACCCGGGTAGCGTTAGAGGAATATGCATTTATTACCTCGGGACTCGTGTACTCGATGCCGGCCACACTATCGAAGGCCAGTACAGTGTAGTCTCCGGGCGCAAGCTTGGGCGATTGAAATTGCCCGTTGCCGCCAGCCATCACCGTCCGGATCTGCTGCGGAGCTCGATCAGCGATGAGCAGCACAGTAGCTTGGCGCACGTCGCCTCCATCCGATACTACGGTTCCGCTAAGCCTTCCGCCATCATCGCGCAAGGCGATGTGGATTGGCGCCGTGAGCTCTTGCCCCACGGTCAGAGTCTCGCGCAATAAATCGGTGCCACCATACTGAGCCGAATCTACATAAAAATCGTCCGGCATATTGGGAATGATTTCGACAGCGTAGACTCCCGGGTCGACTCCGGTTATGTTGCTGATGGCACCAGGACCGACGGGGAAGTTAATTTCTGTACTCGGCAGTCTCACGCCTTCCTCCAGGAAGCGTAGATTGACCCCGGCCACAGTCCGCCTGTCGCCTACCGACGGTGCGTGAGTCTGCTCGATGGTCAACTCGGCTCGAAGCGGGGCCAAGGGTGCGACCGCCAGGGTCACGCCTGCCAGGTCAGACTGCACATTGACTGGAACATCGCCACGGAACGAACCTTGAGGCGTGTCCAAATTGGCGCGCACTACGTACGCACCGGCAGGCACCTTTGCCTGGAATTCGTTTCCGGGCTCTTCCTCGGCAGGCAAAGCCACCAGATCGTTGGTTCCAGAGATGAGCTGTACACGTTGCCAAATTTCAACCGCATCCGCTGGAGGCAGACCCACGACGCTTCCCGAAAGGCGAAACACAGGATCTGGACTAAGCGAAAGGTCAGCTTCGACCTGCTGACCAGCTGAAACCTCAAGGGGAGCAGCCGACGCCAAATCGCTCACGCCCGGATAGAACACGGGACGGTAAGCGGCCTCGCGGGCGCGCTGAGCGGGTGTCCCGATCCAAGTCGTCTGCAAGCGCGGACCCAACAGGAGATAGTACTTCCCGGGAGAAAGGCCTGCCATGCGAAATTCGCCGTCTTCATTCGTCTGAGTGCTGTTCATGAGATTCCATCTTTTTCGGCCTTGCGAAATCTGGGAATAGAACAGCTGTACCGTGAGATAGCTGATGGGTTCGCCATCCGGTTTTTGCGCCCGTCCGAAAACGACGCCTTCCGGGATCAGGTATATGGTGACCGGAGCGGCATCAGGACCAATTTTCACCAAAGTCTGGGAACCGGGCCGCCCGGAATTAACAGATACCCCGGAAGAGTTCGACTCCGTCTCTAGGGGATTAAGAAATCCCGGCTTTCGCGCAGCGACCATCATCGTCATGCCGGCGGGAAGACGATCGAATGCGTAGCGGCCACCGGCATCGCTGAAGGTATTCTGCTCGGATCCCCCGACTCTCTCGACCAGTGCGTGTGGGATAGGCTCGCCCGTGACAGAATTCTCAACCGTACCAGCCAGGCTGTAGATGGCCTCGGGGTTGGCCGACTGATCGGAACCTAACTGTGCTGCAGCCAGCGACGTAAAGAGTACCAGCCACACAGGCAAGTTTAGTTTCATCGGTGCACACTGTTCAGATCAGAATAACTTCTTATAGTCCTCGACCACCCTCTGACCGCGGGACACGGTCACAAAAGCCGACGCCACATGCTCACCGATAGGAACTTACGGACACTTACAGGTACTTAGACACCTGGTTGGAACGGTTTGTTGCCCGCCCGCGAAATGGAAACGCTAACCGGACGGCCGCCTTGAGCCAAGCGCTACCTCGGGAATTTTTACGGCCTGATATGCTCCAATCCATGCCGAAACACATAGGCATCGTGGCGTGCAGCGCCGAAGGAGCGGCGCTTTGCTATCGCACCATCTGCCTGGAAGGCAGCAGGCTGATGGGAAAGCACGCCCATCCGGAAGTTTCGATGCATACCCATCCGCTTTCCGAGTACGTAAAGTTTATTGAGCCTGGCGATTGGGCTGGGGTAGCGGCGCTGATGCTGTCATCGGCGGAAAATCTGGCGCGGGCGGGAGCCGATTTCCTGATTTGCCCGGACAACACGATTCACCAGGCTTTTGAATTCGTGGAGCACCGATCGCCGCAGCCGTGGTTGCATATCGCCCAAGAGGTGACGACGGAAGCCAAGCATCGTCACTATAAGAGACTGGCCGTGCTTGGTACTCGCTTCCTGATGGAAGGGCCGGTATACCCGGAGAAGCTGGAGGCGGCCGGGCTGGAGTACCGGATTCCGGGACAGAAGGAGCGAGAGCGGATCAATCAAATTATTTTTGATGAACTGGTCAATGCGCAATTGACCTCGCGATCACTCGCATATTTCACAGAAGTAATCCGGGCCATGAAGCAAGATGGTTGCGATGCTGTCGTGCTGGGATGCACAGAAATTCCGCTACTGGTAACGGAGGAGAGTTCACCGTTACCGATTTTGGATTCCACAAGGCTGCTCGCACGGGCTGCGGTGCGTAAAGCGTTAAGCTAAAACAGTTCTCGGAGGACACCGCTGAGCAGGCAGAGAACACTACGATACTCGGTGCTGGCTGGTCAGTATGCAATATCGAAGCTCCCTCCGCGTGCCCCACTACCCTCATGGGCCGCCACAAAGAAAGACGAGTTTTGCTCGTTCACGAGAACTTCCGATGAGCTTTCGATCGTGTGCCCCGAAGGCTATGTCCCGCCCGAGCTGAATACCTCGCGCGGGTGGGTAGGCTTAAGGATAATAGGGCCGTTCGCATTTTCAGAAATCGGCGTTCTCAGTTCATTTTTGCATCCGCTTGCCGAACACGGAATCGGAGTTTTTGCGATTTCGACGTTCGATACCGATTACCTGTTGATCGAAGCCAGATTCTGGGACAGGGCTTCGAAGGTACTTCGGGCCGCCGGACATGAGGAAGTTCCCTATCAAGCACGCTGAAAAGGTAACTTTCGAGCAACCCATCGAGACATTGAAAATGTAATCCAGGAGCCATCGTCGTCGCCGCTGTGGACACGCGGGCACCGCCAGGTGCTTTTCCGAGCTCGCGCGGCAGCGTCTTTCCCACCGATAATCCCCCCAGGGGCCGAATCTGGCCCGACCTGCGCTTGGCGCCATTCAGCCCCCGAATATCACCGAAGAATGATTGGGTGGCAATAACCGTCTTCGTCTGTGCTGGAATAAATGAAACAAGGACCATGCCTGCTCGCCATGTGAGTCTCGGTCGGAGAATTAAGGACGCCCGCCGCAACCTGAGGGGCGCCAAGGAAGTGGTACGCGCAATCGTCTCGACCGACCATCCTTTGCTGGCCCACATCATTCCTATGCGCCGCTGTAATCTGGCGTGCAAGTACTGCAATGAGTACGACGATGTTTCCAGTCCGGTACCAACCGAGGAGATGTTCCGGCGAATCGACAGGCTGTCGGAACTGGGGACGTCGGTGATCACGATAAGTGGCGGAGAACCTCTCTTGCACCCGGATCTGGATGGAATCATCCGTCGCATTCGCCACACTGGCATGATCGCTGGCCTAATCACCAATGGCTATTTGCTAACCGCCGAACGCATTCAGCGCCTCAACCAGGCTGGCTTGGAATGGCTGCAAATCTCCATCGACAACGTAATGCCGGACGAGATTTCGAAGAAGAGTCTCAAGGTGCTCGATAAGAAGCTGCAACTTCTGGCGGAGCATGCCGATTTTCATGTCAACATTAATTCGGTGGTCGGCGGCGGGGTGAAAAATCCACAGGACGCGCTGGTGATCGGGCGGCGGGCGATCGAACTGGGCTTCAGCTCGACCATTGGCATCATTCATGATGGAGATGGACAGCTGCAGCCGCTCAAGGAAGAAGAGCGGCAAGTCTATCACACCATGAAAAGCCTGGAGAAGCGCAGTTTCACACGCATCAATCAGTTCCAGGACAACATTGCCCTGGGACGGCCCAACCAATGGAAGTGCCGCGCCGGGGCTCGATATCTTTACATCTGCGAAGATGGGCTGGTGCATTACTGCTCCCAGCAGCGTGGTTATCCGGCTATTCCATTGGATAAATACACAGTCGACCACATCCGGCGCGAATATGTTACCGAGAAGTCGTGCGCGCCGCACTGCACGGTCTCTTGCGTACACCAGGTTTCTGTTCTCGACGCCTGGCGCGCGCCACAACGGCCTGCTCCGGCCCCGGCCGATGGGCTGTTCGAGATCGAATAGTTTCGATCGTTGGTTGGAATCGTTGGGAAACGGAAATCATTTTTTCTGCGCCGTCGGCGGCGTTAGCCCATTCAGTCGCAAATACGTGGCGGCGGCGCCATAATGGTCGGCCCAATTATTGGTGAGTGCGATCAGGGCCCAAGCCAGGGGGGCCTGGCGGCCACCGAAAGCCTCTACTTTCTCACCCAGCCGGGAATCGTCCATCTTTTCCAGTGTTGTGTCACAAAAATCAAATGACGACTTCATCGCTGCCAGCAACTTGTCCTTGGAATCAGTTTCTTTCAATTCGGGAGATTTGGGAGGAGCTGAGCCTCCAATTTTTCCGCACAAGAAATTATTGGCTTCCGTGATGTGCAGAACCAGCTTGCCGAAGCTCATCTGCTCGGGAGTGGGTTTATAGCTGAACTTGTCGGCGGGCATCTCCTCGACGGCGGCAACGATGTTTTTCTGCTGCCGGGGAAGAATCTCACGAACCACCGAGGTCACCGGGTTTTTTTCCTGGGCGAAGGCCGGAAGCATAGCAGCACAGACCACTGCGACGGCCAGCGAGCGTTTCATGAAGCGCCTCCAAAAAGCGCCTCAAGCATAGACCTGCGGAGGGAAGAGTGTCTATCGTTCGAGTGCGTTGCCTGTTGTCGAGTTCGTCTTGGTCACTTCCTCGATGTGGATCCCACTTGCGGCCCTCCAAGGCGGCGTAAAGCGCGGTTTCTGGCGTAGAGTGCGGTCTGTATTGTCACCGGCGAGGGTGCAATCACGAGAGCAGAGCCGAAGAAGCTGGGTCGCCGGCTCCGGCAAGTGAGGACCAAGGGAGCGGCTCGGTAAAAGAAGTTTACAACGATATTTCTGGTGTGGCTTCGAGAAGCGTGCGGCTGTAGGGATGGACTGGTTGGACGGTTAACTGCTCGGTGGGGCCGATCTCAACAATTCTTCCTCGGAACATGACGGCGATGCGGGTTGCCAGATAACGAACCACGGGTAGGGAATGAGAAATGAATAGGTAGGTCAGGCCGAACTCGCGTTGCAACTGGGAGAGCAGATTCACGATTTGCGCGCCGACGCTCACATCGAGGGCCGAAACCGGTTCGTCGGCCAGGATGAACTTCGGGCGCAGCGCGAGGGCGCGGGCGATGCCGATGCGCTGGCGCTGGCCTCCGCTGAATTCGTGGGGAAAGCGGCGGGCGGCGGACTCATCCAGACCCACCGCAGCGAGTAGTGTGGCAACACGTTCGCGTCGGGCACGCGAGCCCAAGCGTTCGTGAATGATCAAGGGTTCGGCAATCACGTCTTCCACGCGAAAGCGTGGGTCGAGCGAGCCGAATGGATCCTGAAAAATGATCTGCATGTCCCGCCGCAGGAGCCGCATATCGCGCCTCCCGACTCGAAGCAGGTCACAACCGGCAAAGTGAATTGTGCCGGCGGTCGGTTCCAGGAGCCGCAGAATCAAGCGGCCCAGCGTACTCTTGCCCGAGCCGGATTCGCCGACGACGCCCAGGGTCTCGCCTTGGTGAATGTCGAGGGAAACTTCGTCGACTGCGCGAACCTCGCCCTTGGCGTCGCTTCGGAAAATCGATTCGCCGAGTGGATAAATCTTGGTAAGGCCTCGAACTTCGACCAGGGCCATCGGGCGATGTTAGCAGAACAGGCTTTGGTCTTTGGTCGTTCGAAGATGTCGTGGCCGCGCCCAGGAACACAGACTAAGAACACCGATTAATAAATTCATTGCAAGGCAATCATTGGAACTGCAGCCAGGGCAGCCAGAATGCCCAGGGTCCTCCACCGAGTGAATCGTTCCTTCAGAAAAACACGCGCCAGCAAGACAGTGATGGCGGGATAGAGGGAGGTTAGCACGACGGCGGCGTCAAAACGGCCGGTCTGATCGGCGCGAATAAAAAGCGCTGTGCCGATCACATCGAGAGAACCAGCAAATAGAGCCAAGACGGCATCGCGAAGGTCGAGACGGGGTCGTCCACGACGGGCAAGAACAATCGCAGCTACGGAGAGGAACGAACCCAACCGAGAATGTGCGGCAGACCAAAAGACCGAACTATCGCCAACGCGGTGGATCGAGATGAAGAATCCCGCGAAGCCCAGGCCGGCCAGCACAGCCAGTGAGAGTCCCCCGGGGCGAGTCAGTTCACCTTCCGATCGTGAAATCAGCCAGATACCCAGGCCCGCGAGCAAAAAGCCGATTAAGGCG
>Ga0126370_10000488_pt1 | contig 16492 bp, 15 predicted proteins | sample PanSoiMetaPlot_3_FD_92586 | JGI IMG/M metagenome (GOLD analysis project Ga0126370, IMG submission 92586) | Tropical forest soil microbial communities from Panama - MetaG Plot_3 | ecosystem: Environmental > Terrestrial > Soil > Tropical forest > Bulk soil | place: Panama | collected 2016-02-17 | reverse complement strand
CCGCGGACAGCTTCTTCGCGATCAGCAAGTCCATGTTCTTGTGCACCATGCTGACCGCTGCCGGAAATATATTGTTTCCCGCCTGGCTGTTCATCGCCCTGGAACGCGCCTGGCAAGCGGCCCTCGCCACGGTGGTCGCTCGCAGCCTGGCGCTCGTGTGGTTCCTGGCGATGGTAAGATCGTCGGACCAGCTCGAGCTTGCTGTTGCGATTCAAGCCGGGATCCCGCTCGTCGCCGCCCTGATAAGCATTCCGTTCGTTATTCCGATCGGGTTCGACGGCTTCAGGTCCGTGACGCCGTCCCGAGTTATAACTCAGCTTCGTGACGGGTGGCGCGGATTCCTGTACACGCTGACGGAGAGGGCAACAGTCACCCTCCCCGTTCCGCTTGTCGGCCACTTCGCAGGCTACGTCGCCGCGGGTCAGTATTCGGTCGCCGAGAAGTTCGTCAGCGCGACGCGGCCGATCTTCAGGGTCATGTCCGAGACATTCCTACCCCGGGTGGCTTACTACGCACAGCACGACCCGGCAGCTGGGCTCGCACTGATCTGGAACTCCCTGCTGACGCTGGCGATCGGCGCCTCACTCAGCCTGTCTCTGTTTTTCCTCGCGCCCTACGTCATCATCGCGCTGTTCGGGGAGGAGTTTTCGGCTGCAATCCCGATAGTTCGCGTGATGTCGATCGTTCCGCTCCTGGTAAACGTGAATGTCTGCACCTCCAACCTCTACATGTTCAACTATGGCCATGAGCGCGCATGGGCATCTCTCACGGTGGCGGGCCTGCTGGTCTTTCTGGCTGTTTCCTTTCTGCTTTCCCCCCACGTCGCCGACCCGGCAATTGCCGTCGCGATCGCAGTGATCGCCAAGGAATGCGTAATCCTCGTGGTCTCGGCAGGTTTCTTCCTGGCGTTCGGAACGGCAAAGAAGAGCGCCTCGCCAACGCACGCGGTCGGCAATGCTCAGGCGAACGGCGTTGCGGCAGGCGTCATACTAGCCCCCAGCTCGTCCCCCAACGCCTTGGCAGGCTCCAAGACACTCCGAAGGTAGGTGACCGCGATGCTGCAAACCGGCCACGCAAAGATACATCTCACCGACCTCACGAAGGACCCTCTCGGCCGCGACGACCGAGACTCGTTGAACATAGCCGCCGTCATCCGGTTCATTCGAAGGAGTTGGCGCCTTTGCCTCATCTGGATTTTCGCCAGCCTGTGCGCCGCCACTGCGTTCATGATGCTTGCGCGCCCGTACTATACGGCCTACGCCACGATCCTGCTCGAAGAGCGTGCATGGAGACCGCAGCCCGAGCCCGCAGCTGCGGTACCTGCCGACCCGACTTATGCCGACAGTCAGGTTGAGCTTCTTCAATCCGATGAGGTGGTGGGGCGAGTCATCGATCAAAGACAACTCATGTCAGATCCGGAGTTTGGGGGAAGCAGCTCCGTCCCCAGGCAGAGCCCCCGGCACGTGACGATGATCCGTGTCAAACAGGCACTCTCGATTCGTCGCGTCGGCGTCACCAACATCGTCGAGATCGGGTTTACGTCGACGAATGCTACTCGCGCGGCCACGATTGTGAACGCGATCGCTCAAAGCTACATCGACGGGCTGCGCGAGCAGAACCGGACAGCCCGCGCAGACGCAGCAGCTCGCGTTCGCGAGCGCCTGGCGGAACTCCGGGAAAAGGCTTTCGCGACGGACTCGCCCTCTCAGACGACGCCGGACGCAGGAGAACCCGGGCGAATGCAGCTTCGCGAGCTGCAAAACAGTGCGGAGATTTATCGGGCGCTGTACAACAACTTTTTGCAACGGGCCTATGCGGAATCCGATCCGCCGCTTTCTGGGGCGAGAGTGATCACGCCAGCGGAGCCACCCATGCGACGGAGCTGGCCGCGAGTGATCCTCGTTCTCGCCATTGCTGTCGTGGGGGGCGCCGCAGTCGGCCTCGGCCACTCACTGCTCAGGCAGGCAATGGACCATTCTCTGAGGAGCGTTGAGGATGTGGAGCGATCGACCGGCCTCGACCGCGTTGCCGTCGTTCCAAAGTTCGGAAGACGGGTTCCCTGGTTTTCCAGGCCTGCACCTGAACGATTTCTTCGCCGTTCTATCCGTGCGATCACTCTGCTGCCTCGGGCGCTTGCGGCATACCGCGAGAGCTACAAGCGGCTCGGCTGGCGTGCAGCGTTCGTCCACCATCAGGGATCATGCAATCACTCGCGAATGCGTAACGAAGCTCCGGAGCGAAGTCTGCAGTCTGTCTACCTCGAATGCTCCCCCAGTCTTCGCGATGTCATGAGCAAGGTGACCGTGAGGTTGCATGCAGGGCGGACAAACCCTGGCAGATTGATGATCGGCGTGGCGGCGCCTACGCGCGGCGCAGGCGCGTCCTCGGTCGCTGCGCATCTGGCGATGATCATCGCAAGTACCGGCCAGAAGACCGTGCTCGTTGATGCAAACTGGCAAAAGCCGTCGGCTCCCGGCATGACCGACCCACAGCCGGACCGGAAGCTTGCCAGCACTCTCGTCACCATCCCATCGAAGCCGTGCAGCCTTCGTGTTCTCGTGCTGCGGGCGACGGCGCTGATCTCGGAATTCAATGCCACCCTGTCGATCGCCTCCACGCTCCAACAGCTCGAGTATGATTGCGTGGTTATCGACTTTCACGCCGCCGACCAGACCGCCGATTTGGAAGGCTCCATGGCTGTCCTCAACGGGTTGATCGTAGTCGCTGAAGCCGGGCAAACGTCCTCCGATGCCCTACATGGCTTCGTGCGGCTCGTCCCGCGGGAGAAAATGGCAGGCATCATACTGAACAAGGTTGAGCCCGGCATGGCCTGATGCCGCATCGGAGACGACACTTCAGACGACACTTCAAATGAGCACGGAACTACCGGTGATGTTCGCGGCCGTTCCGACCAGGGAGTTCGAGATGCGGTTCAATCCGCACTCACAGCGCGGAATGCCGCCCGACTTGCTCGACTATGTCCTGTTCCTGCCAAGCATCTGGTTGACCTGTTCGCTTGGAATATCCCTGAGATTGATCGGCTCTCTGTTCGTGGTGATTCCGGTCGGTGTCTGCTTGGCTTACGCCGTCCTACGAAGGACTATGCCGCCCCGGCTCCTAAGCATGTATCTGGCGTTCTGCATCGTCATTGCCATCCTCTCCAAATTCCGGGTGCTGCCGACCTCGTGGCAGATCTACTTCATGCAAGACGCCATCATTCGCCAACTGATCCCGGTTTCGGCTTTCTTCGCGGTCGCGTGGGCGTCAAAGGCTTATTTCCGACGCAGGCTGGTCGACGGAGATGTCTTCTTCGGCGCGCCGTTGTTCCTGTTCTTGAGCCTTGTTGTCGGACCGGCTGTGATGTTTCAGCAAGGGCTGAGATATCAGGGGGAGGACTCTACGCACGCCGTGATAGCCCTGTACGGGGCCTTCATCAACAATGTTCTGATCGCGATGTTTTTCATCACGGGCTACATTTTCCTCGCGACGGATTGGCGCCGCTACGCCGGGCTGATCGTATTCGTCGGGATAGCGGTCACGACACATTTTGCCCAGTTTAAGGTGCTGGCCGGGGTTGCCGTTGCCACTCTTCTCGGTGTTCACGGCCGCATGCTCGCAATTGTCTTGGTGACAGCATTGACCGGAATCTATGCGGTGGGGATCAACTACGTGCCCGAGATCGTCAGCTCGGCTCCGAACTCCGGCATTAGGCTCGCATTTGTCTCCGACGCGCTCTCTTCCACGTTCGACACACAGGGCATTGGCATCGGCTTCGGAACGGAGTCGGTGAGATGGCGGTATCAGTTTTCTGGCGTGAAGGAGTTCACGTTCCTGCCCGACCCAAGATCGATCACGCCCGAACGCCTGCTGACATTGCTTTCGACCGGTGTTCACAATTCCTTTGTTCAGGCGCTCCTGCGAACCGGAGTAGTGGGCTTCGTCCTGCTGCTTGCGGCATTTTTTGCTGCCTTCCCTCATCGCAGCCTGCAGAGGGACATCCGAAATCATGCAGCCGTCCTTTTCAGCATGATCTTCATCACCTGCTTCGTCAATCCGGCCTTGGAGACTCCTATCGCGGTTGTGGGCGTTGGTTTCGTGTACGGCTACCTGCTCGCTCTTCGGGCGAGTGCCCAAACCCGCGCGCCCGTTGGAGCTTCCGGCTTCGTCAGACCGAGTCCCGGCATCCCGCTCTCGGGTGCGAATCCGGCGCAAATGCCGCCTCGTTCCGCCGTGTGACGATGACGGATGGCGGCAATACGCAAGAGGTGCCCCAAAAGAGCCAAGCGTCCAGCCGCTGAGTAGGCTCGAACGCCATGCCTTTTCTGGTAACGTCAGCGCGAGGTCATGGACGCCGCTAGGTCCTGGTTCATTGGCCCCCAATCCAGCGAGCAACGAAGTTATGGAACAACTGGTTTCGGTTTTGAGAACCGCCGTTCGCCAGACGTGTCGAATGTTGATTGCTGGCGCCCTCGTTTTGGTCCCGACACCGGGCAACGCCGAATACAAGCTGCAACCCGGTGACACGCTGGAAATCTCGATCACCGGCGTTCCGGATCTCAGGCAGAGAGCGCCGATCGGAGTGGACGGCGAAATCGCCTTACCACTGGTTGGCCAAGTGAAAGTCGGCCGGCTGTCCCTTTCGGAGGCGAGGGCAAGAATCATCCAGGAGCTGTCGAACAGGATGTACCGGCAAACGGGCCTCGACGGGCGCGAGATAGCGAAACTGATCCTGCCAGCGGACATCGTCGTTACGGCGGTCGAATACCGCCCAATCTACGTGAGCGGCGATGTCACGCGGCCGGGTGAGCTCGCGTTTCGCCCAGGGATGACCGTTCGACACGCGATCGCGATGGCGGGCGGTTATGGCCTCGTACAGTCCCGGTTGTTGGCGAACCCCTACTTGCAGGCGCCGGACTTCAGATCCGAATACGAGGCTCTACGGGCTGAGTTGGCGACGCAGCAGGTTCGGATCTGGCGCCTGCGCACCGAGCTCGGCGAAAAGCCCGCTGAATCTGCAGGCAACACGGGTCCGATCCCGGCAGAGTTCAGAGAACGACTCCAGCAGGCCGAATCCAAGCATCTCGAGGCTCGTTTAGCAGATCGCGAGAAGGACAAGGGCTTTCTTCGCGAAGCAATCAAAAAAGCGGACCTCCAGCTCGTTGTCCTGGCCGACAAGAAAAAGCGTGACGAAGAAAGCATTGATGCTGACACCACCGACTTCCAAAAGGTCAAAGATCTCTTCCAGAGAGGCATGACGGCGACAACGCGGCTGTCGGAAGCACGGCGAGCGATCCTGTTGTCTTCGAACCAGCTCCTGCAAACCGTTGTCGAGACGTCGAACCTGGAGCGGCAGCGTGGTGAGTTTTTCAGGCAGCTGGAGAGGATCGATAGTCAGTCCCGTATCGAGAACTGGCGAGAGCTGCAGGACGCCAATCTGCGTGTCGCTCAGATCACCTCCCGTCTGCGGGGCGCGGGCGAAAAGCTGGTGTATGCCGGCTTGCTCAAGGATCAATTGGGGCGAGGGATTTCCGAGCCGCCCGTTATCACGGTCTACCGGAACGGTGACAACGGTCAGGAAGGGCTTGCCGCCAACGAAGACTTCCCGCTCGTACCCGGCGATGTCGTCGAGGTGGCGCTGAAAATCGAAAGCATGGCGGAGCCGCCTGCGACGTCAAACGGCGAGCGCGCGGCCCCCGTCACCCGGTAGAAGCTTTCATGACCAAAGCGGGTTGACAGTCGGGACGACGGCGCCTGGGAAGAATCGATGCGAGTTCTGCTGGTCCACAACTTCTATCAAACAGCTGGAGGAGAGGACAGCGTCGTTCGCGAAGAGCTGTCGATGCTCAAGCAGAACGGAGTTGACGTTCAGCTGTTTTCTGTCAGCAACGACGACATCAGAGGTGCGGGAGGAAGGATTGCCGCGGCGGTTCAGGTGATCTACAGCCCCGGCGCACGGCGTCAGCTGTCCAGGAAAATCGTGCAGTTCGAGCCGGACGTCGTTCACATCCACAATTTCTTTCCGCTGTTGAGCCCCTCCATCCTGGACGCATGCCTGGACGCCGGCGTGCCGTCCATCATGACCCTGCACAATTTCCGTATCCTCTCTCCGGGCGCCCTGCTCCATCCCGCCGAAATGGTCCGAGATCGAGACCTGCGACGTTCCTGCTGGTGGACAATCCCGAAGCGAGTCTATCGGAATTCGGCGGCTGCGACGTTGGCGGTCGCCGCGATGATCGAGTTTCACAAACGGGCGGGCACCTGGACGCGCAAGGTCGACCGCTTCATCGTCTTGACGGACTGGGCCAAGCAAATATTTGCCGACGCCGGGATCCCTGCCGAGCGCATGATCGTCAAGCCGAACTGCGTTGCAAGGCCGCCAGCCTTCGATGCCGTGCGGAAGGATACTGGACTGTTCGTGGGCCGGCTGTGCGACCAGAAAGGCGTCGATGTCATACTTCAGGCATGGACGGAGCTCGACTGCACTCTGCGAATCGTCGGGGATGGCCCGCTTTCCGAACTGGTCGCACGAAACGCCAGCGATCGCATCGTGTATCTCGGGCGCCTGCCGCGGGAGGCGGTGCAAAGGGAAATGCAAGCTGCCAAGTTCCTGGTTTTGCCATCAATGGGAAGCGAAATGTTTCCGATGACGGTTGTTGAGGCCTTCGCGAGTGGGCTCCCTGTGATCTGCTCCGATCTTGCGTCTCTCAAGGAACTGGTGAAGCCCGGGGTCAACGGGCTGACCTTCCGGCCTGGAAACGCAAGTGATCTTGCTGCTCAGGTGCGATGGGCGGTTTCAAACCCTGCCATCCTTGACGAGCTCAGTGATTGCGCGCGCGAGAGCTATGAGGAACGGTACACGCCCGAGGTGAACTTCAAGCAGCTTGTGGAACTCTATCGATCGCTTGCCAGCGATAGGTGCGCCGGTGAACGATACTGGTCCGAGCAGGGGGATACGCCCCGAGCGTCAGACGCACCCTCGTGCTCGCTCAAATACCAAGCGTAGGCATTCCGCAGCCCGTCCTCGAGAGTCGTCGTCGGTCTCCAGCCTGTAGCGAACAGACGTCTGCTGTCCATCAGCTTGCGCGGCGTGCCGTCAGGCTTTGACTGATCGAACCTGATTCGAGCCTCGACGCCTACGACCCGCATGACGATTTCGGCGAGCTCACGAATGGTGATGTCGTATCCAACCCCGATGTTGATGTGCTCTTCGCCCGAATAGCTCTTAAGCAGGTGAACGAGCGCATCGGCCAGATCGTCAACGTACATGAACTCGCGGCGCGGCCTGCCCGACCCCCACAACTCGACTTTCATGCTGCGCTCGACCTTTGCCCGGTGCGCCTTGGCTATCAGCGCAGCCACGACGTGGCTCGAAACCGGATCGAAATTGTCGTAGGGTCCATAGAGATTGGTCGGCATGGCCGAGATGAAATCGCATCCGTACTGCCGCCGGTAGGCTTGGCACGTCTTGATTCCGGCGATCTTGGCGACCGCGTACCACTGATTTGTGGGCTCGAGCGGCCCGCCCAGAAGGGCATCCTCGCGAATCGGCTGCACAGCGAGGCGCGGATAAATGCACGATGAACCAAGGAAGACCAGCTTCTCCACGCCGAAAAGCTTCGCGCCGTGGATAATATTGGTCTCGATCATCAGATTGTCGTAAAGAAACGCTGCCGGCCGTGTATCGTTTGCGAGGATGCCGCCGACGGTTGCCGCCGCTATGATGATCGCGTGTGGCCGATGGCGGTCCATCCAAGCCTCCACTGCGGCCTGGCATCTGAGATCGAGCTCGGCTCGGCTTGCGATCAGGATTTCACAGGGCTCGGATGCCAGCCGCCTCGTCACCGCGGCCCCGACCATCCCGCGATGGCCTGCGATCCAGACTCTCTTTCCATCGAGTTGGTACGGCACGCAACTGTGACTTGTCATGGCGGCGGTGCTCGAGTTGTATTTCACGGATATCGGATTCGACCATTTCGGCCACGAGGTCATCGAAGCTGACGGTGTGCTTCCAGCCGAGCTTCTCTCTCGCCTTGCTAGAATCTCCGACGAGCAGGTCGACTTCGGTTGGCCGGAAATAACCCGGGTCAATGCGCACCAGTACGCGGCCGGTCTCGGCATCGACGCCTTGCTCGTCGATGCCTTTACCCCGCCAGTCGATCCGTCGACCCACGACTGCGAACGCCCGCTCGATGAACTCGCGTACGGCATACGTTTTGCCGGTGGCCAAGACGTAGTCATCCGGTTGGGGCTGCTGCATCATCAGCCACATGCCTTCGACATAGTCGCGGGCATGGCCCCAGTCCCGCTTGGCGTCAATGTTGCCAACATAGAGTGTGTGGTTCATGCCCTGCTCGATCGCGGCCACTGCCCGTGTCACCTTGCGAGTCACGAAGGTTTCACCTCGGATGGGACTTTCGTGATTGAACAGGATGCCATTCGAGGCGTGCATGCCGTAAGCCTCGCGATAATTGACCGTGATCCAGTACGCGTAGAGCTTGGCCACGCCGTATGGACTCCGTGGATAGAACGGCGTTGTCTCCTTTTGCGGCACCTCCTGGACCTTGCCGAACAGTTCCGAGGTCGACGCCTGATAGAAGCGGACCGACCGCTCGAGCCGCAGAATGCGGATCGCTTCAAGCAGGCGCAGGGTCCCGAGAGCGTCGGCATTGGCCGTATATTCCGGCGTCTCGAAGCTAACCTGGACATGGCTTTGCGCCGCCAGATTGTAGATTTCGGTAGGCAGAGTCTCTTGAACCAGGCGTAGCAGGTTCGTGGCGTCGGTAAGATCGCCGTAGTGGAGGAAGAAACGGCTGCCTGCGCGCTGCGGGTCTGTGTAGAGATGATCAATGCGATCTGTGTTGAAGGAGGATGAGCGGCGTTTTATGCCGTGAACGATATAGCCTTTGCCGAGAAGCAATTCGGCAAGGTAAGCACCGTCCTGACCAGTAACGCCGGCAATTAACGCGATCTTGCTAGACATGCAGTGCTGCTTTCAGTAGCGGGCTAGTCGTGATCACCCTCACCAGGCAACTTTACCGGACGGCCCCGCTGCCGCTACTGCGGGAGCGGATTACTCCCTTTGTGCGGGCGATCACTCAGAGCGCTCCGACGTGGTCGGGTGCGCAGGGGAGAGATACCGACGCCGGCTCCTGCAGGACGCCCGATCTGATGAAGGACAGCTCCTGCCCGGCTGGCGATACCGCGAACAGGGAGAACCCCGCTTCTCTAATCATGCGCACGGCCTTGCGGGTTTCCGCGACGTGAATGTCATGAAGTCGGTGATGAAATTCGATCAGAAGCTGAACGGGCAAGACCGACGAAGAGACAATATCCGGGATCACATCATACTCGGATCCTTCGACATCAAGCTTCAACACATCGATGTGCTGAAGCTTGAGCAGCGTCAAAATGGAGCTGTATCGCATCACGTCACAAATAACGGAATGACCCGCAGTCGCTTTGACGGAGAAATTTCCGCGATTGTCATCCTCTGGCAATGTAAACCTCTGCCTCCCATCGAAGCCGGCAATCCCGATCGGAAATACCCGCATATTTGGCGGCCGTCCCCGCTCCGCAATCCAATTTAGGCTGGCCGTCGTCGGGTCGAACCCGTAAACCCAGGCTTCGTATCTCCGACACATTTCCGCGTCGAACGAAATGTCGTCCCCCAATCCTAGGGACAGGACGATCGGGTGGGCGATCCTCTGGAGTGGCTCGACCGCAACTATCCACCCGCCATAGTCGGACCCGAGGCGCCGCGACGCAATTTTCAGCTCCGGTCCGAGCAAGTGGTCGGTTCCAAGACCGGCTCTTACCACCCGCTTGCAGTATCGCAACCAGTCAGGATTGTACATGCCGATGCCCTAAATGAAAACAGAACACTGGAAGGGATCATCACCCAGGTGACGTTCTGCGGCTTGAATTCCGATGGAGTACCTCTTCGTTGTCATCGAACCCACAGCGGATGGACAGACCGTGCGGACGTTGCAAGGCCGGGTTCGGATCGCTGCCTTTCCGACGCGCTACGCACGCTTCGATGCCGCTCGCGTCGCCCAGCAGTACATCGAACTTGCATCCATGGCGAACTCGCGAGACTTTCGGTACCCCTCTTTTTGGGGCTTGCGGACTCACGCCTTAGAGCGCATCCCGTATTGTCAAACGGGAACACGCTCTAGCTAGCTAGTTTCTTGCGTTTGCGCATACCTTCTCGGAAACCGGCGCCCACTTTTCCAGGATTTTCGCTAGAACCCATAGAGGCGAGCCGGATTGTCGACCAAAATCTTGCGACGGGTCTCCATATCAGGAACCCATATCGCGAGAAGATTGAGCAGATGCCGGGTGTCGACCGGGAGGTTGGCTGCGATCTTCGTTCGACCCCCGGCACCCGATGAGTCGACATGCGGCCAGCCGGAGCCCCATAGTACGCGATCCGGGTTCGCGGCTACCAAGGCTTGGACCACGGGCGCGAGGTCTTCGTAGTCGGGAGCCTTCTTGGACAGGCGATACGGTTCTGACAGTTTGACGTAGACGCGCCCGGATTTGAGCAGAGACAGAACTGCATCGAACCCGGGCTGCTCGACGCCGCCAGCGATCCAGCCAAAGTAATCCAAGACCAGGGGCACGGGCGACGCCGCGAGCTCCGGCGCGAGAGCTGCAATGACGTCAGGAGGCGTCGAGATCTGGACGTGCCATCCCAGTTCCTTAGCAAGTTCGATGCGCGACATAAGGTGTTTTGACTGCAAAGTCCCGGATCGAGACAGGAGCAGACGAATGCCCGTGATCCCTTCGTCCTTCATGGCATCGAGCGTACCCGCAGGCACGCTGTCATCGACCATGGCTACGCCTCTTGTGCGCTCTCGTCCGAGCTGTTTGACGGCAGCGACGGTAGCCGAATTGTCGTTACCATAGATCGTCGGTGTGACGATGACGCCACGACTAACGTGAAGGGATTTCAGGACGTCAATCAGTTGGGCGGCTGTCGCCGGCGGAGGGGTGTAGTCGCGCTCCGGCGACATGGGGAACTCCGCCGGGTTGCCAATCACATGGATGTGTGTATCGCAGGCGCCGTCGGGAACATCGAAAGCAACGCTCGCGTTCGGCTCCGACCGGCTCAGTCCCGAAGTTCCGACAAAGACAAACAAACCGCCGAACGCGATCGAGGTAATCACCAGCATGCGCATGGCTCGCGCATGCCGCAAGCCGAGGGTGAGGTCCCGCAGGACCGACTGCAGCGGGGAGATGCCGAGCGACCAAGCCGGGGTCGATCCTAGGATCATTCGTCCGGTCGTGGTGCTCGTATCGATTGGCGTGTTGAGAATGCGAAAACCGATTCCCTTACGACCCAACCGATCAATGAGAGCCAGTACCCCACGGGTCGATCGCGCGACGCGATACGATTTTGTAACCGCGATCACGTCTCCCTTTCGAGCGAACGCGATCGCTCTTTCCAACTCAGGCATGTTCCGGAAGTTGTTGCCTTTCTCGCAGAAAAACTGCTGAGCTCCAATCGCAGCCAGATCGCGCCGCTGGGCTGCGAGTCCCGCGGCGGGTTCAAATGTGCTGACACGGCAATAACCCACGATCATGGTCTCTTCCCTGAGAAGTAGCACTCTGAGCCGCGACAGCCTTTATGCCCGTCAAATGTGAACGAGGCTGCGCTCAAAGGGGGTACCTCGCCACTTCGCGACCTTGCTCGTCAATGACTCGGATCGTCCACCCGGTGGCGCTTTCAAAAAGTTCCGGCGCTTCTGCCCGAATTTCCCCGATGATCCTGGCGATTTCCTGCTCCCAATCGTCATCTGGAATTTCAATCCCATTGGGATCTGGGAGTGTCTCGTGCCCGCGTACGAGATGAAAGTAACACCGACCCACTGGTGATCCCTCGGCGACCAACATGGCCTTGTCTGGATGCCTCGGTCATCGAAACCTTGTAGTCCGCTTCTTTTGGAAATGAATCATGCATTATGGGTAGCGGACTGGAACATGGGTATCGGACTGGAATAGTCAGATTATGCAGCGGAGGAAGAATCGACCCAACCAATGGTTGTTAAAGAAGGCTCCCCGCGGATTGCGCTAGGATATTGCGGATCGAAAAAATGGCGGCGAGGTGATCGCGGCCCGCCTGTCCGGCTACCTTCCAGATCTAACTGCCGCCACAGTCCGCTCTGTTCACGTTCGGCGACCCAGATCCATTGTCATTCGCACCATCGGCGGTGAGATGATTGGAAGCCCACATTGCGGCCTGCGTGCGGTTATGCAATCTCAACTTACGCAGAATGGCTTTAATATGGACCTTCACGGTAGCCTCCGTGATCACCAGTTGACGCGCGATGATTTTGTTTGAAGCGCCCTGCGTGAGCAGGCGCAGAATAGATCTCTCCCGCTTCGACAGGCCCTTGATGAGCTCTTCGTCGATCGAGTGCTCCTTGCCATTTGCCATTTTGTCCGGGGCGACCGGGGCGACTTCCATTGATGGGATCCGCTCTCCGTCCTCGGCGTGCGACGGGGACTGCACAGGCCGGATCAGTCGAGCGCCGACCGCATGAAGGTAGGCGGCGGGCACGACAATCTCGCCAAGCGCGATCAACTCAAGTGACGTGACGAGGCGCTCTCGGGAAATGTCTTGGCACAGAAAACCGCTCGCGCCCGCCTCGAGTGCCGATGACACGTCTTCATCCGTCTGGCATTGCGCGAGGATGACAGCCTTCAGGGTGGACATAGTGGCGCATCGCACGAGTTCAAACGTGCGCTCGGTGCACCTCTCCACACCCAGCAGCCATAAGGATTTTTCAGCTGAAGACAGACGCCTGATCGCGGCCTCATTGAAATCGGCGGCCAGATGCACTGGCTTGAACCGCGTGCGGAGAAGCAGTTGGCACAGCGCCTCGCGGAACAACGTACAGGGATGAGTTACAATCGCCGGGATAACCATTCTTAGCCCTCCATACGCGGCGTATAAGTACACAGCGCAGACTCGTACCAGAACGTCTTCCCCCATCCCTGTTGCTTCCTCTTCCTCCTCTAGGGATTTCCCCTCGTTCCGCTTTCTTGACGCTTTTCTTGTTTGCGCTCTTTTGCTCTGATCAAATTGATGTTATCGCGCCGCAAATTTGTGACTAATCAGAAAGTGGTGGTCCGGTGTGTTATTTGTACCTATGATTGCTTATAACGCAAGAGCTACGTTGGGTAATCGACACATTGCACTACCTTTCGCCCTACCTCTTCCCTAAAAATTTCCTGGAGTGCCACGAGTGCTCTGATGAACTTGCTCAAACTCTTCAGACCGTAAGCTCATTCAGGGGCATCGTAAGCGGCGGAGGCGATGCCTAAGCTGAAGTGGGAAGGTCGCCAAGATAATCCAATGATACTCAGCCATTGCGCCTCGCTCGCCAAGGCATCAATCGCCGCGACCGCGCTGTCGTCCTTCCGTTTGATGGATTTCGCATAGCCAGAATTGCCGCCTGGTTCGTCGCCGATCCCCGCCGCGACGCTGTAAAGGGCTTGCCGGCGCTGAGCAGCAGCGTCGCAACCTCCGGCGCTGGCAGAAACAGATGGCAGCAAAATCGCTGAGTGGCTCTCGGTAAACGGAGCGCAAGTTCCCGGGACCGAGGGGGTATGTACCGGACCGAGTTTGGGAGACACTTCCAGCATGCTGGGATCCAAACGCCGATACGAGGCTCACTTCGTCGGCGGCCGCAGACGGCCTGGCCGCACCGACGGGCGGTTCGACGGAAGGGGTGTCCTTCACCGCGATTGATATCGTTACGCTTTCAACCCACGACGTGCGAGCTTCCCATGGTTCTTCCACGGCCGCGAGGTGTTATGGGAACCCATTGCCATAGCCTTTGTTTTTAGAAAAACCCGCTATCAACTTCGCTATCAAATGAGGAAAGGGTTTTCTAAAAACCCGATCCACCCGCCTAGCTATTGGGTTACTGGAAAACAATTCCGGTTTCGTGGTGTGGTTTGCCGAGCAGAGAAAGCGAACCCTGCCCGCTGTGCGCCTTCGGTGCTAGCAGCGAAAGCGGGAGCACCGCCCACTGTGGGCCTTCGGCCCCAGGAGGGGTGAACGTCTTAACAGCCCTAGTAAGGCGCTTCGCGCCCAGGCTAGATGTGTTCTCAGGCGGGTTAGGTGAAAATCCACCAGAGCGAGAGCAGGTATCTTCACAGGCCTAACTATGGCGCTTCGCGCCGAGACCTCCTGCTCCCCCTGCTCATCCTCCGGGCCACCGCACGCATAGGGCTCGCGCCTGGGCAAGTGACCCTGGGACCGCAGAGCCTCATTAACCAGCGCTAGGTTAGCCCCAGCACGGATCAGTGCCATGCCGATTGCGAGGTGCATCCCAGGCACAGGCTCGCCGAGCACATGTGCGAGCCGTTCGATTTCCCACACGTAGTCCGCAGTGGTCGGGCCGCTCGCTTCCATCCGAGCAACCCTTGGCCGCAGCGCCGAAGCCAGCGCGGCGATCCTCCTCCTGCTCTCTTCGTCCATCACCCCCTCCTGTGGTCAAGCATTGACCCAGGATATGGTGCTCGCTTTGTGGCTTTCGTCGGTGGGCTTTAGGGTTGTCCTCAGCCGGTGGAGGTAGGCACGTCTGTGCTCCGCACCCAGGTAAGCGCATCGTCTCCGCGCCCAGCACGGCGAGGCCCAGAAGGCGATGGCGGTGCTTTCACTCGATAACTTCGACAACCGGTGACCGACATCTGCTACTGGCACAGATACTTGCAGACGAAATTCTTGACCATGCTGAGTGGATTTTGAGGCTGCCCTGAGGGCGCGCGGCGCACCACAGTTTTCGCGTGTGGCGCGACCTGGCGTTCTTTCTTGCTTGGCGACTCTTCCGCGATCACCATCGCCCAAAAAGTCTTGTAGCGGGTCTGATCATTGCGGGCGACGGCGAATCCGACCCTAGCGGCGCGGGATTGGAGCAGATTCGCATTGTGACCCGGCGAATTCTGCCACATGCGGAACGTCTCCGCCCAGCTATGACTCCCGGCTGCTATGTTCTCTGCAGCCACGCCCGTACCCACGCCCGAGATCCGAGAGGCGAACGAGCCGGCCACGTTGTGATCCATGGTACCGGAAGCGGCCATCGCCTTCGCCTGCCGTTCGGCAATCGCCGTTAGCTGCGGATCGATTCTGACGCTTGATAAGCCGTGTTCTCGCCGATACCGCGAGATCATCTCTGCCATGTCTTCTGCGTGCGCCAACGTGGCCGTGATGGCCATGATGATGCCAAGCAAGGCCGTCTTCATTGCTCCCCGTTTCCCCGCCAACAAAGGAGAATTCATCGCCGGATAAGGCGAATATGAGGCATCGCGTGACGGCTGGCTCCGCGGTGACTTTTGCAACACAATCGGGGCGAAAGCGGACCTAGGCAAACCTCGTCGATCAGCGTGGGATCATCCGTTAACTAGACGCGCGTGCGTGCCTAGCGCCCGGCATGCGCAACACGCGGCCACGAGCCCGAGTTGGAGCCCGGCTTCCCCCGTCGCGATCGACACCAAGCACGGGCCGCGACATTGGCGTCCGCGTGACGATCGACGACAAAGGACCGCGACACTGAGAACAGGACGCCGCGCGGCGCGGTCACGCTCGCTATTATCATTTGCGCATTACTTGCCGAATTTCTCTACATGAAATTTTTATTGCAGACGCTCAAAAATTGAACTTTTTATTGCGGACGCTCAAAAATTGGGCGACTCTAAGCGCATCGAGTCGTCGAGCCCGGGGGGCCGGGGCCGGGACTCGCCACGAGACGCCTGCATTAGGGCGCGCGATACTTCATCAAATAGCAAAACACTGCGCGGCATTCGGCCGGGCCGGTGTGCCATTCCACACGCAGGAGGTTCGATGATTGTCATGTCAGGGTTACGACGAATACTCTCTCGCCGGCCAAGGCGCTCCAAGAATGGCACCCCGGAAGAGCGAGCAGCCAAGCTCGCCGCGGCACGAACCCATTCGGCGGCCGTTACGGATCATCTTCACCCCAACCGAGCTGAGGATCGAGACGTCATCCTGCGGCTTGAGAGACTTTACCCGAAACGCAATGTGACCGACGACCTCGCCACGATAGTGAACGACATCCTGAGGCATCACGTCCGCTTGGTCCATCGCATCGTCCAAGAGGCTGTGCGCGACGCCACGGACGACCGCTTACTCAGGCTGAGACCGCGACTTTGAAGTGGCAGCGCGTGGCGCTCGGCCCCGCGGCCCCCGCCTTTCACTTTTCCGGTTTTTGTCAGGCTCTTGGTTGAGAGCCGACCGAACTGCTTGAAGAACGATGCGGCGGACTATCTCGCGATGGTCCATCACATCGTCCACAATTCTCGTCAGGTCTCCGGCCGCGTCTTTGTGGGGACGCGGATACTTACGCTGCGGATACTTGCGCTTAAGACGCATAACCACGTCGTCCAAGGGGTTTACTGGTTTGCTCATCTGTGTGCCGCTCCAGTTGGGCCGTGCTCGGCCTCGCGCTGCTCATTGCGACAT